>Ga0209777_10000087_pt1 | contig 152231 bp, 130 predicted proteins | sample FrelakmetHBP12HB_FD_187147 | JGI IMG/M metagenome (GOLD analysis project Ga0209777, IMG submission 187147) | Freshwater lake sediment microbial communities from the University of Notre Dame, USA, for methane emissions studies -HBP12 HB (SPAdes)... | ecosystem: Environmental > Aquatic >... | reverse complement strand
CCGATCTGGCCACGCCCGCCGGCGTGGTCGGTTGCACGCGAAGCCGGACAGGGGTGATGCTCGGCGTCCCGCGGCCGGCCGCGCCGATCGCGAGCCGCAGCTCCGGCGCCGGGTCCGTCGGGAAGAGGTAGAACACCTTCCCGCCCCTGAGGAACGCGCCATCGGCGATGCCGTACGTCCAGGCCGTGTCGAACGCGACGCCGGGCTGGTCGTACTGGCCGGGGCGTTGCGCCGTCGCAGGACGCGGGAAGCGGTTGTCGCCCGCCGCGTTCCCGGTGTTGGACGGGCCGGTGTAGCGCGCCGCGAACGCGAGGCGGGCCCGGGCAGCGGCGTTGCCCGTGTTGGTCATCACCACGCGCGCGAAGTCCACGACCGCGCTTTCCGGCTGTCCGTCGAGCGTCGCGGCGAAGAGCGTGAAGCGGTAGGCGATGTCGCCGCGGCGAACCTCGTACTCGATCACCGGCAGCCAGCCGCCCCGCAGGGTCCGGACGCGCTGCTCGATCGGCGTCAGCGTGGGCCCCGCCAGAAACATCAGCTCACCGTAGCCCGTGTAGAGGTAGCCCTCCGGCGTCACCTCCGTGCCGCGGCCATCCATCACGCCGATCGCGTCAGTGGGGTGGCTGTAGTAGGAGAACGGCCCCGGGCCGTCGTCGATGGCGGGATCCACCAGTTCCGGTCGTTCGGGCAGCGGCCGCGTCGCCTGCGCGTCGAGACGACAGGGGAGGATCGGCAGCAAAGCGAGACACAGGATGGTCGGGCGCATGGCGGTGCGATCCTTGATTCAGCGAACGGTTGGGCGCCGATGCCGCGAAGCTGCGTCGGAGGACTGGCGCGCGTCTCCCGCACCATGATGCCACGGCTGAAAACCCGCGGCAATGGTCGCCGCCGTAGCGTCAACCCATCCCCCCACGCATCTTTCCGCCCCTGTGACCACCCCGCTGCAACGCCTTGAGAGCGGCCTCGCCGGCCGCTACACGATTGAGAGGGAACTCGGCCAGGGGGGCATGGCCGTCGTGTTCCTCGCCCGTGACCTCCGCCACGACCGCAAGGTCGCGCTCAAGATGCTGCGGCCCGAGATCTCGGCCGAGATCGGCGCCGACCGCTTCCTGCGTGAGATCAAGCTGGCGGCGGGTCTCACCCACCCCCACATCCTGCCGGTGTACGACTCGGGCGAGGCCGACGGGCTTCTCTTCTACGTGATGCCCAACATGGAGGGGCGCTCGGTGCGGGAGCGGCTCGACCGCGAGCGGCAACTGCCGCTGGAGGACGCGCTCAAGATCACGCGGGAGGTCGCCTCCGCGCTGGACTACGCCCATCGCCATCAGGTGGTGCACCGCGACATCAAGCCGGAGAACATCCTGCTGCACGAAGGCGCCGCGATGGTGGCCGACTTCGGCATCGGCAAGGCGCTGAGCGGCGGGGGCTCGCTCACCCAGACCGGCATGGCGGTCGGCACGCCGGCCTACATGAGCCCCGAGCAGGCGGGCGGCGACAGCGAGGTGGACGGCCGCAGCGATCTCTACAGTCTGGGCTGCGTGTTGTACGAGATGCTGGCGGGCGAGCCGCCCTTCACGGGCCCCAACGCCCAGGCGGTGATAGCCAAGCGCTTCGTGGCGCCGATCCCCAAGGTGCGGGTCACGCGGGACGTCCCGGAGGCGGTGGATGTGGCGGTGACCCGCGCGCTCTCGCGGACGCCGGTGGACCGGTTCCCCACCGCGGCCGATTTCGCCGAGGCGCTCCGCCAGATCTCTCGAGAGACGGGCGCCGGTTCGCAGCGCACGCCGGCGGAGCCGCAGAAGAGCGCGCCGGCGCAGAAGTCCATCGCCGTCCTTCCGCTCACCAACATGAGCGCCGATCCCGAGAACGAGTACTTCAGCGACGGCATGACGGAAGAGATCATCAACGCGCTGTCCAAGGTGCCGGGACTCCAAGTGGCCTCGCGCACCTCCTGTTTCGCCTTCAAGGGGAAGGAGGTGGACATCCGGCAGGCGGGGGAGAAGCTCGGCGTGGCGTCGATCCTCGAGGGGAGCGTGCGGAAGGTCGGGAACCGGATTCGCATCACGGCCCAGCTCGTCAACGTGGAGAACGGCTACGGCCTGTGGTCCGAGACGTACGATCGGCAACTCGAGGACGTGTTCGCGATCCAGGACGAGATCTCGCGCGCCATCGTGGAGGCGCTCAAGCTGCAGCTCGGCAGCGACACAGCGCAGCTCGTGGCGCCGACCAAGAACCTCGACGCGTACAACCTGTACCTGAAGGGCCGTTTCTTCTTCTACCGGTTCACCGAGCCGGGCCTGAGGAAGAGCATGGACCTGTTCGAGCACGTCCTACTGCAGGAGCCGGGGTACGCACGCGCCTACGCCGGGATCGCCGACTGCTGGTGTGAGCTCGCCGACGACTGGGTCGCGCCCGACGACGCCTATCCCAGAGCCAAAGCAGCGGCCACGAGGGCGCTCCAGCACGACAGCGCGTTGGCCGAGGCGATGACGTCCCTCGGCAAGGTGCTGGCCTGGTACGAATGGGACTTCGCCGGCGCCGAGCAGCAGCTGCGCCGCGCGGTGACGCTCAACCCCAACTACACCGAGGCGCACTGGACCTTCGGGAGCGTCTTGCCGGCGGTCGGCGCGTTGCCAGAGGGAATCGCGGAGATGCGCAAGGCCCTCACCCTCGATCCGCTGCACCCGCACCACAGCCGCTGGCTGGGTCGCTTCCTGCTGTACGCCGGAGACTACCCTGCCGCCATCGCGCAGAGCCACAAAACCCTCGAGCTCCACGACGACTACTTTCACGCCTACCTGGACATCGGCGCGGCCTGTCTGGCGCAGGGCAATGCCGAGGAAGCGCTGGAAGCGTTCCGTCGGAGCCAGGGCCTGGAGACCAGCGTCCGCTCGTACGATGCCTACATCGTGCGGGCCCTCGCGCCGCTCGGCCGCCGCGAGGAGGCGGCGGAGATTCTCACCAGATTGGAAGAGGAGTCGCGCCAGCATTACATCCGCGCCGAGATCCTCGCGATGGGTTATGCGGCGGTGGGGGATTTCGACCGCGCCTTCGGTTGCCTCGAGCGGGCCTTCCAGGCAAAGTCGGCCGGCCTGATCTACCTCCACCTCGATCCCGGCTACGCGCCGCTGCGCGCCGATCCGCGCTTCGCCGACCTGGTCCGGAGGATCGGGCTGAAGTAGCGGCGGGCGCCCGCGTCCCGTCGCGCCGCCCTGCGAACGGGTTTCCTCACGGTTATATTCGTCGCCTACCTTCAAACAAGTCGAGGGATCCATGGGCGCCCGCGCCGAAGCACTTGCGGACCGCATCGAGCTTGGAGCGCACACGCTTGCAAGCTTCGCCGAGGGGCTGACCGACGCCGAGTGGCGCACGGTGGTCCCTCCCGACGGCCGCCAGGCCGGTGTAGTCGTTCACCATGTGGCCAGCATGTACCCCGTGGAACTGGATCTGGCCAAGGTCGTCGCGTCCGGCAAGGCCATCACGGGGCTCACCTGGGCGGCCGTCGCGGAGATCAATGCCAAGCACGCCCAGGCCCACGCGGCGGTGGGGAAGCAGGAGACCTTGGCGCTGCTGCGGCAAAACGCTCGGGCGGCGGCGGAAGCGGTCCGGGCATTCACGGATCAGGAGTTGGACCGCGCGGCTCCTCAGTCGCTCGAGGCGGACGCGCCGCTGACGGCGCAGTTCTTCATCGAGCACCACCCCGTGCGCCACAGCTTCCACCACCTCGCCAGGATCCGGGCGGCGCTGCAACGCTAGCGCCGCAGGGTTGCCGCCGCCCATGACCGGGTCCGAGGCGCTCAGACCTTCGCTGCCGGCCCGCTTCACCGTGGCGCGGGAGCTGGGTCGCGGCGGAATGGGCACGGTGTTCCTCGCCCGGGATGGGATCCTGGGCCGCGCCGTCGCGATCAAGGTGCTGACGCCGGAGCTGTCCCGCGCGCTCGGCGCCGAGCGCTTCGCGCGCGAGATCCAGCTGACCGCCCAGCTGGTGCATCCCAACATCGTCCCGCTGTTCGACTCCGGGGAATCCGAGGGCTGGCTCTACTACGTGATGCCGTTCATCGACGGTGCCACGCTGCGCGCACAGCTGGACCGCGGCCAGCCGGCGGCGACCGCGGACGTCATCCGGATCATCGCCGACACGGCCGAGGCTCTGGCGTACGCGCACGGCATGGGCATCGTGCACCGCGACGTGAAGCCCGAGAACATCTTCTGGTACGGCGGGCGGGCGCTGCTGGCGGATTTCGGCATCGCCACCAGCGAGCAGCCGGCGCTCGGCGGGGGCACGTTGACGGCCACGGGCATGATCCTCGGCACCGTGGCGTACATGAGTCCCGAGCAGGCAGCGGGCCAACAGGACCTGGACGGGCGCGCCGACCTCTACAGCCTGGGGTGTGTCGCGTACGAACTGCTCGCCGGCCAGCCGCCGTTCGTACGGCCCTCCGCCGTCGCCACGCTCGCCGCCCATTTCACGGACCCAGTGCCGCCGGTGCGCGAATGCCGGCCGGACGTGGAGCCTGCGCTCGCCGCGCTGGTCGAGCAACTCCTGGCCAAGGACCGCGACCAGAGGCCGGCGGACGCGTCGGTGGTCCTCGATGCGCTCCGCCCGCTCGAGCCCAACGCCGGGCCGCAGCGCCCCGCCCCCGCCCACCGGGCCGGGCGGAGCGACGCGACCCCCGACCCACCCGAGGTTCAGCAACTCGTGGCGAAAGCGCGAGACCTCTACACACACGCGACGCAGGGGGGCGAAGGCGCTCAGGAAAAGCTGCTCATGGCGCGGGTGTACGCCGAGAAGGCCGTGGCCAAGGCGCCCGGCAGCGCCGCGGCGCTGACGGCGCTGGCGAACTTGTGGCAGGTCCTGGGGGTGCGGGGCTTCGCCGACCGGGACGAGGCCCTGACCAAAGCGAGGGACCTGCGCCTGCGGGCGCTGGCCATCGACGATTCCCTGGGCCAGGTGCACATGGCCCTGGGCACGGTGTTCCTCTATTGGGAAGACGATTTCGAGATGGCCGGTTCGGAGCTGGCCCTGAGCGTCGAGCTGGATTCCGACGACCCCGATGCGCACCGCATGTACGGGGCCTGGCTGCGGATCGCGGGGCGCACGCTCGAGGCCCTGGACCAGATGCGGTCGGCCGTTCAGCTGGCCCCGAGAGCCGCGTTCATGTATGTCGGCCTCGCCGACGTGCTGATGGCCCTGGGCCGCTATGATGAGGCGATCGGTCCATTGCGTCAGGCGCTGCGGCTGCACCCGCGTTACGACGCCGCGCTCGAACGGCTGGAGATGAGCTGCCACCGCGCGGGCCGCCACGACGAGGCACTCGACGCGCGGCGCCAGCTGCTCGGCATTCGCGGCGACACCGGCCGCATCGCCGAAGTCGCGGAGGACGCGGCGCAGCATGGCTGGCTCGTCGCGCGCGAGCGCGATCTGCGGCGCGAGTTGGCCGCGCTGGTAGCACAGGCGGAGCGCGAGGGCGCGTTCGCCGAAACCCGCAGCACCCGTCTGCTTGCCGACAAGATCATCATCGTGCTGGCGGAGCTGGGTGAGTGGACCCAGGCCATGGATTGGGTGGAACGCGCGTACCATCACCGGCCCGGCCGGCTGCGCCGCGTGCTGAACGATCTTCCCTACGAGCACCACGGGCTGGCCCGCGACCCGAGGTATGCGCGCTTGCTGCGCACGGCCGGCATCGAAGAGCTGCTGAACTGATCGAGGCCCTCCGCAGCCATCACTGGCCCGCACGCGAGGGAAGGCGACGGGAAGGTCGGCCGCATCCTGCGAGCGCGTCGGGACCGGGTTCCCTGGCGGGACCCGAACGACGCCGACGGCCGGTGGCGACCTATCGGCCGGCGATCAGCCGCTGGAACCGCGGGTTGCCCTTGAGCGGCGCGAAAGTCGGATCGATACGGAGCCATCCGGGCGAGAGGTAGTACGGCACCTGGAGTAGCGGCTCGAGCCGGTCGAGCGCCTTCTCGGGCTCGCCGACCAGCAGGTAGATCCGCACCAATTGATGCTGGTAGTACGCACCGCTGGCGGCATCCCGGCTGAGCGGCAGGAGCGATGCGCCGCGCTCACCCTCGGCAATCGCTTCCGCCTTCCGGCCCAGGTACGCCAGCGCCAGCCCACGGATGACGTGGCGCTGCGCGTCCTGGGGCGCCGCCCGCAGCTGCCCCTCGAGCGCCACTCGCGCGGTGTCAGCATACGCGCGAGCGCTGGCTTTGTCGCCCCGGAACCAGTAGGTCTGCATGAAGACCGAGGCCCTCACCGACGCGTCGTCGAAGAAGGCCGACGCTGGCAGGCGCAGCAGCAGTTTCTGGTCCTCGTCCGTGAGCAGCCAGTAGAGGTCATAGTAGTTGCCGAGGTAGGCCAGCAACGCGGGGCGTGACAGCGAGCCCGGCGCGCCGGCGATCAGGGCGCGTGCCGAGGCCAGATCGCCGCCGGCCAGATACGCCATCGCCTGACCCTCGATGGCTTGCGGCTCCGCCGGCGCGAGGGCGAGGGCGTCGTTGCCGGCCGCGAGCGCCTTGTCATACTGCCGGACGTAGAGATACAGGCCGCTGAGGACCGAGGCGGCCCCGAAGGATCGCGGATCGAGGCGCCGGGCCCGCTCCGCATAGGTGATCGCCTGGTCCCAGCGACCCTGCGACGACTCCAGCTGCGCGGCAGCGCGCAGGATGTCCGCGTCGTTGGGCGAGGCTCGAAGGGCGAGGGCCATCTCCTCGGCAGCGCCAGACATGTCGGCCAAGACCAGATACCGGTAACGCGCCATCGCCCAGTGCCCGATCGCCCCGTCCTTGCCCAGCGCGAGCGCCCGCTCAGACGCCGCCTTGCAGCGCGCGGCAACCACCGGGTCCGGCGTCCCGTTGAAGTAGAGGAGGGCAAGCGAACTTGCCAGGTCACCCCACGCCTCGGCGAACTTCGGGTCCAGCGCCACCGCCTGATCCATGAGCCCGGCCCGCGCCTTGAGCGTAATCGGATCGTTGCCGGTGAGCGCCCGGCCCTGCAGGTAGAGATCGTAGGCCGCGAGGTTCTCCGTCGGCCGCTGCGCGAGTTGCTGCTGATCGTTCGCGCCGAGGGCCACGCCCAGCGCCGCGGCCACCTTCGACGCGATGGCCGTCTGCACCTGGAAGACGTCGGTGACGTCGGCATCGAACGTCTGCTGCCAGGTCGCGTCGCCGGTCTGAGCGTTGATCAGCTCCGGCACGACCTGCACCTGGCCCTTGCCGTCGGGAGTCCGCGCCCAGCGCACCGTCGCCGTGAGCAGGTAGGCCACCGACAGCTCCGAGCCGATCTGCTTCGGCGGCTTGGTCGTCTGGCGATACTGCGTACTGCTGGACCGGGCCGTCACCCGGAAGCCGGGCAGGCCGGTGAGCTTGCCACGCACCTCGTCGGCGATGCCGTCGGCGAAGTAGCCATCCTCAGCGCGTCCCAGGTTCTCGAACGGCAGGACCGCGAGGCGAATGCCCTCGCCGGACGAAGCCCGCGTGCCCGGCCCGCGGAACACCATCACCAGCGCCACCGTCACCCACAGCGCCGCGGCCAGACCGCCACCGCGCGCCGCGTTCCCCCACGTGGCCCACCGCCCGACGCCGCTCACGGCCCGCCCGGCCCGCCGTTGTGCCTCGAAACGGCCCGTCGCGACGAGCACCGCGGCGCCGATGGCCAGCAGGCCCACGGCGAGCCCCAGGGTCCAGGCAGCCAGCCCCCAGCGCGAAACCAGCCCGTACACCACCGCCAGGCTGACAACCGCGGAGGCGCCGAACAGCCCCCACGCCGTGGCCGGTGACCGGCCGGCGGCTGGCACCGGTATGGCCCCGCTCCGCACCGCGTCCCGCGCCGCCGCCAGCGCCTGCTCCAGCTCCGTCCCCGACGCATAGCGGTCGGCCGGCTGCCGCGCCACCGCCGTCGCCACAACGGCCGCGACGGGCGCCGGCACCCCCGGACGCAGCGTGGACAGGGGCGCCATCTCCTGAGTCAGGCTCTTCGCGAGCACCATCTGCGGCGTCGAGCCGGTGTAGGGCGGCTGTCCCGCCAGCATTTCGTAAAGCATCGCCCCGATCGCGTACACGTCCGCCCGGGCGTCGATGTCCTTCTCGCCGGTCGCCTGCTCCGGGCTCATGTACTGCGGGGTGCCCACCGCGAGACCCGTCTGGGTGAGCGCCTGCCCGCCTTCCGCCGCCCGGGCAATCCCGAAGTCCGCAACGAGCGAGTGTCCCTCGCCCAGCATCACGTTCGCGGGCTTGATGTCCCGGTGGATGATCCCGCGCCGGTGCGCGTAGCCCAGCGCCTCGGCCACCTCGCGCGCGAGCTGCAGCGCCGTGTCCACCGGTAGCTGCCCCTCGCGGTGCAGCCGCTCCCGCAGCGACTCGCCCTCCACATAGGGCATCACGTAGTACAGGAGGCCCCCGGTTTCCCCGGAGTCATAGACAGGCAGGATGTGGGGGTGGCTGAGCTGCGTGGCGATCTCGATCTCCCGGAGAAAGCGACTCGCCCCCAGCGTGGCCGCCAGCTCCGGCCGCATCACCTTCACCGCCACCTTGCGACGATGCTTCAGATCCTCGGCAAGATAGACCGTGGCCATCCCGCCCTCGCCCAACACCCGCTCGATCCGGTAACGGTCGGCCAGCGCATTTCGCACTTTGGCCAGCTCGACCGCGCCGGTCGCCATCGCGCGCGATGGCACCCCGGGGTCAGTCGGGGTCGGCGTCCCACACTGGAGGCAGAATTGCGCCGCTTCCGGCAGCGGCGTGCGGCAGGCCGGACAGGCGCGAGCTGGTGCAGTCATGACACTCCGACTCAGCGGTGGTATTTGGACAAGGGTTGAGGCAGACCGCAGCGTCCGACCCGGACGTGCCGATCCGCGGGAGAGCAACCAAGATAAACGGCTCAGGGCGGAACGGATACGGTCATCCGCAGGACGGCGTGCTTCTACGCGTGCGTCCGCGCCGCGGCCTGCGCGATGCGCAGCCCGGCGGTTGGCTCGAGACGGTGCAGCGGCCGAAGCTCAACGCCCGACCCCCTGAACAGGGCTCAGGGAGTCACCGAACAACGACGGACGGTTCGACTCTTGGGGGTTTCCGAGCGTCGGTGCCGGGGTGCGCCCTTGCCCGACTCCCGACCGAGACACAGCTTGAGGCATCATCGCCGGCTTGTCCCCTTACCGCGCTGATCGGGACCACACACGACACCATGGATCGCGCATTCCTGAGGCGTTTCGCCTGGCTGTCGGTCGGTGCAGCCCTGCTCACAATCGCGCTGCGAGCTACCGCCTATCTCTTCACCGGGTCGGTCGGTCTCCTTTCGGACGCTCTGGAGTCGGTCGTCAACCTCGTCGCCGCGCTCCTCGTGCTGGCCATGCTGACGGTAGCGGCCCGCCCGCCGGACGAGGACCACGCCTACGGGTACAGCAAGGCCGAGTACTTCTCGAGCGGCGTGGAGGGCACGCTGCTGCTGGTGGCTGCTGCAGGTATCGCTGTGGCTGCGGTCCAGCGCTTCATCAGCCCTCGACCGCTGGAACGGTTGAGCATCGGCCTGTTGATCTCGTTCGCCGCGTCCCTCGGCAACCTGGTTGTCGCCCGCGTGCTGTTGCGGGCGGGCAAGACGCACAACTCGATCAGCCTCGTCGCGGACGGCAGCCATCTGTTGACCGACGTCTGGACGTCGGCCGGTGTGCTGGTCGGGGTCGGCGCCGTGGGGCTCACCGGCTGGCAGCGACTCGACCCGATCGTGGCGTTCATCGTCGCTGGCAACATCGTCCGAACGGGCGTGCGCATCGTGCGCCGGTCGGCGGCGGGGCTCATGGATCGCATGCTGCCGGTCGAGGAGCAGCGGGTGTTACAGAGCACACTCGACCGGTACGCCCGCGAGGGCGTGCAGTGCCATGCGCTCCGGACCCGCCAGGCCGCGGCGCGGCGATTCGTGTCGCTGCACGTGCTCGTTCCCGGCGACTGGACCGTCCACCAAGGCCACCGGTTGCTGGAACGTCTGGAGGCGGACATCCGCGGGGTACTGCCCAACTGCACGGTGACCACTCATCTCGAGGCGCTGGACGATCCCGCGTCCTGGGAGGACATGACGCTGGATCGAACGACGCCGCATCCGGAAGATCCAACCTAGCGCACTGCGACCACGCCGCCGGGACTCGTCGCTGGGCTCTTACCCAAGCAGGCAGTGCGGACCGCTATCTCCTCAGCAGGCTGGCGACCGCGAACACGAGCCCCACGGTTGAAGCCACGCTCCCCGCCCAGAAGATGAACATCCACTTGATCAGCTCGGAACGCAGAGCCGCGAAGCCCGCGTGCATCTCGATGCGGATCGCAGCGAAGTCTGCACGCATCTCGGTGCGCAGCTCCGCCTTCTCCTCGGCGAGGCGCTGCTCCAGCTTCGCGTCGAACCGCGCGAAGTTGACCTCGAACAGCTCGCGAAACTCCGACCGGTACGTGGCGTCCACCCGGTTGAACCACTCCACCAGTTCGTTGGCGATCTCGTCGCCGAACGTTTCGTAGAACTTGCGGGACAGCTTGGCCGTCACCGGCATCGCGCCTCTCAGGCGGAAGTCCGATGACAGCATAAGTATACGCTCGGCGGAAGGGGGCACGAAACGGTTGCGGCGCGGACCGCGGCCTCGCGGCTACTTGGCCGGATCGGCGTTCCCGATGTCGAGCACCACCTTCCACGTCCCGTCGCCCTGCTTGCGCCAGATGGTGACATAGCTGCCGTGCAGCACCCGGGCGCCCGCGTTGATGCGCGATGCAAGGTCCCAGCGGCCGATCGTGAAGCCCATGTCGTCGCCGGACGACACCTCGACCGAGACCGGTCGCCAGGTGAGCGACATCGTGGTGTCGCCCAGCTCGGGCGCCATGACCTCGCGGATCGCCGCCCTGCCGACCACGTTGCGCCCGGGGATGACCATGACGCCGCTGTCGGCGAAGTAACTCACCCAGCCTTCCACCCCGCGCTCCGCCGTCGCCTTCGCGAACGCGAGGTCGGCATCACGGATCGCCTCCGCTGCCCCGGCCCGGTTCTTCGGGGCCTCGCAGCCCGTCACGGCGAGCACGGCCGCCAGCGCAGCCAACCACATCTGTGCCCTCACCGGGATCTCCTCTCTTCAACGGGCGGCGGCAGGCCGGTTGCCCGGCCCGCCGCCCGCCGCGAGATCAGTTACTTCGGATTCAAGGCGCGGTCGATCCGGAACCGCAGGTCCTCGATGTGCGCCCGGCTCACGCGGTCGGCCGCCTTGGGCAGCGCCAGCCTCAGCACCGCGTCCAGGTCCTTCAGCTCCGTGCGCATCAGCGCCCGCGCATCCCCGGGTGTCGGGGGCGGTGGCGTGAAGCCCGGCCGCTGCGGTGCCGCCGGGCCGGTCCGGGCCGCCGCCTGCGGCGGATTCAGCTTGCCGTCCATCAACTCCACGAAGGCGCGCTGCAGGTTCCGGCGGTACGCGTCCACCGCGACCCGCGGCGCCGCCAGCTCGGAGAAGATCGCGCGCCGGGTATCGCCCACCAGATCGGCGATGGTGTAGGCCGGCGCGGCGGCCGTCGCCGTGGCACCCTGGTCGGCAAGCCGCGTCAGCCGCGCGTCGTCGAACAGGTTCCGCAGGAAGCCCGTCTGCTCGGTGCGGATCCGCTCCACGAAGCCCGACGACTCGATGCGCCGCAGGATCTGCGGATCGAAGAAGAAGTCCGGTGTCTTGAAGACGTTGGCGGCCAGGAACTGCACCGCCTCCGCCTGCTTGGCCCGCGGCACCGGCGAATGGATGACGCCCTCCTGGCTCGGGTACTTCTCGTGCCGGAACACGCCGCCCACCATCGTGACCACGTCGCCCATCTCGAACCGCCACTGGCCGATCACCCGGTCGTACATCTCCGAGAGATCGCTGTAGTCGTCCAGCTTGTTCCCCGTGGTGGCCGGGATCAGCATCCGCATCACGCGCTTGAGGTTCAGCAAGCCGAAGGTCGTGGCCCGCACCGGGGCGTCACCCACCGCCTCGCGCTGCGAGTTCGGGTCGATCCCGTCCAGGTCGCCGAACCGCAGCATCGGGTTGACGTCCTGGAGCCGAGCCAGCGAGTCGAGATACGGCCGCTCCGCCTCGGGCGTCGCCGCGCCGGAAACCCGGCGGTAGCCCCAGTTCACCGCGAAGGAGTCGTACACGCTGATGGTCGGAATCAATGCCGCGCCGTCGCCCGGCTGCGCGACGTAGTTGAAGCGAGCGTAGTCCATGATGGACGGCGTGTCACCCCAGCGCGCGGTGTAGCTCGGGCTGCGGAGCGAATCCACCGGCATCGAGGACGAGGCGTAGAAGTTGTGCGGGAAGCCGAGGGTGTGGCCGACCTCGTGCGCGACCACGTACTCCAGGAGCCGCCCCATCAGCGAGTCGGGCAGCGGCAGCACCGCGGCCCGCGGGTCGTCGGGCCCGACCTGCACGAAGTACCAGTCCCTGAGCAGGTTCATCACGTTGTGGTAGTAGCCGATGCTCGACTGGAGGATCTCGCCGGTCCGCGGATCGGAGAGGTGCGGGCCGAAGGCGTTCTCCGTCGTCGAGGGGAGCCAGCGCACGTACGAGTACCGTGCGTCGTCCATGCTGAAGTTGGGGTCCTCCTGCGGCGTGGGCGCGAGCCTGGCGACGATCGCGTTGCTGAACCCCGCGTTGCGGAACGCGGGCTGCCAATCCTCGACGCCCTTGATGAGCCACGGCACCCACTGCGCCGGCGTGCCCGGGTCGATGTAGAAGACGATCGGCTTGATCGGGTCGGAAACCGCGGCGTTCGGGTCCTTCGGCTCCAGCCGCCACCGGTCGATGTAGCACCGCTTGGCGGCCCGGTGCTCGCCGGTGCCGTAGTCGGTCTGCTCGGTCGAGAAGAAGCCCACCCGGTTGTCGCACAGCCGCCGCGACGCCAGCTGCTCGGGGAGCAGCACCATCGAGTACTGCACCACCTCGGTGATCGTCCCAAGGCTCCGGTCGACGGGCACGGTGTCGGACGACCAGGTCTGGATGGCGCGTACGTTGAGGTTGGTCGGGAACACCTTGGCCCGGTCGATCAGCGAGCGCGCCGCGTCGAAGTGGCGGGAGCGGTCCTGCCGCCGGTTCACCGCCAACTCCGGCACGTCGGTGGTGAACAGCTTGCCTACGTCGATCACGGCGTTGCTGTCGTTGGGGCTCCACGCCGCCACGTCGAAGCTCATGATGATCGGCTCGACGTTGTTGAGCCGCACCGCGCGGCTGACGGGCGTGCTGCTGTCGGCCACCACGTCGTAGCCCACGCTGCGCAGCAGCACCCGGCTTCCCATCCGCTCCCAGCGCACCACGTGGCTCACGCTCACCACACCGGCGTAGCCCGTCCCGTCCTGCGCGCCGGCGAGATCCGCCACCAGCAGGAACTGCTTGCCGAGCTGCGGGCGCGGGATCTCGAAGAGCAGCTGCTCGCCGATCCGGTGGATGATGATGACCCCGGTGTCGGAGACCGCCTTGCCGGTCACGACCTCGGTGTACGGCTTCGGGCCCTGCGGCTGCTGGCTCCGCGCCCCGTTGCCCGGCCGCTCTCCCCCTCCGGGCCCCTGCGGGCCGGTCGGCGGCCCCCCGGGCTGCTGGGCACTGAGGCCGGGCGCTGCGAAGGCCGCGAGCGCCACGAACGCGATGGCGGACAGGCTGCGGTTCAACATGGACGCCTTCTCGGTAAGGAGGTGGGGTAACGGCACAGTGCAACGTTAGAGTTACGCAGAGCCGGCCGGCCAAGTTGAAGCAAAACGGCGCCCCCCGCCAGGGGAGCGCCGCCACGAATCCCGAATCGGAGCCGGCCCTAGGCCCGCGCCCCGCACTCCACGCAGAAGCGGCCGCTCCCCTCGAGGGCGGCGCCGCAGTTGCTGCAGAACCGGCGGCCCTGGTTCGCCGCGCGCGCCTCGGCGATCAGCCGCTCGATCGGATCGTCACCCTCTGCGCCGCCGGAGCCGCCAACGCCAGCCGCCGCCGCGTGGCCGTTGCCGCCGGCGACGGCCGCGGCCGCTTGCGTGTCGCGCAGCGCCTCCACCGCTTCCTTGGTGTAGCGGGTCAGCATGGACTGGTAGTCGGTGTCGGAGAGCTTGCCGGTCGCGCGGTCGAACTCGATTTCCTTCAACGCCGCCAGCGCCAGCTCCTTGCGATGCGCCTTCGGATCGTCGTCGGGCTCGTCCAGGACGCCCGGGGTCGCGGGAGCCGCCGCGCGCGGGCGCAGGATGGGATCCAGCACCAGCAGCACCGCCGCGACGGCCACCACGAGTCCGATCGCGATGGACACGCTACGCCTCGAACTTCTCGAGTTCGCGCTTCAAGTTCTCCAGCTCCTCCGGCGACGCCGCCTCGGGCGCGACGCCCGGCGCCGCGGCGCCGGCATCCGCCCTGGGCCGGGCGCGGAACAACCGCCGCGCCACCGTGCCCAGCAGGCCGAGCCCCACGGCGAGCCCCAGGTACGGCATCAGGTACGCCACCCAGTTGAACCCGTGCTTGGGCGGCGCCATGAAGATCATCTCTCCGTACTGCTTCTGGAACGACGCCAGCACCTGCGTCTCGGTCATCCCGGAGTCGAGCCGCGCCAGCACCATGCGGTGCATCGCCGGCGACGTGGTGCAGGTGAAGTCGGTAGTGCGGCAGGTGAAGACGTCGAGGTTGCAGCCGCAGGTGCAGCGGATCTTGTGCTCGATGGTCTTGACCAGCGCCTCGTTGTCGCGCTCGGTCACCACGTCGGCGGGACGCCCCGCCGCTTCCGGCGACGCGAGCCGGCCCACGGCGTCGCTGCGGCGCGCCTGGAGCGCGGCGGCGATCGCCGAATCCCTCGCGCTGGGCGCGCCCGGGCGCTGCGCCGCCAGGCTCGCTGCGGCGCCCAGCGCGAGGAGCGCGAGGAGACTAGACGCCGACTTGCGCCACATAGCCCGCCGGCTCCGCTCTCCGCCGGCTCGCGGCCGTCGGGCCCTGCGCTCCCGGCCACAGCGTGATCAGCCCGCCCGCCGCCAGCACCAGCCCGCCGTACCACACCCACCACACCAGCGGGTTGATGGTGATGCGGTACACCGCCTCCTCCGTCCCCTGCACCGCTCCGGCGAAGACGATGTACAGGTCTTCGCGCATGTCGCTGCGGATCGCCACCTCGGTCGAGGGCTCGAACGTCGGCTGGCCGAGCGAGTCGAGGTGCTGCCGCTTCTCGCTCTTCATCGTGCCGATGTACTTCCCCTTCTTCGTCACGTCCACGCTCGCCGCGGTGACGAAGCGGTTGAGCTGGTCGTACTGTGACACGCCCTGGTGGGTGATGTGGTAGGTCCAGCCGTACGGCGAGCGCACGTCCACCGACTGACCGGGCTTCAGCGTCACTTCCGTCTCGCGCTTGAAGGCCAGCCCGGCGAACGCGGCGAACAGCATCACCATCCCCAGGTGCACCACGTAGCCGCCGTAGCGGCGCCGGTTCCGCCCCACCAGCCGCACCAGCGCCAGCGGGTACACCTCACCGTGCAGCCGGTGCCGCGCGCCGGTGCCGCGCACGAACTCCTGCAGCACCGTGCCCACTACGAACGCGCCCAGCGCGTACGCGATCAGCGACCACCAGTCCGACATCCGCACCGCCGCCAGGCACGCCGCCGTGACCAGCATCGCCGCCGTCGGCCACAGGAACTGCCGCCGCAGGTTCGCGGTGCTCGCGCGCCGCCACGCGATCAGCGGCCCGATCCCCGTCAGCAGCAGCAGGAACAGGCCGAGGGGAATGTTCACCTGGTTGAAGAACGGCGGGCCCACCGTGACCTTGGTGCCCCGCACCGCCTCCGAGATGATCGGGAAGATCGTCCCCCAGAACACCGAGAACGCGATCACGATCAGGATCAGGTTGTTGAACAGGAACGCCGCCTCACGGCTCACCATGGACTCGAGCTTCGCCTCGGCCTCGAGCATCGGCCAGCGGTACGCCAGCAGCCCGTACCCCAGCACCGCCGCCAGGACGAGGAAGACGAGGAAGAACCAGCCCACGTTCGACTGCGAGAAGCTGTGCACGCTGGAGATCACGCCGCTGCGGGTGAGGAAGGTGCCGAAGATCGAAAGGAGGAACGAACCCACCACCAGCCCGATGTTCCATTTCTTCAGCATCCCGCGCTTTTCCTGGATCATCACCGAATGGAGGAACGCGGTCATCGTCAGCCACGGCAGGAACGACGCGTTCTCCACCGGGTCCCACGCCCAGTAGCCGCCCCAGCCCAGCTCGACGTACGCCCACCACATCCCCAGCACGATCCCGCACGAGAGGAACAGCCAGCTCACCAGCGTCCAGCGGCGGATGGCATGCAGCCAACCGGTGTCGAGCCGGCCCGAGAGCAGCGCCGCCACCGCGAAGGCGAACGGCACGCTGATGCTGGTGTAGCCCAGATAGAGCATCGGCGGATGGAAGACCATCCCCGGGTTCTGGAGCTGCGGGTTGAGCCCCCGGCCGTCGGCCGGGGTGAAGCCCAGCCGCTCGAACGGATTCGACGCGAACACCATCGTCGCCACGAAGAAGACGACCACGACCGCGAGCGTGGCCGCGACGTACGGCGTCAGCTCGCGGTACTTGCCCCGGTTCGCCAGCAGCGCCACGGAGCCGAAGGTCGAAACGACCAGCGCCCACAGCAGCAGCGAGCCCTTCTGCCCCGCGTAGAACGCCGACCAGGTATAGAAGACCGGCAGGTTACGGCTGGTGTAGGCCGCCACGTACTCGATGTTGAAATCGTGCGTCAGGAGCGCGTGCATCAGCGCGACCGACGCAATCACCAGCAGGCCCCACATCACGAAGATCGCGCGCTCGGCCGACCGGGCCAGCTCCGGCCGGTGGGTGCGCCCCGCAATGAAGCCGACCACGCTCGCCCATACCGCGACGAACAGCGCGATCCACAGCGCGATGTTGCCGATGTCGGTCATGTATTGGTTTGCTTCGGAACCGCCTCGTAGCGCGAGCCGCACTTCGCCAGCAGCGTCGTCGCGCGGAAGGTGCCGTCGGGCTGCAGGCGACCCTCCACCACCACGTCCACTTCGTCCGTGAAGGTGTCGGGCGCGAGGCCGCGGTACACCACCGGGTAGGTGTGCGTGCCGTCGGTCGCCCGGAAGGTGATGGTCTGGCTCGCGACGTCGCGCGTGATCGAGCCCTTCACGACCCGGGCGCCCATCTTCACGCCGACATTATAGAAAGAGCGGTCGACGTTGATCTTCGCCGCCAACTCGGTCGGCGTCAGGTAGTACACGCCCGTTTCCTTGATCCCCGACGCCATCAGATAGCCGACCGTGGCGAGGATCAGGGAACCACCGATGATGAATTTCGTGCGGGCTCTCATAGCGCATGACCTGATTGCGAGTGCTCTGGATATCCGACTGATCTACTCCGCAAATCTAATACCAGCCTTCAACTTGCCAGGTTTCCAGTTGGAAGGCGACAGAATGCCCCAACTGACGGTGCGCCAGTCACTTTTCGCGGCCCCAAGTGGCCCAGGCAACAGTGGCGCGGACCGCCCGGTTCCAATCCTCCCACCCCTGCGTCGGGCGGCTCCCCGGCTTAAAGACCGTGACGGGCCGGGCCGATGCGAAGTCCTCGACCGTCTTCCAGACGCCGGTCGCGAGCCCCGCCAGGCAAGCCGCGCCCAGAGCGGTGGACTCCACCACTTCGGGCCGCGTGACGCTCAGGCCGAGGACGTCGGCCTGGAACTGCATCAGCCAGTCGTTGGCGGCGGCGCCGCCGTCCACCTTGAGGTCCGCCAGGGTGAGCCCCGAGTCGCCGCTCATCGCCTCTAGCACCTCGCGGGTCGAGTAGGCGATCGCCTCCAGTGCCGCGCGGGCGAGGTGCGCTTTGGTTGTACCCCGCGTGAGGCCAAAGATCGCGCCCCGCGCGCCGGATTCCCAGTGCGGAGCGCCGAGGCCGACGAACGCGGGGACGAAGACCGCGCCGCCGGTGTCGGGGACGCTGCGGGCGAGCGCTTCCGTCTCGCCGGCGTTGGCGATGAGGCCGAGACCGTCCCGCAGCCACTGGATGGCGGCGCCGGCGATGAACACCGAGCCTTCGAGGGCGTAGGCCGGCTGCCCGCGCTCGTCGCACGCGATGGTGGTGAGGAGGCCGCGCGTCGAACGCACCCGCTCGGCGCCCGTATTCAGCAGCAGGAAGGCGCCGGTGCCGTACGTGTTCTTGGCGGTCCCGGCGGCGAAACATCCCTGGCCGAACAGCGCCGCCTGCTGGTCGCCGGCGATCCCGGCGATCGGGACTTCGGCGCCGAACCACTCCGCGTCGGCCGCCCCGAACACGCCGGACGAGGGGCGCACTTCGGGCAGGATCTCGCGCGGCACGCCGAACAGCGCCAGTAGCTCGTCGCTCCAGCGCATGGCGCCGATGTCGTAGAGCATCGTGCGGGAGGCGTTGGTCGGGTCGGTGACGTGGGAGCGACCCTTGGTGAGCCGGTACACGAGCCAGCTGTCCACCGTGCCGAAGGCAGTGGCGCCCGCGCGAGGCCGCAGGCTCGCGAGCAGCCACTCGAGCTTGGTGGCGGAGAAGTAGGGGTCGGGCACGAGCCCGGTCGCCTCGGCGATGCGCGCGGCGTCGAGCCGACGGCATCGCTCCGCCGTGCGGCGGTCCTGCCAGACGATCGCGCGATGGAGCGGCGCCCGGCTCCGCCGGTCCCACAGCACCGTCGTCTCGCGCTGGTTGGTGATACCGATGGCGGCGAGGTCGCGGCCGGAGGCGCGCGCCGCGGCGAGGGCGTCACGGCCCGCCGCGAGAGTAGCGCCCCACAGCTCCTCGGGATCGTGCTCGACCCAGCCGGGCTTCGGGTAGTGCTGGGCGATTTCCCGGTAGCCGCGTCCCAGGACGTGCCCGTCCGGGTCCACGGCCAGGGCCGTGCTCCCGGTCGTGCCCTGGTCGAGGGCGAGGATGATTTGACGTGTGCTCATCGGATGCCGTACCGTGGGTTCAAATATGGCTCGGACGAAGGATGCGGGTTACCCCGCCGGTGCGCGCCTGGCGCGGGTCGCGTCGCGATGACCGCGCGGACCGGCCAACCTCGGCGCATCGCCGTCGTAGCGGCGTGGGTCGTGGCCGTCGCCGCGCTGGCTCCGGGCGCCGTGCGGATTGACCGGCACCTCGCCGAGGGCGCACGCATCGCCGGCAGCGAATCGGACGCCGTCGAGACCTCGCTGCAGCGGGACTTCGCCATGCCGCTCGCCCGCTACGCGGTGGGCGTGGTGACCGGGCTCCCCGACACGGCGCTCGGCCCGTCGCTCCCGGCGCTGGCCCACGTGTTCGCCGGCGTGGCGGGGGTGACCGGCGCCACGCCGTATCCGGGTGCGGGACGCCAGGGTGCGGGGCGCCCCGGCGCGCCGCGGCTCGGGATCGTCCTCGCCGGCCTCAGCGCGAGCGGTCCGGAGGCCGACAGCATCATCTTGAGCCTCCGTGCGGCGTCCGCGAGGGAGGCGGCCGGCCTGCGGGGCCGCTACCCTGACGCGGCCATTCGCTGGACAGGCACGGCGCCCATCAACCTCGACACGCGCCGCACCAGCGCCGAGGACATCGGTCGGGCCGAAACGCGCGCCCTGCCGCTTACGCTGCTACTCCTGCTGTGGACGTTCGGCGCCGTCGTGGCCGCCACGCTCCCCATCCTCCTGGGCCTGGTCGCGACCGTGCTGGCGCTTGGGGCCGCCGCGATCCTCACGCATTGGTGGACGCCGGCCATCCTGCTCCAGAACGTCGGTACAATCATGGGTCTCGCGCTCGGCATCGACTATGCGCTGCTCACGGTCAGCCGGTTCCGCGAGGCGCTCGCCGCGGGCGCGACCGTCGCGGAGGCCGTGGCCGCCACGCGGCGGCACGCGGGCCGCACCATCATGCTCTCCGGCGTCGCCGTCGCGGTGGGGTTCGCCGCCCTGCTGGTCGCGCCGGCGACCGAGTTGCGTTCGGCCGCAGTGGGCGGGCTGCTGGTGGTCGTGGGCGCGGTGCTGGCCGCCACGACGCTGCTGCCGTCGCTGCTGGCGCTGCTCGGCCGGCGGGTGGACGCGGGGCGGGTCGGGGCCGCGCGTGCCGGCGCGATGGGCCGCGAGGCCTGGCGCCGCTGGGGCCAGTGGGTCGTGCGCCGCCCGTGGCAGGTACTGGTCGTCGCGTCCCTGCCGTTGGCGCTCCTGGCGTGGCAGATCCGCCGCCTCACGATCGCGCTTCCAGCCACGGACTACCTCCCCCGGTCCATGGAGTCGGCCGCGGCGCTGCACGATCTGGAGCGCGCCGGCCTCGCCGCGCCCGTCTACGAGTTGCGGCTCCTGGTGCGGATGCGGGATGGCAGTCCCGTGCTCGCCGGGAACGGCTGGAACGCCGTGCGCACACTCGGCGCCTCGCTCGGGCGCGATCCACGCGTCGCACGCGTGCTCTCGCTCCCGACGATGGTGAGCGCGCTACTCCCTCCCCAGGTCGCCGCCGCGCTCGTGCCCGATTCGGTGCGGCGCAGGTTCACGAGCCGGGATGGGAGGATCGCGCTGGTCGAGCTGCTGCCCGCCGACACCGTCCGCCAGACCACGCTGGCGCAGCTCGCGCGCGAGCTGCGGGGGCAGGAGGGCGCGGGCGTGGCGGGCGCCGTCGGGGCCGTCGTCCAGGTCGGAGGGTCGCCGGCGTACTACATCGACTACCAGGACGCCGTGATTGGCCGCTTTGCCCTGGTCGCGCTGCTCGTGGTGGCCGCAACCGGCATCGCGCTCGGCCTCGGGTTCCGCTCGGTCCTCGTGCCGCTCAAAGCGATCGCGCTCAACCTGCTCACCGTCGCCGCCGCGGTCGGCGCGCTGGTGCTCGTCTTCCAGGACGGCTTCGGCGGCGGGCTCATGGGTGTGGCGGCACCGCTAGGCGGGATCCTGCCGGTCATCCCGGTGCTGGCGTTCTGTGCGCTGTTCGGGATCGGCATCGACTACGAGGTCTTCCTGGTCGCCCGCGTGGCCGAAGCGCGTCGCGCGGGACTGAACGAGCCCGAGGCCATCGCGGCGGGTCTCGCGGAAACCGGAGGGCTCATCACCAGCGCGGCGGCGGTGATGATCGCCGTGTTCGGCGCGTTCGCCGCCGGAGCGTTCCTGCCCACGCGCATGATCGGCTTCACGCTCGCCGTCGCCGTGCTGCTGGACGCCACGCTGGTGCGGATGGCGCTCGGGCCCGCGCTGCTCAGGCTGGCAGGCCGGTGGAACTGGTGGCCGGGCGACCGGCGCTCCGCGCCGCGGCCAGGTCGCGAGTAGCCGCGGGCCCCCTCCGGGACGGGGGAGCGCCGGTTACGAGCCACGCGTCACGCGCCCCCATCGGCTGCACGGCCGCCCCGAGGCGATGACGCCCCGAGGCCTCATCGGCTACACGGCCGCCCCGAGGCGATGACGCCCCGAGGCCCCATCGGCTGCACGACCGCCCCTCGGCGATGGAGTCGAGAGCGGCCGGGCCACGGGCCCGGGGACGAACGATCGGCCGCGCGCAAGCGTTTCCCGGACCTCGCGGCCGTGCGCATGGGCCGCACGGCCTCTGGGACTCCGACGGACGCGCCGTGACAGCAGCTGCGTCGCAGTGAAGTTCGTATGCGAACTTGCCCTTGGAGGCGAACCTCCTTCCCGGGCACCAGCGGCGCCGCCGAAAGACCACTACTTCGTATACGAACATGCTTTCCGGGCAAAGGGCGATTTCGGGGGCGAGACGCGCCAGACCATCAGGTTCGGTAATCGCCGGCAGCTTCCGGTCGCAGAGGCGGCGAGCCAGGTGATCGCCCTTCGCAGTCGCTGGCGCCGGCTCGCCGCCGGGCGACACCTGCGCCACGAAACAGCCCGCCCTCGCGAGCGGCGAGGGCGGGCTGAGGAGCGATGATCTACGCGGCGGCCGTCACTTCGCGTGCCGGCGCTCCGAGGCCTTCTGCAGATACGCGACGATCGTCACCGCCTGATCGTGCGTCACGCCGCTCACCTTCATCTTCTCCATGTTCTTCTCCATCCGCATCACGACCACCGGCCAGTCCGGCGGCGAATGGACCTTCGGGTCGGCGAGCGCGTGGCAGCGGGAGCACGTGGTCTCGAACTGCTCGCGGCCCGGCCCCGCCGGGAGATTCGCCGCGACCTGGAGCGCGTGCGCCTGGAGATAGGTCAGGAGCTGTGCGCGCTGGCCGGTGCTGGGAATCTGGACGCCGAGCGAGCCGGCCATCATGTCGATCCGGACCCACATTCGCCGCACCACACCCGGCCAGTCCACCGGCCCGTGCATCGCCGGCGCGGGGAGGGCGTGGCATTGGGTACAATACTGTGCGAGAATCTTCGCACCGGGCGAGTTGGGTTCGGGCAGGCTTTCGACCGCCATGCCGGGCGGCAACGCGATCTCCGCCGCCTGGAGCAGCCGTTGCTGCGCCACCGTCAGGGCGGCCGTGCCCGCCGAAGTGGTGTCACTCGCCACCGCTTGCCCGGCAGGCTTGGCCTGATTGCAGCCGGCGAGGACAACCGCCGCCAACGTGAGCGCCCGCGCGTTCATGACATCCTCCGAAGTGGGAGCTAATAATGAATGCGCAACCACGTCCTGTGCCAGACCCCGCCCGTCTCGCGGCCGATGTCCTTGCCCTTTCGGTGGTGCGCCACCCGGTCGCGGCGCCCGGCGCCCTGGCGGCCGCCGAAGACTACGTGGCGTTGGAATTGAGCGCCGCCGGCCTCAGGGTGGAGCGGCAGCTCTTCGAGTGGCGCGGCACGGAATTCCACAACGTAGTGGCAACACGGGACGGGAGCGAACCGGCGCTCCCAATGGTCGTGGTGGGGGCGCACTTCGACACGCGCGCCGACACGCCGGGCGCCGACGACAACGCCAGCGGCGTGGCCGCGATGCTCGAGGTCGCCCGGATGCTGCGCGGCGAGCGGCTGCGCGCGACGGTGCAGCTGGTGGGCTTCAACCTCGAGGAGCTGCAGAAGAAGCCCCTGCACTACGCCCTCGGGAGCCGGGCGTACGCGCGCTGGCTCCGCTCGGGCGGCTACCGCGTAGCGGGGGCGCTGGTGCTCGAGATGCTCGGCTACACCGACCTCAAGCAGGGAGCGCCGCCCGGGGCGCGGCTGTTCGCGAACGTGCCGCGGGAGGGGAACTTCCTCTCGGCAGTGGGCGATTGGCAGTCGCGCGCGCTGCTCGCCGCGTTCCAGCGGGCGGCCGCGCCGCACCTCCCCGTCTCCGGGCTTACGGTGCCGTTCCGCGGCTGGCTCCTGCCCGATACCCGGAGAAGCGACAACTGCCGTTTCTGGGACGAGGGCTATCCGGCGCTGATGGTGACCGACACGGCGGACTTCCGCAATCCGCACTACCACCGGACGAGCGACACGCCCGATACCCTCGACTACACGTTTCTCACCAACGCCACGGCCGCGGTCGCGGCGGCGGTCCGGGAGCTGGCAGGCGCGGCCCGAGAGGCGCGCGCGGCGTAAGCAGCGGACGCGGCCTGGCCGGAGCGCGCCCCCCCGCGCGCCGCCGTTACAGCGCCTTCTCGTAGAGACGGAAGGTCTTGGTCCGAGGGCATCCGAGTCCGTCGATGACGCGGCGCATCCCCACGTTGCCCTCCAGCACCAACGACAACTCGCCCTCGCGCACCCCGGCCTTCCGCCCCTCCTCGATCATCCGGCTCGCAATCCGCCCGGCGAGGCCGTGCCCGGTGTGCTCCGGGTGCACGCCGAGGAGAATGAAGCGCACGGACCGGATGTGCGGCACGCGGCGCATCAGCCGCAGCCAGCCAAAAGGCAGCAGGCGTCCACGGAGTCCGGCGAGCGCCTCGTTCACGTCGGGCAGCACGAGGCCGAAGCCCGCCGCCGCGCCGTTCACCTCCGCGATGACGACCAGCTCAGGCCGGTAGAACGGCTTGAAGGACTCCGCGCGTTCAGAGAACTCGTCCCAGGTGATCGGCACGTAGCCCCACACGCCGGCGAACGACGGGTTGTAGAGACCGTAGAGCAGGCGCACCTCGTCATCCCAACGGCCCGGATCGGCGGTGCGCAGCACCAGCCCGGCCAGCGCGCCGGCGCGATCCGCCGCGGCAACCGTACGCTCCGCCTCCGCAGGCCGCTGATCGGGCGTCCAGTGATAGGCGTGGTAGTCGCGGCACGACTGGTAGCCGGCCGACTCGATGAGCCCCCGGTACCAGGGTGGGTTGTACGGCGAGAGCAGCGTGGGCGGGCGATCGAAACCGTCAATCAGCAAACCGACTTCGTCCTGGGTCGAGAGGTTGACCGGCCCCAGCACGTGCCTCACGCCCCGTGCCTTCAGCGCCGCCTCAGCCGCCGCCAACAGCGCGGCGGACACCTCACCGTCGTCGGCGGACTCGAAGAACCCGAAGAACCCCGATTCCGCCTTCCAGCGATCCGCAAACTCCCGGTCCACGATGGCGGCGATGCGGCCCATCACGCGTCCGTGACGCCGCGCGACGAACCGTCGCACCCAGCGGAGCTTGAGGGAGGAGTTGTGTCGCGGAGACCAGCGCTGCCGCTCCGTCATTCTGAGCGGCGCCACCCAGTGCGGATCGTCGCGGTACAGGCGATAGGGCAAGCCGATGAATGCTGAGTTGTCTGCTCGGCTTTCTACGACGTTCACCTCGACGGCGCCGGCCATGGGGGCCACGTTACGAGCCGGGAGCAGCGCTGTCAAACGCCCAGACCGCGCCCGCATGACGCTCGCTTGACGCGCGGTTGCTAGGATCCATCGTGAGCCGAGCCGACCGTCCGCGCGTTCTCCTCATCGCGCCCACTGCCACCGACAGCGCGGGCCTGCCTATCACGCAGCGCCGGCTCCACCTCCCCGGCCTCACGCTGCCGATGCTCGCGGCCGTGACGCCCGCGGAGTGCGAGGTGCGTCTGGTGCACGAGACCGTGGAGCCGATTCCCTACGGCGAGCCGTGGGACATCGTCGGGATCACGGGCATGGGGTCCGGGATCGTGCGCGCCTGGCACATCGCCGACCAGTTCCGCGCGCGCGGCACGCCGGTCGTGATCGGCGGCATTGCGGCCACGCTGGTGGGGCCCGAGCGCTCGCTCGAGCACGCCGACGCGGTCGTGAGCGGCGAGGCCGAAGAGACCTGGCCGGAGCTGCTGCGCGACTTCGAGGCGGGCCGGCTGAAGGCCACCTACCGCGCCGCGAGCCCACCGTCCATCGACGCGCTGCCGGTGCCGCGCTACGACCTCCTGGACCGCCGTAAGCTCGGGCGCTGGCGTCCCGTCCAGGCGACACGCGGGTGCCCGCACACCTGCGACTTCTGCTCCGTCACCGCCTTCTCCGGTGCCCACCAGCGCCGACGGCCGGTGGATCAGGTCGTGCGCGACGTGCGCGCGGCGAAGCGGCACGGCACGCGCTACATCGCCTTCATCGACGACAACATCGGAGTGGACTGGGATTACTGCGCCGATCTATGGAAAGCGCTGATCCCCGAGAAGATCCTGTGGATGAGCCAGTGCAGCCTCCACATCGCCGAGCAACCGGAGCTGCTCGCCCTGGCGCGGCGCAGCGGCTGCCGGCTGCTCTCCTTCGGCATCGAATCGGTCAATGCCGAGAGCCTCGCCATGCATCGCAAGGCGTGGAACCGGCCGGGCCGATACCATGAGGCGGTGGCGACCGTCCGCGGTCACGGGATCGACGTCTCGACCGAGATGATGGTCGGTCTCGACGGCGACGACGCCTCGGTGTTCGAGCGCACCTTCGACTTCATCATGGGGAACGCCATCTCGGTCCCGCGCGTCTTCATCGTGACGCCGGTGCCCGGCACGCCGCTCTACGACCGAATGCGGCGCGACGGCAGGCTCCTCACGGAGGACTTCAGCCGCGTCAACGGCGGCGAAGTCATCTTCCGTCCCAAACGCCTCACGCCGGAGCAGCTGCAGGCCGGCTACTGGAAGCTGTACCGGCGGCTGATGTCGCTGCCCGCCATCCTGCGGCGGGTGGCACGCAACCGCGCCGGGCTCGGCCCGTACCTGCGCGCTTTCGTCCTGGGCGTGAATCTCCACTACCGCAACCACATCCGGCGCGGTATCACGCCGGGCATCGTGTAGGGAGCGCGATGCGCGTCCTGCTCGTGCGCCCTCCCGTGCCGCCCCACACCATCGGGCTCAAGCACATCATGGTGTGCGAGCCGCTGGAGCTGGAGTACGTCGCGGCGGGGCTCGCAGGACACGAAGTGGAGATCCTGGACCTGCTGGTCGAGCGCGGCTTCGAGCGGCGGCTGCGCCGCTTCCGGCCCGACGTCATCGGCACCAGCTCCTACATCACCGGCGTCAACGAGGTCAAGAAGCTGTGCCGCGCCGCGAAGCGCTGGAACCCGGGCGTCCGGACCGTCGTGGGCGGCGTACACGCCTCGCGGGTGCCGGAGGACTTCGCCGACGGCGCGGTGGACTGCATCGCGCTGGGCGACGGCACGTCGCTCATGCTCGAGATCGTCGGCGCATTCGAGAGCGGGCGCCGGCTGGCCGAGATCCCCGGCCTCGCGCTGCCCTTGGGCGGCAGCGTGACGCTCACCGCACCGCGCCCGTACATGGGCGACCCCGACGCCTTGCCGTTCCCGCGGCGCGATCTCGTGGCGCACCTGCGGCACCGCTACTACTACCTGTTCCACCGGCCGGTGGCGCTCCTCAAGACGACGTGGGGCTGCTGGTACGACTGTAACTTCTGCTTCACCTGGCAGATCACCGGCGGCGTCGCGTACTCACGCAGCCCCGAGTCCATCGTGGAGGAGCTGGCCGGCATCGAGGCCGACGACGTCTACATCGTCGACGACATCTTCCTGATCAACCGGGCGCGCCTCGCGCGCATCGCGGCGCTGCTCAGGGCACGGGGGATCCGGAAGAAGTTCCTCTGCTTCGCGCGGTCGGACTTCATCGCCCAGAACGAGGACGTGATCGCGGAGTGGGCGGAGCTGGGCCTCACCGCGGTGCTGATCGGCCTCGAGGCGCCCACGCAGGGCGAGCTGGACTCCATGGCCAAGCGCACCACGGTGGACGACAATCGCCGCGCGATCGAGGTCCTGCGCCGCCACGGCGTGGACACCTACGGCTCGCTCATCCCCGGGCCCGACTACACGCCCGAGGACTGGGCCCAGCTGCGCCGCTATATCGAGGAGAACGGCCTCTACTACCTCAACATCTCGCCGATGACGCCGCTTCCCGGCACGACGATCTGGGAGCGGCACAAGGACACCCTCGCCGTCAGCCGGCGGGCGCACGGGCTGTGGGACCTGTCACACGCGGTGCTGCCGACGCGGATGCCCCTCAAGGCCTATTACCGCGAGCTGCTCCGCACCTATGCCGGTGCGACGCTCGACATGCGCCGCGCGAACCGGCTCGCGCTGCGCACCAGGCCGCCGGTCTGGTCGCCGGCGTACCTGCGCCTGTGGTGGGGCGCCATCCGGGTCTTCTTCCAGTTGCTCGGGGCCCACCGGCACCACGCACCGCGCGCAATCGCCCGGGCGGAATACGCCGGGCCCGAACTCGTGCCACCGGGGCGGCCGTGAGCGCCACTACGGCGGGTGTGCGGCCCGTGACCAGAGCGGGCGTCCGCGTCTTCCGCACCATCGCCGACGTGGAGCCGGCCGAGTGGGACAGCCTGCTCGGCGCCGACGACCTCCAGGCGACGCACCGTTTCATCCGGACGTGCGAAGAAGCGCGGGTCGAGAACGCCGAGTACCGCCACGTCATGGTGGACGACGCCGCGGGGCTCGCCGCCGTCGCCTCACTCAGCGTGATGACGGTGAAGCTGGACCTGCTTTCGACCGGGCTCACCCGCCGCGCCATCCGGTGGGCGCGGCAGCTGCACCCACGGTTCCTCCAGGTACCCATCGTCTTCTGCGGACTGCCGGTGTCGTTCGGCCGGTCCTGCCTCCGGTTCCGGGCCGACACGGAGCGGACGCCCATCCTCTGCGCGCTGGCCGCCGCGGCGGAGTCCTTCGCCGCGGAGGTCCGGGCCCCGGTGATCTGCTTCAAGGAGTTCACGGCGGCGGAGGCGGCACAGCTCGCGCCGCTCACCCGGCTCGGCTACTTCACCGCGCCGAGCCTCCCGTCGTGTTTCCTCGAGCTGCCGTGGCGGTCTTACGAGGAGTATCTCGCCGCCCTGCGGTCGGGGTACCGGCATCAGATCACAGCGGGCGCGCGCCTCGGCCGTGCGTCAGGCGCGAGCGTGCGCGTCGTCCGCGACTTCCGGAGCGAGTGCCCGCGCATCTTCGCCCTCTACGAGCAGGTGATGGACCGCGCGCCGTTCCAGCTCGAGCGCTTGAACCTCGCGTTCTTCGAGCGGCTGGCGGACAACCTGGGGCCCGCGGCGCGGGCGATCCTGGTCGAGCGCGGGGAGCAACTGCTGGCGATGGCGATCCTGCTCGAGTCGCCGCGGCTGATGACCTTCCTGCTGGCGGGCATTGATTACGAGGCGAACCGGCGCCACCACGCCTACCTCAACGTGGTGGCCGAGGTCGTGGCGGAAGCCATCCGGTGTCAGGCCCCCGCGCTCGAGATGGGCCAGACGTCGTACGAGCCGAAGCGGCGGCTCGGCGCCGTCACGACGCCCCGCGTCCTGTTCCTGCGGTACCGCTCGCCGCTGGGCCATGCGTTGTTCCGGGCGGCGAGCCCCCTGCTCTTCCCGGTTCCGCCGCTGCCGCCGCGGCGGATCTTCAGGCAGCCGCCTAGCTGACCTTGAAGACCCGGTCGCCCGTCCTCACGCGGTCGGCGACCTGAAGGCCGAATTCGACCACCGGTTTGGCGACCTCGATCTTCTGGTGCTCGACCTCCATCGAGGTCACCGTTTCGGTGAGGTCGGTGTGCGCGCCCTTGATGTGGATCTGGTCGCCGACCTTGATCTCTTCGGCGGTCATCTTCACGATGGCGACGTGCGGCCGGTCGAAGTAATGGGTGACGAAACCGACCTCTAGCTCCGGCATACAACCTCCCTGCGGGCCCGCTCTATCGTATCCCTCCGGGCCGCCGGCCGCGAGGGTGCAGGTGGCCGACCCGCCACCTGCCAATTTGAGGCCCGGCCGTCTACCTTTGGCGCTATCCTAAACCGGACAAAGCAGCAGATGGCGGTCACCGGCGCTACCGCGACGGGCGCACGGACGCACGGACGCACGGCAGTGGCAGCGCGCGCGTTCTTCCTGTGCGTCTGCTGCGTCTGTGCATCCGTGCGTCTGTCGATCGCTCAGTGTCCCGACGGCACGCCGGCGCCGTGCCGGGCGGTCGTCGTCGCGGTGCGCACGCCCGATTCCAACAGCATCGCCGTGTTGCCGCTGGAGAACCGGGCCCGCGACACCTCCCTGACGCTGCTCGCCGAAGGGCTCGCCGATCAGGTCACCACGGATCTCGAGCAGGTCCCGCGCGTCGCGATGGCGCCGCCGGCGAGCGTGCGCTACGTGCTGGACCACACTCCACGCGAGCCCGCGCGTCTCGGGCGCGCCCTCAACGTGCGCTGGCTGGTGGACGGGCAGATGCTCCCCGGCCGGGGCAGCGTACGGCTGACCGTCCAGCTCATTGACGCTTCGGCGGAGCGCGTGCGCTGGAGCGGCTCCTTCCAGCGACCGACCGACGATCTGTTCGCCGTCATCAGCGCCGTGGCCGAGTCGGTCGCCACGGCGGTCGTCGGCGCGCTCGAGCCCGCCGAGCAGGCTCGGCTGCGGCGGCGCCCAACCATGAGCAACGCCGCGCTGCTCGCCCACACCAGGGGCGTGGCCGCGCTGCACCACTTCGATGAGTCCGATCTTCGACTCGCGGTCAGCGCGTTCGAGGAGGCGATCGCGGCGGACTCCGCGTTCGCGCCGGCATGGTCGGGGCTCGCCGAGGCCTGGTTCTGGTCGGACCCATGGTCTCCACCCCGGCAGGTCTATCCGCGCGGCCGGGCGGCAGCCGAGCGTGCGCTGGCGCTCGACCCGACCTCCTCCACGGCGCTCGCCGCGCTCGCCGGGTTCACGTACTGCTACGACTGGGACCTGCCGAGGGCCGAGGCGCTCGCGCGAAGCGCCATCCAGCGCGACTCATCGAACGGGCGAGCCTGGCTGTACCTCGGCGAGGCGCTGGTCGCGCAGCGGCGGGTGGACGAGGCCGCGGTGGCCTACGAGCGCGCCATCACGGTCGACACGTTGGACGAGGCGGTGGCCGTGGAGGCGAGCGGCGGTCTCGGCATGGCGCACCGCACCGATGAGGCGCTGGCGGTGGCGCGCCGCTGGCGCGTGCGGGAGCCCGGCGCGGATATCTGGGACCTGACCGAATCGCTGATCCTGCTGCGCGCGCACCGCTGCCGGGCGGAGCCACCGGCGATGCCGATCAGTCCGGTCGGGCTCGCGTGCGCGGGTCGGCGGGAAGCCGCGCGCGCGCTGACGGACTCGCTGGCGGCCGGCGCCGAGCGCGGCCAGTGGACGCAGGAGTTCCTGGTCCTGGCGTACGTCGCGCTGGGAGACCGGGACGCCGCGCTCCATTGGCTGGCGCGGGCGATCGACGCGCGGGTCTACTTTGTGGTCTTCCTGGCCGTGGATCCGATCTGGGACGACTGGCGCGGCGATCCACGGTTCACGGCGCAGCTCGATCGCATCAGGCCCGACGCGCGATGAGAATCCTCGCGGGGGCAACGGGCCTCATGCTGGCGACGATGGCGGCTGTCCAGCTTCCTGCCCAGTGCCCCGACGGCACGCCGGCGCCGTGCGGCGGGCGCGCGGCGCGGGCACTGCCGGCGGCTCCCGCCCCCGACTCCAACAGCGTCGCGGTCCTGCCGTTCGAGAACGTCCGGGGCGACACCGCGTACGCGTACCTGGCGGATGGGCTCGCCTCGTCGATCGCCACGAGCCTCGCGCAGGTGCCGCGCCTGGCGGTCCGCACGCCCGGCTTCGTGCGCCGGGTCAGCCAGTCGGGCGAGCGCGACGAACGCGTGCTCGGCCGCAGGCTCGACGTCCGATACCTTGTAGAAGGCGAGTTCCAGCGCGGCGGCGACCGCATCCGCGTGGCCGTCCGCCTCGTGGCCCTGCCAAGCGGCACGGCCCGCTGGGGCGACGCCTACCTCAGGCCCAGTACCGACCTCCTAGGGGTGCAGGAAGACATCGCACGCGAGGTCGCCACGCGCATCGCGGGGGCGCTGCTGCCTCCTGAGACGCGTGCGCTTGCCGCGCGGCCCACGCGCAACGCCGCGGCGTACGACCTGGTGCTCCGGGGCAACTTCTACCTCGCGCAACGCACCCCGGCCGCCGTGCGGCGGGCCATCGAGGAGTACGAGGCCGCGTCCCGGCTCGACTCGACCTACGCCGACCCGCTCGCGCGGGTGGCCTACGCGTACGGCCTGGTGCTGGCCTACGACTGGGATTTTGGGCTCACCAGGGACAGCTCCCTGGCGCGCGGCGTGGCCGACGCCCAGCGGGCGGTGCGGCTGGACTCGCTCTCGTCCGACGCGTGGATGGCGCGTGGCCACCTGCTGACCTTTCAGCAACCGCTGACTTACGAGGGTGTTGCGCCGTCGCTCGAGCGCGCGGTGCGGCTCGATCCGCGCAACGTGGAGGCCTGGCACCAGCTCGGCACGCAGCTTCAGTACCTGGGGCAGAGCGCGGCATCCGACTCCGCACTCCGGCGCGCGGTCGCGCTGGAGCCCGACCGCGTCGTCACGCTCACCAACCTCTCCGCGAGCTCAGAACTGGCCGGCCGCCTCGAGGAAGCACGGCGCTGGTGCGACAGCGCGCTCGCCATCAACCCCGGCTGGGTGTACGGGCTGGCCGCGCGGATGCGCATCGCGATCGCGCGGAGCGATACGGCGACGGCGCGCGCCACCGCGGCCGCGCTCGACCGCAACACGGCAGCCGACGCCATCCCGACCGTGATGGCGGCGGAGGCGGAGTACGACGCGTGGCGCGGCGACACGGCCTCAGCGCGCGACCGTGCGGAGCGCGCCGTCGAGGCCTACGGCGGCGACCCACACCGGCTGTGGCTCGGAGTGCCTGCGGCCATGGCGCTGGCGCAGGCGGGGGAGACCGACCGCGCGGTGGACCTGCTGGAGCGGCTCCAGCCGCGCGGCATCGTGCTGCATGAGCTGCTGATACCCCGCGGCTTCGACCCGCTGCGCGGCAATCCACGCTTCGCACGGCTGTTCGCGGAGACCCAGCCGCCGGAGGCGCCGCGATGACCGCGGGCACCGGGGCACGGGCGCACGGGGGCACGGAGTGGCGCCGCGCCGCCTTGGCCGTTGCTGTGCCCCTGTGCCTCTGTGCCCCCGTGCCCGCCGCAGCGCAATGCCCCGACGGCACGCCGCCGCCGTGCGCGACGCGCACCGTGCACGTCGCGACTGCTCCGGCGCCCAACTCCGTCGCGGTGATGTACCTCGACAACCAGTCGCGCGACACCAGCGACGCCTATCTCGCTGACGGGCTCACCGAGGAGATCACCACCAAGCTCGGCCAGATCGGCCGGCTCGCCGTGACGTCCAACACGACCATGCGCCGCTACCGGAGCGGCACGACGGTCGAGCCGGCGGAGCTGGGGCGCATCCTCAAGGTCACGCAGCTGGTGAGCGGCAGCATTCGTCGGGCCGGGCACAGGATCCGCGTCAACGTCGAGCTGCTGCGCGCGCGGGACGGCGTGCAGCTGTGGGCCGACGCGTACGACCGCACGGACGCTGATCTGCTCGCTATCGAGGAGGACGTGGCGCGGGCCGTTGCTACCGCGATCGCCGGTCGGTTGCTGCCGGGCGAGCAGGCCACGCTGGCGGCGCGGCCCACGCAGAACCCCGAGGCGTACGACCATCTGCTGCGTGGCAACTTCTCCATCGCGCAGCGCACGCCGGCGGCGGCCCGGCGGGCGTTGGCGGAATACCAGGCGGCGGCGGCCCTCGACCCCGATTTCGCCCTCGCGTACGGGCGCATGGGCCTGTGTTACGCGTTGTTCATCGACTGGGGCTGGCCGTTCCCCGGTGTCACGGGCGACAGCCTGCTGATCCTGGGTGCCGCCGCCGCCGACCGGGCGCTGCAACTCGATTCCCAGTCCACCGACGGCTGGATGGCTCGGGCCTACATGGACGTGTACCTCCATCCGGCCACGTTCGAGGGATCGCTGCCGGCGTTCGCCCGGGCGATCGAGCTCGACCCCAAGAACGCCGAGGCCCATCACCAATACGCCAGCATTCTGATGACGATGGGCCGCGACAGCGCCGCTGCCGAGCAGTTTCGGCGCGCCCTCGCGCTCGATCCCCTGCGCGCCATCACCTTGGACAACTTCGGGGGCATGCGGTACCTGGAGCACCGCATGGACGAGGCGCTCGGGCTCCTGGACAGCAGCATCGCCGCGGACCCGTTGGCCTACTACGCGTACGTGGACCGGGCCGACATGCGGCTGACGCGCGGCGACGTAGCGGGCGCCCGTGCCGACGTCGCGGCCTCCGTGCGCACCCGTCCGGCGGACTACACGTTTTCCACCGAGCCGCTGGTCGCGACGCTCGAGGCTTTCTCGGGCGACACGGCGGCCGCCCGCGCGCGACTCACGCGCGTGTTCGCCGGGCTGCCGAACGCCGAGCACCCGGAGTACACCGCCGGGCAGTGGATCGCGCTCGCCTACCTCCGCATCGGCGACCGCGACCGCGCGCTGTCGCTGCTCGAGAGTGTCCGACCCCGCAGCATCAACCTCTGGTTCATCATGCGCGACCCGGGCTTCGACCCGATCCGCGAGACGCCGCGTTTCCGCGCGCTCGACGCGGAGACCCGGCCGCCGGGGGCGGACCGGTGAGGCGGCGCACAGACGCACGGACGCACGGACGCACGGCGTGGAGCCGGGTGCTCGCCGCTGCCGTGCCCCTGTGCCTCTGTGCCCCCGTGCCCGCCGCCTCCCAGTGCCCCGACGGCACGCCGGCGCCCTGCGGCGCGCGTCCGGCGCGCATCGCGGCCACGCCCGCGTCCAACAGCGTCGCGGTGCTGACCTTCGCGACCCGCGACACCAGCGACGCGTACCTTGCCGAGGGGCTCACCGAGGACATCGCGACCGGCCTGGGCCGGCTTGCGCCGCGCGTGGAGGTGAAGGCCCCCAGCTCGGTGCGGCGCGCACAGCGCGAGAACGGCGGCCACCTGCGCGGCATCGGACGCGCGCTCGGTGTGCGCTACCTGGTGGACGGCGGGCTGCGGCGGACCCCGGCCGGCTACCGCGTCTCGATTCGGCTGGTGAACACGCAGAACGAGCTGACGGCCTGGGGCCAGACCTACGACCAGTCGAGCGCCGGGCTACTCGACCTTCCGTCCGCGGTGGCGCAGGCCGTGGCCGAGGCGATCAGCGGCTCCCTCGCGCCCGCCGAGCGGACCACGGTGGCGGCACGACCGACGCGCGACCCGCGCGCCTGGGAGCACGTGCTGCGCGGCAACTTCCTGATCGCGCGCCGCACCCAGGAGGACGCGCTGCGCGCCGTGGCCGAGTACGAGGAGGCCATCCGTCTGGACTCGACGTACGTGGACGCGTACGCCGGGCTCGGCTCCGCGTACGCTCTCGCGCACGACTGGTCGTGGAACCTCGCCGGACTTCCGCACGACAGTCTGCTCGCGCGTGCGGAGCGCGCGTCGCAGCGCGCGCTGGCGCTCGATTCTTCCTCCGCCCTGGCCTGGTCCGCCGTCGCGATGACACGGCTCGAGCGGGACCGCCTGCATCAGACGGGTGTCGCGGCCGCCTTGCAGCGCGCCATCGCGCTCGATCCCCGGCGCGCCGACCCGTACCACTTCCTGGGCATCGCCCTCGTCGTCGCGGGCGACGACTCGGCGGGCACCGCCGCGCTTCGCCAGGCACTGGCGCTCGATCCCGAGCGCCCCATCACGCTGACCTGGCTCGCCAACGCAGCCTTCCGGCGCCGGCGCTACGCCGACGCCAGGAAGTGGCTCGACAGCGCCATCGCCGTGGCTCCGGGCTTCCCCTACGCCCTGGGCCGGCGCGCGGAGGCACGAGCCCTCCAGGGCGATACCGCCGGCGGCCTGCAGGATGCTCGCGACGCCGTCCGCGCCAGCCGCGGCGACAGTCTGCTGGCGATCGGCGCGCTGGCGTGGGTCGAGGCGATCGCGCACGACACGGCCCAGGCGAGGCTGCACGCCCGCCTCGTCACCGGCGCGACGGGGAGCGTGCTAGACGAGGCGACGACCGCCGCCGCCGCCGCTCTCGCCACCGTGGGCGATCGCGACGCCGCGCTGACGGCGCTCGAGCAGTGTCGCCCGCGCGACGCGTTCCTGCGATTCTACCTGAGCTTCGAGGTCTTCGATCCGCTGCGCGCCGAGCCGAGCTTCCAGCGGCTGGTCGCGGAGCTGCGGGGAACGGTCGATCCCCGGTGACCCCGCTCCTTGCCGCGAGGGGCTCCGCGAGCCATCGTTCGCAGTAGCCTCACGGGAGGCGCCGATGCGCACGCTTCGTCTCGCCGTTCTGCCGCTGCTGATCGCAACGTCGCTGGCCGCCCAGGCCCCGCCGGCCTCGAGCGGCGCCGCTAGACCTCCAGCCGCCGTCGCGCCACTGCAGACCGCGTTCTTCGACTTCGCCGCCCTGGTGGACAGCCGGCAGCGCTTCGGCCTCGAGCCCCTGGTCTTCGGCCGCTGGACGGTGGGATTGATCGGGACCCACAGTAGTTCGAGCTCGTCCGGCCCGACGGTCTACGACGGGTTACCGGTGCCCCAGGCCACTGGCGGTCCCGGCGCCTGCGCCTACCCGGGCTGCGCGCCGATTCCTTATGCGTCCAGCTACGACGAGTGGAGCCTCGACCTGGCGGTGCGCTACTACCCGGCTGTCCTCTCGTTCAACGGCTCGCGCCGCAAGCTCATGGTGTACGTCGGTGAGTTCGTGGGCTACCATCGGCGCACCATCACGCAACCCATGTACGCCGTGCCACTGGCCTCGCCCCTCGCCGACACGCTCAACCTGCCGCCGATCATCCCGCCCAGCCCGAACTATCCGACTGCGGACCGGCAGCGGCTGACGGGTTGGGAGCCGGGCGCCGAGGCCGGTCTGCGGCTGATTCCTCTAGGGCCCGTATTCATTGACGTGGGCGGATGTTTCAAGCTGGTCACGATCGACGACCCGACGCAGCACTTCAGGCCGGGACAGGTGGATGCCAGGCTGGTCGTGGCGGTGGGGATAGGTTGGTAGGCACCAGAGTTACAGGGTTGCAGAGTTGCAGGGTTGCAGTGGTTGGAAGGTGGGAGTGAATAGGGAGGGCGCACCCGGCGATACGATGCGCCCTCCCTGATTTCTTCTCACTTCACACCCCTGCAACTCTGCAACCCTGCAACTCTGGGTTACGGTTTCAGCACCGCCCGCCCGATCAGCTCTCCCTCTTGCAGCGCGTCGATGCCCTTCTGGAATTCCGCGAGCGGCAGGGTGCGGTCCACGATCGTCCGGATCTTGCCGCGCGCGACCAGGTCCACCGCGCGCACGAGCTCGCCCAAGGTGTTCCCCACCGACCCCATGACGCTCGCCTCGGTGATCACCAGCTGGATGGGATGCACCGTGTAGCTGTCCCCCGAGTAGCCGATGAAGACCAGGCGCCCGCGCTTGGCGATCGCCGCCGTCGAGGCCGCCATCGTCTCCTTCGTCGCGACCAGCTCGAAGACCACGTCGGCGCCGTGCCCATGCGTGATCTCCCGCACCCGCTCCGCGACCTTCCCCTCGTTGCCGTTCAGCACCTGCGCCGCGCCCAGGGCCCTGGCCTTCTCGAGCTTGGCCGGCGTGCGCGAGACGGCGATGACCTCGGCGCCCGACAGCCGGGCGAGCTGGATCAGGCCGAAGCTCACCGCCCCGACGCCATAGACCAGCACGACGTCGCCGGCGGCGAGGCGCGCCAGTCCGGCCGCGTGCACTGCCGTCGTCACGCCGCATCCGATCGGCGCGGCGGCTTCGTCCGTGACCTCGGCGGGGAGCCGCACCGCGTTCCGTGCCGGCACCACCGCGTACTCGGCGAAGCCGCCGTCGGAGACGAAGCCGTACTCGGCGAGCAGCGCATCGCACAGGTTCTCGTCGCCCACCAGGCAGTGCGCGCAGCGGCCGCAGCCGACATAGTAGTAGAGGATGACGCGGTCGCCCCGCTTCGGGCTTTCGACGCCAGCCCCCATCTCCTCCACCACGCCCACCACCTCGTGCCCGAGCGTCAGCGGCTGCACGCCGAGGTTCAAGAGGCCGCTCAGGAAATGCAGCTCGGTGTGGCAGATTCCCGCGGCCGAGATCTTCACGAGCACTTCGCCCGGCCTGGGCGAAGGCTTGGGAACGCTCTCGAGCCGAAGGGGCTGCTTGGGACCGTGATAGCGAACTGCGCGCATGATGAGCTCCAGTCTTGATCAGAACGGCGGCTTCAGGATCCCCCGCTCCGTCACCCACCCGCTGATCAGCTCCGCGCTCGTGACGTCGAACGCCGGATTGTACGCCAGGCTCTGCTCGGGTGCCGCCTGCTTTCCCAGCGGCCGTGTCACCTCGGCAGCGGCCCGCTGTTCGATCGGGATCGCGCTCCCGCTGGCGCACGCCAGGTCGAAGGTCGAGAACGGCGCGACGACGTAGAACGGCACTCCGTGATGCCGCGCCACGATCGCGAGCGAGAACGTGCCAACCTTGTTGGCGGTGTCACCGTTCCGCGCGATGCGGTCGGCGCCCACCAGGACCAGGTCCACCCTGCCGGCCGCCATGAGGCTCGCGGCGGCGCCATCGGTGATAACGGTGTGCGGGATGCCGGCCTTGGCCAGCTCCCACGCGGTGAGCCGGCTCCCCTGCAGGAGCGGCCGTGTCTCGTCCACCCACACGTGCACCCGCGTGCCGCGCTCGGCGGCCAGGTGCACGATGCCGAGCGCCGTGCCGATGCCTCCGGTAGCTAGGAACCCGGTATTGCAGTGCGTGAGCACGTTGATCGGCCCTGTGCCCTCGTGCCCCCGTGCCCCCGTGCGTCCGTGCGTCCGTGCCACCAGCAGTTGCTGCCCGTTCTCCGCGATCCGCCGGCACGCATCCTTGTCGTCATCCCAAATGGCCTGCGCCTCGGCCTCGAGCGCGGCCAGCACCGCCCGGCCGTCGCCCGGCGTCGCGGCGACGCGGCGCGTCATCCGGTCCATCGCCCAGCCGAGATTCGTGGCGGTGGGCCGAGCGGCACGGATCGTCGCCGCGTACCTCTCCACCAGCCCCACGAACCCTTCGCGCGGCCCAATCGTACGGGCGCGCAGCGCCGCGACCAGTCCCATCGCGGCGGCGATGCCGATGGCCGGGGCGCCGCGCACCCGCAGCATCGCAATCGCCTCGACCACCCCGGCGACCGAATCCAGCTCCAGCCATCGCTCCTCAAGCGGCAGGAGTGTCTGGTCGAGGACCGTGAGGCGGCCCGTGGGGGTCCAGCCGAGAGGATGCAGGCTCATGGCGGGCAACCTATGCCCCCGCTAGTTTTTTCGCTATGAACTTCGAGAACCTCCTCCTCGCGGTGAAGGACGGCGTCGCCACGCTGACGGTGAACCGTCCTGACAAGCTCAACGCCCTCAACGACCACGTGGTGAAGCAGCTCCACCAGGCGGCGCAGCTCCTCAGGGACGACCCCGAGGTGCGCGGTGTCGTTCTCACCGGCGCTGGGCCGAAGGCGTTCATCGCCGGCGCCGATATCGCCGACCTCGCACAGCAGGGCGTGCTCCAGGGGCGAGATCGGTCGCTCTCGGGGCAGGCGATGCTGCGCGCATTCGAGGCGATGGGGAAGCCGGTCCTGGCCGCCGTCAACGGCTACTGCCTGGGCGGCGGGTGCGAGCTGGCGATGGCATGCCACATCCGTATCGCCAGCGAGAACGCGAAGTTCGGCCAGCCCGAGGTCAAGCTCGGCATCACGCCCGGCTACGGCGGGACCCAGCGCCTGCCGAGAATCGTCGGCAAGGGGAACGCGCTCCACCTCCTGCTGACCGGCGAGCAGATCACGGCGCAGGAAGCGCTCCGGATCGGCCTGGTGAGCAAGGTCGTGCCCGCCGACCAGCTCGCCGCCGAAGCCGACAAGCTGATGCGGACCATCCTCGCCAACGGCCCGCTCGCCCTGAAGCTCACCATGGAGGCGGTGGATCGCGGTCTCGACATGACCTTGGGCGAGGGGCTGGCGCTCGAGGCCGACGCCTTCGGCCTGGTGGCCGCGACCGACGACATGAAGGAAGGGCTGAGGGCGTTCCTGGAGAAGCGGCCAGCGCAGTTCAAGGGGAAGTGACCGCGGGCACGGGGGCACGGGCGCACGGGGGCACGGGACGGCAACGACTGCGCCGTGCCTCTGTGCCCCTGTGCCTCTGTGCCCTCCAGCTTCATTGCACCGATCCCCGCGCGCGTGTCGCGCCGCCCACCGTCCGCGTGCTGGTGGCGACGTTCAACGTGACGAGCCCGGGGATCATCCCCGCGTCGATCTACGGCTACGACGCCCGAGGCTTTGACAGCCTGCACGTCGGGCTGCGCAGCGCCATACCGCTGCTGAACGGCGATTCGCTCTACCTCTTCCCCGACACCACCGAGGCCACCCAGGACGTGGTCTGGACGGTGCCGTCAGGGGTGCCGGCGGGCACCAAAATCACTCTCGTCGCAAAGCTGTGGAATCTTGTCGGATTTGCCGCCACGGATAGCGTGATCCTGACCTCGCAGTAGCGCTTCCGCAGATGGGTTAACCCCTTGATTTATCTAGGTTTCGTGGCTATCTTCGAGGGCGTGATCCGGCCCCCGAATCAGCGTGCTCCTGGGGTCCGCTGCGAGGGTCGTCAGACCGGTTTCTTCGCGGTCCGGCAGTGGCCCCTGGTTGCGGTGCTTGGACGGCGGGCGTGGGGCTGCCGGGATGCGTCAACGCCGACGGGCCCGAAGCCCAACGGGCCAAACCTGTCGCCGCCGGCGATCACGACGTTCCCCGGTCGTGACATGACGGTGGATTCGATCGGATTGTTGAACATCGAGGTGATCGCGCGCGACCAGAGCCTTATCGACACGGTCACGGACGGCATCACCGTGAGGTTGCAATAGCGCGGGTCGCGCGGCTCACGGTCCGCGCATTCCGCAATCTGGCGGACGCCGATCTGGAGCTGCCGGGCGCGGGCGTGGTGCTCTTGGGGCCGAACGGACACGGCAAGACGAGCCTGCTCGAGGCGCTGCTGTATCTCGAGGTGTTCAGGTCGTTCCGGGGGGCACGCGATCGGGAGCTCGTGCGATTCGGTGAGGATGGGTTCCGGGTTGAGGTAGCAACAGACGCGAGTGAAGCGGCGGGCAGTGGAGTTGCGAGACGCCGAGTTGCGGAGTGGTCGCGAGACCGGAGTGGAGAGAAGCGAGTAGTCGCCGCGGGCTACGACGCGCGGACCAGAGAGAAGCGCGTCGTCGTGGATGGGCTGCAGTCCGGACGCCTCGCGGATGCCATCGGGGTGGTGCGCGGGGTGGTCTTGAGTCCTTCCGACGTGGAACTGGTGGCCGGCGGGGCGCGGATGCGGCGGGGTTTTCTGGACGTGCTGCTTGCGCTCGCGGTGTCCGGCTACGTCGAGGCGCTGGGGCAGTACCGGCGGGCGTTGCGACACCGCTGCCGCGCGACGCCGGACGACGTCGCCGACTGGGAGGCGCTCCTCGCACGGTCCGGCGCAAAGGTTGCGGCGGCGCGCCGGAGCTGGGTGGAGCGCTGGGCGCCGCGCTACAGTGCGCACTGCGCCGAGATTGGGGAGACGCTCGAGGCCGGCCTCTGCTACGCCTCGCGCGCGACGGGCAGCGAGGCCGAGTTGGCGGAGGGGCTGGAGCGATCGCGCGAGCGTGACATGGTGCGGGGGACGACGTCGGTGGGGCCGCACCGCGACGATTTGCGGCTGCTCTTGGGCGAGCGCGACCTAGGGGTGTACGGATCGGCGGGCCAGTGGCGGACGGCGGCGCTGGCGCTCCGGCTGCTCGAGGCGGAGACGCTGGCGGAGCGTGGTGGACAACCCATCGTTTGCCTCGATGACGCCTTCGCCGAATTGGATGCGGACCGCAGCGCCCGGCTGGGCAGGCTGGTGGAGGGGCTGGCGGCACGCGGCAGCCAGGTGTTCGCGACGGTGCCGCGCGACGGCGAGATGCCGGAGGCGGTGCGCACGCTGCCACGGTGGCGGATTCGCGACGGGAAGATCGACGCGGCGTGAGGGATCAATACCGGTGACGCAACCCCGCAAGTCGAAGCCGACGAAGGTGGCGGACATCCTGGGCGGCGTGCTGAAGTCGGCCGGGGTGGCCGACCGTGTCGGCCAGGCGGCCGTGGTAGCGGCGTGGCCCGACCTGGTGGGCCAGCGCATCGCCGGCGCCGCGGTGCCCGAGTCGGTCGCGGCCGACGGCACGCTGTTCGTGCGGGTGAAGTCGAGCGCGTGGCGCCAGGAGCTGTCGCTGATGACGCCCGAGGTCCTGTCGCTCATCAACGCCGACCGTTCGGCCGGGAGGATCAAGCGCATCCGGTGGCTGCTGGGCGGCGAGACCAAGGAGCCGGCGGCCCGCTACGGCGGGCGCGGGAGGACCCGGCGGTGAGCCCGACCTTGTCGGCGGCACCCGCCCTCACCGTGCGGCACGCCGCGAGCCGGATCGTCGCCCGGCAGGTACGCGAGCTGCTGAGCCACGACAAGGCGGCGCGGCGCGGCGAGGATGCCGAGGCCGTGCACCAGATGCGGGTGCTGACCCGGCGGCTGCGGGCGGCGCTGGCGCTGTTCTCCTCCGTCGTGCGGCCGCCCAGGCGGGCGGGTCGCGCGCGGCTGCGGTGGCTGGCGCGCACGCTGGGCCGGGTGCGCGACCTCGACGTGATGACGGCGCTGCTCGAGGACCGGCACCTCGCGCACTTGGGCGGCATCGAAGCGGCGCGGCTCGAGGACCTGCTGGCGGCCCTGAAGGAGCGGCGCTGGCGCGCGCAGAAGAAGCTCGCGGCCAGCCTGGCGCGCGGGCGCTTCGCCAAGCTGAGGGACGCGCTACGCAACTTCGCGCGGCATCCGCGCTTCGTCGGGCGGGGCGACGAGGAGGCGATGGCGGCGCGCTACCTGACCGACGTCATCCACCGCCAGGCGCGACGGGTGTCGGCGCACCGCGGGATGGTGGAGCGAGCGCCGGAGGCGGCCGACCTGCACGCGCTGCGCATCACGGTGAAGCGCCTGCGCTACGTGCTGGACTTCCATGCGGAAGTCTGCGGCATCGCCTTCGACGAGGAGCGGCGGCTGACGCGCCTGTTGCAGGACTGCCTCGGCGAGATCCACGACCACGACCTGTTGCTGGAGTGGTTCGGGGAAGCGGCGGGCACGGACGCACGGACGCACGGACGCACGGCCCGGCGGCGCAGGCGAGCCGCGAAGCCTCCCGTCGAGGCGGCGCTCTTTGCCGGGGTGTGGCGGGTGCTGCCGGAGCGGCTGGCCGCCGACCGCGCCAGGCTGCTGCGGCGTTTCCTCAGGCTGCGGCGGCAGTGGCTGACGCGCACCGAGCCGGGCGGAACCGTAGTGCCGCTCGAGGCGCCGCGCTTCGTGAACCTCGAGGCAGCGCCGGTGCAACTCCGGCTGTCGACGCTTCAGAAGACGGTAGCCTCACTGCGGATCGTCCGGTGAGCAGGGGACAGGGTCTTACACCCTACACCCTACACCCTACACCCATCTTCACAGGTCTATGACCAAGAACCAGGCACCCACCGGCTACGACGCGGAACAAATCCAGGTCCTCAAGGGCCTCGAGGCTGTCCGCCGCCGGCCGGCGATGTACATCGGCTCGACCAGCTCGCGCGGTCTGCACCACCTGGTCTACGAGGTCGTGGACAACTCGGTGGACGAGGCGCTCGCCGGCTTCTGTGACCGCATTGAGGTCATCATCCACCCCGACGACAGCGTGACGGTGAAGGACAACGGGCGCGGGATCCCGGTGGACATGCATCCAACGGAGAAGATCCCGGGCGTCGAGCTGGCGCTCACCGTGCTGCACGCGGGCGGCAAGTTCGACCGCAACACCTACAAGGTGTCGGGCGGCCTGCACGGCGTCGGCATCTCGGTGGTGAACGCCCTGAGCGAGCGGCTCGAAGTCGCCGTCGACCGCAGCGGCCAGCGCCACCACATGGCCTTTGCGCGCGGCGAGACGGTGAAGAAGCTGAACCTGCGCGAGAAAGTGAAGGGCACGGGGACGATCGTCCGCTTCAAGCCCGACACCGAGATCTTCACCGAGACGCGGTTCGACTACAACATCCTCGCGAGCCGGCTCCGGGAGCTGGCGTTCTTGAACAAGGGCCTCACGATCACCTTCCAGGACGAGCGTGAGGGCCAGCAGCGGCAGGAGACCTTCTTCTACAAGGGCGGGCTGGTCGAGTTCGTGCAGTGGCTGAACCAGACCAAGAAGCCGCTGCATCCCAAGCCCATCGCAATCGAGACGGTGCGCGACGACGTGGACGTCCAGCTCGCGCTCCAGTACGACGACGGCTACACCGAGAACACGCTCACCTTCGTGAACAACATCAATACCCACGAGGGCGGGACGCACCTCACCGGCTTCAAGAGCGCGCTCACCCGGACCATCAACGAGTACGCCAAGAAAAGCGGCGCCCTCAAGAAGGCCGACTTCACCCTCTCGGGCGACGACGTGCGCGAGGGGCTCACGGCGGTGCTCTCGATCAAGGTGCGTGAGCCGCAGTTCGAGGGGCAGACCAAGACCAAGCTGGGGAACAGCGAGGTCGAGGGGATCGTCAAGAGCGTCGTGAACGATCTCCTCGGCAATTTCCTCGACGAGCATCCGCCGGTGGCGCGTGCCATCATCGAGAAGGCGGCCTCGGCCGCGCTGGCGCGCGAGGCGGCGCGCAAGGCCCGCGACCTGGTGCGCAAGAAGAGCGGCCTCGAGGGCGGGATCCTGCCGGGCAAGCTGGCCGACTGCTCGCTCACCGATCCCGCGCTGTGCGAGATCTACCTCGTCGAGGGCGACAGCGCCGGCGGCTCGGCCAAGCAGGGGCGCGACCGCGCGTTCCAGGCCATCCTCCCGCTGCGGGGCAAGATCTTGAACGTGCAGAAAGCGCGGATCGACAAGATCCTCAGCAACGAGGAGATCCGCACGATCATCACCGCCATCGGGACCGGCGTGTCGGAGGACTTCACGCTGAGCGAGGCGCGCTACCACAAGATCATCCTCATGACCGACGCGGACGTGGACGGCGCGCACATCCGGACGCTGCTCTTGACGTTCTTCTACAAGGAGATGAAGCAGCTCATCGACGCGGGGTACATCTACATCGCGCAGCCGCCGCTGTTCCGGGTGGCGCGCGGGAAAGAGGAGTATTACGCGTACGACGAGGCGGAGCGCGACGAGTACGTCAAGCGCTTGTCCAACGGCTCGAGCGTGGCGCCGGTGTCAGCGGCCGCGGAGGGCGACGCCGAGGGCGAGGAGCAAGAGGGCGAGTCGCGGCCCGGCCGCCACCGCAACGTCGTGATCCAGCGCTACAAGGGCCTGGGCGAGATGAACCCGGGCCAGTTGTGGAAGACCACGATGGATCCGGCGACGCGCACGATCTTGAAGGTCGAGATGGAGGACGCCTTCGAGGCGAGTCAGCTCTTCGAGGTGCTGATGGGCGACGAGGTCGAGCCGCGCCGCAAGTTCATCGAGGAGCACGCGAAGTTCGTCAGGAACCTGGACGTATAGGCCGGACGTGATTGAGTCCTCGGGCCGACTGGACACCTTCGAGGCAAGCCAGCTCTTCGATGTGCTGATGGGGGACGAGGTGGAGCCCCGCCGCAAGTCTATTGAAGAGCACGGCAAGTTCGTCAGGCATCTGGACGTGTAGGCGGAGCTGACTCAAAGCTGAACGCAAATCGTCCGACCGTGTGACGCTCCCGCGCTACGGTCGTGAGGGAGGCGCGTATGGGATCAGCCCCGGAGCCAGCTCTGCCACCTTCCCGTCGGGAAGCGTCACGCGAATCCGAATGCTGTGCTGCGCGATCTCGTCAGAGGATGAAGAGAACGTCAGGCGCATGACTTGGCCAATCACGTTGGCGATGCCCAATGTCGTCAGGTCAACGCTGCCGCCCGCTCCGAGCGCGAGCTTCTGCCCGCCAGTGGCATCAGCCAGCAACCACGGGTCGGCACCCCCGTCCACCGTGCGACTCACCTGGGACGAAGAGGCCACGACGTGCACGACCGCGTTACCCCGCAGCAGGTCCGTGATGGACGCGACCGTTTCATCCGTGCAGGCCCCCAATCCGTCACACGAATCGCCTGTCTGGTGCATGCTTGCATCGGTGATCAGAATGTAGACGTGCGATGCTGCAGGCCTCCATGATAAGTGCTGGAAAGCGTACTCGATCGCCTCGAGGTCGTTCTCCGGAAGATCTCCACCTCCGGTCGCGGTCCAGGAACCGGCGACGAACTGCTGAAACGGAACCGGTGTCGTGAAATCCTGAACCGGCCCCAGGTACTCCTGGGGCGCGTTGCCCGGAGTGGACGGGATCGTGCCATTGCCTGAGAAGCCGACGGAACCCAGCTTGGCATCCACCCCCATGGATTGCAGCTGCTGGGCAAAGGTGATCACGCTGGATCGCACGCCTCCGATGGCGGAGCTCATCGAGCCGGACACATCCTGAATGAACGCCACGTCAACCGGGATGTTTCCTGTCGCGGTGGAGAAGGTGAAATCCTGCACGCAGCCGTCTTCAATGACTTGGATGTTGGCCTTGCCGAGACCAGTCACGACCTGGCCGGCCTCCAGGATCGGGTTCACCACCGCCTGCACCGATCGACCGCCCGTGCGCACGACCGAGCCCGAGAGCGGGAAGTCGTTCGCCGCTGGAATGGGAGGGGCTGGAGCGCACGTAGCCAGGGAGCTCAGAATCGAGCGGACATTCGCGAACAGCGGATCGTCACTTCCGTCGGTGGCGAGGCCGCTGGCCATCTGTCCGTGGTTGTATCCGTCTTTGCGCAGCTGAAGGGCCGACCAGGCCGGAAGTGAGCTGCTCACGGTTACAACTTCGTCGTTCGGCAAGCCGCCGCTCGCTTGATCGAGCAAGCAGTTCAAGGTCCCGGTGGTCGACCCGCCCAGCGTGAAGACCTTGTCACTCGGCTGGGCCGACGACTGACTGAGCTGCTGGACCAAGTCTGAGTTGGTCCGCAGGTCGGCGAGCCCGTGTGTCCACGGAAGCATGCCGGCGGCTCCGCCCAGTGTGATCACGTCGCGCGCCAGGTTGCTGCAGACGAGCCACGGCTCCCAGGAGGGGGAGCCCGAGCCGGACAGCTGGCCCTGGACCATGTCGGCAAGAGGAGTGCCGGCGTGTGGGGTGCTCAATGTGATCAAGCCGCGAACAAGATCCGAACCGTGGCTCACCATGACAGCGCGGCCTACCAAGCCGCCCATGCTGTGTCCCACGAGGACAGGATGATCCAGACCGTCGGACTGGAGCAGGTTGTAGAGTGCTTCGCTGGCCACGATGACCTGCTCGAAGGTCGCATATCGGAACAGGTACGTCTTGTAGTGGCTGGCGATGTCCGGATTCTGGGCGACTTTGGCAATTAGGTTGGAGAATGGGTCGTCCGTCGGTTGATAGGCGTGCCACGCCGCGCAGTCGATCATGCCGGGCTGCCATCCATGGATCAGCACGAGCGGGATGCGACCGTTCAGTGGCGAAGCGTCTACTGGTCGGAGAGTCTGTTTGGGTTCCGCACAGTCCTGATACGCATCAAGTAGAGTAATGTCCAGAGAATTGACCGCCGAAGGATCCACCTGCAGCGACACGAGCGGTACGGTGCGAGTCAGCCCGTCTACGACCACGGTGGTACCGGATGCATCCGCCCACAGCGTGGCCCCGAGTAGCGTGACGAGGAATGTCTCCGGCCTGCTCATCGCAGCCGTCGTGACGGCCACCGACACATCCGCCACTGTGCCCGAGCTCGAGGACCTGGCCGGGACACCGCTCGAGCCGGCTCCCGTGGAACCAAACGTCAGTCTGACGGTGGGCGCCAGAACGGTCTGGCCCTGTGATCCGGTCGGACGAGGTACGACCGAGGCTGTGATGTTCACAGCGCCGCCGGTCGCACCAACGGTGACCACGGTGCCGCCTTTGAGAACCAGGGAGTCCGTCATGCCCGCCGGGACCCTAGCGGAGTCCTGCAGAATCGCTGCCACGCTGATATCGCGCCTTACCCTGCCGGCGATCCGGAGGCTGGAATCAGCGACGAATCGCCGCGCATTCGCAGGGCCGATGTAGCCAAGCGGCAGCTGAACCGTCAACTGATACTCGCCGCCGACAAGGCTGTCGAACAGGTATTCCCCCAACGAGTCCGAAGTGGCGGCGGGCAAGCCTGACACGGGACCGAGCGTCAGGACTGCGCCGGGGACGCCTTCGTTGCCCTGCGACGTCACCCTGCCGCTCAAGGTGCCGTAGCGTGGACCCGAGGTGTCGCCCCTGCACGACCAGAGGATGCCGAGAGCGCCGGCGAAGCATGCTGCGGCGACGAGAGAGGACAAACGCTTCTTCATAGACTGTCGCCTCCAAGCCTGAGACCCTGCGGCAGAACCACATTGTTGGGGGCCGGTTTCCCTATTCAGGACTAATGGGTACGCGACGGAGGTCACATGCGCGTCAGATGACCGCTGAAGGCTTCCAGTCCAGCTCACGTCCCACACCACTGACGCTTGCAACTCCATGCGGGTAGAAACTCTGGGCACTGCCAGGCGCGACGGGGGTTGTCTCTTCAGACTTTCAAAGCCGCTCGCGTGACTCGTGTATTACACCGTTCCTGGCTGGCACCCGCCACCGACCCGGATCGCCCAAACACGGACACATTCCCTCCTTGAGTTTCGGCACTGCCAGAAGGGAATCGCAGCGGCCCGCCCCCAGCGCGCCGGATTCCGAGGAGGCCGGCAAGGAACCGGAGTGCGACGGCGAGCCGGAACGCCGCAACGTGGTGTGCCAGCTCGACAAGGGCCTGGCTCGTGAGGAATCGGAACGTCTACGACGTCCATTCCGGCCCCCCCAAACTCATGCGGCGAACTGACACACGGAAGAACGAGTGGGTGCCGGATTCATGACGGGTTCCCAGCGCCCGTGCTCGAATCCTCTGTCAGCGCCTCAACACCGCACGCGCGTGACGCATAGTACTGTAAGCCCTACCGTTGCCCTCCGTCGCTGCGACCCGCGTGCGGTCCGTCGCCGGAAGACGCGCGTCGGCACAGATGGGCAGCGCGGTCGTGCGCTAGACGCGAATTCCCCAGTCGCTGGCACGCATCGGCCAGCGCCTCGAGCAGCTTGCGCTCTCCTGGTGCCCATCGAAGCGCCTGATCATAGAGCACCACCGCGCTGTCGAGTCGGTGCTCAGCACTGAATAGCCGCGCCAAGTACGCAAGCCCCGGGACGAAGCCTGGTTGTTCGGAGACGGCTTCGCGTGCGGCCCGAACCGCCAGACCAAGGTCACCCGATCTCTCAGCCATCTGCGCCATCTGGAGATACGTCTGCTGATGGCTCCAGCGGATGGGATCCGTGGCGGCCACCCCGCCGAGAAAGGCAACCACTGCGAGTGCCACGCCGTACCGGAACCAGCGGCCCGCCAACAACAAACTGTATATCCGGGCAAGCGCCGCTCCGGCTAGCAGCGACGCCCCCACGACGAGGGGAACCCGGTGGTCCGAGCAAACGAAGAACACCAACATGCTCGAACCGTAGGCCAGGAACCACAGTCGCACGATCAGCCAGAGCGGCCCCGACGCCAGGAAGAGACCTGCAACGGCGAGCGGGCCGAGAATCCCGAAGTGCACTGGCATCAGGCGAAGAAGGCGTGACTGACCGCGTTGAACGGGGTAGTCGTAGTTGACGGGGAACTCTCTGCCTGACACCAGGTGCTGCGCCTTTCGTGCCCACAGGGCGGCGGCGGCAAGAGGGCTGCGCAGCGCGAAGGCCCCGGCCCGCCTGGCCCAGAAGAGGTTCACCTCGAGCGCCGAGAGCGCCCTTCCGGTCGCCGAATCCGCGAAGGTGGTTGAGGATTCGAGGAATCGGCTCGGCTCGTTGTTGAGCCCCGCGATCTTCTGGTAGGTGCCGTTCGCGCCAGGGTGGTTGCCGATGTACAGATTCAGTCCGATGCTGGATCGAACGGGCAGCGCGGCAGACCCTCCGCTCCCCCCCGTGGCAACTGCCACGAGCAACAATGTTGCCGCGGCGACGATGAGCATGAGCAGCGCGTGCCGGATCCCTCTCCTCCTTCCGAGCGGCGACCGGAGGCTGATGATCCCAACCATGGCTATCAGCACAAAGGCGAAGTGCGGCCTCAGATCAACTAGGATTCCAAGCATCAGCCCCGCTGGGGGAAGAACCGACCATCGGTCGCACAGGAAGTAGACGATGAGTAGCGCCAAGCAGACACCACCGAGCCCGGTGGCGACCGCGACCGGAACGCCAACGCCCTGAAAGAAGAGGAGGGGCCCATACATAACCACCAGCGCTCCGCCGATGAGCGCCACAGCAGGGGCTGCCAGTGCCGAGGCACCAACAGCCGCGCCAACACCCACGGCCACCACGACGGCCTGTGCCCACCCGAGGACCACGAGTGGCTGGAGCGAGAGTCCACCAGCAGCATTCGCCCAAGCCGTGGCTGCCCCGACAAGGCGCAGGCCAAGCAGATAGGCATGGGAGAGCGGGAACGCCGAGCTTGCGGGCCACTGCCCGGACGCACCCTCCGCGTATACCAACGCGTCGGCAACTGGGAAAATGCGGTGAGGCAGGTACCGTGTCTCACCGAGGTACCCAGCCGACACTGCCAAGAGAAGCACAGTAGTCCCGCAGCCGATCGCTAGAGCCCGGTACCCCGAGCTGGCCGAGGTTGCAGCGGCACTCCCGTCAGGCGCGTTCGCGGTCATACCTGTAGCGACCCAAGCGTCACCGCCCATAGCCCGACGGGAAGCCGCGAACCCAACTCGACCACAGCGTTCGCCGCGGAAGCTTCACTACCCGATCTGCCGCTCTCTATTGTGGCAGTCGCACATTGAAGGCGCCGTTTCGGATCTCGAAGCTGTTATCGGATAGCCGAAACGAGAAGGCGCCCTTAACGTGTGAGCGATCGACCTCTTGAATCGCGTAACCGCTGTATGCCGAGGGAGGAGTACCAGTGCCGTTCCAACAGTATTGAGTCCCAGGGGAACCCGATGGCTCGAGGTAGCACCCCCAAAGCCAATTCGCTCCGTAGTACACGTCCATCCACGTGAGGTCTGCTCCCCAGTGCCTGCTGACACTGTCCAGACTCAGGTAGCCGTGGGGCAGAATTCGGTATGGGAGGAAACGGGCGTCGATGTCGAGGTAGTAGAGGTCTGTCCGGCCTACGTCAAAGGGCGTGAGCGTGGTGGTAGCTGGTACGCCGCTGTCCGACACAACAAGGCCGTTGACGAGTATCTGCGCGCTGAACTCGTACTGAATGCCGGAAGTGCCGGTGCTGTCCTTGCAGGCTTGCCACACACCCAGCACAGTTGGCAGCGCCACGACGAGCAAGGCCGCGACGATCGACCTACCGGGTACGTCGGGTCTACGCATCTACCCCCTCCCATGTCCAGTGGGGACATCCCCCGTTGACACTCCGCAGCCGGGGCTGCAGCCCAGATGCTGCGCGCCCACTAGGAGCCACGCATTGGGCGCCTTGTGGGTTGAAGCGCAGGAGCCATGGCAAGGCCCGGCACCTGCACCGGACTTGTCGAGCGCGTGAAGGTCCCGCGTCCCAATGCACCGCCACTGTTGCTGCCCCAGCAATAGGCACTGCCTCCACTCGTTCGGGCGCAGGTGAAGATCCGTCCTACAGCAATCCCAGCGAAGGGCGGGCTCGAAACCACGGCGACAGGTACGCTGCTGCTAGCTGCCCCGCCGTTCCCGAGCTGGCCGCCAGCGTTGTAGCCCCAGCAGTACACAGTACCACCGCTCGTCAGCCCGCACGTGTGCAGATCCGCCCTCCCCCCGAGCGAGGTGAAGGTAAGACCACCGGTCACGGCGACGGGCGTGGAGCTGTTCACGCTAGAGCCTGTGCCGAGCTCACCTAGTGAGTTGTCACCCCAGCAGTAGGCGGCGCCGACGCTCGTGACACCACAGGTGTGCCAGAGCCCGGTACCGACAGACGTGAAAGTCATCCCTCCGCTCACGGCAACCGGCGTAACGCTGGGGCTGGTCGAGCCGGTGCCGAGTTCGCCGTGAGAGTTCCAGCCCCAGCAGTAGACTGTGCCGGTACTCGAAAGAGCGCACGTGTGCGTCAAGCCGACCAAGAGGGAGGTGGAGATCGCCGTGAAAGTGAGGCCGCCGTTCACGGCCACCGGGATGGAGCTGCTCGTATAGGAGCCATTGCCTAGCTGGCCGCTCGAGTTGTAACCCCAGCAGTACGCGGCGTCGCTGCCGGTGAGACCGCACGTGTAATGATACCCTGCAGAGAGCGCCTTGAACGTGAATCCGCCGGCAACGGTGACTGGCGTTGAGCTACTGGTGGTCGAGCCGTCGCCGAGCTGGCCTCTGGAGTTGTCACCCCAGCAGTACGCGGCGCCAGCGCTGGTGAGCCCGCAGGCGTGGTCGTAACCTGTGGCTACCAGGGTGAGGGCCGGACCGCCAGCCACTGCCACCGGCGTTGCGCTGCCATTGCCCCAGCAGTACGCGGAACCGCTGGTCGTGAGCCCGCATGCCTGCACGCCAGCATCCAAGGCGGCGAATGAAAGACCACCCACAACCGGCGCCGCCGTCCACTGCACTGAGGCTCCACCGTCGCCGAGTTGACCGAAGTGATTGGCACCCCAGCAGGACACAGTGCCACCCGCTGTAATCCCGCACGTATGGTCGTCTCCAGCGGCCAGCATGGTAAAGGCAAGGCCCCCGCTCACGGTCACCGGCGTAGAGCTGTTCGCGGTCGAGCCGGTGCCAAGTTCGCCGTCCCCGTTGTAGCCCCAGCAATAGGCCGTGCCGGTGCTCGAGAGGCCGCATGTGTGTACAAAGCCAGCCAGCACTATGGCGAAGGTCAGGTTACCGCTCACAGCCACCGGATTCGAGCTGTTTGCGGTCGAACCGTTTCCGAGCTGGCCGAAGAAATTGTAGCCCCAGCAGTAGGCCCTGCCGTTGCCCGCAAGCCCGCACGTCCCGTCCCCACCAGTGGACAGCATCGTGAAAGTCAGGCCGCCGCTCACGGCCACCGGGGTGGAGCTGTTTGCGGTCGAGTTGTTTCCGAGCTGGCCGTAGAAGTTGTAGCCCCAGCAGTAGGCGCTGCCGCCGCTGGTCAGCCCGCACATGTGCGGGCCGCCGTCACCGGTGGAGAGCGAGGTGAACGTGAGCCCGCCGGTCACGGCGACCGGCGTCAGGCTGTTCGTGGTCGAACCGTTCCCGAGCTGGCCGTAGTAGTTGTAGCCCCAGCAGTAAGCGGCGCCGGCGCTGGTAAGTCCGCACGCAAAGTTGTATCCGGCAGAGATCCCCCTGAACGTGAGGCCACCTGACACGGCGACCGGCGTCAAGCTGCTCGCGGTGTCGCCGTTGCCAAGTTGACCGAAGGAACTCAGCCCCCAGCAATAGGCGGCCCCGGCGCCGGTGAGCCCACACGTGTGCTCAGTGCCGGCGGCGAGCGACGTAAACGCGACGCCGCCGGCCACTACCACTGGGGTTGCGGCGGTAGACGTGGACCCGTTGCCAAGGGCGCCAGCCCAGTTAGCACCCCAACACCGCGTCGCCCCATCCGCTCCAATCGCACACGTATGCGCGCCGTTAGCCGTCAGGCGTCCGTTGAGGCTGGGCGGCACTTGTGTTCCATACCTGAAACACCCTCTGCACGGCGCCGAGGCACCTGCGCTCGTCGCCACTACGACATCCTCGGCCCCCGCCGTGCTGCTGGCTGGCGTGGTACCGGTGATCTGCGTACCACTGACCACTGCCACGTTGGTCAGTGCGTTTCCGCCGATCGTCACCGTGGCCGGCGCGACGAAATTCGTGCCCGTAATGGTTACGGGGGTACCACCAGCCAACGCGCCGCTGCTGGGAGCGACGTTCGTGATCGTCGGCGCCGTCGACGGTCCGGTGGTCTCGCCTCCCTTACATGTCAGAAGGGTGGCGCAGATTCCGATTACGAGAAAGCGAGTAGCGTTCATCCTAACCTCAGGCATCCTGTCGCCGGGGATCAAGAGGCGGCGCAAGCGAGACGTCTGCGTCTACACTGGAAGCCGCGCTGGGCAAGCTCCGGTCGGCACGACGGTGATCGAGCCAAGGCCGCTCGAGTTGCCCAAACGCCACCGGGGGCCGTCCTTTGACCTATCTCGTTGCACAACGCACGCGCTATGGCGGCCCCCGTCCACGCCTTGCTGACCCGCACGCCCAGACCCTACTTTCACGGCGCGACCCAATCCGGCACGGCTCGACGAGCGGTGATCAGGGGACCTTTGTTCCCAGCTCAATAGGTATGCAGCCGAGGTCATAGACGCGTCAGATGCCCGCTGAAGGCTTCCAGCCCAACTCAAGTGTCACCTCACTGGCGCTTTCAACTCTCGGTGGGTGGGGACTCTCGACATCGCTCGGCGCGACGCCGACTCCCCTCTTCGGCCCTTCAAAGCCGCTTGCTTTACTCGTATATCTCGCCCTTTCGCCCGGCCGCACGTCCGCACGTGAGCATCTGCTGGATCTGCTCTGGGCAGACCTGGAGCCGACCGCTTCAACCCACGCGTACCGCCAAACCGTCTGGTACATCCGGCAACGCCTCGGCGAGGCGTCGCTGCGCGCCGGCGGGAACCAGCTCACGCTCATCACGCGCGTGGAGACCGATCGCGACGCGTTCCTCGCCGCGGTCGAGCACCAGGACTGGGAACGCGCCGTCGCGCTCTACACCGGTGACTTCCTACCCGGCTTCGCCGCGCCGGGCGGCGCGGAGTTCGAGAGATGGGCCGACCTCGAGCGGTGGCGGCTGCGCGGCTTGTTCGTGCGAGCAGGAGACGCGCTTGCCCGCCAGCACCTCGCCTCAGGTCACGCGCGGGAAGCAGTGGCGCTGGCTCGCCGCGTCAGGGACACGGACCGATCCGCCGAACCAGGGTGGCGATTGCTCCTCGAGGCGCTCGTGGCCGCGGGCGATCCGGTCGGCGCGGCGGTCGAGGCCGACCAATTGGAGGAGATGCTCCGCGAAGACGGCCGCGACCCCGAACCGGCAACGCGCTCCCTCCTGCGGCTCGCGCACCAGGAGTCGCAAGAATCAGCCGAGGCCGACACCGCGCGCGGACTCGTCGCCGAGTTGGTCGGCCGGGAACTGGAGTTCGGCGCGATCGTGGCGGCCTGGGATGCCGTCCGACGCGGCGCGGCGCGGCACATTCACATCACCGGCGCCGCAGGCCTGGGTAAGTCGCGCCTCGTCGCCGACGCACAGACCAGGCTCAAGGCGTCGGGTGCCCGCACGGTGCTGGTGCGCGCCGCTCCCGGAGAACGGGCGCTGTCCTATGCGCTCGCCGCCGACCTCGCTGTGGCACTCGCTGCCCAGACCGGCTCCGCCGCGGTTTCGTCGGCAACGGCCGGCACGCTGGTAGGACTCGGCCCCGGACTGGCCGCACGCTACCCCGCCGCAGAGCCCGACCGCTCGGTCGGAGACGAGCTACTGCGCCGCCGCGTTCTCGCCGTGGCGGAGTTGGTGGCCGCTATAGCTGACGAGGCCCCCCTGGCCCTGCTGCTCGATGACGTGCATTGGATGGATACGCACTCGCGACAGCTCGTCGCCGGACTGATCGGACGCCTCGCCCGCAGCCAAGTGCTCGTCGTCACCACGGCGAGGCCAGGACCCGAAGGCGCGCTCGACAACCCTGAGACCAAACAGCTTTTTCTGGAGCCCCTCTCGGCCCCGCAGGTCGGCGCGCTGGTGGCTTCTTTCGGCGTGCTCCCTGATGCCGGGTGGGCGAAGTCACTTCCCGACAACCTGCGCGCGGCCGCCAAGGGTTCGCCGCTTATCGTTCTCGAGACGCTGGAGTTGGCCATCGAGCGGGGGATCCTCGAACTCGGCGCCGCCGGCTGGCACTGCCCCGCGACCGATGACCTCGCGAGACTGCTGGCGGGCGGTGCCGCACTCCGCCAACGGCTGGAACGACTGACGCGGGAGCAACGCTGGCTCCTGCTGCTCCTCGCCGTGCACGGGACTCCCGTCCCGTTCGACCTGCTGCGGGTCATCGCATCGCGTCCCGACGACGCACTCCAGGCGGACCTCCTGGTGCTCGAGCAACGGGCCCTGGCATCACGCGAACGAGGAGAGTGGCAGCCCGCCCACGACGCCATCGCGGAGATGGCGATCGAGCTGGCGTCGCAGGAGGCAGTGCAGGCCGCGCACGCCGCACTCGGCCGCGCGATGGCGCCGGACAGCGGCGAGCCCGGTGCGCTCCCCCGAGCAGCCCAGCACTTCGCGGCAGCCGACGACACGGAGGCCCTGAACCGCGTGTTCCGACGGTGGGTGCGCGCCGCACGTTCCCGAGGCGATCGCCGCGGGCTGAAGCCGCTCGCCCAGGAGCTGCTGGGCCACGACGCCAACGGCGGCGCTGACGCACTCGTGCGCGCGCTGCCGCTCCACCTCCGGATAGGCCTCGTAACGCCGGGACGCATCGCACTGACCGCGGCGGTTCTTGTCGTTGCTGCGATCGGCGTAGCCTCCCGCATCACCGCGCGCGATGATGTCGTTGTCCGCGTCATCGGACTCGTGCCGGATAGTGATGGCGTAAGGCCAGTTCAGATTTCAGTCACGGAGGAGGATCTGCTCAGCCAGCGGACGCTCGACCTGAGCCGTGCCGTGACAGTCCCCGACCTTCCGGGGCATCTCAGTCCTCGTCCGATCGGGCTCGACTACCTGGGCAATGACACGTGGACCTGGACGACCGAAACCGGAAGACCCAATGGCGAGGAGCCGTTGGTCTTCACCCGCAAGACGGAGGTCAGGTTGCCACCCGCACCGGGGGACGATGCTGTCGGGAGCGAGTCACCAGATGGACGATTCGTGGCCATCTACACCGATCGGTGGGCCACGAGCAACGCGGGCGACGTCGGCATCTTCGAAATCGCAACGGGCTCGCTCCGGCAGGTGACTTCAGGACCTGACCGCGACGTTGTCGGACCTTGGTCCCCGGATGGCACGCGCATCGCCTTCGAGCGTCTCCCGTACGACTTGAGGTCCCCTGCGCTGTGCTGGGTGACCTTTGACGGAGGCCGCGTCTCCTGCTTCGCACCGGAGGGATGGAACCTCCAGGGGATCATCTCGGGATGGATTTCTCCCCACGAGATCCTAGCCTCAGGGATTGACTCGACAGGTCAGTCCTCGGTCTACTCGGTGAATCTCGACACGCGGGCGAGCACGAGGTTGTTCTCGGCCAGCTATGCGTACGGCCTGGCTGGCAGCCCATGGATCCTGTGCTTGTGCGACGTGAAGGCTGGCGGTGGGAGCGAGCTGCAGTTGCGCCGGATTGACGTCCCCGGTCGTGCCGTGCATCTGACCGGCCTGGCGTCGTTGGAGCGCCGGCCCACGCTTGCTCTCGTCCCCGGCCAGGCGTCGCCGGGCCGGTACTTGGATCGCCTGGTGGTCGCCGGGCCGCCGGACAGTGCAGTGGCTCCAGGTGTCCCCTATCACTTCGAGGCGGCCGGGGTCTCGCCCGACCACACCGGCGTCGAGGTTCCGGTGCTGGAATGGGCGGTCAAAGACAGCTCAGTTGCGGCGATCAACGCGCAGGGGATACTGATCGGCAAGCGCGCGGGCCGCACGACCGTATACGCATCCGCCGGCGGCTGGCGCAGGGATTCGGTGAGCGTCCGTGTCGTGGCGCGCCGCGAGATCGCTGCGCTCTCGGAAGCGTGGAGCAGCTCCTGGGTCACTCGCTGGCGGCCGTACGGCGAGCCGCAGCCTCGCGTGGTGGAAGGTCCAGCCGGGCCCGCGCTCTTCGTCGCGGGAGACAGCGACTACTACAGCGGCGTATACTCGCGGGCCACGTTCGCGGCCGACAGCGGGCTGGGCGTGCGGGCGACCGTGCGCACGGCGGTGCCCCTCGTCAAGTGGCAGATGCTGCACATCGCCTTCTGGCCGCTACGGGACACGGCTGCCCTGCAGCACTGGGACCACCGCACTGCGAAGCTCCCGCTGGATGCGAACGACGAGTCGCTGGAATGCGGGGCCAACTACCCCACCGGTGAAGCCGTATGGGGTAAGCACTTCGTCAGCTTGAGCACCGGTGGCGAGTATGCAAACGTCCCTGTTGATTCCAGCCTCGCTACCGGCAAGCCCTGGGTGCTTACGCTGCAGCTACTGCCCGACGGCCGTTGCGGCGTGGCGATCAACGGCCGTGCAATGCGAGTTTCCAGCCTGCAGCTGACCACGCGCCAGCCTCGCCACGTGGTCATTGACGGTCAGTCCGTTCGCACCCGGATACTCGTAGACCATTTGGAAGTCTGGCGCGGTGTCCGCCAGGACATAGACTGGAGCAGCGTAGACAGTTCCGCTGTTCACCGCTGAGAACCGAACCGTCTGCAGGTTCCTGCCGACACCGCAATCGACACCGCGACGCCGGTGACGCGAACAGAAGGCCCCCGCCTGGCGAGTGAGCACCAAGCAGGGGCCGAAGCTACGAGCAGTGCGCCGCCCGTGAATCGAACGCGGACCTACGTCTTCTTGATCGGGATGCGGACGCGCGTCTTCTCCCATTCGACCACGAGCTCGGCGGGCGAGCCCGCCACCAGGCGCAGCGTGAGCTGCTCGACCGGCTGCGCCAGGGTCTCGACGGGGACGGTACCCTTCCCCGCGTCCTGGGCCTGCACCAGTGAGTCGATCGGGATGCCCCAGCGCTCCACCGCCTTGTTGACGTGCACTTCCCAGCTCGTGGTCTGCGGGACCACGTAGAGCGAATAGGTCCCGGGCTCGACGTGCACCCCGGCCACGTCGGCGCCGAACGGCAGCACGAGGCGCGTGGGCTCGTTGGCCCCGAGCCGCCACGGCTCACCGAAGGGCACCAGGCCACCCATGATCGACCGTCCACGGGCCGACGGCCGGCCGTAACAGACTTTGACGATGGCACCGTCGATCGTCACCTGCACCGAGTCCAGCGGGCTTGCCCGCTGCGCCAAGGCGGCGGCGGTGCCGCGGTGCGTGCAGGACCCGGCCGGAGCCTGCCCGGCGAGGGCGACGGGAAGTGCGACTCCCAGCATGACGAGGAACGTTGTCCTCATGATACCTCCTTGCGGTCCCAGTATCAGTCGTGCGCCTTGACGCCGTGAAACGTATCACTATCACGAGCGCTTCACGAGACGTTGCCGATCTCCTGGCACTGGCATCGACCTTGTCCTTTCTCTAGTATCTGATTCATGAGTGCGACCATCGTCGTGGCGGGAGCTACGGGCAATCTCGGCGGACGCATCGCGAGAGCGTTGCTCGAACGGGGAGCCAGCGTCAGAGCGCTTGTCCGCCACGGCACGCCGCGAGACAAGCTCGAGCGACTGGAGAAACTCGGCATCACGATCGCCAGTGTCGACTTGAGCAGCGCCCCCGAAGTGACATCCGCCTGCTCGGGTGCCTCCTGCGTGGTCTCCGCCCTGCAGGGATTGCGGGACGTGATCGTGGAAGCGCAAACGGCTCTGCTCGACGCTGCGATCGAGGCCGACGTGCCGCGTTTCATTCCGTCCGACTACTCGATCGATTTCACCAAGCTTCCGCCCGGGGAGAATCGCAATCTCGATCTGCGCCGAGACTTCCACAGGCGCCTCGATGAACGCTCGATTTCAGCAACCACCATCTTCTGCGGCGCGTTCGCCGATATGCTGACCGGCCAGATGCCGCTCATTCTCTTCAAACTGGGGCAGGTCCTCTATTGGGGCGACGCGGACCAGCGCATGGACTTCACGACGACGGACGACACAGCCGCCTACACGGCCAGCGCGGCTCTCGATCGGTCCACCCCTCGCTATCTGCGAATTGCCGGCGATCAGCTCAGCGCCCGGGAGCTGACGGCGGTCGTGAGTGAGGTGACCGGAAAGAGGTTCCGCCTGTTCCGGGCCGGAGGACTGGGAATGCTCGGCGCGCTCATAAGGGTCGCGCGCACGGTGGCTCCCGGAGAGAAGGACCTTTACCCGGCATGGCAGGGCATGCAGTACATGCGCAACATGTTCGACGGCCGCGCGAAGCTGGCGCCGCTCGACAATGATCGCTATCCCGGTATTCGCTGGACGACCGCGCGGAACGTGCTGTCAGCGCGTCAAGTGACTGCCACGTAGCCTGTCGAGTCGCGCCTCGCCTGCACCGCGGACCGACACCACACCTCGGTGCGCCGAATACGAGGCGCCCCGCCTGAGCCCGCGATCTCGCGCGGGGCGTCGTGCATCTGTGCGTCCGTGCGTCGGTAAGAGGAGGGGGCACAGGGCTGGCCTCGGTCCTGGCTTGACGGTCGTCCGCGCCGGCGCCATATGAGAAACGTGAACTCTTGCGGTACTTCACGGCCGATGCGTATGCCGTCCCGCCACGAGATGACCGCAGTCATCTGAGGTCACGATGGCAAGCCTGATTGAGTGCCCGGTGTGCCATGCAAGCCACGACGCGAGCGACCCCTTCTGTCCCAAGTGCGGAGTCGCTGTTTCACAAGCGCCCGCCGCCCGCACCGGAAATGCTGTGGCGGCGACGTCTGCCGTCCCGGCCAGCCCACCAACTGCCTCCGCAGCCCCCGCCACCAACGTGCTGCTCCTGGAACTCCAGGAAACCCTCGCGCCGCAGATCCAGGTCATCAAGGAGCTGGGGGCGGGCGGGATGGGCACGGTGTTCTTGGGACGCGACCCGGCGCTCAAGCGACTCGTCGCCATCAAGGTGCTGAATCCGGATCTCGCCAGCGACGAGTCGGCCCGACTGCGCTTTGCGCGTGAAGCGGAGGCCGCCGCAGCCGTCGCGCACCCCAACGTGGTCAGCATCTTCCAGGTCGGCGCCCTGCCCCGTTCGAAGGCCTCCTACTTCGTGATGCAGTTCATCGAGGGCCGCACGCTGTCGGAGGCGTTCCCGCAGGGGAGGCCTGCCCCTGTTCCGCAGGCCCGCCGGATCATTGGCGAGGTCGCGACCGCGCTGGCCGCCGCCCACGCGAAGGGCCTGGTCCACCGCGACATCAAGCCGGCCAACATCATGATCGACAGCGAGACCGGCCGGACGATCGTGCTGGACTTTGGCATCAGCGCGGTGTTGCAGCAGCGGCAGCGGCCATCCGAGCCGAAGCTCACCGCCACGGGCTCCTCGATCGGCACGCCGACGTACATGAGTCCCGAGCAGGCGTCGGCGGAGGAGGTCACTGACAAGAGCGACGTCTACAGCCTTGGAGTGGTCGCTTTCGAGTTGCTCACCGGGCGCCCGCCCTTCGTCGAGCCGTCGTCCTGGGCACTCATGGCGGCGCACATCAAGGAACCCCCGCCCGCGGTACGGGACCTGGCCCCGAACGTGGACCCTGAGCTTGGGGGCCTGATCGACACGTGCCTCGCCAAGGCACCGACTGATCGGCCCGCCGCGACGGCCATCGCTCGCTACCTGCTTCCCGGTGCACAGTCCATTCTGGAGTGGCCGCCGCCCGGCCTCGATCCGCTGCGGGGTGCGGGCTCCCGCCTCGTGGCCGCGCTCGGAATCGCGGTGGGCATCGCGTGGCTCTTCTTCGCCACCGTCCTCCTCCAGCCGTCGAGAACGCTCGCCTGCTGCTGGAGTCAGGCGCCGGGCGGGAGCTTGTGGGACAACCTGGCGGGGGCAGTACGAGCGATTGTGCCGGTCGTCCTCGAGGACAAGGATATCCTGCCGTTCTGGGCGCTGGTTGTGGTGGCCTGCGTCGCTGCGGCGCCGCTTCTCGGGATCTTCGTGTGGCGGCGCGCCTGGCGGCTGGCGGACTATGCGCGATCGGCGCGACGGTCCGGCTACCCCTGGCGCGTCGTGCTCAGAGTGGCTTGGGACCGACGCCCCGACACCGTTTCCTTGATCAATGGCGTGGACGCCTACGCGCTGCTACCCGAGTCCGCCCGGAGGCGGTTCCTCAGGTTACGGGGATGGGAGCAGGGGATGTTGGCGGCGGCCGTGCTCGCGGCAGCCGTGATGCCACTGCTCTGGGTCGCGGGCCTCATCCCGCACGGCGCGCCGCTACCGGGCGCGGTGCTCCCGAGCATGGAAAGCCTGCTGATCGTCGGGCCACCTCTCGCTTGCCTCCTCGCGGCGGCGCTGTGCGCTCGGCCCGAGGCCGGCGTTCGCCGGCGAGCCCGCGCGGACAGACGGTCGGCGCGCCGGCGCGGTGCTCCAGTTCGCCCCGAGCTGGTGGATGCGTGGCTTCATGCCGGGAACCTTCAGGCGCCGACCAAGCGGGGGGCGCTGCCACGACCCGTAGTGGCCATCACTGCAGTGATCGGGGTCCTGGTCGTCACGCTCGCCACCGCGCTTGCGGTGGGCGCGACACTCCTTGCGAGCTACACCGTGACTGGCGAGCGAGACAGGCTCAGCAAGTGGAACGTCGCGTCCGCGCGCAGCGCCTGGCGGGAGCTTCGCGAAGCCATGGCGCAGTCGGCGGTTCCGGCTGCGGTAGGTGTGCGACACCTGAACGACGTGACGGCGCTGGTGCCGGTGGCTTTTCTCGGCGCACGTGAGCGGAAGCTCTTGCCCTGGTCCGCGGACACCGCGCTGCTGAACGGCTACCCGGTGGACAGCTCCGGGCTAGGGATACTCAACCTCGATCAGGCGTGGCGGATATTGCCCGGCAGACTGCCAGACTCCGTCGCCGCGGCGCTCGCACGAGACACTCTATCACCCACACTTGGACTATGGCGAGCGTTTGCGTACGGCCCGCAGCCTCCGCCGTTGTGGTACTTCCGCCCCGGCCTGACTGGCATGCAGAATCCACAGAATATCTTCTGGTGGGGGTGGGGCAATCTCAGGGCTCCGGCGGACCGGAACTTTGCTGCGGCGGCGCTCGCACTCTCGCGCGGCGACGTAGCCGGCGCACTCACCCGCGTACGCGAGAACCTGGCGGCCGGATGGCGGTTCTACCGGGACCCGGGGCCGAGTGCATGGATTACGGGACTTCTGGTTCTCAAAGACGCGATCAAGGATCTCGAGACGATTGGACGAGCGACAGGTGACAGGTCCGTCACCGCGGAAGCCACGCGACTGCGGGCTGCCTACAACGCCGACAGAGATGCGCAGGGCAGCGATTGGTGGTGGGAGGACGCCGGCGGCGCTAGCCTCCTGTTCGCCGATCCTACGAACCCGGCTGGTCTCGACGAGGTCGCCGACACCACGCTCGCTCCGAGCGTTCGGTTCTACCTCGTGGCGCACATGAATTGGGGCTACTGCAGCAGCGCGAGGGAGATACTGTTCGGGATCGACCCGCGTCGTAGGGAGTTGCTCGCGGAGGCCGGACGACGCCTCGCGGATATCCCACGCAGCAACGACTGGGTGGAGGTCAACGCCCGCCAGCTCAATCGGTTGATGGCGGCTCCGTGGTCAGCATGGCTGTACTACAAGTCCTCGTATGAATCCAACGGACTCCTGCTCGCCATACCAGCCTCCGCTGGCCTCCGCGGAGTCGCGGGCCGAATGTCGCTCTGCATGGAGCCGTTGCGCCGTTAGAGTTGACGCGCAGCAGAGCGAGGCGGCACAGCGGCGGCAGCTCAACCGCCGCCCGGGATTGCTCACAGCGATGTCACAGTTTCCCGGCCTCATTTCGACACCACATTCGACACCACGCCTGTGTGGAGCGAGACTCCCTTGCTCGTCCTGGGCGCCGAACTCCCTGCCCCGCCATGCCGGACTCTGCCGCGGAAACAGCACCCGTCACCGCACCCCGTCACGCGGGTGCCCACGCTGTCACCTTGCCGAAGGCGGTGCCGCATGTTCCGATTCGAGCGAGGGGCGCTCCGTGAGCCCAGCGTTCGAACCCGTCTACCTGCGGCTCCCACGAGGCGAGCTGCACGATCGCGCCCAGCGGGCGGTCGCCGGTCTTGCGTCCTGCCGCGCGTGTCCACGCTACTGCGGCGTGAACCGACTCGGCGACAAGTGGGCAGCCTGCAAGACCGGGCGGCTCGCCGTCGTGACAAGCTGCTTTCCGCACCTGGGTGAAGAGACCTGCCTCAGCGGGTGGAACGGCTCCGGCACCATCTTCTTCGGCCACTGCAGCCTGCGGTGCGTCTTCTGCCAGAACTTCGAGATCAGCCAGGGCCTGAAGCCGGGGCGCGCCGCGGGGACGGTCCTTCCCGAGGGCCTCGCCGCGATGATGCTCGATCTTCAGAAGCTAGGCTGCCACAACATCAACTTCGTCACACCCGAGCACGTCGCGCCGCAGATGATCGAGGGCGTTGCCGTGGCCGCCGAGCAGGACCTCCGGCTCCCGCTCGTCTACAACACGAGCGCATACGATTCGCCCGAGAGTCTCGCGCTGCTGGACGGCGTCGTGGACATCTACATGCCGGACTTCAAATTCTGGAGCGCAGAGCGGAGCCGCCGGTACCTGATCGCCGCCGACTACCCTGAAGCCGCGCGCGCGGCGATCGTGGAGATGCACCGGCAGGTGGGCCCCCTGGTGATCGGCCCCGACGGCCTGGCGCAGCGCGGGCTGCTGGTCCGGCACTTGGTTGTGCCGGGGTGCCTCGACGAGACGCGCGCGATTCTGGAGTGGATCGCCGGAGTGCTCGGGCCCGACACCTACGTGAACCTGATGGACCAGTACCGGCCTGCAGGCAAGGTCGCGGCCGATCGCTTCGAGGAGATCAACCGCCCGCTGGGCGCCGGTGAGTTCGGGGAAGCGGTGGCGATCGCGCGTCGGTTGGGGCTGCGGCGTCTCGATGAGCGGACGGCTGCGAGATCGCCGCGATGACGAATCGCGCCGGCGCGCCGCGCCGACGTGGACGGGAGGTGACCGATGATCCAGATCACGCTGACTGCTGAGGACGCGGGCATTCTCCGCGGGGCGCTCGAGGAGTACGTCTCCGACCTCAGGATGGAGATCGCAGACACGGGCGGGATGGACTTTCGGGATCAATTGAAGCAGAAGGAAGCGTTCCTGAAGCGGATTCTGGCGCAACTGGCTCCCGAAGGCGGCTGAGACCGGACTGGGTATGGCGCGCTCGCCATTCTCGCACGTCATCGGCTTCGACGACGCCCCCTTCTCCCGCGATCACCGCGGCGACGTGCCCATCGTGGGCGCCGTCTTCGCGAGGTTGCGCCTCGAAGGAATCCTGTGCGGCCATGTCCGGCGGGACGGCGCCAACGCCGCACAAAGGCTCGCCCGCCTGGTGGCGACATCGAAGTTCGCGCGCCAGCTCCAGCTCGTGATGCTCCAGGGGATCGCGCTCGCCGGCTTCAATGTGATTGACATCGCCGCGCTGCACCGAGCGCTGGATCTGCCGATCCTGGTGGTGGTGCGCCGGCAACCCCGGCTCGACAAGGTGCGACGTGCGCTGCTCGTCCGCGTACCGGGGGGCGCGAGCAAGTGGCGGCTCATCGAGCGGCTTGGCCCTGCAGAGCCGGTGGCGGGGGTGTTCGTCCAGCGAATGGGTCTGACGCTGCGTGAGGCCGGCGTGGTCATCGGGGAGCTGGCCGTTCACGGCAGCATTCCCGAGCCGCTGCGGACGGCGCACCTCTTCGCCGGCGCGATCGCGACGGGCCAGAGCCGAGGGCGAGTCTAGGCCTTCCCGGACAGCTTCACCACGTTCGGTTTCACCAGCCGCTGGAAGTCGCCGAACCCCAGCCGCACCATCTCGGAGTGCGTGCCGGCGCTGAACGCGATCTCCGCGTCCTCGGCCAGTGCCTGGTCCACAAAGACGTCCATCCCGAACAGGTTGCCGAACGGGGGCATCGCGCCAACCTCGCACCCGGGGCAGAGGTCCCTGAACTCCTGTTCGGTCGCCAGCTCGGCCGTGCGCGCGCCAGAGGCCTCCTTCAATAGGTCGAAAACGACGCGGCTCGACGCCGGCACCACCGCCATCGCCATCTTTCCGTCGAGCTTCACCATGACCGTCTTCGCCCATTCCTTCCCCGGCACGTGGGCGAGCGCGGCGACTTCCTGTGCCGTGTACGCCGGTGAGTGCTTGACCGTCACGTACCTCACCGCATTGCCGTCAAGAAACTGCTTCAAGCGCTCGAGGGGCATCGGTGACCTCCGGTGAATGCCCACCGCGCCCGACCCTCGGCGGAATCGGGTTGCTCGGCGGCATAGTGGGGCGAAAGCCGAGTCGCCGCAAGGGTCGCCAGTCCTTGACCGGGCGGGGCGGAGTGGCGTGAATCGGCACCACTCCGGCTTGCCTCCTCAAGCTTGCGGCGCTGTGGCCGCCCGGGTATATGCGAGCCGAAGACGAATGACTTGCTGGAATCTGCGGCAGGAGGCAGTGCATGCCTGACACACGGGTGACGGTAATGGGAAGCTTCATCGCGGACCTGGCGTTCCGCACGCCGCAGCTGCCCGTGTGGGGGCAGACCATCATGGGCTCCGGGTTCCGGCTCGGACCGGGCGGCAAGGGATCGAACCAGGCGGTTGCCGCCGCCCGACTCGGGGCCAAGGTCAGCTTCATCTGCAAGCTCGGCCGCGATGCGTTCGGCGATCTGGCGCGGCGCACCTACAAGGAAGAAGGCATCGACACCGAGTTCTGCTTCGAGGCGCCCGACCACGGCACCGGCGCCGCGTCGATCGTCGTCCACGAGGACAAGGGCGAAAACGCCATCGTCGTGGTTCCCGGCTCCGGGTTCCAGCTGACGGTCGAGGACGTTGATCGCGCGGCCTCGCTGATCGAGCGGTCCTCGATCTTCGTCACGCAACTCGAGGTGCCGGTCCAGGCGGTCGAACGCGGCCTGGAGTTGGCCCATCGCTTCGGCGTCCCGACCATCCTCAACCCCGCCCCGGCGCACGAACTGCCTGAGCGTATCTACGCCTTCTGCGACTACCTGGCGCCGAACGAGACCGAAGCGGCGGCGCTGATCGGGCGGCCCGTTTCGGGGATCGCCGGCGCGGAGCGCGCGGCAGATGTCTTTCTCGCACGCGGCGTCCGCAACGTTGTGATCACTCTGGGGGAACAGGGCGCCTTCGTGAAGAACGGCCGCGTGGCGGAGCACGTCCCCGCATTCGATGCGGGCCCAGTGGTCGACACGACGGGCGCCGGTGACGCTTTCAACGGAGGTCTCGCCATCGGAGTCGCGGAAGGCCTCGACGTGGTCGCGGCCACCCGCCTGGGATGCACGACGGCGGCTATCTCGGTGACCCGCTTCGGCACGGCACCGGCGATGCCGACCCGTGCCGAGGTTGATGCTCTGCTGCGGAAGTGAGGTGAAGGGATGTTCCACCCAGCGACGTTCGCCACCGCCCTGGTCATGACCGTCCTCAGCACCATCTGCTGGGGCTCGTTCGCCAACACGATGAAGCTCACGAAGAACTACCGCTTCGAGCTGTACTACTGGGATTACGCGGTGGGCATCGTGGTGATTTCACTGGTGCTCGCCCTCACGATGGGGACGATTCCGGGAGGTGACCAGAGCTTCCCGGCCAACCTGCGCTCAGCGGCGCCGGCCAACCTCGCCTATGCGGCGCTCGGCGGCTTCATCTTCAACATCGCCAACGTGCTGCTGATTGCGGGCGTCGAGATGGTGGGGCTCGCCGTCGCGTTCCCGATCTCGATCGGCATCGCCCTGGTCGAGGGTGTGGTCTTGAGCTACGCCATCCAGCCCAAGGGCAGCGCGGGCCTGCTCGCCGCCGGCGTCGCGATGGCCGTACTGGCGGTCGTCCTGATCGGGAAGGCCTATGGAGCGCTCCAGGGGCCGGGCCGGACGCCGCTGCGCAAAGGCATCGTGACGTGCCTCGTGTCAGGGTTGCTGATGGGCACGTTCGCTCCATTCGTCACGCACGCGATGACGTCCGCGCGCCCTCTGACGCCGTACACCGTGGCGGTGTGCTTTACGCTCGGAGCGCTGGTCTGCTGCTTCGTCTTCAACACGTATCTGATGAGGAAGCCGCTGGTGGGTGAGCCCGTCGGGTTCTCCGGCTACGCCGGGGCACCCCCCTCATACCACGCGCTCGGCCTCGTCGGCGGGATGGTCTGGGGACTGGGCACGGTCTTCAACTTCGTGGCGGCCAGCCTGACCGGCGTCGCCATCTCGTACGCCATCGGACAGGCGTCGCCGATGGTGGCGGCGCTGTGGGGGGTCTTCGCGTGGCGTGAGTTCCGGGGCTCGAACAGCCGGGCGAAGGGTTATCTCACCGGCATGTTCGTGGCCTACCTGCTGGCGCTGGTGCTGATCGCCCGGGCGTATCGGGCGTGATGACGCGCGGCGCACCTGCAGTCCTGCCGGCCGGCTCCTCCTCACAGGCCTGAACAGTGCCAGGGGGCTACCGACGATTCGCTGGACCCTGTGGGGCTCGGCCATTGCCGGCACGGTTCGAGACAACACAAGGCTGAGTCACCCGCCGAGCAATCCCTTGACCTCCCTTTCCGCCTCGATCCGCCGGTCCACGTACTCCCCGATCTCCCGCGCGCGCGCGAGCCACAGCGTGAGATCACCCACCGTACCGGTGCCGGCGCGCAGCTTCAGCAGCGCGAGGCGCAGATTTTCCAGCGCGGCCACGGTCTCGGCAAGGCGCTCGCCCGTCTGACCCTGGGCGCGCAGCACCTCCGCCTCCGTCTCCAGCCGCTCGACCACCTGCGGCACGTCGCGCACCTGGTCCCGCTCGGCCGCGGGCAGCGCGCCGAACACCGCCAGCACCGAACGGCCGAGCACCAACTCCGTCGCGTCGGCCGAGGCGATGGCGCGCCGCTCCGGCACCTTGAGGCGATAGCCCGCGACGCGGAAGAACCAGCGGCCGAACCCGCCCGCCCACAGCCGGTGCCAGACGTTGTTGAGGCGCCGGATCCACTTCCCCTGCCGCATCTCGTCCGCTTCTTCGCGCTGCACCTGTGCCTCGGCGAGGAGGGCGGTCCGAATGTCCTCGAACGCGTACCCCTCCCGCAGCAGCCGCCGGGCCACGATGACCAGCTGGACGATGAGGACCGTGCCGATGATGCTCCCGAAGGAGATGCTCGTGCCCCCGTTGCCCACGCTGGATCCGCCGACGGCACCGGCCAGCACCACCATCGTCGACACCTGCGCGTTCCTGAGGAACGAGCGCACCAGCGGCGGCGCCCTGAGGTCGCGGCCCCGCGCCTCGCCCGCGATGCGCGCCACCTCGTCGCCGGTCTGAATCCGCGCCGCCGGGTCCTTCAGGAGACACTTGTCTATGAGATCGCCGAGCCGGGCCGGAACTTCCGGCCGGAGCGTCATCACCCGCGGCGCAGGAACGGACACCTGCTTGGTGATGATCGCCGGCAAGTTCGCCCCCTCGAACGGTGGCCGGCCCGTGAGCGCGAAGAAGATGGTCGCGGCGAGCGAGTACAGGTCGCTGCGTGCGTCCACCGTCTCGCCCAAGGCCTGCTCGGGGCTCATGTAGCGCGCGGTGCCGACGACCTCCCCCGCTCCGCCCTCTCCGGCGCGTCCACGCACCGCGATGCCGAAGTCCGTCACGAGCGCCCGGTCCGTGGCGCGCTCGATCATGATGTTGTCGGGCTTGACGTCGCGATGAATGACGCCGCGCTGGTGGGCGTAGCCGAGCGCCCAGGCCACCTCCTGCATCACCTTCATCGCCAGGCGCGGCGCCAGCGGCCCCGAGCGCTCCACGCGCTCACGCAGCGTCTCGCCGTCCACGAAACCCATCACGAAGAACACCAGGTCGCCGGCCTGCTCTACCGCGTGGATGGGGACGATGTTCGGGTGCGAGAGCCCACCCGCCGTGCGCGCCTCCCTGAGGAAGCGGTCACGTGACTCCACGCTGGCGGCGAGATGGCGCGGCAGCAGCTTGATCGCGACCAGGCGGTCCAGCGCCACGTCGCGCGCGAGGAGCACGATGCCCATGCCGCCCCGGCCCAGCTCGCGCTCGATCGAGTAGCGGCCGGCAAGGACCTGCTGGAGCGCCAGGAACTCTGCGCTGACGCCTGCGGTCATGGGGATAAACTAACACACGAAGGGGCCCCACCGGGCCCCCTCGTCACTCCTGCCAGCGAGACTCGCGATCAGACCTTCCGGATTTCCGCCAGCACGCGCTCCGGGGTCATCGGCAGGCGCGTGAGCCGCGCACCGGTGGCGTCGAAGATCGCGTTCGCGACGACTGCCCCCATGTTGATGATCGCCGGCTCGCCCCCGCCCTGCGGCGCCAGATCGTCGTTGGGAACCAGCACCGTCTCGATCACCGGCACCCAGGAGAACCGGGGCAATCCGTAGGTGTCGAAGTTGATATCGTTGATCTTGCCGCCCTGGAACCGGACCTCCTCGCTCAGCGCGTAGCCGAGCCCCATCGTGACGGCTCCCTCGATCTGCATCTTCGCGCCATCGGGGTTCACCACGAGCCCCATGTCCTGCGCGCAAACTACGCGCTCGACCTTCACCGCCCCGGTGCTCGGGTCCACCGTGACGTCGGCGATGTGCGCCACGTAGCTCCCCGCGTCCAGGCCGCAGGCCAGCCCCCGGCCGCGGTTCGTCTTTCGCGGCGCGACCCCCGGTCGCCAGCCATACGCGCGCGCCGCCGCCCGCAGCACCGCGAGCATCCGCGGGTCCTTCGTGTTCTTGAGGCGGAACTCCAGCGGATCCATCCCCACCGCCGCCGCCATCATGTCGATCTGCTGCTCGGCCGCGAAACGGTTGGTGTTCGCCGACGGCGCCCGCCAGGGGCCGGTAGCGAAGGGGTGCAGTCCCGTGCCGCCCGTATTCCCGTAGTTCACCTCGCCGAACACGCGCACCCGCTTGTTCGGCACGTCGTAGAACACATCGGAGCCGCGCGACCCCGCGCCGTACACGTCGAAGTCCCACAGGACGACGTTACCCGCCCCGTCCACGCCGGACTTCACCTTGACCACCGCGGCCGGCCGGAAGGTGTCGTAGAAGAACTCCTCGGCGCGAGTCCAGGCCACTTGCACCGGCTTGCCGGCCATCTGCGCGAGCCGTGCGGCCTCGACGGACTGCTGTCCGGCCGACTTCCCGCCGAAGCCGCCGCCGACGAACGGCGTGATCACGCGCACGTCCTCGGGACGGAACCCGATCGCCTGCGCGACCGCGCCCTGCGCCGGGAACGGCGTCTGAGTGGACGCCCAGACGGTCGCCTTCCCGTCCTTCACCTCCGCCACGGCCGTGTGTGGCTCGATCGGCGCGTGCGCGACGTAGCCGTTGTAGTACGTGACGTCGAACGTCTTCGTAGCCGCGCGGGCACCAGCATCGAGGTCGCCCGCCGAGTCCGGCGTCTGGCTGCTGGTCGAGCCCGCCATGAGATGGTCGAAGATGCTCTCCGTATCCACCGCAGCCGCGGGAATGTCCCAGTCCGACCTCACCAGGCCGAACGCCTTCTCCGCCGTCTCGGGATCGGGCGCGAGCACCGCCACCAGCCCGTCGTGGTTCACCACCGTGACGCCGGGCAGCGCGGCCGCCGCCGAGGTATCGAGGTTGCGCGGCGTGGCGCCGTGCGCCGGCGGGCGGACGATGCGCGCGTACAGCATGCCGGGCAGCCGGATGTCGCCCGCGAACTTGGCCGCGCCGGTCACCTTCTCTGGGCCGTCCAGCCGCTTCGGCGAGCGGCCCATCACCTTGAATTCGCGGACCGAGCGGAGCACCGCCTTCTCGTCCACGGTGTGCGTGATCTGCTGGCCCTTCGCCAGCTCGCCGTAGGAGACGCGCCGGCTGCGGTCCGCCGTCACATATACGACGCCGTCTTGAGCCGTGAGTTGCGCGCGCGGCACGCCGAGTCGCTGCGCGGCGAGGTCAGTCAGGATGAGGCGGGCCTGGGCCGCGGCGGCGCGCACCGCCGGACCGAAGAACCGCGTGGACATCGAGCCGAACGTGCCCATGTCCCACGGGCAGGAGGCCGTGTCGCCCATCACGATGCGGATGGAATCCAGCGCCACGCCCAGATCCTCGGCCGCCATCTGGGTCAGCGAGGTCACGACGCCCTGCCCCATCTCGATCTTGCCGGAGAAGAGCGTGACCTTTCCGTCCTCGGCGATGTGGAGATAGGCGTTGATGTCCGTGGGATAGGCGCGCCGGCCCTGGGCCTCGCCGTCGATCGCGCACGCGGCCGGGAGGCTGACGAGGACGAGGATGCCGCCGCCGAGCGCCTTCACGAAACCGCGGCGGTCCATCTGGGAAAGACGGGCGAGGTCGGTCATGGCCGCCTCCGCTGGTCGGAAGCCGTCTCGATGGCCGCGAAGATCCGCTGGTGCGCCCCGCAGCGGCAGAGGTTGCCTTCCATCCCTTCGACGATCTGCTCGCGCGTCGGCTTCCCGTGCTCGTTCAGCAACGCGACGGCGCTCATGATCATCCCCGGCGTGCAGTAGCCGCACTGGAAACCGCCGTGCTCGTGGAACGCCTGCTGCAGCGGGTGGAGCTGCCCGTCGTGGGCGAGCCCCTCGATCGTGGTCACCCGCTTGCCGCGGACCGAGGCGAGGTCGGTGAGGCACGACCGCACCGCGTGGCCGTCCACGATCACGGTGCAGGCGCCGCACTGCCCGATCCCGCAGCCGTACTTCGTGCCGGTCATCTCGAGTTCCGTGCGCAGCACCCAGAGCAGGGCGCGCGCGGAGTCGGCATCGAGCGAGACCGGTTTGCCGTTCAAGGTGAAGCTGACGGTTTCCTTCATCGCTGCCTGCCTGTGCGTAGGATGCGTGGGAAGAGCGCGCCGAGCCGTGGTCGTGTACCCGCGACGCAGTGATCGGGTTCCGGCGCCGATGCGCACTAGGAAGGCGGCGCGCGCCCGGGGTGTCAAGGGCAGCAAGGGGCAGCCCCACGGGACAGGGTCATTCGTGCGGCCTAAAGAGCCGACGGCGGATTCCCTGGTGACGATCGGGTGACAGCTCCCGCTACCCTGGCGCACCGTCCGGCTGCCGTGGGGGTTGCCAAACGTGCCGCAGCTGCCATCTTCACCATATGGTGAGACGGTCCCATGCCTTCCTGGTTGCCGCGCGTCCTGAAGCGGGTGCGCGCTCTGGCTGGGGCCTGTCGGGTAGGCTTCACCGAGAAAGCGCTGGTCGAGATGGCGGGGCTCGGGCTCTCGCGAGAGGACGTCCGGCAGATCCTCGCGGGCCTGCGCCCGGTCGATGTCCCGACGCGGCTGCGGTCGTCGCTCGGAGAGGAGTGGATGTACGAGTTCCGCCCGCGCGCCGGCGGTTTCTCGCTGTACCTCAAGGTTGTCCTCAGGCAGAACGTCGTGGTGGTTTCGTGCCATGAAGACCAAGCGGCGGACGGACCCGATGGCGCTTCCTGACTCGAGCGGAGCGCGCGAGCGCCGCATGGCCCGCCGGCTCGCGGGGGACGCCTGCCCCTCCTGCGGAACGAGAATGCGGCGGCGGCGAGCGACGCTGTCGCTGCCGGTGAACGGTGAAGCCGTCCGCGTGCCCGGCATTGCCCACCTGCACTGCGCGTCCTGTGGTGAGAAGCTGCTGAGCTATGAGGAGGCCGGCGCGCTCGAGCGGGGCGCGCTGGCACGGTATCGTGCGCGGCACGGTCTCCTCTCCCCGGAGGAGATCCGCACCCTGCGCGAGCGCCTCGGCTTGACGCAGGCCTCGCTCGCCAGGCTCCTGCGCCTGGGCGCCAACACGATGTCGCGATGGGAAGCGGGACGTAACGTCCAGACCGCAGCGATGGACGTGCTGCTGCGGCTGCTGCGGGACGTGCCCGGAAGCCTGGCTTATCTCAGACGCCACGCTGCGTAGGGCGGGCCGCCGCCCACGATACAACCCAGCCCAGGCGGGAATTGCCCCGCCCGCCCGAACTCCTGGTTGAACACTCCGGGATCTGCCACAACTCCACCTTGACAAATCCGACTCCATGTTCGAAAATTGAACTAGGTTCAAATTACAGCCCGGAGCGGTACGCATGCCCGCTGCCACTGCAGCCTCCCCGACCCCTTCCGCCCGCGTCCGGGAAAAGCACGACCGGCGGCGCAAGGAGATCCTGGACGCCGCGCTCCTCGCCTTCCGCGAGAAGGGCTACCACGGCACCACCCTGGACGACATCGCCGAGCGGTTCGGTGTCCGGAAGACCGCCCTCTACCACTACTTCCCCGACAAGGAAGCGATCCTCTACGCCTGCCACCAGGAATCGCTGGCGGAGCTGGACCGCATCCTCGCCGGCACCCGGGCCCTGGACACCGCCATCGACCGGCTCGCTTACGTGATTCGCGAGCACGTGCGCGTGATGACGGAGACGCTGGGGGGCTCGCCCCTCGCGTTCGAGGTCACCGCCCTGTCCGCCGAACGGCAGAAGGACGTCATCGCCGGCCGCGACCGCTACGAGAAGGCGCTGCGGCGCATCATCGCCCAGGGCGTCGCGGACCACGAGTTCCGGCCGCTCAATCCCAAGATCGCGGTGTTCGCCATCCTCGGCTCCATCAACTGGATCGCCCGCTGGTACCGCCCCGAAGGCGCGCTGCACGCGGACGAGCTGGGGCGCGAGTTCGCCGAGCACCTCGTGGGAGGCCTCACATGCGGCTGAGCGCGCGTGCCCCCGTGCGCCTGTGCCCCCGTGCGCCTGTGCCCCCGTGCGCCCTTGCCCCCGTGCCTACGTGCTAGCCCTTCAGCTCACCGCGCCCGGCACGCTCGAGCTGCGCGACGTGCCCCGTCCCGCACCCGCCGCCGACCAGGTGCTGGTGCGGGTCGCCGGCTGCGGGGTCTGTCACACCGACATCGGTTTCTGGAAAGACGGCGTCGGCACCAAGAAGACCCCGCCCGTCACGCTCGGCCACGAGGTGAGCGGCACCGTCATCGAGGCCGGCGACGACTATCGCCACCTCGTCGGCCGCGAGGTGATCGTTCCCGCCGTCATCCCGTGCGGCAACTGCGAACTGTGCAAGGCCGGCCGCGGCAACGTGTGCCGCGCGCAGCTGATGCCGGGGAACGACGTGGACGGCGGCTTCGCCGAGTTCCTGGCCGTGCCCGGCCGCGGCCTCTGCCTCGTGGCCGACCGCGGCCCCTATGCCCTCGCCGACCTGAGCGTCGTGGCCGACGCGGTGACCACGCCCTACCAGGCCGTGGTGCGCAGCGGCCTCGCCCGCGGCGAGCTAGCCGTCGTGGTGGGCACCGGTGGCGTAGGCGGCTATGCGGTCCAGATCGCGGCCGCGCACGGTGCGCACGTCGTAGCCATTGACGTGGACGACGCACGTCTCGCCGTGATCGCCCAGCACGGCGCCGGCCTCACCGTCAACTCCGCCACGACCGACTTCAAGGAACTGCGCAAGCGGGTGCGCGGCTTCGCCGCCGAGTGCGCGAGCGGTGAGACCGGCTGGAAGATCTTCGAGTGTTCAGGCCATCCCGCCGGGCAGGAGACCGCCTGGGGACTGCTGACCCACGCCGCCACGCTGATGGTGGTCGGCTTCACGCTGGCCAAGGTCGCGCTGCGCCTGAGCAACGCGATGGCCTTCGACGCGACCATCCAGGGAACGTGGGGCTGCAAGCCGGAGCTCTATCCCGCGGCGCTGGAGCTGGTGACCACCGGACGCGTCGCCCTCGGCCCGTTCATCGAACTCCACCCGCTCAGCGACGGCCCCGCCGTGCTGACGCAAGTCGCCGAGCACCGCATCAGCCGCCGCGCGATCCTCGTCCCCGGCGCCGCCTGACCGCAATGCCCCACACCCTTACACCCTACACCCTCACACCCAGCCGCCACCCATCGGGTCTCCGCCCATGAAAAGCCACACCCTCATCGACGACTACCCCTACAAGCTCATCCGCTACGAGCGGCGGCCCGCGCGCGACGCCGCGCGCCGGGAGGTGCCGGGGCTGTTCAACGCCTGGATCGTCCTCGACAACCCGTCGCAGCTCAACAGCTACACGACCGACACCGTGAAGGAAGTCATCCTCGCCTTCCGGCAGGCCTCGATGGACCGGAGCGTGGTCTCGGTCGTCTTCACGGCCACGGGCGACAAGGCGTTCTGCACCGGCGGCAATACCAAGGAGTACGCCGAGTACTACGCCGGCAATCCGCCGGAATACAAGCAGTACATGCGACTGTTCAACGACATGATCGACGCCATCCTGCGATGCGACAAGCCGGTCATCAACCGCGTGAACGGGCTCCGGATCGCCGGCGGGCAGGAAATCGGTATGGCGTGCGACTTCACCGTCGCCGTGGACACCGCGCGCTTCGGTCAGGCGGGGCCCAAGCACGGCTCCGCGCCGGACGGCGGCTCGACCGACTTCCTGCCGCTCTACGTGGGCTTCACGCGCGCCGTGGAAAGCGGCGTGCTGTGCGAGATGTGGAGCGCGCACAAGGCGGCGTTCCTCGGCCTGGTGAACCAGGTCGTGCCGGCACTCAAGCTGGACGGGAAGTGGATCCCTAACCCGCAGGTCGTGACCGACCGGTTCCTGGACGAGTTCGGCACGATCGTCTACGGCGACTTCAGGCAGGGCGCCGAGGCCGAGGCGGCGAAGGCGGCCCTGGCGAAGGCGACCACCGACCTGTCGAAACTCGACGAGGCGGTCGAGACGCTGTGCACCAAGCTCCTCTACCTGATGCCCGACTGTACCGCGAAGACGCTCACGAGCCTGCGCAAGCACAAGACCTGGCACTGGGACAACACCAGCCCGACCAACCGCGAGTGGCTGGCCCTCAACATGATGACCGAGGCGAACGCCGGCTTCCGCGCGTTCAACGAAGGCCCGAAGGGGCACCGGGAAGTGGACTTCATCCGGCTGCGCCAGCTGCTGGCCGAAGGCCATCCGTGGGACGACGAGTTGCTCCACGCGATCTCGCCGCAGTACCAGGAGGCCGGCTGATGGACCTCGGGCTGTCGGGCAAGGTCGCGATCGTCACGGGCGGCCGGAGCGGGATCGGCGCCGCGATCGCCCTCGGGCTCGCGCACGAGGGCTGCGACGTCGCGGTGGTGGACCGCGTCGTGGACGACCGGGCGCGCGAGACGGCGCGAGGGATCGAGGCCGCGGGCCGCCGTGCGCAGCTGCTCGAGGCCGACGTGCGGGACTTCGCCGCGGCCGAAGCCGTGGTCGGCAAGGTGGTCAAGGAATTCGGCCGTCTCGACATCATGGTCGGCAACGCCGGCGTCACCGCCGACGCGCTGAGCTGGAAGATGACCGAGGAGCAGTGGGACACGGTGCTCGACGTGAACCTCAAGGGGTGCTTCGCCTACGCGCGCGCCGCCGCACCGGTGCTGCGGGAGCGGCACGGCGGCCGGATCGTGTTCATCGCCTCGATCAACGGGCTGCGCGGCAAGGCCGGCCAGGCCAACTACGCGGCGTCGAAGGCGGGCGTCATCGCGCTCGGCAAGACCCTCGCCCGGGAGCTGGGACGCTCCAACGTGACGGTGAACGTCGTGGCGCCGGGGATGGTGCGCACGGGGATGACGGAGGCGCTGCCGGGCGAAGTCGTCCAGCGCGCGGTGGACGAGACCGTGCTGGGCAGGATCGCCACCCCCGAGGACATCGCCGACGCCGTGGTGTTCCTCTGCTCGGAGCGCGCGCGGCACGTGACCGGCGCGGTGCTGCGGGTGGACGGCGGGCAGGATATCTGACGGGGATGTGATGAGATGATGCAGGTGATGAGGTGATCAGGTGAGAAAGACGCATCAGGGAGCGAGGCAGGCATGAGCAACGGTGAGCACGTCGCGAGCACGATCGAGAACGGGATCGCCCGGGTGACGCTGGACAACCCGCCGCTCAACATCCTGACCCGCGAGCTGGCGGGCGAGCTGCGCGCGGTGCTCCGTGCGCTCTCCGAAGACCGCACGCTCCGCGTCGCCGTGCTGACGGCGGCGGGCAAGCACTTCTCCGCCGGGGCCGACGTGGCCGAGCACCTCCCGCCGACCTGGACGGCGATGATCCCGGAGTTTCTCGAAACCATCACGACGCTGCTGGCCTTCCCGCTCCCCTTGATCGCCGCGGTACGCGGACGCTGCCTCGGCGGCGGATTCGAGCTGGTGCAGGTCGCCGACTTGGTGGTGGCGGGAGAGGGCGCCGTGTTCGGACAGCCGGAGATCGCGCTGGGCGTGATCCCGCCGGCCGCCTGCGCCCTGCTGCCGGGGCTGGCCGGCCCGGCCCGGGCCGCCGAGATCGTCTTCACCGGCGACCCGATCTCCGCGGCGCAGGCGCTCGCCGCCGGCCTGGTGGCGCGGGTCGTGCCGGACGAGCGCGTGGAGGAGGAGGCGCTCGCCCTCGCCGGCCGGATCGCCCACCACAGCGCGGCGGCGCTCCGCGTCGCCAAGCGTGCGCTGCGCCCGCCGGCGCGGGAGCGCGCGGAGGCCGACGCGCTCTCGTCCGCGGGGCGCCGCTACGCCCGCGAATTGATGCGCACCGCCGACGCCACCGAAGGTCTCACCGCGTTCGTCGAGAAGCGCACGCCCACCTGGACGCACCGATGACCGCGGTCACGACCTTCCCCGATTGGCAGGGCCGCCCGCTCGACGGGATGCTGGCCAGCTGCGCCGACCTCCTGGAGGACGACCAGTATCCCACCGTGGCGCGGTGGCGCGAGGCGGGCGGCAAGGTGGCCGGCCACTTCCAGGTCTATTTCCCGGAGGAGATCGCCCACGCGGCGGGGATGCTGCCGTTCAAGGTGCGTGGCGGCCCGGTCGAGGCGATGCAGTCCGATTCGCGCTTCGGCTCCTATCTCTGCTCCATTGTGAAGACCTCGCTCGAGCTGGCCTTGAGCAAGCGGGTAGTGCTCGACCTCTTCGTCACGCACCCGATCTGCGACGCGGCCCGCAATCTCGCCGCCGTGTGGGGCCGCAATTTCCCGTACCCCTGCGAGATCCTCTACCTGCCGCAGAACGCCAACTCGGTCCACGCGGCCGAGTACCTGCGCGGCGAGTACGACCGCCTGCGCCGCACCGTGGAGCGGGTCGCCGGCCGCGCGGTCACGGACGACGACCTGCGGCACTCGGTCGCGGTCTTCAACCGGAATCGCGCCCTGCTGCGCGAGCTGTACGCCTTGAAGCGCGAGGCGCCGCACCAGCTGCGCGCCGACGAAGCGTACGTCCTCGTCGCCGTGGGCGGCCTGATTCCGCGCGAGGAGCACAACGCGCTGCTCGGCGCCGTGCTCCCCATGCTCAGGGAGCGGCAGACGAAGAGGCTCGACAAGGTGCGCGTCGTGTTCGAGGGCGGGTTCTGCGAGCAGCCGCCGCTCGACCTGCTGCGCGCCATCGGCCGCTCGTGCGACGTGGTGGACGACGACCTGCTGATCGGGCTCCGCTGGATCTTGGGCGACGTGCCGGCGGAGGGCGATCCGCTCGCCGCGCTGGCCCACGCCTACCTCGAGCACTCCAGCTACAGCCCGGTGCAGCACGACCTCCGGAAGCCCAAGGAGGAGATGCTGCTTCAGCGTATCCGCGCGGCCGGCGCGCAGGCCGCGATCGTCACCGCGGCGAAGATGTGCGAGCCGGGGCTCGAGGAGCAGGTCGCCTACGCGCGCGCCCTCGAGCATGCGGGCGTGCCGTTCTTCGTGTCCGAGTTCGAGGAAAACATGACGAGCTTCGAGCAGCTCGAGGTCCAGCTCGAGACGTTCGTCGAAAACCTGCTGTTCGATTGAGGGAGGCGGCGTGACGCAGGTGGCAGGCACGACGGGCATCGTGGGGCGCGGCAACGACGACGGCGCGCGGTTGTTCCGGACGTGGTTCCAGGAGCTGGCGGCCGCGGCGGAGGCGAACCGCCCGGCGGCCTACGTGTTCGTGATGGGGAGCCTGGGCGAGCTGATGCGGACCTTCGACCTCCCGGTCGTCTTCCCGGAGATCAATTCGCTGCAGACGGCCGTGCGCCGGGTGGCGCACGAGTACCTGAACGAGGCCGAGGACTACGGCTACTCCCCCGACATCTGCGGCTACGTGAAGGCCGACGTCGCCACCCAGCTGCGGGGCGGCCAGCTGCCGATGGGCCGGATCCCCAAGCCGTCCATCGCGGTCTACACCAACGCCTGCAACACCTACATCAAGTGGGCCGAGATCTGGGAGCGGATGTACAAGATCCCGGTCTTCACGCTCGACGTGCCGGGGACGCGCGCCGACGGCAAGCAGACCTGGCCGGGCGATCCCGACTTCGAGCACGACCGGCGTTACGTCGAGGCGCAGCTGCGGGAGCTGATCCCGGTGCTGGAGAAGATCTCGGGCGTGCGCTTCGACGTGGACCGCCTGCGCGAGGCGATGGGGCACGCCAACACCCTCTGTCGCGGGTGGAAGCGGGTGCTCGCCTTGAACGGCAGCCGGCCCTCGGTGTTCAACGCGCTCACCGACGGCACCATCTACCTCGGGGTCGTCAACTGCTTCCGCGGCGCTGCCGAGGGAGCGGCGTACTTCACCGACCTGGTCGAGGAGATGGAGTACAAGAGTGCCAACGGCATCGGCACGCTCACCGACGAGCGCTACCGGCTGCTGTTCGTCGGCGTCCCCTGCTACCCGATCTTCCGTCGCTTCTCCGAGATGTTCACGGAGCTGGGCGGCACGTTTGTCAGCTCGACGTACCTGCACTTCGCCTCGGGCGGCGCCAACCTCGGCTACGAGTACGACCTCTCGCGGCCCATCGAGAGCCTCGCCGAGGGCGTCCTGATCGGCGTGCGCGACGCGATGGACAACATGTTCCACCAGACCCCCGTGCTGCTCGAGATGATCGACGCCTTCGCCGCGGACGGGATCGTCTACCACCCGATCAAGAGCTGCCGGACGGTCTCGACGGGTCTGGCCGACAGCCGCCGCGCGCTGCTCGCCGCGCGCGACGTGCCGAGCCTGTTCATCGAGTCGGACATGATGGACCGGCGCGTGGTGTCGGAGGCGCAGCTCAAGAACCGAATCGATGCCTTTTTCGAGGGACTCGCCTCGCGCCGTGCGCTGGCGGCGAGCCGGCCTACGGTCTAGGGAGGACACGCATGGCGTATGCCGCAGGTGTAGACGTCGGATCCACGCAGACCAAAGCCGTGATCGTGGATGAGCACCGCCGGATCGTCGCGCGGGCGCTCACCATGACCGGCGCCCACGTGACCCGCGCCGCCGAGGAGGCGTTCTCCGAGGCGCTGCGCGCCGGCAACCTCGAGGAGGAGGAAGTCGAGTACGTCGTGGGCACCGGCTACGGACGCTACAAGGTCACCTTCGGCAACACCCAGGTGACCGAGATCAGCTGCCACGGCCGGGGCGCGGTCCAGATGTTCCCCCGCACGCGGACAGTCGTGGACATGGGGGGCCAGGACACCAAGGCCATCCGTGTCGCGCCGACCGGGGAGATCCAGGACTTCTGCATGAACGACAAGTGCGCGGCGGGGACGGGCCGGTTCCTCGGCGCCGCCGCCCGCGCCCTCGACATCCCGCTCGACGCGCTCGGCGCCACCGCGCTCAGGGGCGAGAAGGCGGTCAAGATCAGCACCACCTGCACCGTGTTCGCCGAGTCGGAAGTGCTGGGGTGGCTCGGCCGCGGGAAGAAGATCGAGGACGTCCTCCTGGGCGTGCACGAGTCCATCGCCGGCCGCTCGGCCGGGCTGGCTCGGCGCGTCGGCATCGAGGAGGAGGTCACGTTCACCGGCGGCGTCGCCCTCAACGTCGCCATGATCGAGACGCTGACGCGCGCCCTCGGCGTGAAGGTGAACGTCAGCGAGGAATCCCACTACATGGGCGCGCTCGGCGCGGCGCTGTTTGCCCTCGACCACCTCTTCGCCGCGCGGACCCCCGCGAGGCAGCCCACGTGAGCGCCTACACCGCCGGCATCGACGTCGGGTCCACCTACACCAAGGCCGTGGTGCTCGGTCCCGACCACGTCATCGCCGGGCGCGCGATGCGGCCGACCGGCTTCCAGCTGTCCCGGGTCGCCGAGGAGGTGCTCGCCGCCGCGGCGCAGGAGGCGGGCATCGCGGTGTCGGACGTGGCCTACACCGTGGCTACCGGCTTCGGCCGGCACCAGGTGGCGGTCGGCGACGTGAAGGTCACCGACCTCACCGCCGCGGCGCGCGGCGCCACGCTGCTCTTCCCCGGGACGCGCACGATCCTCGACGTCGGCGGGCAGACGATGAAGGCCAGCCGGCTCGACGGCGCGACCAAGGTCCGGTCGTTCCGACTCAACGACAAGTGCGCCGCCGGAACCGGGGCGTTCCTCGAGAAGACGGCCCGCTACATGGGCTTCTCCACCGAGGAGATCGGCCCGCTGGTCGCGACCTCCAAGATGCCGACGGAGATCTCGGGCGTGTGCGCCGTCTTCGCGGAGTCGGAGGTGATCAACCACCTCTCCCAGGGGGCTGCCCCTGCCGACATCATGCACGGCGCCGTCGTCTCGCTCGTGGGCCGGTCGGTGCAGCTGATGAAGCGGGTCGGGATGGAGCCGGAGTTCACCTTGATCGGCGGCATTCTGCGCTACGAGCGGATGGCGCAGGTGGTGCGCGAGCAGCTCGGCGCCGAGGTCAACGTGCCCGCGGGCGACCTGGCACAGTTCACGGCCGCGCTCGGCGCCGCGGTGCTGGGATCGATCCGGCTGCGGCAGCTCGCGGCCGCATCCGCGTGAGCGGCGGCCCGGTGGAGCCCCTCAGCCACCTGGTGCGCCAGGAGGCTCAGAGGGTCCTCTCGGAGGCGCAGCTTTCGCCCGACCCCGCCCGCCTCGCGGCCGGGTGGGAGCGCCGGTTCATCGGCGACGGGCCGCGGGTCGAGGAGGCGATGCGCCTCTACGAGGAATTGGGCTTCGAGGTGTGCGCGGACCCGCTCCAGCCGGAGGCCCTGGCCGGCGAGTGCGAAGACTGCCAGCTTTTGATGTTGCTGAAGTTCAAGACGATCTACACCCGTGCACCCCAGGGGAGACGGTGACCATGCGCTGCACCCGCTGCGGCCGCGAGGCGGCCGAATCCGACAAGTTCTGCGCCGAGTGCGGAATGTTCCTGCGCGACGCCTGGGTGGATCAGCGGCTCCTCGCGCCGATGATGCTCGAGATGGAGGGCAAGCACCAGGACGCGCGCCGCGAGCTGGAGCGGCTGGTGGAGCTGCAGCCCCAGAGTGCCCTGGCGTGGCACTGCCTGGGCACGGTGCACTTCCACCAGGGCACCCTGAACCGCGCGATCGACTGCTATCGCAAGTCGCTCGACCTGGCGCCGCGGTTCCTGCTGTGCTGGTACGATCTCGGCGTGGCGTACTATCACCGGGGCAACATGCCGGCTTCGATCGGCGCGTACCGCCACTGCCTCGAGATCGACCCGCACTACAACGCCGCGCACTACCGGCTCGGCGTGGCGCTGTTCCACGCCGGCGACCTCGACCAGGCGCGCGAGCACTTCGAGAAGTGCACCGCCCTCACGCCGGAGTACCTGCGCGCCCGCTACCACGTGGGCCTCATCCACCAGCGGAAGGGCGACCTGGACGCCGCCGAGCGCGAGTTCCGCAGCAACGTGGCCGAGGGGATCGGCGGGGCCACTAGCCTCTATCACCTGGCGGAGATCCAGCGCAGCCATGGCGACGAGAAGGCGGCCGCCGCGCTCATCGATCAGGCCCGAGCGCTTGGCCGCAAGGTCGCGGAGTGAACGCGCGGTGACCGTACCGAGCGAGGACCAACTCATCTACGACTGGGCGGTGGCCGGCGGAACGGCTCCGCCGGCTCGCGTGACGATGCTCGACGACGAGACGCTGCGCGATGGGCTCCAGAGCCCGTCGGTCATCGACCCGCCGGTCGAGACCAAGCTCGAGATCCTCCACCTGATGAACGGCCTGGGGATCGAGACCGCGAACGTGGGGCTGCCGGGCGCGGGGCCGCGGCAGCGCGAGGCGGTGGAGCGGCTGTGCCGGGAGATCGGCGACCACCGGCTGCGCATCCGGGCCAACTGCGCCGCGCGGACGGTGATCGCCGACATCCAGCCGATCGCCGACATCGTCCAGCGCACCGGCGTGCCCATCGAGGCGTGCCTGTTCATCGGCAGCAGCCCGATCCGGCAGTACGCGGAGGAATGGGGGATCGACCGCATCCTCCATCACACGGAGGAGGCGATCCAATTCGCGGTGGCGGAGCATCTCGACGTCATGTACGTCACCGAGGACACGGTGCGCTCCAACCCCGACGACCTGCGGCTGCTGCTGACGGCGGCGGTGCGCGTGGGGGCCAAGCGGGTCTGCCTCTGCGACACCGTCGGCGCCGCCGTGCCGCAGGGCGTGCGCAACCTGGTCTCGTGGGTCGCGCAGCTCCTGGCCGAGCTGGGCGTCGCCGACCGGGTGGGGATCGACTGGCACGGCCACCGCGACCGTGGGCTCGACGTGGCCAACACGCTCGCCGCGCTCGAGGCCGGCGCCACGCGCGCGCACGGCACCGCGCTCGGCGTGGGCGAGCGGGTGGGCAACACGCCGATGGAGCAGCTCCTGGTGAACCTGAAGCTCCTCGGCTGGCGGGACGATGACCTGACGACCCTTCCCGAATACTGTGCCGCCGTCTCCCGCGCGGTCGGCGTGCCGATCCCCGGCAACTGGCCCATCGTAGGGCGCGACGCCTTCCGCACCGCCACCGGTGTCCACGCCGCGGCGGTGATCAAGGCGCAGCGCAAGGGCGCCGGCTGGCTCGCCGACCGCGTCTATTCCGGCGTACCGGCGAGCTGGGTGGGCCGCGCGCAGGAGATCGAGGTCGGCCACATGTCGGGCAGCTCGAACGTGCTCCACTATCTCAAGGCGCGGGGGCTGCCCACGGACCAGGTGGTAGTGGACGCCGTGATGGCGGTGGCTAAACGCTCCGAACGGATACTGACGGAGCAGGAGATCCTCGACGTAGTGCAGCCGGCGGCGCAGCGCTGAGGCCGCCCGCGGCCCCTGCGCCGGTCAGCGCCACACCGACTCGTTGCAGAACGCGATCCTGTCTCGCATCCCTCTAAGGCCGATCCAGCCCAAGGGCCTCGCCAGCACCGGCACCGTCGGTCGCGTGCCGTCCCACCGTGCGCCGGCGGCGGAGGGGTGGTCCCGCCACTGCTCGAACCACCGCAGGTTGAGGCGGATCCACTCGTCGGTCCTGGCCACCGCCCCGTGCTGGCCGAGGGCCGCCCGCAGCAACTCGCCCCGACGGGGGTCGATGCCGAGCAGCACCTCGCGCGGACTCGTGCAGTACGCAGGCACGACGGCCTCGATCAGCAACCAGCGGTCCAAAGGCTCCAGATTCGCTCCCCCCCCGCCGGTCCACGACGGATCAAGTCCTGCCAGAGCCTCCCGGGCCGTGGGCGAGGCGGGATCCGCTACAAGCAGGATCGGCTCAGGCGGCAGTTGTCCCTCAAACCACAAGTCGGGCCATCGCCTCATATACTCGGTCACAGCCTTCACACGCGCGATCAGCTCCGGTAATAACCCTGTGAGCCCTAGTTCCTGGAGAGCGGGAAGACCGTCATACAGGGCCTGCACGCCGATATTGTGAGCGCTGACGGTCGGCTCGCGCGCGAGAGTGGATCCGAGCGTCACCAGTTGGGAGGCCGCCGCCAATACCGCAGTTCGGTCGCGCCGCTTCGCCGCGAACAGCACCTCGAAGAGGCTGGTCTGGATCAGCCCCTCGACGAGCGTGGAGTCCAAGTCCAACGGAGCAAGCATCAGCGGGCTTGTGGTCTCGCCGAATTCCGGCGCGTAGTACCACAGCGGCAATGGGGTCGCATGCGCGAACCGTCTCCAGGCGGCGTACGCGGGGGACGCGAGGTTCAGCTCCGCTAGGTGGCGGATGGCATCAGGCACATCGCCGCGCTGCCTGAGAAGCCTTCTAAAATTCCAGTATGCGCCGCTCCACCCGCGGCTGACTTTGGAGAACTCAGCCCAGGACGCCGGCATCGTGGCGGCCCCTCCGTGCCCGGAGGCGCGCCACGCACGACGCAGCTCCGGCTTCAGCCCCGCCGTCAGGACGTCTAGGAACGCCGCGGCGGCCTCGGTGTCGGGCACGGTTCGTAGATCCGACGCCGGGAACAGCGACCGCGCTGCGGAGTCCACCCGGGTCCAGGTCACCGGGTTGTACGCTGCCCGGGCGTTTTGCCACTGCCTGGTTTCCTGCCGGCCGCCCATCACCGTCCTACTGGTACGCAGCGTCACGCTGGCAATTAGTGCCATCGCGGCGATGAACACTACGAGCGCCAGCGCGGTCGCCAAGTACCCGGCGACCACCAAGCCCGTGGCTCGGGTGGCGCTCGCCGCTCCCTCCCGGGCGCCGGCCGTCCGCAGCCAAGTCACGGCGACATCGCGCATGACGAGCGCCTGGCGCCACCGGACCAGCCACTGGCGCACAGTGACCCCTCGGCGCCCGACCACGCTGCCTTCTCGCGCGGCGAGCGTTGCGAAGATGATCACGCCAGCCACGAGCGGCGCCAGCAAGAGCCCCAACGCCGGGCCGGTCACGATCCGTTCGGTCGGCACACCCCCACCGCTCCAGGCGAGCAGCCATATCAGCGCCGCCAGGATGGACAGGAGAGGAGCCACGGCCAGCGTCGCGGAGCGCCATCGCCGCCACCGCCGCACCTGGCTGCGCGCCTCCGGCGTAAGCGCGGCGTACGACCCGGTTCCGTTCAGCACAGCCCCGGTATCACGCCCGGGATCGAACGCCACGTCGAGGCATACGGCCAGCGGATAGCCCGAGCGCCGAGCACGCGCCAGCAGGGAACCCAGCCGAGAGGCCTGGGCTACCGCGAACGCCGCGAGGCCGGCCTCCGCGACAATCAAGAGGACGAGCAGGACAAGCCAAATCGGCGTGGGATCCCACCTGGGATCAGTGCCGTGGCTTCCGCCGCAACATCCGCCCCCCACGAGAAACCAGAGGCCCGAGCCTTCCCCGCCGGCCCAGCTCGGCGAGCCCCACGTCGGCGGGCCGAAGAGCAGGATGAAGAACAGCATCCCCGCGCCCACCGCCAGATACAGCGCCGTGGCGAACCGTGCCCCCAGATGGTGCAACACGTCCAGCCCGGGCGGCGGCCACTCGATCACCTGCTGCGCCTGGACGCCCAGGGAACGCACCACCTGCTCGGCCGACGGGCGTGCCGCCGGCTCCTTCTTGAGGCACGCGTCCACCAGCTGCGCGAACCCGGCATCCACATCGGGCCGCACGGTCCCCACCGGCGGCGGTGCCTTGTTGATGTGCGCCGCCGCCAGCGCCATCGGCGTCGTCTCGTCGAACAGGACCCGACCGGCGAGCAGCTCGAAGGCGACCACGCCCAGGCTGTAGATGTCGCTCCGATCCGTGACGGCTTCGCCGGCCGCCTGCTCCGGGCTCATGTACTGCGGCGTGCCGATGGACGTGCCCGCCTGCGTCAGCTTCGTCCCGATCTCCGAGCGGCGCGCGGGGCTGATGGCCGCGCTGATGCCGAAGTCGAGCACGACCACCCGGTCGCTGTCCCGCTCCAGCATGATGTTCGCGGGCTTGATGTCGCGGTGCACGAGCCCCCGCGCGTGGGCCGCCGCGAGCGCGGAGGCCACCTCACCCACGATCCGGCGCGCGCGCGCCACCGGAACCACCGTGCCGACGGGAAACGCCTCGGAGAGCGTGCGGCCGTCCACGTGCTGCATCACGAAGTAGCTGGTCCCCGAGCCCCGCAGCTGGCCGACCTCGTGCACGCCGACCACGTTGGGGTGCGCGACTGCCGCCGCCGACTCCGCTTCGCGCTCGAAGCGCCGGCGCGCGCGTTCGTCGTGCGCCAGGTCGGGCGAGAGGACCTTCACGACCACCAGCCGCTTCAGCGCGGGGTCCCGCGCCAGAAAGACCTCGCCCATCCCCCCGTGCCCCAGGAGCTTCAGGAGCTGCAGCCTCGGCGCCAGCGCATCGCGCAGCTCGGCGGTCAGCGCTTCGAGGGAGGCCGTGGTCTCGGCAGGTTCCGGCTCGGTGGGCGCGGGCGTGGGGCGCGGGCGAGCCGCACCGCAGTTGCGACACCGCGACTCGTCGGCATCGAACCGGGTACCGCACTCCGCGCAAAAGTCCTGCTCCGACATGACCCATCCTCCCCGCAGCGAGAGCCAGCGTGGCGCGATGCCGCTTCTCTTATGGCGGGCCGCGGTGGCTTGTCAAGCTGTGGGCATGTGGGACGCGCCGGTGGTGTGGCGGACGGCGGTTGGCCAGCCAGCATCTCGTACGACTACCGGGCTGCGCCACGTCCCGTCTGCTGCACGGGTGTCCAGCGATCTTTGCGGCTTCCTGGCGCGCGCACGCCCGAAGCAGTGCCTCAGCTCGAGCGTCGTGGGCTCTCATCTTGCGGCCGAAGGCGCCGCCTGTAGCTTGAGGCCAAACGACGTCCAGGAGTGCCCGACGTGACGATCGCACGCTGTCGGAGCTGCGAGACCCCAATCCCGGACGGGGCGCGCTTCTGCGCGTCCTGTGGCGCGGCCACCCCGACCGGCATCTCCGGCGAGACCTCGGCCGGCCCACTCGGCGCGCTCGACGAATCCGCACTGCAGCACCGCCTCCAGCAGGCGGTCGGCGAGGCCTTCGAGATTCGGCGGCTGCTCGGCATGGGGGGGTTCGGCGCCGTGTTCGCGGCCCGCGACGTGAAGCTGCAGCGGGACGTCGCGATCAAGGTGCTGCGACCCGAGTTGCTGGCCTCCCGCGAGACCTTGGGGCGGTTCGGGCGCGAGGCGCGCTCGGTGGCTCAGCTCCGCCATCCCAACGTCATCCCGGTGTATCAGGTCGGCGAGAGCGAAGGGCTCGCGTGGTTCGTCATGCCGCTCGTCGAGGGCGAGACGCTGCGCGCGGTGCTCGACCGCGAGGAGCGGCTTCCACCCGACGAGGTCCGACGCATCCTCGCGCAGGCGGCCGATGCGCTGCAGGCGGCCCACGAGCGGGGCCTCGTCCACCGCGACATCAAGCCCGAGAACATCATGCTCGAAGGCCGGGGACGCCGGGTCCTCCTGATGGACTTCGGCATCGCCAAGGCGCTCGCCGACCCGCAGAGCGGCCTCACGGGCACCGGGATGATCATCGGCACGCCACAGTACATGAGTCCCGAGCAGGCCGGGGGCGAGAAGAGCCTCGACCACCGTTCCGATCAGTACTCGCTCGCCCTGTTGGGCTACCGGATGCTGATGGGCGTGGACCTGTTCGAAGGCGACAGCCTTCCGTCGGTCATCCGCAAGCAACTGGTCGCGCAGCCGCCGGACCTGCGGCGGGAGCTGCCCGATGCGCCGCCGTACCTGGTGCAGGCGATCACGCGCGCGCTCGCCCGCGAGCCGGACGAGCGCTTCCCCGACATGGAAGCGTTCGGGAAGGCCCTGGCTCCGAAGGACTCTGGGCGCACGCCAGCTGCCGACGGTATTGATGAGGTCGCCCTCGCCCACGACCTGCCGATATCGCGGCCCCTGCTGATCGCCGGGGTGGTCGGCCTCGTCGTGTTCGGCGCCGGGTATCACGTCGCCTATCGCCCGGTGTTCACTCCGGTTGGCCTTTCGGGGGATTCCGCCTGGACCATCGGCCGCTCCTTCATGGCGTCCATGGGCGCAGCCGGGTCGTTCCGGGAGGTGGAGATCTACCGGGCCGACTCGGGCAGCCGGTATCTCGTCGACCTGTTGGGGCGGGATGGAGCACGGCGCTGGTCAGACCAGTATCTGCCGCATTCAAACTGGCACCTGCGGTGGTTCCGCCCGGGCGAACGGGAGGAGTGGAAGGTCGCGGTGGCGGCCGGTGGACGCATCGTGTCGTTCGACCACGTGATCGGCGACGCGGCGCCGGGCGCCCAGCTGGAGCGGGACTCCGCCCAAGCCATCGCCACGGCATTTCTTGCGGCACGCGGCTGGTCCACCGACGGAATGCAGCAAACGGCCGCCACCAGCCAGCAGCGACCCGCACGCCGGGACCATGACTTCACGTGGCTGCGACCCGTCTCCGCACGGGCCGGTGAGACGGGCACGGGAGCCGCGCCCGGCGGCCTCCGGCTCGAGGTCGGGGTCCGCGGGGACCGGGTCGGACGGCTCAATGCCAGCGTGTTCGTCCCCGACGACGTGCGGCGCCGCTACGAGGCGCAGAGCCGCACGATGCTCACTGTCACCGTGATTCTGGCTGCCGTCGCGCTGGTCGTGACACTGCTGATCTGGCAAGGGCGGGCGCGGCGGCTCCGGTGGCGCGGCGCCGTCCGTGTCGCGGCCGTCATGGCGCTTGGGATCTTCCTCGTCCTCGTCAACGAGAGTCGCGCCATCGCCATGTTCATGTACGATACGAACCAGTCGTGGATGACCTTCCAGTTCACCCAGCCCGTGGTGTATCTGTTTCTCGCCGCGTTCTTCGGCGGCGCAGTGCTGGTGATCTTCGCGTGCCTGGATGCGTTCGGACGTGTGCAGCTGCCGAGCGGCTTCCGCGGTTACCGGGAGATCCTCGGCGGACGCTGGCGCGCCACTGCGGTCCGCCTGGAACTCTGGAATGGTGCTGGACTCGCCGGTGCCTTGCTGGGACTCACTGTGCTGGAGCAGGTTGCGGGGAGGATGCTGCCGGGAGTGTCGGCGCTGTCGCCGCCGGATTCCGCAGGCCCGGTCAATGCGATGTTTCCGCCGCTCGAGGTGCTGGACGCTCTGACCACAGCGCTCGCCTTGGCCGCGCTGATGGCGCTCGGCGTGATGGCCGTGCGCAAGGTCGTGCGCGGGGCCGTGCCGGCGGCACTGCTCTTTGCCGCGGTGATCGCGCTGCTCGTGCCGTTCGAGATCGCGCCCTATCCGCTGGGGGCTGCGATCCGGTTTCCCGAGATTCTCGTCATGGCTCTCGGCTTTGGCCTCGGCGGGTGGCTCGCGCTCGCGACCGGCTTGTTCGTGTCGTCGGCGGTGTCGTCGGGTCTGACGCTCCTCCTGGGCGGCGTGCCCGGCTTCACCGCGTCAGGGATTCTCCTGCTCCTTCTCGCCGCGGCACCGGCGCTCATTCTCGTGCTTAACCCGAAGAAGCAGCGACCGGCGTAACGGGGCGGGAGAGAGAGGACCCCCATGGCCGACGTCCGCGTCAGCATCGACCTCGCGCTCACACCAGCCGCGGCCTTCGACGTGCTCGTCGAGGAGCTGGCGACCGCCCTCGCTCGCTTGGGGATCCGGTTCGAGCCGGGGCCAGGCGGGCGCGTCACCGAAGGCGCGGTCGAACTGGGCAAAGTGCTCACATGGGAGCCCGCCAAGGGGTTCGCGCTCGAATGGCGACACGCCACCTGGAATCCCGGCGTGGTGACGGAGATGCGACTGCGGCTCGAGCCGGCGGACGCGGGCTCGAAGGCCACCTTCGAGCACCGGGGCTGGGACGCCGCGATCGGCGATCCCGTGGAGCTGGGGGGCTGGTTCGTGGGCGAAGTGCTCGCGCCCCTGCTTCGCGCGAGCTCCCCCGCGGCATTCGGCGACTGGTTCACCGACCGGAGGGGCCGGCGCCCGTCGGGCGCGGCGGCGCGAGCCACCTACCTGCACCCGCTGTACCACTACCCCAACTTCCGCGTCATCCTCGCCGAGCTCGCCCCGACCAGGGACGATTACCTCCTCGAGGTGGGCTGCGGGGGCGGCGCCTTCCTCAAGGCAGCGCTCCTCAGCGGGTGCCGCGCGGCGGCCATCGACCATAGCGCCGAGATGGTGCGGCTTGCGAGAGAGGCGAATCACGACGCCGTCGCCGCCGGGCACCTGGACATCCGGGAGGGGGACGCGGCCTCGCTGCCCTTCCCCGACGCGACGTTCACGGCCGCCGCGATGACGGGAGTCCTCGGTTTCCTGCCCGACCCGGTGCGGGCCATCGCCGAGATCCGCAGGGTGCTCGCGCCCGGCGGCAGGTTTGTCGCGCTGGGCACCGACCCGGAGCTCAAGGGGACGCCCGCGGCGCCGGAGCCGATGGCCTCCCGGCTGCGCTTCTACGACAGCGAGCAGCTGGAGATGCTGGGGCGTCAGGCGGGCTTCACAGAGGTGCAGGTGGTGCGCCGCGACCTGCAGCCGTTCGCGCGCGAAGCCGGCGTGCCGGAGGCTCACCTGTCGATGTTCGCCGCCGGCGAGGGCGGTGGCGCTCGGTTCCTGATCGCCCGCAAGACCTGAGCGCCGGCTCGGCCCGCCGGCCAAGGGGCGCTGCCTCGCCGCGTCCGATAGCTCATGGTCGCGTCACGCCGGTAACGGAGAAGGCTCTCCCCGGCGGCACCTTGCGGCGTGCGAACTTGCGCTCCCCCTTGCGCCGAGCCGACCTTATGGGCATGGCTGCGCCGACGTACTTCACGGCGGACTTGGTCCGCGCCCTCCCCGACGACGGCAACCGCTACGAGACCGTGCACGGGGAGCTGTTGGTGACCCCGGCGCCGCGGCTCGTGCATCAACTGGTGGTGCAGCGCGTCGCGGCGGCACTCGACCGGTATCTCGCGGCGCACCGCGTCGGCCAGGTGCTTCCCTCCCCCGCGGATATCTCCTGGGGGTCCGACATTCTCGTCCAGCCGGATGTCTTCGTCGCGGACCTCGCCGAGGCCCGAACGCTGGACTGGAGCCGCGTGCAGCACCTGCTGCTGGCCATCGAGGTCCTGAGTCCCACGACCGCCCGCGCCGACCGCTTCACCAAGCGAAGACTCTACCAGGAGGTCGGCGTGCCGGCGTACTGGATCCTGGATGCGGAGCTGCGGCAGGCCGAAGTGTGGACGCCGGGCCCTACCTTCCCCGTCATCGAGCGGGAGCGCCTGACGTGGCGGCCCGTGGGAGCCGGGGAGCCGTTCGTGCTCGAGCTGTCCGATCTGTTCGCTCCGATCTGAGGTCGGCCACGAGCGGAACGGCCGCCCAATTCGGGCGGCCGTTCCGTTTCAGTAAGGCGGGCCGGTCAGCTGCGCGCCGCCTCGCAGCGCGAGGGCGGCATCGTCGCCGTCGGCGCGACCTTGGCGAAGTAGAGCTTCCGCACCGCCGGCACCGGGATCGGGCCGTAGGAAAGCACGGCGTCGTGGAAGCGGCACAGGTTGAACGCGCTTCCCTCCTGCGCCTCCGCCGCGCGGCGGAAGTCCCACCACTCCCGCACGCCCACCGGATAGGTGTTGAGCTGCACGTAGTCGAGCTGCGCCCGCTGCAGCTTGGCTGTCGCCTCGGGCCGCTCCTGGAAGGCGTCGCGCACCATCAACGCCACCGCGCTGTCGCCGTTCATCCCCATCGTGTGGAGCCGGACGTCGATGATGACGTTGGCGTACATCCTGAGGTCGGCCTTCAATGACACGAGGCGTGCCTTCACCGCGTCACCCCCGTTCGCCCCCATCGCCTCCATCATCTGCTCCGTGTACACCGCCCATCCCTCGATGTACGTGTTGGTCCCGTACACGGCCCGCAGCAGCCGCCGCCACTCCGGCGTCACCCGGTTGGCGTAGTCGCCCTGCACGATGTGCCCGGGCATCGCCTCGTGGATCGTGAGCGACAGCATCTTGTAGCGGTTGTACTCCCGCAGCTTGGCCTCGGCGTCGGCCGCCTTCCACTCCTTCGGGATGGGCGTCACCCAATAGAAAGCGCTCAGGTTGGGCTGCAGCGCGGGCGCGAACACCGCGCCGCCCACGCCGTACGTCCCACGCATGAACACCGGCGTCGGGATCACCTTGAGGTTGGAGAAGTCGGTCTGCGACAGGATATGGTGGTCCACGACGAACTTCTCGAGGTCCGTCACGGTCCGCTGACCCACCTCGACCAGCGAGTCGCGGTTGGTGTGCTCCTGGCCGATCCTGGCCAGCACCTCGCCCACGATCGCGTTCAGCACCGCGGCGCTGTCGCCCGTGTGCTTGTGGCCCGGGAACCACGACGCGTGCAGCGGGTCGGCGAGCTGCAGCATCTCGTGCCGGACGGTCCGCATGCTGTCTTCCGCCGACTTCAGCATTTCCTCCGGCGTGACCGACGCCTGGAGATAGTAGCGCCACTTCTGGTCGAACATCGAGCGACCCATCCGCCAGTCGAAGGTCGCCCGCTTGGGGAGCGTATCGCGGACGAACACCGTGTAGTGCGCAATGGCCGCCAGCGCCGGCCCCTGCGCCGCCTTGTAGCGCGCCTCGGAGGGCGTGCCCTTCACGAATGCCGCGCCCATCCCCTTGATCAGGTCTGCGACGCCGGCCATCTCCTCCAGCGCCACCTTCCGGTACACCTCGTTCGACGCGGTGAGGTTCGCGACCGCGACGTTCATGAACGCCGGGACCTTCTCCACGCGCGTCACGAGGTCCCGCGCCCGCGCCGCCGTGTCGGCGTACTCGAGGCTGATGTTGGCGAACAGCGCGTTGCCGAGCACCTCGGGATACAGCTGCGGCTTGCGCTGGTAGAAGCGCTCGCTGTCCAGGCTGTAGCTCGCGAACTTCATCGCGTTGAACAGGAGATCGTAGTCCGCCTGTGTCTGCGGGTCGAGCCGGTCGCGACGAACGGCGGCGAGCCGGGTGGCGAAGTCGCGGTAGTACGCCCGCTGGTGGTCGAGCGAGGCGGGCGAGTAGTCGTCCAGCATCGCGTCGAGGTGCAGCGTGTCTTTGGTCTTCGGATCCACGAAGACGTGGAGCCCCACCTGCGACGCGCCCGAGGGCGAGAAGCTCAGGCTGGTGTAGACGAAATCAGTGGCGAGCCCGGGGAACTCGTTGCCCCCGCGACTGCAGGCGGCCGCGCCGAGAACCATGGCGGCCGCGGCGACAACGAACGCGATCTTGCGGAGCATGGGCGACCTCTGTTGTAGGGACCAATGGCGATGGCGCAGAATGTGTGCCGCCGGCGGCCGGCGCGCTACGCATCGAATCCCGAGCGGTTGTATGGGAACTGTCTGCTTGCCGGACACCTTGCGGGGCGGAGCGGCATCCCGTCTCTTCGGGCCATGCGCCGCACCGCACTGTGCCTCGGTGTCGCCGTCGTGGTGTCCGGATGCATGCCTGCGCAGCAGTCCTTCTCCGGCCTCTACGTTCTCGGTGACCCTCCACACTACCAGACCTACGGGGATCTACCCCCGGTCAGCACACTCGTGGGCCATCTCCGCATCAAGTCCGACGTCGGCGTAGAGAACTCTCACGTGGGCAGCGGCCCGCTCGTGCCGCTCCTCGACGCGATGAACAGCTACCTCGACTCCGCTCGCTGGTCCGCCAAGCTCAACGCGGCGCCTTCGGATTCGGGGGCGCCATGGGCCTACGTCGGCAGCGATCGCGGGCTCAGCGACTGGCCGCTCGGCGGCGGCGACCCGAAGCGCGAAGGCCTCATGGTGATCCAGGCCCTCGGGCCCACGCGACGCTGGGCGGACCAGCTGCGCGCGATCGCCGACAGCCAGCACGTGGGCCTCGTGTTCGCCCTGTTCCTCGGCGTGAGCGAATACTACCCGACCACGCCGGGCGGACCCTTCACGCACAAGGAAGTGGCGTTGGGCACGGGCTACGCCGTGCGGGTAGGGTACCTCAGCCCGGAGGATCGGCCCGTCGAAGTGCTCCAACTGACCGGGCTGCTGTTGTCGCGCGACGGCACAGTGCTGCGGGCGGGCGCCGAGGGCATCTTCGCCAAGCCGCCGAGCGTCGCGCTTGGCCTCATCCACATGACGAGCAGGGTATCGAAGGACGATGTCGCCAACGTGCTCACCTCGCTCCGCCGGGACGACCTCGAGGGCCACCCCCTCGCCTGGCGGGTCGCGCTCCACAATCTCGTCCGGCAGCTGCTCGGCGCTCCATGAACAGGGCACCCGCGCCGCCCGGGCAGATCCGGGAAGCGCGGGTCGCCGCCTGATGCCGGTCTCTAGAACGCCCGCGTCTCGCCGGGCGTCATGACCTTGAGCCGCGGGTCGCCGGGGAACGCGGCGCGCACCTCGGCCACGGTCGCCAGCGGCGGGAAGGTCGCGTAGTGCATCGGGATGATCACGGTGGGGTGGAAGTACTTCCGCACCACCAGCGCCGCGACCGACGGGTTCTCGGTGTACGGGCCCCCGCCCACGCACAGCAGGATGATGTCCGGGTGGTAGAGCTCCTGGATCAGCGACATGTCGCCGAAGATCCAGGTATCGCCCGTGTCGTACAGCCGCCGCCCGTCGGCGAACTCGAGCACGAAGCCCATCGGCCGTCCATCGGGCGTGCTCCCGTGCATCGCCGGCACCGCGTGGATCGTCACGTCGCCGATCTTCACCGTGCCGCCCACGTTGACGCCCATGGCCTGCGCGTCCGGCAGGCCGAGGCTCTGCACCCAGTCGAACGGGCCCACGACCGGCGCGCCGCTCGCGGTGGCGATCGCCTTGGCGTCGGCCGAGTGATCGAAGTGCGAGTGGGTGACGAGGATCGCCGCCGGGTGATAGCGGCTCAAGTCCTTCAGCGAATCGGGCGTGGACGGATTCGGGCGGAGGAACGGGTCCAGCACGAGCTGCGTGCCCCCGGGTGAGACCACAAGGAACGAGGCGTGGCCCAGCCAGGTGATGGTGATCTGCCCGGCCGCAGGCGCCGGATGGCGCGGCGGTGTCGCGGCGGCGGACGGTGCGGTGAACGCGAGCGTGCCGGCCAGCGCCAGCCACAGGGCCGGCACCGCCGGGCGCAACGAGCGGCGTGTCATCTCTTGACTCTCCGTTTTGTCGGGTTGGACAATTGTACACCGCCTGCGCCCGTCATCCCACCCCCGGGGTGACCGCGCCACGGCCCAGGCACGAACCAGGAGCCTTGGATGAGCGAACCCACCACGCGCGCCGTGCTCATCGAGCGCCTCGGACCGCCCGAGGTGCTGGTCGAGCGAGAGGTGGCGCTCGAGCCACTCGGCCCCGAGTGTGTGCAGCTCGAGGTCCACGCCGCGGGCGTCAACTTCGCCGACCTGCTGCAACGGGTTGGGCTCTACGGCCCGGTGCCCCCTCGGCCCTATGGCCCCGGGTTCGAGGTCGCCGGAGAGGTGGTGCGCATCGGATCGGCGGTGAAGGACTGGCAGGTCGGCGATCGCGCCATCGCCCTGCTCCGCCACGGTGGCTATGCCCGCGACGTCGTGGTCACGACGCATCAGACCTTCCGCTACCCCGACGCGCTGACGCCGGTGCAGGCCGCCGCGGTGCCGGTCGTCTTCCTCACCGGCTGGATCTGCCTGTTCGAGGCGGCGCGCGCGCGCGCCGGCGAGACCGTGCTGATCCTGGGAGCGGGGGGCGGCGTCGGCACGGCGGCCGTGCAGCTCGCAGTGCAGCACGGGCTCAAGGCCATCGGGACAGCGGGCAGCGCGGGCAAGCGTGAGTTCGTGATGGCAGAGCTCAGGGCCGAGGCGTGCTGCGATTCGCTGGGCGACTGGGAATCGGAGGTACGCAGGCGCCGGCCACAAGGCGTGAATGTCGCACTCGACCCGGTCGGCGGGCGCGCCACCGCGTCGTGCCGGAGACTCATGGCCCCGCTCGGGCGGTTGGTGGTCTACGGGCTCAGCGAGGCGATGCCCGGCGGACGCCGGAACTGGCTACGCGCCGGTCTGGCCTACCTGCGGACGCCGCGTTTCCACCCGCTCTCGCTGGTCCAGCGGAACATGGGTGTCTTCGGCGTGCAGCTGCTGCACCTGTGGGACCAGGAAGCGGTGCTGCGTCGGGCGCTGGCGGAGATCTACCGCGGCGTAGTCGAGGGGGAGCTGCGGCCGGTCATCGACCGCACCTTCCCGCTCGATCGCGATGGCGCGGTGGAGGCCCACCGTTACCTGCACGAGCGTCGGAACCTCGGCAAAGTGGTGCTGGCGGTCTAGCCGCAGCACGTGCCAGTCGAGACTGGGGGTAGATACGACTCGACTCGTCGCAGAGGCGCGGCGAGTCGAGATTGCGGAGAGGGCGTCAGCTCCAGGGCCTCGGCCTTCTTGCCGGTTGCCTTCCGGATCATCTCCTTCTGCTCTGCGGTCAACTTGATCCGGACCGGCTCCTTCTTCTGTGCCAATGTACTCCTCCTTCGGGACGGGTTGCGGCACCGACTGCGCTGAAGTCGAGGACCACGATAGAGAGCGACCGCGAACGGCGCGTGAACGGCATCTTGCGGCGCCGTGAACGGGGGGTACCTTAGCCCGAGTCCTTGGCTGGGCGGCGCCATGGAAGGCATTGTCCTCCACCTCTTCGGCCCCCCCGAAGTGGCGCTCCCGCACGGCGAACCCGCGCGCCGACTTGCCTCGCCCAAGCGCCTGGCGTTGCTCGCCTTCCTTGCCCTGGAACCCGGACCCCATCCGCGAGAAGAGCTTGCCACCCTGCTCTGGGGAGATTCCCCGGAGCCGGCCGCCCGGGCGTGGCGGCTCATGACGCGGGCGTGGTCCACGGCCACGGCCGGCCGCGGCTACGAACGGAGCGATCTCGACCTCCAGGCGGAGGAGGTGCCGCGATGACGGCGCCATCGCTCCGACCGGCAGGCGTGGGCGGGCGCAGGCAGCTGCGTGGAGGGCTCCCATGAGCGACGGAACGCGCGAACTCGTGATCGGCTCCGTCGGAGAATTCGAGCTGGCGTTGAGAAGACTGTGCGGAGGTCACTGCATATTCCGCGGCGAGGATGCGCCTGGCTACGTGCTGCGTCCGCGCGTGGGACGTTTCGAGCCTGCGGAGAAGGCGGTGGAGACGGAGAAGGCACTGTTGGAGGAGTTCAAGAAGAGAGCGCAACCTCTGCTCTCGAGCCCACCCGCCAGCGACTGGGAGTGGCTTGCGCTCGCGCAACGGCACGGGTTGGCGACGCGCCTCCTGGAATGGACCGCCAACCCGCTGGTCGCCTCGTTCTGGGCGGTCCAGGAGCCATACCGTCGGGGTGATCGCGTCGTGTACGCGCTCGATTGCACGGCGATCCCGGTGGGGCCGATCTCCGCAGCGTCGCCCTTCGACGTGAGGGTCGTGACGCTCTTCAGGCCGACGCACGGCAGCGAGCGCGGTGTGTCGGAGTGCGGCGTGTTCACGCTCCACCCGAACCCGACGGAGGCGTACCAGGCCGAGGGCTTGGAGCGCTGGGTCATCAAGGATAGGGCGCTCACTTCCATCTGTATGACGGTGGATGGATATGGCACGGACGACGAGGTAGTCACGTACGCCGATCTGGACTTCGTGTGCCGGAAGCTCAATTGGGACTGGGAGGTAGGGATACTGGCCGACTCCGTTGAGATGCGCGCACGTCAGTGACGAACGCCGCGGCTTGACCATGTGTTACATACCACTACATTGTAACACACGAAAGACTCCCACCTGACGCTGCGCCTCCCCGGCGACCTGGCCCGCGCCCTCGCGCGTTGGGCTCGCAGCCGCAGGGTGCCCAAGTCGCAACTCGTGCGCGAGGCGGTCGCGCGCTATCTCGCTCCGTCCTCCGCGCCCGCGGAGCGGCCGCCACGGGTGACGGCGCGGACCTTCGCCGAGCACTGGGCGGCCTTGCCGCGGCTCACGCCGGAGGAGGCGCGCGACCTCGAAGCCGACATCGCCGCCGCGCGGGCGGCGCTCCCGCCGGTACGGACGCCGTGGGCGTAGTCCTCGACACCTCCGTCCTCGTTGCGGCCGAGCGCCGCGCGGTGCGTTTCGAGGCTCTCCTCGAGTCGCTCGGCGAGGAGTCCGTGGCCGTCGCCGCCATCACCGCGTCCGAGCTCCTGCACGGGTGCCACCGCGCGAGCGATCCGGGCGTGCGCGCCCGCCGCGCGGCGTTCGTGGACGCGCTCCTGGACGCGCTACCGGTGCTGCCGTTCGGACTGCCCGAGGCGCGGCGCCATGCCGAGCTGTGGGCGGAACTGGCGCGCACGGGGAGCGCGATCGGGCCGCACGATCTGCTGATTGCCGCCACGGCCCTCGCGCAGGGCCACGCCCTCGCCACGATCAACCAGCGCGAATTCAGCCGCGTGCCGGGGCTGCGGCTCGTCGCCACGGAGCGGTACCGCTCGTGACCGACGCCCCGGACCACAAACGGAGATGCAGACCATGAACACGAGATTTCTTGGCAACACCGGGGTCAGAGTGTCCGAGCTGTGCTTTGGCGCGATGACGTTTGGTGGCAGAGGGTACTGGAAGAACGTCGGACAGGTGGAGCAGAAGGAAGCCGACGAGCTGGTGAGCACCGCGATCGACGGCGGGGTCAACTTCTTCGACACCGCGGACGTGTACTCCGAAGGACGGGCGGAAGAGATACTCGGCAAGGCGCTCGGCACCAAGCGGAAGGACATCGTCCTCGCCACCAAGGTCAGGGGGAGGACCGGGCCCGGTCCCAATGACGTCGGCCTCTCGCGCAAGCACATCATCGACTCGTGCGAGGCGAGCTTGAGGAGGCTCGGGACCGATTACATCGACCTCTATCAGGTCCACAGCTTCGATCCGCGGACACCACTGGAAGAGACGCTCAGGGCGCTCGACGACCTCGTGCGACACGGGAAGGTGCGATACCTCGGCGCGTCGAACTTCACGGGCTGGCAGCTGATGAAGGCCTTGTCCATCTCCGACGCGCACAACCTCGAACGATTCGTCACGCTGCAGGCCCTGTATTCCCTGATCGCCCGCGACCTGGAGTACGAGCTGGTGCCGCTCTCGCTCGATCAGAAGCTCGGCATTCTGCCTTGGAGCCCGTTGGGCGGCGGGTTTCTCACCGGCAAGTACCGGCGCGGCAAGCCGCGACCGCAGGGCGCACGCCGCACCGACCCGACGAGTCAATTTCTGCAGTTCGACGAAGAACAAGGGTTCGACATCATCGACGAGCTGGAGAAGATCGCGGGCCATCACCAGGCGACCATTACGCAAGCGGCGCTCAACTACCTGCTGAGAAAGCCCGGTGTGACGTCCGTGATCTTCGGCGTGAAGACCAAGGAACAGCTCATGGACGACCTCAAGGCCGCCGCCTGGGAGATGACGGCGGACGAAGTGGCGCGACTCGACGAGTTGAGCAAGCCGCCTCGCATCTATCCGTACTGGACGCTCGAACGATTGGCCCAGGACCGGTGAACCGCCCATGAAACTGAAGGACAAGGTCGCGATCGTTACGGGCGGCGGGCGCGGCATCGGTCGAGCCATCGCCGAGGCGTTCGCCCGGGAGGGCGCCCGCGTCATCGTCACGGCGGCTCGAGCGAAACAGGAAATCGAAGCTGTGGCGTCGAGCATCGGTGGCACCGCCCTGCTGGCGGATGTCTCGAACAAGGACGCCGTCCAGCGGCTGGTCCATTCGGTCGTTGCAGACTTCGGCGGGATCGACATCCTGGTCAACAATGCCGCGCGCGGGATGAAATTCGTCAATGAGCGCTTCATGACGGAGCCCATGCCGTTTTGGGAGGCGGACCCCGACGTGTGGCGGATGGTCGTGGACACGAACGTGAACGGGGTCTTCTTGATGACCCGGGCGGTGATCCCTCAGATGCTGAGGCGCAGCTCTGGCAGGATCATCAACATCTCGATCAATCGGGAAACGATGAAGCGCAGAGGCTTCACGCCGTACGGTCCATCGAAGGCGGCGCTGGAATCCATGAGCGAGATCTGGGCCCAGGAACTGGCGGGCACAGGGATTACCGTCAACGTCTTGCTACCTGGCGGGGCCACCAACACCGGAATGATTCCTGGTGCATTCCCCGAATCCAGGCGAAGAGAGCTGATCGATCCCGCCGTCATGGGACCGCCTGCGGTCTATCTTGCCTCTGACGATGCAAGCGGGGTCAACGGGCAGCGGGTAGTCGCCATTGAATGGAAGAACGAATACCAGGCGGCCGGCGAGAAACAGTCTTCCAGCTCCTGACAATCAGCTGGGCCGAAACGCGGAGGCCGGGGAGCAATTGCCCCCCGGCCTCGTCGTTTCGTCGAGAGCTGCGGCTAGGCCGGCATCCTAATGTGCTCGGTGCGCCGGCTTCGCAGGTACCGGCGCCGGTGCGGGCGGCGCGGTGGACTCGTGGTCCGCTGCGATCTTCCAGCCGTCGCTCGTGCGGTGGTACACCGCCATCCACGCCTCGTGGAACGGGGTTTCCTTCCCCGCGGAGTCCTTCATCGCACCGTTCAGAAGCCCGGTCAGCACCACCACGTCCCGGTCTAGAACCGTGACGCGCTTTTGTTCGAGCGTCACGTGGATGGTGGCGAGAGGCCGAAAATCGGCGCGAACCACCTTCACGAGCGAGTCGTAGGTGGGGTAGATCATCCCGTACTCGGCGTGCACCAGCGCATCGCCGCGCACGAAGTAAGAGAGCCAGTTGTCCGCCGTCGCCTTCCCGGGCGTGGCGAGGCTCGCGATCATGCCCGTCGTCACCTGCGTCACGCTGTCGGCCAGCGTCGCCCGCTCCGAGTCGGTCATCGGCTTCGGGGCCTTGCTGCAGCCGGCGGCGAACACGATCGCCGCCGCTCCAACCATCCAGGTGCGTAGCGTCATCGCGAAACCTCGGGTTTTGAGATTGCCGCGAAGATGCCGCGTACGCCGCGCGGGGGCAAATCGCTCACGGCGCGCAAATCCGATGCTTTCGCTCGTCGATGCTGCGACCCGATGACGCGCAGGGGCGGCAGTCACTCTGGCCTCGCGGGACGCCGCGCGATACGTTAGCGCATCTTCACGTAGGCGGTGGAGCGGTGGACGTCTTCGACACGCTTCGCCTGGCGCTCCCGACCCGCTACAGGATCGAGCGCGAGTTGGGTGGGGACGCGAATGGCTACGGGCCCCTGATGACGCCCGCCGCACCTTTCGCACAGCTGTCTCGCGGTCTCTCTGCCGTGCTGCTCGGACTCGTAACCGGGTGCGTGCTTCCCTCCGACCAGAGCACGAGCCTGCGCCTCATCTTCAACGCGATTCCCGCCGTCTACGTGGGTGACACCGTGCAGCTCGGCGCCCACGCCGTGGATTCCGCGATGGCCGCGGTCGTTCGGCCGGCGGATCTGGTGTTTGCGTCGGGCAACCCCGCGGCACTCGAAGTCACGTCCGCGGGCCTCGCGGTGGCCAAGGCGGCGGACACCGTGACCGTGACGGTGCGGGTGCGGTTTGCGGAAGCGCCGGCGGCGCAGACGAAGGTACCGGTGCTCGCCACGCTGCGCATCGACAGCATCGTCCCGGCGGTCCAGCCGCTGTACTACGGCGACACGGTGACGGTCTACGGCGTGGGGCTCAACCCGCAGAGCACGACATTGTACATCGGGGGCCTGCCCACGCACCTAGTGCGCTTCGCGTCCGCGCAGGGGAGCCCCGGGGGGCCCGGCAGCGTGACGGTGCTCGTGCCGATGGCGGGGTCGCCGGCGCCGGTCAGCGCCCAGCGCGGCCAGAGCAGCGCGACGGCCGCGACGCAGCTGGCGATCGTGCAGCACGATCGCCTTGAGCCCAACGACTCGACGCCGTACGCGCTGGGCGTGCTGGACTCCGTCATCGACTACCCGTGGCTGGTGCTGGAGGGGACGGCCTTCGGGAAGCCGGCCGCGCGGGACTGGTACACGTTCCAGGGGGGGAGTGGCGTCACGCTGGTCCTCAAGCCGGCCGGCGTCGCCTCGGTGGACGAGATCTCGCTGTCGGTCACGAACGCGCTGGATGCGAGCGGGAACCCGCTGCCCCAGGGGTGGGTGCAGTCGCCCGCGGGCAATTACTGCCGCGGCACCGTGCTCGGAGGATACCACGGCGTGCTCGATTCGCAGGTGGTCGCGGTTTACTCTCTGGAAGTGGGCACCTATCACGTGATGGTCACATCGGCGGTCCCGTCCACGGAGCCCCGCGGGTACGAGCTGCGGATCGAGCCGGGCTACCACCCGGTGCTGCGCAGTGACAAACTCACATCCGGTAACTGCTTTTCGCCGGGCGCTGTTAGTACTGGGGCGGAAATTGCCAATGCGAGTAGTTTTGAGCGGAGTGGGGTGATCGACGCCCCCGGGGCCGTGGATTGGGCCGGAGTCTGGATTGACACGCTGTACGTCCTCGGGCCTGGTGCGGATTACTTCATCCAACTCTCGCCAACTGCGACCGGCACGGGAGCCAACGCCGTCCGCGGGCTCCCGCAGGGCAATCTGGCCATTCTCCGTCCGACGGGCACCGTTCTCTATGACGGAACTGCGGGAGGGTTCGACGAGTGCCTTGTTCCCGACAGCACTTACCTGCTGGCGGTGTGGAGTTCGGGCGGCGGCATCGGTGGCTTCACGATCTCTGCTACGCGGCGGGCTACTGTTGCGTGCCAGCCGGCGCCTGTCCGAGGGGGCGCGCGATGATCTGCGCGGTATGTCACGCGACGCTGCCCGACGAGAGTCGCTTCGGTCTCTCCTGTGGCGCCGACATCGGGCCCGACAAGCGGTTGTGGCCGCCTACGCGGCGCGGTGCGGCTGTCCCGCAGGCTTGGCGCCGTCTCTCCGCCGTGCTGCTCGGACTCGTAATCGGGTGCGTGCTTCCCTCCGACCAGAGCACGAGCCTGCGCCTCGTCTTCAACACAATTCCCGCCGTCTACGTGGGTGACACCGTGCAGCTCGGCGCCCACGCCGGGGACCGGTCCTTGGCCGGGGTGATTCGACCGGCGGACCTGGTGTTCGAGTCGGGCAACCCCGCCGCACTCGACGTCACGCCCGCGGGCCTCGCGGTGGCAAGGGCGGAGGACACCGTCACAGTGACGGTGCGGGTGCGCTATGCGGACGCGCCGCCGACGGTGGCAAAGGTGCCGGTGCTGGCCACGCTGCGAATCGACAGCATCGTCCCGGCGACTCAGGCGTTGTATTACGGCGACACGGTGACGGTTTTCGGGGTGGGGCTCAATCCGCAGAGCACGACATTGTTCGTCGGGGGCCTGGCGTCCCAGGTGGTGCGCTTCACGTTCGTCCCGGGGAGCCCCGGGGGGCCGAGTAGCGTGACGGCGCTCGTGCCGCTGGCGGCGTCGCCGGCCTCGGTCACCGCGCGGCGTGGCCAAACCAGCACCACGGCCGGGACGAAGCTGGCGATCGTGCAGCACGATCGGCTCGAGCCCAACGATTCGACGCCGTACGCGCTCGGCGTCCTGAACTCGATCATCGACTTCCCGTGGCTGGTGCTCGAAGGGACGACGCCCGGGAAGGTGGCCGCACGCGACTGGTACACGTTCAATAACCCGACATCCCAGGACGTCACGCTGATCCTCAAGCCGGCGGGCGTCGCCTCGGTGGACGAGATCTCGCTGTCGTTCACGAACGCGCTCGATGCGAGCGGGAACCCCCTGCCCCAGGGATGGGTGGAGTCGGTCGCGGGCAACTACTGCCGCGGCACCGTCGTCGGAGGATACCACGGCGTGCTCGATTCGCAGGTGGTCGCCGTTGCGGGCCTGGCGCCGGGAACCTATCAGGTCATGGTCGGAACGGTGGTCCCGCCCACGCAGGCACTCGGGTACGAGCTCCGGATCGAGCAGGGCTACCAGGCAGCGCTACCAAATACGTACCAGCATAACGCTGGCAACTGCGCCTCGCCGTTCATTGTCCGAACGCACCAACCCACCTTCCCGATCGACAACCCCGGCGCCGTAGCGTGGTTCGCCATCACCGCCCCCAACGATTCAGAGTATTACAACTTCCAACTCACACCGGCCTTCATGGTCAGCGGGACCCGCTTCGTCGTCGGGATCCCGCAGGGGGTTCTGGACGTTCTGCGGCCGACGGGGCAACTTGTCTTCGAGGGGGGTACGGACTTGATCCGAGAGTGCCTGGCGGCCGGGAACTACCTGCTGGCGGTGTCGGACGCAAGCGGTGGCACCGGCGGCTACCAGTTCCAGGTCGACTCCACGCCTTCGCAGCGCTGCCAGCCCACGTCCATTCGAGCGGGTGCGCGATGATCTGCACGGTGTGCCACGCGACGTTGCCCGACGAGAGCCGCTTCTGTCTCTCCTGTGGCGCCGACATCTCGAGCCCCTCGGCCGAGCGGCGGCCGATGGACACGGTCGCCGAAGTTCAGAATCTTCTCACCGGGGCGGTCGCCGGTCACTACCGGGTCGACAAGCTCCTGGGCCGCGGCGGGATGGGGACGGTGTTTCTCGCCGAAGACCTCACGCTCCAGCGCGAGGTCGCGATCAAGGTCCTGCCACCCCGGCTGACGACCGAAGAGAAGTTCGTCGCCCGGTTCCTGCACGAGGCGCGTACTTCGGCCCGGCTCGACCACCCGAACATCATTCCGATCTACGAGGTGCAGAGCGAAGGCAGCCTGCACTACTTCGCCATGAAGTACGTGGCGGGCCGCACACTCGACCAGCTGCTCGAGGCCGGGCCGCTGCCGGTGGACGAATGCCGCCGCATCCTGGCGGACGCATCCGCCGGCCTCGGCCACGCGCACCGGCGCAACGTCGTGCACCGCGACGTGAAGCCGTCGAACATCATGATCGACGAGACCGGCCGCGTGCTGCTGGCCGACTTCGGCATATCGAAGGCGCTCGAATCGTCGACGCAGTTCACGGGAACGGGGCAGATCGTCGGGACGCCGCACTACATGAGCCCCGAACAGGCCAAGGGCGGCGTGAAGCTGGACGGGCGCTCGGACCAGTACGCGCTCGCCGTGGTCGCCTTCCAGATGCTTACGGGCCGTCTCCTGTTCCCCTCGGCGCAGGCGCATGCGGTGATCTACAGCCACATCCACGAACCACCTCCCTCGCCCCGCGAGCTGCGCCCCGACGTCCCCGATTACCTCGAGGCTGCGATCCTCAAGGCGCTGGCGAAGGATCCCGACGCGCGCTTCGCCACGATGGAGGAGTTTGCGGCCGCGGTCTGCCCGGGGCGCCTGCCCGCGCAACTGAGCGGGCCTTCGAGCTGGCCGCCGGTCGGGGCGGCGGCCGTGCGGCGCCGGCGGCTCGTCGTCGGCGTGGCCGCGGCGGCCGTAGTCGCCGGGCTGGGCTTCGTTGCGTACACGGCCATGCACCGCACACCTCCCTCCGTACCCCCGCCTGCGGCCGTCACGGCCCAGCCTGCCGCCGGTTCGGGGGCGACGCCGCCCGCCGAATCGGGCGCCGCTTTGCGCTCGGGCGCCCCAGCCGCGCCGGCAACTCAACCCAGGGCCGCGCCAGCCAACCCGGCGCCCACGACTTCGACCCGCGGTGCCGAGACGGCGAAGGCGTCGCCGCGGCCGGAAGCCCGGGCGCCCGCGCCGGCGCCCGCGGCGGCTCCGGCGGCCGTGGGATACCTCACGGTGGTCACGGAGCCGTACGGCACCCTCTCCATCGATGGAGTCGACGTGGGCGATACGCCCGTCTTCAAACGCGCGCTCGCACCGGGCGAGCACGAAGTGAGAGTCACGCGGGACGGGTACCAGACCTGGACCCAGCACGTCACCATCACGGTCGGCAACACCGTGCCGCTGCACAAGACGCTGGCCGTGCCATGACGCGCGGCGCGCCGCTGAGCGTCGGCCTGGCGATGCTGATGCTGGCGATCGCGTTCCCCCTGCGCGCGCAGGAGGGCGCCGGTGTGCGCCGCGTCCGTGAGTTGAACGAGCGCCTGGAGTACGACTCGGCCGCCGTGGCCGCCGAGTCCGCCCTCGCCACCCCACGAGTGAGCCCGGAGGACCGGCTCGCCCTCTACGAGCTGCTGGGCTCCATGTACGCGGCCATGGACTCGACGACCAAAGCGGGCGTGGCATTCGAGAACCTGATCCAGATGGACCCGGATCGGGCCCCTGATCCGATGGTCGTGTCGCCGAAGATCGTGAACCTCTACAACGCCGCCCTGGGACGAGTGCTCGTGGTGCGCCATGTCACGGTGGACAGCGCGAGCTTCGTCGCGGGCGACGGCCAGGCGACCATCCGCTTCCAGGTCACGCGCGCCGCCGCGGTCCGCACCCGGCTGGTCGGCGGCGGCCTGAACATCGTGGTGGACTCGCTGCCGAGGACCAGTGCCGACGTTTCGGTGCGATGGAACGGCCTGACGCCGGCGGGAAGTCCGATCCCGCCGGGCCGGTACCAGGTCGTCGTCACGGCCTTCGAGGGCGCCAACGCCTCCGATAACGGCCGCACCTGGCTCGCCGTTTCGGCGGCGCCGCGCGACACCGTCGCGCTGCTCACGGCGCTGCCCGACTACCAGGCTCAGCCCGAGACCGAGCAGCCGGGCCGCAGCTGGACCCCGCTCAGCGCCGCCGCGTCGTATCTCAGCGTCGGCGTCGCGGCCGCACTGGCGCTGCGCAATACTGCGTTCGGGTCCTCCCCGCTGGGTGGGCTGATCGTGGTTGGGACCGCGAGCCTCGCTTCCGGCCTCGTACTCAGCCTGCGACTGCCGCCGCCCCGGCCCGTGGAAAGCGCCGTGCTCTACAACCGGCTGCTGCGCGACATGCTCGCCCGGCGGAACGTCGAGATCGCGAACGAGAACGCGCAGCGCCGGCGGCAGGTCGTGCTGACCATTGTGCAGTCGCGCCGGAGCGTCCAATGAGGGCGCTGCGCCTGCCCCTGCTGGGCCTTGCGCTCGCCGTGGCCGCACCGCTGCGCGCACAGGACTTCGCGGTCGGTGTGTCGGCGGCTTCGGTCCAGCTGTACGACGGGAGCAGCGCCAACCGGTTCACTGGCCCGGGCTTCGGCGTGTCGGCAGGCTGGAGCCGTGGACGATTCAGGATCCGCGTCGACATCATGCGAGCCCAGCTGACCCCGGGCGACACCGGCCGCACCGCGTTCACCGCGGTTCAGTACGACGGCCTGGTGTCGTATCAGATCCGGCCGGAGCTGGAGGCGGAAGTGGGACTCGGGCGCCGGACGGTGAGCCCGAAGTTCGCGACCCAGGACGTGGGCGTCGTCAGACTCGGCATCCGCTCCGAAGGCCGCCTGGGGCAGCTGGCCGGCGTGTGGGCGCGTGGCGCCCTCCTGCCGCTGGTCCGGTTCAACGGCGGCGGATCGAGCGGCGCGGCGCTCGAAGTGGGAGTCGGCACGTGGATCTCGCTGCTCCGCGGCCGCGTTCGCGCCGAACTGGACTACGCACTGCAGCGCATCGACCGGACCGTGCAGGGCACCGCGCTGCCCCTGCAGTCCGCCACGACGCGTCTCGGCGTGAGGCTCGCGCTCTGATTGCCGGGCGGCCATGCTGGCCAGCGTGCTGACTCGCTGACCTGCCGGCGTGGTCTCGAAGCGAGAGGCCGACATAGCAAGAGGGCCGCGGACATCTTCCGCGGCCTTCGCCGCTTCCGGGCGCGCTGACCGGGCGATCCTCGCCGGACCATGACCCTGCAATACGGTCTCGCAGGCTTGCCGAACGGGTACTGGCGTCGTATCATGATTTCATGATGCGTGCTAATGAACGCAGGAAGCATGGCCATGTGGCCGCGCCGGTGCAGGTCTACCTGGATCCGCCGGATCGCGAGCGGCTGCAGCGTCTCGCGACGGAACTCGATGCCACGAAGTCCGACGTGCTGCGCCGCGCTCTCGCGGCCCTCGAGTCGTTGCTGCGCCGGCCGGCCTCGCGCCCCACGGAGCCCGTGTCCCTTCCCACCTTCAAGGGCAAGGGCCTCCAGCCCGGCGTGGACCTCGATGACACGGCGAGTCTGCTCGACCTGATGCAGGCGCACGATGCGGCTCGTTGACGTCAACGTGCTGGTCCACGCGTTCCGCGCCGACGCGCCCGGTCACGCCGCCCACCGCGCCTGGGTCGAGTCGCTGGTCGGCTCCGACGAGGCGTACGCGGTGTCGGACCACGTGCTGGCGGGATTCCTGCGCGTCGTGACGCATCCGAAGGTCTTCCATCCACCCACGCCGATCGCGAAGGCGCTGGCGTTCGCGCACGCGTTCCGGGAACGGTCCAACGCCGTGCTCGTCGCGCCGGGCGCGCGCCACTGGGACATCTTCACCCGGCTGTGCCGGGAGGCATCTGCACGCGGGAACCTGGTGCCGGATGCCTGGCTGGCCGCGCTCGCCATCGAGTCCGGCTGCGAATTCGTGACGACGGACCGCGACTACGCCCGCTTCCCGGGCCTGCGCTGGCGGCATCCGCTCGACGGGGGGCGGTCGTGAGCGCGGGCCGGGGAGACCGAGTCGCATCGTGACCGACGCGGGGCAGCGCCTGTCGCCGCCGGGATACAGCAGACCGTGGGGTGCACCATGAGAAACAATCCTTGGACGACAAGTCCACACCATCTGGTCACCCTTGTCGCGGCCACACTTCTCGCGGCGGCCGCCGCCGCCTCGGCGGCGCACGCTCAAGGTGCGCCCTTCGTCCTCGACTCGATCAGCGCGGGGAAGGATCATGCCTGCGGCATCACGCCTCAGCACGTGGCGTACTGCTGGGGACGCAACGCCGAAGGCGAGCTGGGCAATCCGTCCGTCACAGCGCCCTGCCCCGGCAGCGGTGAGGCGTGCAGCGCCAAACCGGTGCGGGTGGCGGCAAGCGAGCCGTTCGCGTCCATCAGCGCCGGTCATGGGTTCACCTGCGCCCTGACGACATCGGGGGTCGCGTACTGCTGGGGCACCAACTCCTCCGGCCAGCTCGGCATCGGCTCCCAGGTCCCGAGTAAACGGCCGGTGAAGGTCGGCATGGGGGGCGTCACCTTCCAATCCATCAGCGCCGGCGACACGCACGCGTGCGCCATCACCAGCGCGGGCGCGGCCTACTGCTGGGGAAGCAACGCCGGTGGCAAGCTCGGCACCGGACGGACAGGCGGCGGGCACACGATGCCCGTGGCCGTCTCCGGGCATCTCGTCTTCCGCACCATCAGCGCGGGGTACTATCACACCTGCGGCGTGACGCGCGACGGCAAAGCGTATTGCTGGGGGCGGAACGACCAGGGCGAGGTAGGCAATGCACCCCGGGCATCGAGCGCCGTGCCGGCGCGCGTTGCGGGCGAGGCCGCGTTCCGCCTCGTGCAGGCCGCGGCACAGTTCGACTACAGCTGCGCGGCGGACGCGAACGGCGCGCTCTCGTGCTGGGGCGCCAACTGCTTCAACCAGCTCGGCGTGGATTCGCTCACGGAGCAGTGCGGCACGCCCCCGATGCCGTGCAGCACGAAGCCCTCCCCCGTGCGTGCCGCCGCCACCTTCCAGGCCGTGAGCGCAGCGTTCTCCCACAGTTGCGCGCTCACGGCGGCCGGCGTCGTGCTCTGCTGGGGAGACAACAACCTCGGACAACTCGGCAACGGCAACTCCGGCGACCGGAGCGTTACGCCCGTCCCCGTAACGGGAAGCCAGACCTACCGCGCGCTCAGCGTCGGACGCGAGTTCACGTGCGCCGTCACCACCCAGGGCACCCCGCAGTGCTGGGGTTTGAACGACAACGGCCAGCTCGGCATCGGCGCGACCGGGAACCGCAGCGTGCCGACTCCGCTCGCCGAGCCCTGATCCGGCGGCCCGAAGGAGCGCGACATGGCCAAGCAAGCGTTCGTGCTGACGGCGCGGGTGAGCACCGATGATCCCACGGCGATCAAGCCGGTGCTCAAGGCGCTGCTGCCCGAGGGGTCGGTGAGGTCCGAGGGTGGGGAATTCATCGTGAACGCCACGCTGCACGGCGAGAGTGCGAGCGAGCTCAATCGCGAGCTATTGAGCGCCCTGCGCCGTGCCGAACGCCGAACGCGTCTGCGCGCGGAATGGACGGCCGGCGGCACGACCGAGCGATTCTTCGATTACGTGCCCAAGGGATCCAGGAAAGCCTGACGCCTTCGCGCAGCGGCTACGCCGGCTCCTCGCACTCCTCGCACTCCGCCAGCGCCGCCCGCATCTCCACCGCCGACTGCCAGCGCTGGTCGGGGTTCTTCGCGAGTGCCTTCGAAATCACCCGGGCGAGCTTGGCGGGCACGTGGGGGCGGAGCCGGCGCACGTCGGGGACCGGGCTCTTCAAGTGCATCCCGAACACCACGCGGTCGTCGAGGTGCTCGTAGGGGGGCGTGCCCGCCAGACATTCGAAGATCACGCAGCCGAGGGAGTAGAGGTCGCTGCGAGGATCGACCTCCTTGGCACCCGCCACCTGCTCCGGGCTCATGTAGGCGGAAGTGCCCAACGTGAAGCCGGAGCGCGTGAGCCGCCGGAGACTCAACGCCGAAGCCGACACCGCCTTCGCGATCCCGAAGTCCATCAGCACCGCGCCGCCGGGAGAGAGCTTGATGTTCTCGGGCTTCACGTCGCGGTGCACCACGCCGAGCCCGTGGGCGTACGCCAGGGCGTCGAGCACCTCGCACGTCCCGCGCACGGTGTCCGCGACCGTGGCGCGGCGCACCCGATCCAGGGCTTCCCGCAGCGTCGGGCCCTCGATGTAGGTCATGACGTAGTAAACCAGCCAGTCCCGCTCCCCAAAGTCCAGGAGCCGGCAGATGCGCGGGTGATCGAGATGCGAGAGGAGGCTGATCTCCCTCAGGAACCGCTCAGCGGTGAGGGAGACGAGCAGCTCGGGACGGAGGACCTTGAGCGCGACGGCAACGCCTGAACGGTCCCATGCCAGGAAGATGCGCGCGGCGCCGCCCTGGGCGATCTCCCGTTCCACAGTATAGCGGTCGCCCAACACTGCCTGCACCAGCGGCAAGACATCCCGGTGCACCACCGCTCCCCCCGCCTCCTCGTCACGAGTGGCTACCGCCGTGTCCGGCGGCGTGCTGCCCGGCCGGTCCGGGACATGCCGCGAGAACCACGGCATTCCTAGCATATCCTATCATACGCGCGGGGCGTGAACAAGGCGTGCACGCGCCTTACGCGTCGGCCGGACTCGACTCCGCGGACGAAAGCGCCACGGGATCCTGGCGGTAGAACTTCCGCAGCTCCTCGTACAGCTCGGGCAGGCGCTGCTGCAGCTCCACCGGTGTCTGGAAGAAGGCCTCGGTCGCCACGGCAAAGAACTCGGCGCGGTTCGTGGCTCCGTAGGGATGCAGCGGAGTCGCGCCTCCCTCCAGCGCGGCCTCGACCTGCCGCTCGTACAGCGAACGGAACACGTAGCCCCAGGTGCGGTATGCCGACGGATGGTCGAGCAGCGGGAGGCCGTCCATCGCGCCGTTCTCGCCGTCCAGGACGTGGGCGAACTCGTGCAGCACCACGTTGTGCCCCTCCTGGGGATTGAGCGAGCCGACGAGGCTGCTGTCCCACGACAGCACGACGACGCCGCTCGTCCACGCCTCGCCCAGCGTGGCCTGCGGCGGCCGCTCGATCTCGCCGAAGCGCGGCATGTCCACTCGTCGCGGGTGGAACACGCCCGGGTAGATCAGCACGCGCCGCAACGTCGGGTAGCAGGGATAGTCGAGCTTGAGGAGCAGCAGGCACGCCTGCGCGGCGACGGTGACGCGGATCTCGTCGGTCAGCTCGAGCCCGACGCCCTCCAGCGGCTTGTCGTGCAGGAAGACCTGCGCCAGCCGGAGCAGGCGCTCCCGGTCGGCCGCCGGCAGCCGCGCCGCGAGCGGGACGTTGCGCGCGACGATCTCCCGCCACTCGGCGGGAATGGGCTCACGCCGGAACCGCACCCGCGGGTGCCCCGGCAGGAACCGCAGCAGCGGCGCCAGCCGCGGCACCAAGCGATAGGCGGTGGCCGCGATCGCCGCGCCCACCGCCCAGGGTAGAATGACCCGGAAGAGATCGAGCAACCTGTCGAGCGACACCCCACAATCCTCCCGCAACCGCGGCGCGGGTGCCCGCCCGGTCTACGGCTTCGGAACCGCCCTGCGGCCACCCGAGCTGGAACCTGAGCTGCTGCCGCCCGAGGAGCTGCCGCCCGAGGAGCGGCTGGACTGGCCACCGCTCGACGACCGCCCCGACCCGGACGACGCTCCGCGCGAACCCGCCGGCCGCGCCGCCGGCCCCGTCGCCCCCGCCGTGTACCCGCGGCCGATCACCATGCGCCCGTGGCGGGCGACCTGGCCACCCCTGCCCGTCACCACGACCACGCCCCCGGATGGGTAGAAGCCGTACCCGGACCAGTAGCCATACGGCGAGTAGTAGCCGTAGGGCGAGTAGAGGTACGGCGAGTAGTAGCCCCAGCCGAGCGGCGAGTAGCAATCCCAGGCAAACGGCGAATAGCAGCCGAACGGCGAGCCGTAGCCCAAGGCGTACATCGGCGGCCGCCGGTCGTAGGAACCCTGCGCGGGCCCACGGCGCTCGGCGCTGCGATTCGCGAGGTCGATCGCGAACACCCTGGGGTAGGAGAGTGCCACCATCACGTCGATCACGCGGCCGGGTACGCCCTCGCTCTTGAGCTGCACGAGCCGCCGCGCATTCAGCACGAACCCTTCGCCCTCCTCGATCAGCCACGCCTCGACGACCGCGGGCGCGAGCTGATGCGACGCCTCGACCACATCGGCGATCTCCGCCGGCGCCCCCGCCGCGTCGCGCGCCGTGCTCACCGCCATCGCGCTGCCCTCGAGCGCCCACGCCAGATCGCCCGGCACCGCCGCCGAGCCGCCGGCCGGCCGGTAGCGAAGCACCCGCACCCCCTCCGGCAGCCCGCGCACCACGGCGCCCCGCACGTCCAGCCATTCGCCGTTCGGCGTGATGGCGAACAGCTCGTTGGTCGTCCGCTTCAGGTTCCCGGTACAGGTGTACGCGGCGGTGAGGAAGATGCGCTGCCCATCCGTCGAGAACTGCGCGCTCTCATAACCCGAACAGCCTTCCCGCGTGACCGAGCGCTGCTCTCCCGTCGCCTCGACCCGCTCGCGGGTCACGATCCGGCCGCGCACCACCGTCGCGACGTCCACCCCGACGCTCCCGGGCGAGGGAATGACGCAGACCAGCGGCGCGTTCGCGGTGTCGCCCGCGACCCGCACCGGCCCGGACACGGGCTCCCAGCATCCGAGCCACGCTTCCCAGCGCGGATCGACCTGGAGCGGCGACTGTGGCGGTTGCGGCTGCTGCGCGCGAGCCGGCGCCGCCGCGCCCAGAAGGAGGCAGGCAAGCAGCACGCCCGCCTTCACTCCTGCAACTCTACAACTCTGCAACTCTGCAACTCTGCAACTCTGCAACTCTCTCATGGCTCCCTCTCAGAACCTGACGCCGACGCCCACCGTCACGGAGAGCCCCGACAGGTCCACCGGCTCCACCAACGCATTCAGCCCGACAAAGTCGCTGCCCAGCTCCGATCTCGCCCACGTATACTGTGCCCGGCCGGTCAGGATGTAACGCGGTCCGAGCGCGACGTCCATTCCCCCGAAGGCGTGCAGCTCGCCCGTCCACCGGTCTGACTCAAGCGCGTCGTTCGCGATACTGCCGTCCGCGTAATCCACGAAGCTGCCGTACTGCTGGAAGCGGTACCACATCAACCCCCCGCCCACGCCGGCGAACGGCGCGACCCGGGTGGGCACCCAGGCGAAGTGCCCGATCACCTGGCCCGGCCGCACGAGATACCCCTTGAGGCTCACCGTCAGGGGTACCCGCTCCAGGGTGGTCGTCTGCTGGGTAGGCTGAAGGTCGTCCATCGGGTTGCGATACCCCGACCCCGCCTTGGAGCCAGCCCACGCCGCGCTGAACATCACCTCGAGCCGCGGCGCCACCCGCAACGCCAGGTCGCCGCCGATCGCGAACGCGCCGAAGCTGCTCTTGGAGAGCGTGAAAGTGTCGGTGACAAACCTGAAGATGGGGCTGTTCGCCAGCGCGCGGTCGTAGCCGGTCCAGATCCTGAAACTGCCGCCCGGCTGCCGGAACAGGAAACCGTCGCCCGTTGCCTGCGCCCGCGCACCGGGCGCAAGGAGCAGCGACGCCGCCAGGAGCATGCCGCCCCTGCAGGTCACGCGCCAACGAGGCGCCAAGTGCGTCATTGCCAAGGCCCTCCTACCGTTCCCTACCCCGTAAGCCAAACTATGTTGCCTCCCGGACCGCGCCAGGGCTGCGGGATTGGGCGGACACTCGGACTGTGGGACGGGCGCCGGCGCTCGCCTACCTGGCCGATTCGGCTCCGAGGGCCCGCAGCAGCTCGCCCGACCACAGCGGGAGCGATTCCCCGCTGGCGCGGCTCGGCTCGGCAACCGCCTGGTTGTAGGTGACCAGCAGCTCGCGCGGGTCGAGCATGCAGTCGATGAGCTTGGCGCGGCCGAAGCGCCGCTCGATCACGACCGCCATCTGCCAGCCCACAGTGTACCAGGGGCCCTGCACCCCGAAGAAACCGAAGCCGACGCTGTCCCGCTCCTGGTCGGTCCCGAGCTTCCCGTTCACGATGTCGAGCAGAAACCGCTGCACCCTGAGGAGATCGGGGCCGAAGTTCGCCAGGTCACGGTCCCACCGTGCCCGGTCCTCGCGCGGGCTTGCCGCGTGCGGGTGCACGTCGGGTCCGCCCGCCGCGGCCAGCATCGCGAACCCCTCGCCGAACGCCCCTATCCACTCGGCCGCGGCATGCGCGTCCGGTGGTAAGCCCGAGATCGACACATCGAAGCGCGCCGACACGCTTGCATAGCCGATGTGGTGCAACTCGTGCGCGACCGTGTTCTCGAACTGCGCCTCGGTCTCGGAGGGATTCAGGTAGAGGAAGATCGCCGCGTCGGTCGTCGGCTCGTAGACGAAATTGCTGGTCTTCGGCTTGATCACGGGGAACACCTTGGCCCGGATCCGCGCATCCGGCGGCAAGTAGGCCAACGCGCGGGCGGCGGCGGCGGTGAGATCCGCCCGCTTCCAGTCATCGACGGTCTGCCCCAGGTCGGTCTGCCGCGCGCCGAGCGTGTCGGAGAGGACGAAGCGCTCGAAATCGGCGTCCGTGAAAGCGCGGTGCATCGAGGCTTCGCGCGCCTTGAGCCGCTGGTAGGGCTCGGTGGCGAACAGCGCGCGCCAGTCGGCCGAATCCACCGACTGATGGGCCTGATGCTTGGCGAGAATGGCCAGCACCGCCTCGGCCTCCGAGACGTCGAGCGTGAGCTGCAGCCGGTCGGACGGCGGCCGCTGCGCCAGCGCGGGCGGCGACCCCAGAACAAGGGCTAGAACCGTGACCCCACCCGGAATGCTCAGACGCATACGCCATCCTCGCTCACCTGTGCCCCGCACTGCAGCTTGCTCAACTCGACGGGTCGTGTCGCGGGTTTCAATACTATGGATGGAGAGAGGCGTTTCACGACAGGGCAGCGTTGGGCCGGTGAACGACGCAAAACGGGGGTGGCCGCCACCGGCGACCACCCCCGCATCCCTGCCGCCTGGCGCGCCTGAGTTGCGCGCGTCAGGCCAATTCTGCTAGCTGTGGCAGGCCGCAATGCTGCCGGTCCACGTACCGGTCGCGCTTCCCGCCGTCCAGGAGCCGGACATCGCCGTGTGGGCCCCGTCCGTGAAGGTACCTGTAGCGGTACCGGCTGCGTACGTGATGCTGAGGTTCGCCCCAACCGTGCCCGTCAGCGTGGCAGGCGTCCCGCCCGCTTCGGCGTACACACCGGACAGCGACGTGCCGTTGACGGTCAGGTTCCAGGTGCCGTCGGCGCCGCCGGTGAAGGTGCCACAGTAGACGGCCACCGAATTGCTCACGTTGTGTTCGAGCGTGTAGATGCCGGTGCGGGACCCGTTCACATACGTGCCCGTCATCTTGCCGCCCGCGAGCGTGCCTGCGATGGTCCAGCCGCCGCCTGTGGCCCCAAGGGCATTGGTCGTGGTGATGAAAGTGCCCCCGAGCGTGACCGGCGCCACGCCGGCTCCGGTGTAGAGCGTGCCCGTGATGGTGAGCGTGCCGCTGCCGGAGGGAATGTCGATCACGATCTGCCCGCCGCCCGTGCCGTCGGCGAACGCGCCACTGTACTGCGCGGCGCTGAAGCTGCTCCCCGGGCCCGTGCTCTTGTCGCTCTTGCACGACGCCGCGCCGAGCACCAGGGCCAGGACCGCCAATCGGGAAACACTTCGCAACATGTGATACCTCCTAGAGATGGATGTGAACAACACCATGGCCTCCGAAACCACTGACACACGATTCATGAACCTCTCCGCTCAGAGCCGGACCAGCACCGCGACGAACCCCGCGCGCTGGTCCTGGCCGTTCCCATCGAAGTCCCAACCAGACGCATCGGACCGCAGCGACAGCGTGTCGCCGATCTGGTGGAACGCCACCCGTTCCTCGCCATCGGTGCCCTCGGGCACAAACCGCAGCTCGGCGCCGCGCACTTCGCAGGCGCCGGAGACGCTCTGCGCCCCCCGACCGGGGACGTCGAAGGCGAGGATGAACGCCGTCGCGGTCAGACTGAGCGTGACGGAGCCACCCAAGTCGCACATCACGTCCACCGTGCGCTGAGACTGTTGCGCACTGGTGTATTGCCAGCGCGTCGCCGACCAGCCTCCGAAGAGCGGGTGAACGGCCAAGTCGCCCGGAGGCGGCGCGGCGTCGGTCCGCCCTGTATCTTTCTGCGACGCATCCGCAGCTACTCGTGGCAATCGCACATGCACGCTCGTGAGATGAAGCCGGTTCGCCGGCCTTGCTTGAAAGACCCGATGTGGCGCGGTAACTCCGACCAGCATAGTCCGGCGGGCTTACCCGGCTCTCTATTGCGATCTTATCGCTCGGATAAGGGACGCAACCTCTTGGTAGAGCGATGCTTCGGCTGACCACGCTGGGCGCGACCGACTTGCGGGACCGCCACGGGCATGTCGTGCGGGACGTACTGGCGCAGCCGAAGCGTGTTGCCCTGCTCGTGTATCTCGCGGTCGAGGGATCGAGGGGCCCCGTCCCGCGGGATAAGGTGCTGGCGCTGTTCTGGCCGGATTCGGACGCGGCGCGCGCCCGCAACGCCCTCTCACAGTCACTCCATCACTTGCGCCAGGCGCTCGGCCCCGGGGCGGTCGAGAGCCGGGGCGCGAACGCGATCGGCGTCAACGGCGAACGGCTCTGGTGCGACGCGAACGTGTTCACCGATGCACTCGAACGCGGCGACGCCGAGTTGGCGGTCGACCTCTACCGCGGCGAGTTCTGCCCCGCCCTGTTCGTCAGCGGCACGCCCGAGCTGGAGCACTGGCTGGACGAGCAGCGACGGCGCCTGCGTGCCCGCGCGCTCGCCGCCCTGCGCGCGCTCGCCGAGCGAATGGCGGGGTGCGGGAACGGCGAGGCGGCCGCGCAGGCCGCGCGGCGTGCGCTCGGGATGCAGCCGGACGACGAAGCCGACGTGCGCGCGCTGCTCGCGCTTCTCGAGCGGGTGGGTGACGTAGCGGGCGCCCTGCTGGCCTACAAGAACTACGAGCAGCGCCTCGCCGACGATCTTGAAACGAGGCCCGCGCCCGAGACGCGGCAGGTCGTGGAAGGGATGCGGCACCGACGCGATGCGGCGACGACGAACGCCCCGGAGACGCGGAGCGTCGCACCTCCCCCGCTGTCCCCGCCGATCTTGACCACGGCCGTAGCCGAGCCCGTCCCGCCGCATGCGCGCGCGTCACGCAGGCGAGCCCGGCGTGTTGCGATCCTCGCCGGGGTGGCCGTCTTGACCGTCGTCACGGCCATCGCCGTGTGGCGGCGGCAGGCCGAGAGCGCGATCCCCGTGGACGACAACGCGGTCGCCACTTTCCCCTTCACCGTGACCGGCGACCCCGCGCTGGCCTACCTGGCCGACGGGATGGTGGATCTTCTCGACGCGCGGCTCGACGGGGCCGGTGGTCTGCGGACGATCGATCCCCACGCCATCCAGGCCGCGGTCGCTCGCGGCCCCGGCAGCGCGGCCATCGACCCGGGATCCGGCAGACAGCTGAGCAGGCAGGTAGGTGCGCGCCTGTACGTCCTTGGCGAGATCGTGGCCTCGCGCGCTCACGTTCACCTGGGCGCGACGTTGTACGACGGCGCACGCAATCGAGCCGTATCTCACGCAACGGTGGACGGCGAGGCAGGCCAGCTCTTCCCGCTGGTGGACGCGCTGGCGGGGCAACTGCTCGTCAATCGGCCCGAAGGCCCGGACACCCGACTCACCCGCGTCGCCGCCCTGACCACCAGGTCGCTCGATGCCCTGAGGGCGTACGTGGACGGCGAGCGCGCCTATCGCGCGGGCCGGTACCACGAGGCCATGGAAGCGTTCGAGCACGCCACGGCGCTCGACACCGCCTTTGCCCTGGCCTGGTACCGCCTGGCCGTGGCGCGAGATTGGGCCGGAGGCGACGCTCACGCAGCGGCGGCGCACGCCGTCACGCACATGAACGGCCTCGCGCCGCGCGAGCGCGCGCTGGTCGGCGGCTACTGGCAGTACCTGAGTCTGGACCCCAATACCGAGCGCGTCTACCACGTCGCCGTCGCCCACTATCCCGACGATGTAGAAGCGTGGTCGTTCCTGGGCGAAACCCAGTTCCACCTGATCGTGGCGCAAGGACGGTCGTTCACGGAGGCGCGGGACGCATTCACCAAGGTGCTGGAGTTGGATCCGGGAAATCCCAACGCCCTGCTCCACCTCGCACGGATCGCCGCGGTCGAGGGCCGGGAAAACGAGGTCGACTCACTCGCCCGCCGGTTCCTCGCGGGCAACCCCGACGCCGATCGCGCGCTCGAAGTGCGCGTGCTGCGCGCCTTCGCTCTCCGCGACCGCGCGGCACAGGACCTCCTCGTCGTGGAGCTCGCCAGGACTGGCGACGTGACGGTGGACGTGGCGGCCCGGGGCGTCGCCGCCTACGTGCAGGACCTCGGCGGCGCCGAGCGGCTGGTGCCTCTCCTCACCGCACCGGCGCGCACCACGTTCTATGCCGCGCGCGGCCGCGCCCTGGATGCCGAGCTGGCGCTGGCTTCGGGACGGTGGGATGAGGCCCAGCGCCGGCTGGCGGCGCTGGCGACGGAGGAGGCCGATTGGGCGCTGGAAATTCGGGCTCTGTCCGCAGTGCAACCGCTGGTGCCGGCCACGACGGCTGGGCTGATCGTGGTGCGGAACGACCTGCTGCACTGGCACCCGCATCCGTTCACCCCGGGGGCCAGCACCAACTTCACACTGCAGAATGCCCGGTGGCAGCCGCAGCTGCGCGCCTACCTGCTCGGGATGGTCAGCGTGCGGCTCCGCGACGCCGCTGCCGCGCGTGGGTATGCCCAGATGCTCGACCGGCTGGACGGCACGGCGGGCGACAGCGGTCTCGCGGGCGACTACGCGCACAGCGTGCGGGCCGAGATCGCGCTGCAGGCGGGCGCACTGCGAACGGCGCTCGCCCAGGCCGAGCAGGTCCACTTCACGATCGCGGCGCCCGTGATGCGCAGCACGCTCTACGCCGGGGCACATGAGCGCTTCCTGCACGCCGAGCTGCTGCAGGCAGTGGGTCGCGACGAAGAGGCGCTGCGGTGGTACGCCTCGTTCCCAGGACCGGCGGGCTACGACATTACCTACCTGGCGCCGGCCTATCTCCGGCAGGGCGAACTCACGGAGCGCCTCGGCCGCCGCGCCGATGCCCTGGCCTTCTACCGCCAGGCGGCTGCGCTCTGGCAGAACTGCGACGCCGGCCTGCGGCCGCTCCTGGCGGAGGCGCAGCGGGCGGTCGAGCGTTTGGGGTCCCGCTAGCAGACAACGCTCGGACCCCGCCGCCCTACGCTCGTTTCACCACCACCGTCACTCCGTCGCGCAGCGGGATGACCGTCGCAAAGGCTCGGTCGTCCGCGCCATAGGCCAACCGGTTGAAGCGCCGCACCGCGGCGGTGGCGGGGTCCCGTTTAGCGCTCACCGCGCTGAAGGTGACGCGCCCCTTCCACAGCGTGTTGTCACAGACCAGGAGCCCGCCTCGCCGGAGCCGCCGCATCGCCGCTTCGAACGCCTCAGGGTAGCCCGGCTTGTCTATGTCGCAGAACACGATGTCGAACTTGCCCCGGACCCCCCGCATGCACTCGAGCGCGTCACCAACCAGGATCTCGACCCGATCCGCGACGCCGCCGCGCCGCAGGTACCGCCGTGCGTCGCGCGCCTTGGCGGGATCGCTGTCCGTATACCACACCTTCCCGCCCCTGCCCACAGCGCGGGCCCACCACATCGTCGAGTAACCGATGGCCGAGCCCAGCTCCATCACCCGCCTCGCGCCCGAGATCAGCACGAGCTGGAAGAACAGCCTTCCCACGACCGGCCCAACGATCGGAATGCCCTCGCGGCGCGCCCGCGCCTCCATCTCCACCATCACCCGGTCGCGCGGCGGAATCAACGACTCCAGATACCGATCCACCCTGGGATGCACGATGTCCAGATCTGGGTCCGCCATGAGGCGTCTCCGATAGCATAGAGAGGTTGTCGGAATTGCTCTGCGGTAAGTTGCGCGTTCAACGCTGACAGTCAACGCCGTGCGGGCGGCGGCGTGCGACTCGACGCCGGCACGGCGGCGTGCGCCGCACGGGTGCCGGAAAGCCGCCGTGGTTCGACATGGCGCTCTCGAACGAGTGTTCGGCGTTTTCGCCGCGCACGCGGCTCCGAATTCTTGCGCCGCGGCACACGGTATGCTCTCTTAGCAGCGTCGTCGCGACAGGAGGCCTCGTCGCGGTGCCCGGCAGTCCGGGACGTGCCCGCCCGGACGGCGCGACCCGACCGGCCACGACGACCCGGGTTGGTGACGTCATATGGACGCTCCCCCGCTCGACGCTTCGGGGTTCGGCGCAGCAACGGAGTCCGCGCCTGCCACCGCGCACCCGGTCCATCGCACGCCCGACCAGCACCTTGCCATCCCGTACGCCAAACGCCGCGACGACGACTATGACGCCGAGGCCGTCGCCCGACGGCAGGAGTTCGTCGAGCGGCTCACCGGCGTCAGGCTCGAGCACCTCAGCCGGTACTCGTTCGACCCGCAAGTCGCGCGCGGCAACATCGAGAACTTCACCGGCGTGGCGCAGATCCCGATCGGCTTCGCGGGGCCGCTGCGGATCAACGGGGAGCACGCCGCCGGCGACTTCCTGATTCCGCTGGCGACGACCGAAGGCAGCCTGGTGGCCTCGTATAACCGCGGCATCAAGGTCCTGAATCTCTCGGGCGGCGCGACGTGCACCGTGTCGGCGAGCGCGATGCAGCGCGCCCCGGTCTTCGTCTTCGATTCCGCCCGCGAAGCCAGGGCGTTCCGGGACTGGACGAACGAGCACTTCGCTGAGATTCGCGCCGCCGCCGAGCGGACCGACCCGTTCGTGAAACTGACCGAAATCGAGATCTACCTGTCGCACAAGTTCGCCTACCTGCGGTTCGACTACGACACCGGCGACGCCGCCGGCCAGAACATGGTCGGGCTCGCGACCTCCGCCGCGTGCGACTGGATCGGCGCGCGGGTGCCCGGCATCCGGAAGCTCTACCTGGAGTCGAATTTCGCCACCGACAAGAAGAGCTCTCAGGTTAACGTGATGCACACGCGGGGCAAGCGCGTCACGGCGGAGGCCGTGATCCCCCGGGCGGTCCTCCAGGCGCACATGCGCGCCTCCCCGGAGAGCCTCCACCATCACGGGGGCATCGCCAACGTCGGCGCGCTGCTCTCGGGTGCGAACAACAACGGCCTGCATTCCGCCAACGCGATCACCGCCATGTTCATCGCGACCGGCCAGGACGTCGCCAACGTGGCCGAGGGCTCGGCCGGGCTGATCTACGGCGAGGTGACGACGGAGGGGAATTTCTACTTCTCCATCACCATCCCGTCGCTGATCGTCGCCACGCACGGCGGCGGCACGGGGCTCCCCACCCAGCGCGAGTGCCTGGAGGTCCTGGGCTGCCGCGGCAAGGGGAAGGTGAACAAGCTCGCGGAGATCGTGGCCGGCGTCGTGCTGGCGGGGGAGCTCTCGCTTGCGGCGGCCATCAGCGCCAACGAGTGGGTCTCGGCGCACCAGCAGCTGGGGCGAAACGACAAGTGACCCCCACGGACGTGGCCACCGGCACCCGCCGTGGCGGGAGACCCGGGAAGCAGGTCGTCCCCGCGCCGGCCGCCGGCTTCGAGGTCGTCGCGGTCCGGAAGCCGCCGGGCCTCGTGCGCCGCGCTCTGACGACCAACCGGCATCTCGCCGGGCTCGCCCTGGGTGGCCTCGTGGCGTGGATCCGGACGCGACGGGAGAATGGCAGCGGCAGCGGGCTGAGGTTCGTGCCGCTGCGGGTCGCCGCCTTCCTCGCCCGGCCGTTCGTCCGCCGCGACCTGGTGGGCGAGCCGTTCCCGGTCCAGCTGCGCCGGCGGCTCGAGATGCTCGGGCCCACCTACATCAAGCTCGGCCAGATCCTGAGCCTCCGCGAGGACCTGCTCCCCGGCAGCGTGACGGCCGAGCTGAGAAACCTGCTGGACCGACTGCCGGTCGTGCCGTTCCCCGACTTCGTCGCGGCCATCGAGAAGGACCTGCGGCGGTCGGCGGACGAGATGTTCCTGTGGGTGGATCCGGCGCCCTGCGGCTCAGCCTCGATCGCGCAGGCGCACCGCGCCACCACGCGCGAGGGCGACGCCGTCATCCTCAAGGTCGTCAAGCCCGGCGTCCGCGAGACGCTGCACCGGGACGTCCGGCTCCTCAAGATCCTCGGGGGGGCGCTGCAGGCCGTGCTGCCCCGCTACCAGCCGCGCCGGATCATCGAGGAGTTCTGCCACTACACGCTGCGCGAGGCGGACCTCAAGCTCGAGGCGGACAACCTCGAGACCTTCGCGGCCAACTTCGCGGACGAGCCGGATGTCGTCTTCCCGGCGGTGTACCGTGAGTTCAGCGGGAAGAGCGTGCTGTGCATGGAGTACCTGGAGGGGCTGCGGCCCGACTCGCCCGAGGCGCGGGAGCTGAGCGAGGAGGACCGCGACCGCCTCATCGATCGGGGTGCCGGCGCGATCATCCGGATGCTGTACCGCGACGGCTTCTTCCACGCGGACCTGCACCCGGCGAACCTCATCATCTTGCTCGGGGCCGACGGCGCGCCGCCGAAGGTGGGGTTCATCGACCTGGGGATGGTGGGCCGGCTCGACGACGAGCTGCGGCGCACGCTGCTCTACTACTACTACTCGCTGGTCATGGGCGACGCGGAGAACGCCGCCCGCTACCTCGCGACCGTCGCGGTGGCTGGGCCCGACGGCGACCCCGCCGCGTTCCGGCGCGACGTGCGCGAGATCTCGAGCCGCTGGCGGCGCGCGTCCACCTTCGAGTCGTTCAGCCTCGCCCAACTCGTGCTCGAGTCGATGACCCGCGGCGCGCGCTACCGGATGTACTTCCCGGTTGAGATGGTCCTGATGGTGAAGGCGCTGGTGACCTACGAGGGCGCCGGCCACCTGCTGATGCCCGGCTTCGACGTGGCGGAGGTGTCGCGCCGTCACGTCCGGGCCGTGTTCGTCCAGCAGTTCAGCCCGCTGCGCCTGGTGCAGGACGCGCTGCGCGGCGCCCCCGACCTGGTAGACGCGATGGTCAAGCTCCCGCTCCTGGTCACCGAGGGGCTGCGGGTGCTCGAGAAGACGACCCAGCACAAGCGGGAGAACCCGCTGGCCGGCGTGCGGGGCTCGGTGCTCGCCGGCTTCTGCATCGTCGCGGCGTCGGTCCTGCTGGGCACCGGCGCCGCCTGGCCGCTGCCGGTGGCGTTGTTCACCCTGGCCGCGCTGCTGGCGTTCCGGAGGGGAGGCTGACGATGGAACCGCACCGCACCCCGGCGCCGGACAATCGCTACGAGCCGATGGATATCCCCTATCTCCGAGAGTTTGCAGACCGGGTCTACGTCCCGATCCTCGATCACTATTTCCGGCCGAAGCTCATCGGGGCGGAGAAGCTCCCCACCGAGGGGCCCGCCATCCTCGCCGCCAACCACAGCGGGAACGCCTTCCCGCATGACGCGATCGCGCTCGACGCGACGCTGTGGCGCCACGACGGGCTGGATCCCGAACGAAAGATCCGCACTGCCTTCGAGAAGGAGCTGACGGCCGTCTGGTGGATGCGGCCGTTCGGCCTGGACAACTGGTGGCGGCGCTGCGGCGGCGTGGACATGACGTTCGATAACTTCGACCGCTCGCTGGCGCGCGGCGACCGCGTGCTCTACTTCCCCGAAGGCGTCCCCGGCATCGGCAAGGGGTTCAACCGGCGGTACCGGCTCCAGCGGTTCAGCACGAGCTTCGTGCTCCTCGCCGCCCGCCGCCAGATCCCGGTCCACCCCATCTATATCATCAACGCCGAGTGGGTGCACCCGTTCGGCTACTGCATCCCCGCGCTCGACCGCTTCGTGCAGCGGTTCCTCAGCGTACCGTTCATGCCGCTGCCGATCGGTGTCCTCACCTTCCTCTTCCCGTGGATGTTCTACCTCTCGTTCCCCAGCCAGATGACGTTTGTCGTGGGCGACCCGATCGACGTCGCGGCGATGGCGCGGGAAGAGGGGATCTCCGACGTCGCCGGACGGGACCCGGAGCGGCTGGGCCGGGTGGCGAAGCGAGTGCGCCTGCACATGCAGGCCGAGCTCGAAGGCAACGTCGCGAGGTACGGCCGCCGACCGTGGGACCTGCGCTCGCTCGCGCGCGAGCTGTGGAAGGCGCGGCGGCGTTTCTTCACCATCGTCCCGCTCGGCTGGCCGGTCGCGCTCGCGCGCCAGGACCGGGACGGCCGGAGGCCTCCCGCCAGGAACCGCCTGCACGCGTGGCTCCGGGACTGGGACCTGCTGGGTTTCTACCTGCCGTTCGGCTGGCTGGCGCTCGCGCTCACGCGCTGGTGCCGGCGTCCGCCGTACGGCTACCGGGGGCTGAGCCGAGAGGAGGCGCGGCAGGTGCGGGGCGATTTCGTCTGGCGGCTGGCCGAGCGCCCGCTGCCGCCGCGCCGCGCGGCCGCCCCCGCGGAGCCCGAGCCCGAGTTCGCTCCGGCGTTCCGGTCAGCGCCTCCAGCCTGGCGACAGCCCGCTCAAGACTCTCCGTAACGGGGCCGCCGGCGCCCGGCGGCAGTCCCGCGCCGGCCCATACGTCGCGCGAATCGTCCTCGAGCACGTCGAGCCTCAAGCGCACGCCGTGGCGCGTGAGGAGCGGGGCGAGTTCGCGCCGCCGGCGCAGCAAGTCGCGCCGGGTGGCCCGGTAGCCAAGCTCGCACACTGCGCGGCGTGCCGAGAAGCTGAAGATGCTGGTGAAGAACATCCCGTACTCGTCCCGCTCCGGTTCGAAGAGCACGACGTCGGCGTCGGGGAACTGCGTCGCGTAGCGCGCCATGCCGATCTGCAGCCGGGAATGCACCAGCGTGCGAAACGTCTGGTTGAGGGTAGTCGGCAAACCCCGCTCGATCAGGATGCCGCGGCGCATCGTGCCCGCCTCGACCGGCGGGCGCGTGTCCACCGGAACGACCGGGTTCACACACAGCAGCAGCTCCGCCCCGTGCTCGAGCGCCACCGAGGCGTGCAGCGTCTTGAGCAGCACGCCGTCCACGCAGTAGGCGCCGTCGATCAGGACCGGCGGGTACACACCGGGCACTGCCGTGCTCGCCTCGACGGCGGTCGAGATCGGGACGTGGTCCCACCCGGGCTCTCCGAAGCGGATCGCGCGCCCCGAGCCCAGGTCGGCGGCTACCACGATCAAGCGATGCTTCAACCTCCGGAAGTCGTCGGTCCGGCCCGGAATCGAGAAGATCTGCTCGAGGTAGCGGCGGATCGGCTCGTTGTCGAAGATGCCGACCGGCAGCGCCTCGGCCAGACGCGTGAGGGACTCGCGGAGCGTCTGGTCGCCGGGACGCACCGCCACCCCCCAGATCGCCGCGGTCAGCAGCCAAGGCACCTTGAGGGCCCGTTTCGCCAGCTCACCGTAGGCAGGGGTGAAGAACGTCTTCGGAACGAAGGGGTGTTGCCCCGGCTCGTGCTTGACGATGGCGCGCACGAGTTGGGTGGGCGTCAGCCCGTTCGCCAGGCAGGAGGCGATGAAGGACCCGGCACTGACCCCGACGTACACGTCGAGGTCGTTGAAGTCCAATCCGTCGAGCGCCTCCTCGAGGGCCCGGAGGGCGCCGATCTCGTACACGGCACCCTCCGGCCCGCCTCCCGCCAGGGCGAGGCCGATGCCGCTGCCGGCCGGCCTCCGCCGTTGAGCCATCAGCGTGCGGTCAGGCTACCGGCGCCGCCGGCACCTTGTGATGCGCCGCCTTCTGGGGCCGCGAGCGGCGCCGCTCGAGGCTGTGCGTCAGCTCCTCGACGCGCTTGGTGAGCCCCTGGATCTCCTTCCGCGTCGGCACGCCGAGGCGGTGCAGCACCGCGGCCATGCTGTTGTCCATGCCGACGCCGACCTTCTGCAGCCGGGCGCCCGCGTCCTCGCCAAGCGGCTTCACCCTGGCGAGCAGCTTCTCGAGGCGCTCCCGGTTGTGCGTCTCCATCCCGGCGCCACGCTTGACCAGCGTCTTGAAGAGCTTGCCACCCTCCTCGTTGGCCAGGGTCAGCGCGCCCAGCCCGGCCAGCCAGATCTCGTGGGCGGACTTCCGGATCATCCGGGTCCGATCCCCCTTCCCGTTGTGCTTCACGACTCGCGGCATCAGCCACCACCTTTCCGTCTACTGCGTTGTGCCTTCACACTCACCTTCTCGAACGTCACCAGCGACGCTTCGAGCGCCTCGATGCCCCGCCGCAGCTCCGCCATCTCCTCGCGCGCCAGCCGCAACGGCTTCAATCGCCCCACCGACGCCTGGACCACCCGGTGCATCTGCTGCTGCATCTGCTCGACGCCGGTGCTCACCGCCTCGCCCCCCAGCCGGATCAGCGTGTGGAGAAGGTCGCTCGTCACGGCCCCCGCCCCCCGGCGCGTCTCGTCCAGGATGACCTGCGTCAGCGTCTGCCCGGTGACGTCCTCGTCGGTCGCGTTGTCCACCACGCGGACCTCCTGGCCCCGCCGGATGAACGTCGCGATCTCCTCCAGCGACACGTAGCGGCTCTCCTCGGTGTCGTAGAGTTTACGGCTGCCGTAGCGCTTCACCAGCCGGACCATCGTGGCCGGAATATGCCGCACTGCGGCAATTCCGTCAACGGTTCGTTCCGCGCCGCGGCAAGCGCCGGCCGGAGGCCCCCGGGCTGGCGCCCTCGCCCGCCAGCCTGCCCAGGAAGAGCCCGCCCAGCATCTCCAGCGCGGCCAGCGAGGTGGGCTCCGCCGCCAGGAGCGGCAGGTCCACCAGCCGGTCACCGGCGGAGACGAGCGCGCGCAGGGCCTCGACGCCCCGGCGGTCCCGCTCGCCGAGCCAGGCCAGGAGCCGCAACCCCTCTCCGGCGGCGCCGGCCGGTGGCGGCGCGTCGGCGGGCGGGTGCACGCGGTTCACCACGATCGGGCCCAGCCGGTGCCCCGCCTCGCGCAGGCGGCGGGCGAAGAACAGGGCGTCCGCGTTCCGCTCCTCGCCAGGCCCGGTGACGAGGACGAACACCGTCCCTTTCGCCTTGAGCAGCGCCGACACCTCGCGCGCCCTCTCGCGGAAGCCGTCGTACAGCGGCGCCCAGATCTGGAAGAACTCCGCCATGTCGCGCAGCAGCTCCAGTCCCACGACCCGGTCGAGCAGCGCTTCGACCCCGCGCCCGATCCCCATCAGGTGCGAGGTTGCGCGCAGGCGGCCGTGGTCGTCGAACCAGCGGCGCAGGGCGATCTTCAGGGCGCCGCTTTCCAGGAAGGCGATGATCCGGTCGGGGGCCTCGAGGAAGTCCAGCGCCTGCCGCGTGGGCGGCGTGTCGAGGATCACGCGGTCGTAGCGCCGCGCGGCGTTCACCTCGAACAGCCGCTCGACCGCCATGTACTCGAGCACGCCGGCGAGGTTGCCGGCGAGGTGGCGGTAGAAGCGGTTCTCGAGGATGCGCCGGCACGCGGCCTCGTCGGGCGCGTAGCGGCGCACCAGGCGGTCGAAGGTCCCGCGCGCGTCGAGCAGGCTCGCGTCGAGCGCGGCGGCGGTGCCCGATGCCACGCGAACCTCGCGGTCGCGCGCGGCCTCGCCGACGCCCAGCGTGTCCTTGAGTCGGGCCGACGGGTCGAAGGTCATCACCAGGGTGGACGCGCCGTCGCGCGCCGAGGCGAGGCCCAGCGCCGCGGCGAGGGTCGTCTTGCCGACGCCGCCCCCGCCGACGACGACGATCAGCGGGCGATCGAGCGAGCCGAAGCTCACGTCGCCGCCTCGAGCCGCTCCTCGAGCGCCGCGACGATCTCCGGCCCGCGCTCCAGGGGCAGCAGCGGAAGTTGGACGGAGAGACCGGTCCACGCGGAAGCCAGGCGCGCGAGCTCGCGCTCATTCGCAGCCCTGCGCTCCCGCCACAGCCCGAGCGCGTCGCCGCCGGCCTCCGCGAGCGCGGGCGGCAGGGCCGGATAGAGACCGTTCACCACCACGGCCTCGGGCTCGCGCCCGAGCCGGTCGCCCACCAGGGCGATCAGCTCGAGCGCCTCCTGCACCGGTATCTCCTCGGCCGACGTGACGACCACCACGCCGCAGCGTCGCGGATCGCCGACGAACGCCGCCAGCTCCTGCGCCAGGTGCCCCACCGGACCGTGCGGGATGGCTTCCGACACGAGCGCGGGCGCCGCCAGCAGCGAGACGCCGTGTCCGGTGGCGGGGGCGTCGAGCACCACCACGTCCACCCCGTCGCGCCCGCCGTGACGCACCAGCCGCTGGGCGTGCAGCAGCACCGCCAGCTCCTTGAGCCCCGGCCCGCCCTCGACGAAGTGCTGGAAGACCGGACTCTGCAAAACGTGCCGCACCAGCAGCCCCACCTTGAGCCGCTCGCGCACCAACTCCTCTACGACGCCGAGCGGACGCACGTTCTGGAGCCGCAGGCGCGCACCGGCGACGACGATCTCGCCTCCGGACGGCGCGATGCCGAGCATGTGGTGCAGGTTCTCCCTGGGATCCACTTCGAGGAGCAGGACCTTGCGGCCGCGCGAGGCGAGTATCCGGCCCAGCGCGGCGGCGATCGTCGTCTTCCCCACGCCTCCCTTGCCGGTGACGACCACGAGCTGATGCCGGGCAAGCCGGTCGGCGAGTGTCATGCTGGTCCTCGTCGAAGCTGCGTCATGCCTACCCACCGTCCCCCCACGATCCACGCGGCAACCGCGAGCGCCGCGCCCGCGAACCCGTCCACGATGTAGTGCTGTTTCACAAAGACGGTGGAAATCAGAATGCCAATGACCGCGGCGAGGAAGAGCGCAGGCCGGCGCACCTGGTCGCGGCAGGCCAGCCACACGAGCCAGCTGATCGCCACGTGGAGGCTCGGGAAGAGATTGTACGGCTCGTCCAGGCGGTACTCGAGCGCGACCAGCCACGTGGCGACGGAACGGACGTCCACGGCCGGTCGCTCGAAGCGCACCGGAAACAGCAGAAACGTCGCGTACGCCACGACCAGCGTAATCGCGTAGGCGACGAGCAGGCGCCGGAGCCGCGCCGCGTCGGGCAGCTTCCAGAGAGCGAGGACGGGGAGCAGATACGCGAGCGCGTAGACGAACTCCGCCTCCGGAACGAACGGGAGGCGCGCCTCTCCAGGGATGAAGAGCGTGTGCGCGGCCCGCCCGACGTTGAGGGCGTCAACGGCGAGGTACGACGCGAGGAACACCACGTACGCGCCGGCGAGGATCGCGAGCACCTTCCCCCGGGACATCGCCTCGCCGGCCATCAGCGCGCGTCCTCCTCGAAGGGCACGAGGTAGATGCCGGGCTCCGTCAGTGTCCCGAAGCCGAGATGGGCGCCGCTCGGCACCACGCTCACGCACTGGCTGTCCTCGAGCGGGAGGTTGCGCACCGTTGCCACCGGGACAACGGGATCGTCCTCGGCGTGCACGATCAGCAGAGGGCCGGGTGGCAGGCCGCACGGCGCAGCGGCGGCGAGCCGCGCTGGGATGGTCTCGAGCGGTGGAACGATCAGCCGCGCGGCGGTGAAGGCACGCTTGTGCACCTGCGAGTAGTGCCAGCGCGCCAGTGGATGCCGGGCGAGGTTCTCGGCGGTGGCCCAGAGGTCGAGCGCGCCGGACCAGACCGCGATCCGCGCGAACGTGCCGGGAGGCGCGGCGAGCCCCGCCGCCGCGCCAGCCGAGAGCGCCAGCAGATCCGGCGTCTCTCCCGAGCTGCGCGCGATGGCGGCGACTTCCTGTCCGAGGCGGGCCACCGAAGGAACCTCGCCGCCCGTCAGGGCCAGTGTGCCGGCGGCCAGGCGGTCCTCCACGAACAGGACTGGGCGCCCGGTCTGGGCCGCGAGCTCCGCGATCACGGCGAACAGTCCCTCGTTGAGCGACGCGTAGCCGCCGGGAAGAATCATCAATGGCCGGCCGGTACCGTGAGCCACCGCCACACGGCGCGGCGAGCCCGCCGCATCCACGACGCTCACCGTGAACGCGGCGGAGAGCTGCCGCTCGCGGTAGTCCACGCGCGCCGTGAGCAGGATGCCCCGGTCCAGCGGCGACTTCCAATGCGGGCGCGCGGCCATGCGCGCCTCGACCCGGCGCGCCGCCCGCACCGCCCAAGCGTCCGCACCCACGGCGCGTCCTCCCTCGAGCCCCTCGCTCACGCGTGCGCAACTTCCGCCACGCGTCTGGCCGCCCGCAGCCGCTCGACCGCGAGCTGGAGCCTGAACGCGGAGCCTTCCTTCAGACGGAACTGCCACATCTGATCCGTCGTCGCGACCTGGAGCGTGTCGCAGCGCTCGGTGTTGCACACCCGCACCGCGTCGAGCAACACGAACAGCTCTCTGAAGCGCAGCCCATCGCACCCGACCTCCAGCGCGCCCTCGCCGAGTGGCTCGAGCGGCTCGAGCGGGCCGAACATCGACCGCTCCCGGTACCCGCGCGCCACGGCGCGGATCGGGGGCCGCTCCTGGGCGGCCCACACCGGCGCCGCCAGCTCGGCGAGGGTCACGGCGCGGCCGGCTTCGTCGCAGAAGAGGCCGTCCGGCGTCGCCGACCAGCGCCCGCCGCACGCGCGGCAGGCGAGATCGGCCGCGCTCCACTCCTTCTCGTCCAGGCACCGCGGGCACCGCCACAGCACCAGAACCAGGCGGGGGCGATCCAGGCCGTCCAGGTGCACCGGCTGCGGATCACGGTCCACGAGCGCGGCGAGCGCGGCGTCCACCTGCGCTGCCGGCTCGCGCTCCCCGGACCACTCGATCGGCCGGCCCACCCGCACCACCACCGGCCGGCGTCGCAGCACGTCCGCCCACCGGGGCCCGACGTCGTACGCTCCGGAAATGCCCACGGGAATCGCTGGGTACGGCAGACGGGCCAGAATGTGCGCCGAGCCAGTCTGTGACCGCTGCCGTCCTCCGAGCGGCGAGCGCTCGCCCTCCGGGAAGACGCCGACCAGGCCGCCCTCGGCGAGGACCCGCAGCATCTCACGTCTCGCGTCCGGGTCGCTCCGGTAGCGCCGGACCGGAATGGCGCGGCACTGCTTCATCAGCCAGCCGAGGATGCCCTGCCGGAACACTTCGGCGGTCACGAGAACCCGCAGTGGCCGCCGAGTGGCGACCATCATGTAGAAGCCGTCGAGGTAGCAGACGTGGTTCCCCACCAGGATGACGCCGCCACGTCGCGGGATGTTGTCACGGCCCTCGACGCGAGTGGGAAACAGCTGCAGGTACATCAGCAGCCGCGCAGCGCCCGCGACCACATGCCGAGGGAAGAGACCGACTTCGCGACGGTAGTGGGCGTAGGCGTCGCCGAAGCGGCGGACCAGCCAGCGCTCTTCGACCGCCGCATACCCGAGCCACAGCGCGAGGAAGACCGGGGATACCACCCAGGCGAGCGCCGGTGACCCGATGGCGAGGCCGGCACCGCAGACACCCAGATTGTAGCCCAGGTAGATGGGGTGACGCACCACGCCGAAGGGACCCGAGGTCACGAGGTTCGCCGGTGGAAGGGCGCTCACCGGCATGCCTCTCCCGTGCCGCCACAACTCGCGCATGGCCGCGATCACGATCGCCACGCCGCAGGCGGCGACCGCCCAACCGAGCCACGAGGGATGTGCGCTCCAGCCGAAGGCGCGGTCCATTCCCCACGCCGCGCGCCACAGCGCGAACGGCAGCAGCGCCCAGAACACGAGCGCGTACAGCGCTACCACCGCGCCGCGCACCAGCCGAGTCAACCCCACAGCACGTCCTCGTACACGGCCCATCCGCTCTCGCCGCCGATCGAGGCCGTGGCCGCGCGCTTCGTCTGCCGCGGGTCGCCCGTCACGCGCTTCAAGAGCGGGCGCATCGCGCCGAGGCTCAGCCCGCGCAGATCCAAGACGGGGCCGTCAACCAGCACCCGGCCCTCGCCGATCTCGATCCCATCCGGCCGCCCGGGCGTCAGCTGTCCATCCATCCACCCGCACGTCACGACGCCGGAGTCCGTGTGCTCAACAGCCCAAGTGGCGGCGTGCCTTCCGGCCGCGACCCGTCCCCACTCGAGCCGCCGGATAGGAAACCGCCACGGCAACAGGTCAAACCAGACGCGGTCGCGGTAGCCGCGACCCGAGATGGCGAGCGAGCCACCGGGCCAGCGCACTTCGCCGCGCACGTCAGCGTCGGGCAGCTCGACCGTCCACTCGAGCCGCCGGTCCCCGGACGTGAGGAACGGGCTCCGGATGGCGGGGGCCGGGTACCGGGGCGTGAACTCCAATTCTCCCGAGAGTCCCGCGGTCTCCCAGCGGAGCGATCGCTCCGAGAGCTTCGAGGGTCCGAGGCTCACCGACCCGTCCCGATGCACCAGGTCGCGCGCACCCGCGTGGCCCTCCCGCGGCGGCTCGCCGGGACGGAACAGCTCGGCGGTGAGCTTCGCGGTGCTCACGCCCCACAGCCTCATCCGCCCCAGGTACACGAGCAGCACCGAGCCGTCGGGCAGCAACGTGTCCAGGTACCACTTCTCGAGCGTGAACGGCCAGCGATTCCTGCCGGGCGTCGGCTGCATGGCTGTCTACGCGTTCCCTTCCAGCACCACTTCGGTGCGCGTCAGGTCGTCGAAGGTTTCGCGCCGCCGGATCACGCGAGCCACGCCATTCTCCAGCAGCACGACGGCGGGCCTGGGGCCACCGAAATTCGTCGCGGTGGACGTGAAGTACGCGCCGGCGTCCATCACCGCGAGCACATCGCCGGCCTGGATCCTGGGGAGCGGAAGGTTGCGGTACACGACGTCCATGCCGGTGGGCACGCGGCCGAACACGCTGGTCCTCCCATCCAGCGGCGCGTCGCGGTTGGCGAGGAACACCTCGTGGACCTCCGACAGGAACATCAGCGAGACCGACATCGCGCCGCCGTCGGCGAACGCGAACCGGCCCACGCCGGGCCGGTCGCGGACCGCGCCGACCGAGAGGAGCAGCACGTCCGCGTCGCTCACCACCGCGCGCCCGGGCTCGAGGATCAGGTCCGGCAGCGGGATGCCGAGCCGGAGGCAGGCCGTGGCGATCGCCGCGGTGACGGCCGCGCCGTACCGCGCGATGAGATCCGGAGGCGCGGGCCGATGCCGGCCCGGCAGCCTGCCCAGGCCCAGGTAGACGAGCAGCTCGAGCGTGGTGAATTCCCGCGACCGGCTGGTGCCCAGGCCTCCGCCGAGGTCGATCAGGTCCGGCTCCGCACCGAGCCTCAGGGCCCTCGCGTAGACCGCGAGCACCCGCTCCGCCTCGGTACCGAACCAGCGCACGTCGCGAATCCCGGACCCGATGTGCGCGTGAAGTCCGCGCAGCTTCACGTGCTTGGACCGGACCGCCCGCTCGAGGGCGGCGTCCGCCTCACCGGTCTTGAGGTCGAGGCCGAAGTGCATTCGCCGTGAGCCGCTCTGCGCCGACGCATTGAGACCCCGCGGCGCGAGGTCGGGACAGATCCTGAGCGCGACGGGCGCCGTGAGCCCCGTTTCCGCAGCCACCTTCTCCAGACGCACCAACTCGTCCAGCGACTCCACGACGATGACACCCACACCCGCCTCGAGCGCCTGCCGCAACTCGTCATCCGGCTTGTTGGGTCCGCCCACGACCACATCGGCCGGCCTGACACCCAGGCGGAGCGCGAGGGAGAGCTGATAGCCGCCGGTCACTTCAGCTCCCAGCCCTGCGCGATGCAGCTGCTGGAGCACGCCGGCCACGCAGTTGGTCTTGTAGGAGAAGCAGGCGAGAGCACGGCGCGGATAGGCACGGAACGCGTCGGTGAACTCGCCGCAGCGACGTTGGAGCTTCGCCGCCGACACGACGTGGAGCGGCGTGCCGAACTCGTCCGCCAGAGCCGCCAGATCGTGTCCATCCATCGCGAGCCGACCGCCGACACGGTCCAGCCCCCAGTCCTGAGGCTTCATCAGCGGCTCCGGACGAGACCCGGCTCTGAGGTATCGGCCAAGCTCTGCCGCCGCAAGGGCACGAAGGCCAGTTGGCGTTCTCAACCCAACGCGCGCTCCGCCTCCTTGCGGACCAGTGGCCTCCCCAGGTACTGAGTACGCGATGGATCGCCTCGTTACCACGACCCACCTCGAGATGACGGATCGGGCCCAGCTGCGACCGACCAAGTCGGCGAACGCAGCCGTGCGCCTGGTACGCTCGGAGATCCCCTGCCCGGAGCTCAATCGCTTCCTCTATGCCGCGGTCGGCGCGCAGTGGACGTGGTACAGCCGGCTGCCGTGGAGCCGCGCACGGTGGCTCGCCTATCTCGACCGCCCGGAACTCGAGACGTGGGTGGCCTACGTGTCCGGGACGCCCGCCGGTTACTTCGAGCTGGAGCGGCAAGACGACGATAGGGTGGAGATCGCATACATCGGACTGCTTCCGTCGTTCATCGGCACGGGGCTCGGGGGACAGCTCCTCACCGCCGCCGTCACCCGGGCATGGGAGATGGGGGCGAAGCGAGTCTGGCTGCACACGTGCGACCTGGACCACCCGCGTGCCCTCGCGAATTACCGGGCCCGAGGATTCACGGCGTTCAAGGTCGAGTCCCAGGTCGAGCAGATCCCGGACGCGCCGCTGGAGGCGTGGCCGGGCGCCGATGCGCCGTCCGCAGAGCGATAGCGAAATCACCCGGCACGAAACTCGATCATTTTCGTCGGCGCACCACGAGGTGACACCCGGTTGACGGTGGCACCTCGGGCTGCTGCCTCTCGTAGGGTCCCGAGCACCAACACACTTCAACTTGACGACAGGGTTCTGCGGCCTCTTCCAGGGAGGCGGTGATGACCCGCAAGGACGACCGCGGCCACCGGTGGACCGACCGGGGAGTCGAGCGCGCCGTGATCCGGATCGTGCGCAGCCTTTCACCGGGATTCGGCCGCCGGAAGATCACCCGCAAGACGCGGCTGCACACCGATCTCGGCTGGGACGACTGGTACGTGCTGCGCGTCGTGAAGCCGATCCGCCGGACGCTGCACGAAAGCCTCGAGGACCGCGTGGTGCTCGCCCTCAAGTCGGTGGGCGACCTGGTGAGCTACGTGTGGAACAGGATGGAGGACGCGTGAGACCGGGGCCGTTCGCGCTCGCGTCGTTGCTCGCGGTCTCCCGTGCGGCAGCCCAGGCGCCGACGCACCGGTGGGACCTGCTGGTCGGTCACTCGTACTCGTCGGCCCGCGCCCTCACCCAGCCCGCGACGCTGGTGCTCGAGCAGGAGCGGGGGGCTCCGCTCTACACCGTCCTCGACGCCGCCGCCCTGGTGCGCGGCTCGCTCACGGCTCGCACCTGGCTCGAGGTGGGCCTCCGCGCCCGCGGCGGCTCAGCCCGCCCCGCGCGCCAGCGCGTCTACGGTGCGATGGCGCGCACGTACGCGGAGCTGGACCCGCTGCTCGTCGCGGTCGGCGGCGAGTACCTCGCGGACGACCACTTCGACGTGAGCCAGCCGGCCGCCACCGTGGAGCTGACGCCGCTCGGCGGCGGGCGCGGGCTCGGCACCTGGGTGAGTCCCGACCTCCACCTCCGCTGGCGCCCCTGGCTGGGCGTGTCGTGCGGCGGCGGCGTGCGCCCCTACGCCCGGCTCTCCGCCGAGTTCGTGAGCGGCCGGGCGGAGGCGGGCGTCGAGGGCACGGCGTGGCTGGTCGAGGGCGACGGCCGGACGTTCGTCCAGGGCGACCTCTCCGTGCGCCTGGTCGGCGGGCTGTTCGTCACGGCGAGCGCCGAGGCCGGCCGCCCGCCGCCGCGTTTCGAGCCCGGAGGCCGCTTCGGCCTCGGACTCGGGTTCCGTCTCGGCTCGACACCCTGAGCAGCGAGGAGCGCCGGATGAGCGACGTGAACGGTAGGAGAGGCATGGGTTGGCTCAAGGACTACCCCGACTTCCGCGACTACGGCCCCACCCACGCGGCCGTGGCACCGGCGCTCGCCGCCGGCAACCTCGGCCCCGACCTTCCCCGCGCCCGGACGGCGCTGCCGACCAAGGTGGACCTGCGCCGGTGGTGCTCGCCCATCGAGGACCAGGGCACGCTCGGCTCGTGTACCGCGCACGCGGGCGTCGGGTTGATCGAGTGCTGCGAGCGCAAGGCGTTCGGCGAGCACGTGGATGCCTCGCGCCTCTTCCTGTATAAGGTCACCCGCAACTTGATGCGGACGACCGGCGACAGCGGCGCATACCTGCGGGCCACGATGGGCGCCCTGGCCCTGTTCGGCGTGCCGCCGGAGAAGTACTGGCCCTACGTCGAGAAGCAGCTCGACGCTGAGCCCACGGCGTTCTGCTACGGCTTCGCCGAGCACTACTCGGCGCTCAAGTACTTCCGCCTCGACCCCGCCGGCACCAAGCCGGACGAGCTGCTGAGGCGCATCAAGTACTATCTCGCGGGCGGGCTGCCGGTGATGTTCGGCTTCACCGTGTACGCCTCCGTCGCCCAGGCCGACAGGACCGGCGCCATCCCCTTCCCGATGCCGCGGGAACCGGTGGAAGGGGGACACGCCATCGTCACGGTGGGCTACGACGACGACCAGACGATCCGCAACGCAGCGCCCGGCGCGGAGGCGACGGCGGGAGCGTTGCGGATCCGCAACTCGTGGGGCGCCGGCTGGGGGGAGAAGGGCTGTGGGTGGCTGCCCTACGACTACGTCACGAAAGGGCTGGCGCAGGACTGGTGGTCGCTGATCAAGATGGAGTGGATGGAAACCGGCGCCTTCGGACTCGACGCATGAGACTCTTCGCCTACTTCGACCTCTCGGAGCGCGCCGTGCGCGAGGCGGCGGCCGCGCGCAGCGCCCCCGTCGCGATGCCGCTCGGCGAGCAGCTGCTGATCTACGCCGGGTGCCTGCTCGGGGTGCTGTTCGGCGCCGCCGTGCGCGGCGGCGGGAGCACCGTCGTCCCCACGATCACCTGGGTGGGCGTTACGGTCGCCGCGGTCATCGCGCTCGCCATCCTCCCGCTCGCGTTCGAGCGGCTCAGCGTCCGGCCGCGCGCGCCCCTACTCTTCCGCGTGGGCCTGGCGGTGCAGCAGGGCGTGTTCTGGCAGGTGCTGCTCGCCGCGGCGGGCCGCTCGCTCGGAGGTTGAGCCGACGGGCCCGGCCGCGGCGGTGCGACGCGTTACGGATGTTCGACGATGATCAGGCGCGCGTCGTCCTGGGCGATGGCGCGCAGGAAGGCGATCAGGCCGGCGACCTGGTCGGGTGGCTGGACGCCGCGCGCGCCGTTCCCGCGCCGCACCAGCCGGACCACCCGTCCCTCCTGGGTGTAGCTCGAGCTGTAGAACCCGTACACGCTCGACGCCTCGACGGGCGCCGGGAGCCGCGCACGCCAGCCGGGCGGCAGCGTGATCCGGAACTCCTCGTCGAACGCCGTCGGGCCCAGCACCGACGCGACGTCGATCGGGTAGCGCCGAGGGACGTGCGACTCCAACTCCGCGACCTGGCCCGACGAGAACAGCGGGCCCAGGGGAAGGCGCAGGATGCTGGTGCCCACCCCGGCGCCACTCATCGCCTGCGCGTTGCGGATGACGACCGAGATGCGGGCCGGGGCGCTCAGGTCGCGGCCGTCGAACAACTCCAGCGAATCGCCCACCGCGCCGTCGAAGACTTCGTTGGCCGCGCTGCGCGCGATCTCCTCCCGCTCCGTGGCGGAGAAGCTGCGGCTCAGCGCGTCGCGCAGCCCCCCCTGCGTACGTCCCGTGCGCGTGCGGGTCAGCCGGCCGTTGAAGATCCCATCGGACGACAGCTCCCCGTCGAGCCGGTCCACAGCCTGGCTGGCCGCGATCGAGTCGAGGGGGAGCTGGATCTCCTCGCCGCTCCCGTCAGGGTGCACCAGCAGGCCGAAGTCACCGTACTCCGACGGCGGCAGCTGCCCGAACGGCACGTCGCCGGCCGTGAGATCGACGTAGACGTAGCCCCCGGGGCGCTGCACCGCCGCGATCATGTGGTCGAACTGCCCGGCGGAGGGGAGCGCCGAATCCACGGTGCCGGTGGCGTTGAGCAGGACGGGGAAGGCGTGGAATCCCATCCGCTGGGCGAGGGCGACGAACAGCGTCGCCTTGTCCTTGCAGTCGCCGTACTTCGTCTCGAGCACCGCGGCCGGGAGCCGCGGCTGATAGCCGGCGATGCCGAGCGAGACGGAGACGTAGCGGAAGTCCTGCGCCACCCAGCGGTGCACGGCGCGCAGCGAGTCCATGCCCGTGGCCGCGCCGCCCACGACCTCGGCGAGGCGCGCGTCCAGCTCCGGCGTCACCGCGTAGCGGTCGCGTGCCAGGCCCGCATACCAGCGCGCCACGTCGCCCCACGCTTCCGGCGCGCCCACGGCGACGCCGACGTACACGTCGTTCGAGTCGGAGGCGAACGGCTCGGGTGGCGGCGGCTTCGGCACCTCCGCGGTCGCCCACACGTACACGCGGCGGCCGTGCGCTTCGGTGGTGCGCCGCTCGAAGCGCACGTTCCGCTCCCTGATGCGGGGCGTGAGCGAGGCCGGCACGTCCACGATGAAGCGCGAGCGGCGCGTCGGGCGGCCGGTGGTGACGCTCCACGCGGAGAAGAAGTCCCCCGGCATCACCGGCTTGGTCGTCTCGACCGTATAGCTGTAGTCCACCAGGACGCCCGGCACGACGCCGCCCAGCGTGGCGCGGCGCAGCTTGACGTCGGAGTACACCGGCGACTCCATGGCCGCCGGCGAGTCGCTTTCCTGCTCGTGCGTGGGCTTCTCGCTGATGACGGTACCGTCGGGCTTCAGCACGCGCACCCAGTTGATGGTGAGCTTCTCGTGCGCGGTGGAATACGAGAACACCTGCTCCCCCCAGTGCTCCGCACCCTCCTGCGTCAGGATCTGCACCACCTGGCGGTAGGTGCGGCTGCCGCGGCCGTCTGCCTCCACGCGCACCACGCCGTCGTCGAGCAGGTAGACGTACGGATCGTCGGGATAGTCGGCCGGATTCACCGCCAGAGCGTAGATCGTGTCGGCCCGCACCGAGGGATCGCCGGCCGGCGTCGTGACCGGCGCCTGCGCCAGCGCGGCCGACGCCAGCAGTGGAAGAAGGATCAATGGAGTCCGCATGGAGTTCAAAGATGACTGGTGCCCGTATCCCCGGCAACGCATAGTACCTAGAGTATGCCGTACTGCCCCGAGTGTTCTGCCTTCGTGCCCGAGGCCGTCGAGCTGTGCCCGACCTGCGGTGCGTCGCTGGTGCCGACGCCGGCGGACGGGAAGGTCTCGCAGCCCGCGGCGCGGGCGGTGACCGACACCGACCAGGTCGCGCGCGACCTGAGCCAGGCGCTCGGCGCGGGGCACCAGTACCTGCGGCTGGTCGGCGTGGGCGGGATGGGCGCGGTCTTCCTGTACCGGGAGGTCGCGCTGAAGCGGCTGGTCGCCGTCAAGGTGCTGGCGCCCGACCTGGCGGCGGACGCGGCGGCGCGCGCGCGGTTCACCCGCGAGGCGCGCTCGGCGGCCGCGCTCTCGCACCCCAACGTGGTCCGGGTGTACGCCGTCGGCGCGACGGCGGAATTTCAGCTCCCCTACATCGTGATGCAGTACGTCGAGGGCCCGTCGCTGGCGCAGTGGATGGAGGAGCACGGGCGCGCGAGCGAGCGCGACGGGCGCCGCATCATCGGAGAGGTCGCCGCCGGTCTCGCGGCGGCGCACGCGCGCGGGCTGCTGCACCGCGACGTCAAGCCGGGCAACGTGCTGCTCGAGGCCGAGTCGGGGCGGGCGTACGTCGCCGACTTCGGCGTCAGCGCCGCCGTGGCGGCCAGCTCGCCCGAGACCACGGGCAGCCTCACCGCGACAGGCCACGTCGTGGGCACGCCCATCTACATGAGCCCCGAGCAGGCCGGGGGCGACCCGCTCACACCCAAGAGCGACGTGTACAGCCTCGGCGTGCTGGCCTACGAGCTGCTGGTCGGGGAGCTGCCCTTCAAGGCCACCACGGCGATGGGCTGGGCCGCGGCGCACCTCCGCGATACGCCGACCCCGGTGGCCGATCGCCGCGCGGACCTCTCCCCCGAGGTGAGCCGGCTGGTGGACCGCTGTGTCGCCAAGGAGCCTGCCGACCGGCCGAGCGCGGACGAGGTGGCGCGCGGGATGATGCCCACGCTCGCCTCCGAGATCGACTGGCCGCCGCCGGGACTGCACTGGCTGCACGGGCGCGCGCGCGTGCTGAGCCGCCTCGCGCTGGCCACTTTCGGCGGCGCGGTGCTGACGCTGACGGCACTCACCTTCACGCCGCAAGTGCTGCGGGCGAACGCCAACTGGCTGTGGACCTTCCAGAACCCCTCGAGCCGGGACCCGGTCGCCGTCTCGCTGTTCGTGTGGCAGGCGCTGCTCGTTCTGGGCGTGACCGTGCTCGCGCTGAGCCTGGCGGCCTTCCTCGCGCTCGGCGTGGGCGCGGCCCACCGGCTGGTGCGGCTGCGCGGCGCCGGGTGGCGCTGGGTTACGCTGATGGACATCGCGGCCGACCACGACCAGCGCAGCGGACTGGCACTGAGCGGCGCGCGGGAGTTCGCCTCGCTGGAGGAGCCGCGGCGGCGCGCCATCCTCGCGGCGCGGCGGTGGCGCGCAGGGGCCCTGCTCGGCGCGGTGCTGTGGACGCTGATCGCCGTGGGCGGGTGGGGCCTGCTGCTGTTCTCCGGATCGCTGCAGGCGCAGCCGGTCGTGCCGGTCGTGGAACTCTGGCTCTGGCTGGTGGCCCTCGGCCCGCCGCTCCTCGGCATCGCCGGCGTCGTCGCCGCGCGGATTGCCGAACGGCGCCTCACCGGCCCCTTGGCCCGCGTCCGGCGCGGGTTCAGCGAATCCGACACCGACGCCGCGGAGTGGTACGCCGCGGTGCCCGACGCCGGGCGCCCGGCGGGCCCGGCCGTCCACGGCCTCAGGCGGTACGCCTGGACGGGCCAGCTGGTGGCCGTCCTGCTCGCGCTGGTGGTCGTGGTCGCGATCGGCGAGGCGGTGGCGGCCAGCGTCACCGCCGTGCTCTCCACCCAGCGCCTCGGCCCCAAGACCGCGGCGCTGGTGAACTATCAGAAGGACATCCTGTCGGACGACCCGGTGGCGACGGCGCGCGGCGCGTGGGTGGCGCTGCTCCCCTCGCCCGAGCCAGCGGCCGACAGCACCGTGCGCGCCTGGATTCGCGCCCTGGCCGACCTCGCCGGGCGGACGCCGGAGGCGCTGCCGCTCTACGGGTCGCGGCCGTCCTCCCTGCTGCACGGATCCGGCGCACTGCTCCAGGCGTTCCGGGAAGCCGCGGCGGACTCCCTGCCGGCGGGATTCACGGACTCGCTCTCGGCGCTGGCGGAGCACCCGCGCACCCGGCTCTTTCAGCGGATCGCACGCACGCCGCTGCCCGCGACACAGATGGGCGGCCTCAACAGCCCGTTCGCCGCGACCGGGGAATCGGGAGACCCCAGGCTGAGCACCATCCCGCTGCAGGAGGCGGCCATCGGCAACGCGGCCGCAGCGATCGTGGCGGTTGCGCGGCACGACCTGGCCGGGGCCACGGCGCGGATTGGGGAAACGGCTTCGTTCGCGGAGCAGCTCCTCAAGGCGCCCGACGTGCGGGCCAATGCGCTTGGCGAGAAACTGCTGCGCGACCTGGTGGTCGAGCCGTTGCTCGTGTTGGCCAAGGGGAGGGCACGCGGACTCGACGCGGAAGCGCTGCGTGACGCCGAGCAGAGCCTCGATCAGCCGATGCCCGACGTGGCCGGCGCCGCGGGGCTCACCGTCAATCCGCGAGATATGATCCAGTTCACGGCCGCGGTCCGGAATCCGCACATCCCACCGGGCTACCGGATCGAGTACCTGATCGAGGGGTGGGCAGGCCTGTGCGCCAACCCGTGGGAGCTGCTCACGGGGCCTAGCGCGGCGCGGAAGCTGGCGATGCTCGCGGCAGCCGACGTGATGACCGACGTCCCGCACGCTCGCGGCTTCGTGGCGTACTACGCCGGGCAGTGGGAGCTGGGGGCCGCGCAGATCGGCGCCACCGGCCTGCGGCACGCCGTCGTCGAGCGCGGGCCGTGGGGCGTGCTGTCGCGCATCCGGATGTGCTCGTCGATGCTGTACTGAGAGGCGTCAGCCGCAAGCTGGGAGAGCGCAGAACAGTTGCGAGACGCACAGTTGCGAGCGGCTGTGAGACATGAGTCGTGAGCGACTGTACCAGCGGCTGGTTCTCTCCACTCAGCTGCACTCTCACGGCTGACATCTCGTAACCACTCGAAACTCGGCGTCTCGCAACTCCCCTCACACCAGCGAACTCGCTCTCCGAACCTCCGAGACGAAGCGAGTCAGCTTCTCTTCATCCAACATGCCGCGGGTGCGGACGCCGCTGCACACGTCCACACCGAACGGCCGCACCGTCCCGATGGCTTCCGCCACATTCTCGGGCGTGAGGCCGCCCGCGAGCCACACCGGGGCGCCCACAGCTTCCCGGATGCGCAGGCTGGTGCGCCAGTCGTGGGTGCGGCCGGTGCCGCCCAGCTCCTTGATGGGCAGGGACGGGTTGCCGGAATCGAGCAACAGGGCATCCACCGCGGGCGCGTACGCGACCGCCTCGTCCACCGCCTCGGGGCCGGTCACGTGCACGACCTGGACGATGCGCGTCGCGGGCAGGGCCGCGCGCAGGACGGCATGGCACTCCGGCTCGGGACGGTCCACGATCTGGACCGTCGAGGGACCGAGCCGCCGCACCTGGTCAATGATCGCGGCGGCGGCGTGGGCGCTGGTGAGGAGGAAGGTCGCGACGCCCGCCGGCACGCGCGGCACGATCTCCGCAATGAGGGACTCCGGGATCGGCCCGAGCCCACTCGGCATCGCCGACACGAGACCCACCGCGTCCGCCCCGTAGCGCGCGGCCAGCTCGGCCTCGGCCAACGATTGCATGCAGCAGATCTTGATCCAGGTTCGAGCCATGTCGCGTTTCCCGAGAGCTCAGTGACGAGATGGGAGTGCGCAGAACGGTTGCGAGACGCCGAGTTCCGAGTGGTCTTGAGCTGGAGGCGGACGGCGGGCAGCCGAGTTGGGAGGGCGGAGGCACTCTCCCCTCAGCACCTCACCACTGCCAACCACTCGCAACTCGGCGTCTCGCAACTCTTCTGGCATCCCCACTCTCCAACCTATGCTCTTTCCCGTCGTGCGTGCTACTGTACTGCCATGTTTCTGGACCGCGAAACCACGGCGTGGATCGACCACTGGGAGGACGAGGCCGACGCCGCCTTCCTCTACCGCGTGCTGGCAGAGGCCGAGCCGGACGCGAGCAAGCAGAGTCTCTACCGGCGCCTCGCCGAGGTCGAGGATCGCCACACCGGGATGTGGCGCAAGCTGCTGGCCGACGCGGGCGTGCAGCGCGGCGAATCGAAGCCGAGCCGCCGCGCGCGCCTGCTGGCCTGGACGGCGCGCCGCTTCGGTCCGGCGCTGCTCACGAACCTGCTCCTCAAGGAGGAGGGGCGCGAGGTCCGGGGCTACCTGGCGCTGTACCGCGACACCGCGCCAGGCGCCGCGAAGGACACGGCGCTGACGCTCGCCAGGGAATCGGCCGAGCACGCCGAGACGCTGGGGGAGCTCGCGGGCAAGAGCGGCGAGCCATGGCACCAGATGGAGTCGGGCGGGTTCGTCCGCAACGTGGTGTACGGCTTCAACGACGGACTCACCGCCAACTTCGGTCTGGTGGCGGGGGTGATCGGCGCCAGCGTCGCGCCGCACATCGTGCTGCTCTCCGGTGTGGCCGGGATGGTGGCGGACGCGCTCTCGATGGGCTCCTCCGGCTACCTCGCGGCCAAGAGCGAGCAGGAGGTGTACGCGCACGAAATCTCGATGGAGGCGGACGAGATCCGCCTGATGCCGGAGGTCGAGGCCGAGGAGCTGGCGCTGGTGTACGAGGCCAAGGGCGTGCCGAAGAACGAGGCGCGCCGCAGGGCCGCCGACGTGATGAAGGACCCCGAGCGCGCCCTCGCCGAGAAGGTGCGCGAGGAGCTGAAGATCGGCGCCCAGCACTCGACGCCGCTCCGCGAGGGGTGGATCACCGGCACCGCGACCGCGGTCGGCGCCTTCATCCCGGTCGCACCCTTCCTGGTGCTGCACGGCGCGCCGGCGGTGTGGACGGCGTTCGCGATTGCGATGCTGTCCCATTTCGCCGTGGGTGCCGCGCGCAGCGTCTTCACGGGGCGCGGAATCTTCCGCAGTGGCATCGACATGTTCGTCGTCGGACTCGGCGTGGCCGCGGTGGGCTACGTGGTTGGCGGCCTCATCGCCCGGGCGCTATGACGAGGACGATGTGGATCGCTCTCGCTCTGCTGTGCGTGGCCGGATTCCTGGCCATAGCGCGCAGAATGAGTGAAACGAGGAGCTCAGAGCAGTCGCGAGACGCAGAGTTGCGGGCTGGTGAAGAGGCAGGCAGTCTCGAAGACTCTATAGACTGGGACGAGCTGAAGCGCGCTGAAGATGAGATCCGGGACGTGGATCCGCGCGCCAACCCCGAGGACGGCTTCGCAGGCGACGACTGGGGACCGGGCAGCGTGCCCAAGCCGCCGATCGTGTGAACTCGCGGCAGTCAGCGGTACTTGTTCGTCAGCCCATCCAGCATCTGGTGGAACCGCCGGTGGACATCCGCGCCCATTACCACTTGCTCGTGGCGATCGAAGGCCGCGCTGATCTCGCGGTCCTGCTCCTCGCTCAGTAGCCCGTCGGCGATCACGAACAGTCCCTCGTTCTCCATCGCGATGTGCCGCTCGAGCATCGCGCCGAATTCGCGCGCGGCGGCGGTGAAGCGTTGGCGGGCCGCTGCGTCACGTGCCAGCGCGGGCAGCTCGCGGCGGAGGATGCCGACGAGGCGGCGCCCCTGTTCGTGTTGCTCCAGGAGCATCGGGATCGGGCCCGTGCCCCGCGCCAGGCCTGCGGTCTGCAGCACTGGAAAGAGGATGGTCTCCTCCTTCACGTGATGGCAGCCGTCCGCGAAGACGGTGAAGAACTCGAGCAGGCCGCCGAGGTCATCGGCCACCGGGAGGTCGTTCCCCCCAACCCGCTTGGCGAGGATGTCGAGCACCGCCAGTGCCTGCAGGATGACGTCGTGCTCGTGAATCAGGGTCCGGGTCGCCTTCATCGGATCGGCTCCGCGCGCAGTCTTTCGACTCCCTTGGCCGTGACCCGCGCCTGGATCAGCGGAAGGGGTGAGGCCTTCCCTTCCCCAATCTCGAGCGCCGCGTCGAGCGCGCGACGCCCCAGCTCGATGCCGTCCGCGTCCTTGGCGAAGATCGAGGCCAGCGGCTCGGAGGTGTGCACCTGCTGCCCGGGCCGCGCGGTGATGACGAAGCCCACCGTCGGGTCCACCACGTCGTCCACCTTGCGGCGGCCCCCGCCCATCTCGACCACGGCGCAGCCGATGGCCCGCGGCTCCACCCGGAGAATCGTGCCGGCCGACTTGGCGTAGTAGACCTCGACCGCCTCCGCCTGCGGCAGCAGCGCCGGGTCGTCCACCACGGCGGGATTCCCGCCCTGCGCCTCGATGATCTTCTGGAACGTCTCCGCCGCCTTGCCGTTCTTGAGCGCTTCCTCGAGCCGCTTGCGCGCCTTCGCCCGGTCCTTCTCCCCCGCCAGGACCAGCATCTCGACGCCCTCGGCGAGCGTGACCTCGTGCAGGTCCTCGGGGCCCTCGCCGCGGAGCCCCATGATCGCCTCCTCCGCCTCGAGCGCGTTGCCGCACGCCCGCCCGAGCGGCCGGTCCATCGCCGTCAGCAGGGCCACGGTCGGGCAGCCACGGTCCTCGCCCAGCTCGATCATCGTCTGCGCGAGGGTGAGCGAGCGCTCCGCGTCGGTGATGAACGCGCCGCTCCCCTGCTTCACGTCGAGCACCAGGCCGTTCAGCCCCTCGGCCAGCTTCTTCGACATGATGCTCGCGGCGATCAGGGGCACGCACTCCACCGTCGCGGTCACGTCGCGTAGCGCGTAGAGCTTCTTGTCCACCGGCGCGATCTCGGGCGTCTGGCCGATCATCGCGCAGCCGATCTGCTCCACCTGGGCGCGGGTCTGCTCGAGCGAGAGATCGGTGCGGAAGCCAGGGATGCTCTCCAGCTTGTCGAGGGTGCCGCCGGTGTGGCCGAGGCCGCGGCCGCTCATCATCGGCACGGCGACGCCGCAGGCGGCCACCAGCGGCGCCAGGATCAGCGAGACCTTGTCGCCCACCCCGCCGGTGGAGTGCTTGTCCAAGACCGGCCGGCCAAGGCCCGTGAAGTCGAGCCGGCCGCCCGACGCCATCATCCCGTCCAGCAGTCCGGCGGTCTCCTCCCGCGTCAGGCCGCGGAGGAAACACGCCATCAGCAGGGCGGAGATCTGGTAGTCGGGCACGGACCCGGCGCTGTAGGCGCCCAGCAGCTCCCGCCACTCGGCCGCCGAGAGCGCGCCGCCGTCCCGCTTGCGCTCGATGAGCCCGGGGACAAACATTAGGCCACCCTCACCGCACCGGAGAACCGTCTATGCGCCCGCTGCCGCTCGCCGCGTCTGCCACCCTCGCCGCGCTGCTGGCCTTCGCCGGGGCGCCGGCCGCCGCGCAGGACGCGGCCGGCCACATCGCCGCGGGCGACGCCGCCCGCTGCGAGCGCAACGCGCAGGCCGCGCTGGCGCACTTCCGTGAGGCCCTGGCGCTCGATTCGCACAACTACGAAGCCAGTTGGAAGGCGTCGCGCGAGCTGGCCGACATCGGCAAGCTGATGCCCGACGCCCAACGCAAGGCGCGCGACTCGGTGTATGCCGACGCGCTGACGCTGGCCCGATGGGCGGTGCGGATCGATTCGATGGGGGCCGACGGCCACTACATGGTCGCGGTGGCGGCCGGCCGGGTCGCGCTCACCAAGAGCGCGCACGAGCGCGTCAAGTCGGCCAGCGTGGTGCGTGACGCGGCGCTGCGGGCCATCGCCCTCGATCCCCGGCACGACGGCGCGATGCACGTGATGGGCCGGTGGAACGCCGAGATCATGCGGCTGCCGGGCCTCACTAAGTTCTTCGCCCGCACCTTCCTTGGCGCCTCGGTCTTCAAGGAGGCGTCGTGGGACAACTCGGTGAAGTTCTTCAGCGACGCGATCCAGATCGACTCGTTGAACATCTATCACCACCTGGACCTTGCCGAGGCGCTGGTGGACGCCGGCCGGCCGGCGGAGGCGCGGCCGCATCTCGAAGAGGTCGCGCGGCTCCCGCTGGGCTGCGACTCGGGCGATCCGACGTACCAGCAACAGGCCGCCGAGCTGCTCCAGAAGATCACTCGGCGGTAGCCTCGTCCCTGGCGTGCTGCCGGTGCTCGCGCGCCCGGCGGAGCCGCCGCTTGGCTTCGTCGTAGCGCTCGCGCGCTTCGTCCCTCAGCAGGCGCGCCCGCCGCGCCAGGTCGCGCCGCGTGTCGGCGCCCGACTGCGGCGCCAGCAGCAGGGCCAGCCCGGCCCCGACCAGCGCACCCAGAATGAGGCCCGCGGCGAACGTGCGGGCCTTGCCGCTTCCACCTTCGGCGTCCATCGCGTTCTCCCTCGTGTCGCGCTCTTCCCGCCCGGTCGCGGTCACCGGCCCCGCGCCCCCGCCGGCGGCGCGGCGGCCGCGAGCGGACTGAAGACGTGCCAGCAACTTCGTGTGGGCATAGGGACGCAGAACGTAGCCCGCGCGGCCGCGCGCGGCAACTCGGGCCGGGACGAACCTCACCGCACGAGCACGACGAGGTCCCGGCCGCGCCACGCGGTGGCGCAGACGTCGGCCCGCACCTCCACGCTGTCACCCGGGTCCACGGAGAGCACGCCAAGCGCGTGATAGTGCGGGTCGTGATTCACGACGCGCAGCCGCACCCACTCCGGGTCGTGCAGCGTCAGCGTCGCCGGGATCGGCCGCCACCGGCCCTCCCCGACACGAAAGGCGCGGCCATCGCCCTGGAAGGTCACCGTGACGGTTCGGTTACGCAGGAACACGGCGCCAAGCACGAAGCCCAAGACCAGCGGCAGGAACGGTGCGACGGCTACGAGCTTCCGAAGCTTCACGTCCCCAGCGCCTCGGTGACGCCCGCGTACAGGTGGTCCACGTCCGCTTCGCTGTGCGGGATCACGCGCGCCAAGCCGCCGTCGCGGCCGACGACGAACACGGTCGCCGAGTGCGCGACCAGGACGTTGCCCGCAGAGTCGCGGGTGACCCACGACGCCACATGGAAGGAGCGCTGCACCGCGGCCAGGGTGGTCGAGTCGCCCGAGAGGCCGACGAAGGTGGAATCGAACTGGCGCGCGTACGCCATGGCCCGCTCCGGGCTGTCCCGCCCGGGATCGACCGTGACGAACACGAACCGCACGCGCTCGGCGCGGGGCCCGAGCCGCCGCCGCACTCCCACGAAGTTCACCAGGGTCAGGGGACAAATGTCGGGGCAGTGCGTGTAGCCGAAGAAGACCAGCACCACGTTGCCCCGCTCCTGGGCGAGGTCGAAGACGCGGCCGTCACTCCGCCGCAGGCTGAGGACCGGCCCGGGCGAGGGTGTGGCGGCGCCGGCGCTGAGCGACTGCTCCAACCGGTCGTATCTCACCACCCGGGCGCGGACGGGCACGCGTCCGGCATGCCGGAATACCAGCACCAGCGGCACCGTGTCGCCTGCGCTCACCTGGCGGCGGAGCCCCTCCAGCATGATGTGGATGCCACCCGGCTTGAGGCGCACCTCGCCGTGGCGCGGCACCGGCAACGCCACGAGCGGCGCCATCATGGTCATGTCACCCTGGCGCATCATGCCGTGGAGCTGCGCCTTGGCGGCCAGCGGTGATTCGACGCCGGCGAGCGTGTCGTCCACATCGCCCTCGTTGGAGATGGCGAGGAACACGCCCATCGTCGCCTCTCCCGGCGCCCCCGTGCTGACGGGCTCCGGGCCGACGACGTTGCTCACCACGATCCCGCCCTGACGAAACTGCTCAGACCTACCGAGCGACGCTCGGTCGCGGCACCCGGTCGCCACGCCGGCGACCAGTCCGGCCGCGAGCACGCACACCCCACAGCGCGTGATCATCCGTCCTCCGAGACGAGAAGCAGGGCGAGATCGGTCCCCGCCCACACGATCGTGCGCGAGGCGGTGGCCACCCACTCCCGGGCCATCGAGCGCCCGACCCTAGCGCAGCGGCGGTTCGACACCGCGCGCCGCCGTGAAGACCGGCTCGCCGAACTGCGCCACGCCAAACCGAGCGATGGCATCCTGAGCGGCGGGTGAGATGAGCCAGTCGGCAAACACCTGCGCACCGGCCGCATTCAGGTGGGGCCTGCCCGCCGGCACGAGCTCGATGACGTGATACACATTGATCAGGCTCGGTTCCGGCGGGCGTAACGCGACCAGGTCGAGCACCGCGCGAAGGGCGCGCAGCGTCGCACGGTCGCACATGACATAGGCCCCGCGCTCGCTCGCCAACCGCAGGGTCGCCGCCATCCCCTGGCCGCTCTCGATGTAGCCGGGCCACTCCGGCCTGCCACCCGCGACGCGCCAGAGCGCCAGCTCACGCTGATGCGTTCCCGAGGAATCGCCGCGTGAGACGAAGGTCGCGTGCGCTTGCGCGATGGCCGTCAAGGCCGCGGCGGCGGTCGGGCTCCGCGCAACACCGGCCGGATCGTCTACCCGGCCCGCGATGGTGAAGTAGTTCCAGGCCACGACCATCCGGCGCGCCACGTTGCCGGTGCGGACGAACGCCGATTCGGCCGCCGGTGCGTGCGTGATGAGGACATCGGCATCGCCGCCCCGCCCCAGACGGAGGCACTGGGCGGTGGCGCAACCGACGACGCGCACGTGAAAGCCGGTCTGGCGCTCGAAGATCGGAACGATCGAATCGAGGAGGCCGGAATCGTAGAGGGTGGTGCCCGCGGCAAGAACCAGATCGCGCGACGCCGGGGCCACCTGGGCAGCCGCCGGCACGACGGCGCCAAGCGCCATGACCCCGACGCAGGTGAGGAGCCTTCTTCCCAGCCGGTGCATCATTCTCTCCCGCGTGTCGTGCCAGTCAGCCGACTACGGCTCGTCACGCACGCGCAGAGCAATGACCTGCCGCACGCAGCGAGCGCCCTTTCCGTCGGCGGGCACGATCAGGCGAAATGGTCCTGCCGCCGCCGGCAGCGGTTGCCCGTCCTGCCGATCGGCCAGCAGCACAACGCGGGACCCGATGCCCGGTGCAAGTTCCGCGAGCGCGAAGACCGCACGATAGCGGTCGGCGGCTTCGACCACGACGCGCCTGGTGAGATCGGGACCCCGAAGGCTGTCGAGTGGTACCCCCTCGTGGCGGAGCAGCTCCGACAGGCGGACACCGGCGTACAGGTGGGAGGGGCCGTGTTCCGGCGACCAGCGTACCGAATCGCGCGGGAGCGCGGCCAACTCCGCGGCGTGCAGGACCGTCACACGCCCCGCGACTTCAATCAACAGGGAATCAGCGGGCGGGGCCGACTGGCTCGGCGCGAGAGCGAGCAACAGGGATGCCAGCAGGTACATCGTGACAACCTCCATGCCAATCGCAGTAGACTCGGGTGGGGCCACCTAAGCCAGTGTGTCTCAGCCGCCGGCAACCCGCCCGCCAATTAGCGCCCCCTACTATGTGCGACGTAAGTCCTGCGCGTTAGATGAGCGGGCCTTGGCCGCCCCGCATCGTGGCGAAAAGGTGAAGCGTCGGAGAAATTGTCGCCTCTTGCCGCAGGCCGGAATCAACGTAGACTGAGGAGTGGCTAACACTACTCAGGACATGACTATGCGTGGTGCCGACTGGGGAGCACAGGTTGCCGTGAGCTTCGCGTTAACCGCGGGAGGTGGCCGCTTCGGCACCTCGACCGAGAGCGCGCCATGAGCGAGGATCCGGTACTCCTTCAGCTCCAGCGATCCCTGGCATCCGTCTACAAGGTGGAGCGGCAACTGGGTCGTGGCGAGATCGCCGTCGTGTACCAGGCGACGGAGATCGCCGCGAACCGCCCCGTCGCCCTCAAGGTACTCGCGCCCGGGCTTGGCCAGGGCCCGGCGGCCGCGCGCTTCAAGCGCGACGCGCGGACGGCCGCGGGCCTGAATCACCCGAATATCGTGCCGATCTACCGCGTCGGCCTTATCGCCGGCGCCTACTTCTTCGCGATGAAGCTCGTGGAGGGCCGTCCTCTCGACGCGGTCATCGAGTCGCAGGGCGCCCTCCCGCTGCCGGCCATCCTCGTGGTGCTCCGCGCAACCACTGCGGCGCTCGCCTATGCCCACGAGCGCGGCGCCGTTCACGGTGACATCAAGGGCGCCAACATCCTGCTGGACCAGGACGGGCGCGTGATGATGTCGGACTTCAGCATCGCGCGCGCGGTCGAGGACGAAACGCGCGCGGCGGCCGGCAAGCCTCACTTCTTGAACCCGGAGCAAGCCGCCGGCCGCCCCTTGGTCCCTCAAAGCGACCAGTATTCCCTCGGAATCGTAGCGTTCCAGATGATCACGGGCTCAGTGCCGGCCGGCGCCGACTCGCTCACATCCGTACCCGACGTGCGCTCGGCGCGCGACGGGCTCCCGGATGGGTTGGTGCAAGTCGTGCAGACCGCGCTCGCGAAGGACCCGGCGCAGCGGTACGCGAGTACGGCAGACATGCTCGCGGCACTCGAAGCGATTCCGTTCAGCGACGCCGAACGCCGGGAGGCCTACGCAGTGCTGGGGCAGCTCGCGCGCGGCGAGCCGGTGCCCAAGGTGCGTGCACCCTCCCCGCCACCGCGGCGTGAGGTACAGCCGGCCAGCACTACTAGATCGGAA
>Ga0209777_10000086_pt1 | contig 155086 bp, 195 predicted proteins | sample FrelakmetHBP12HB_FD_187147 | JGI IMG/M metagenome (GOLD analysis project Ga0209777, IMG submission 187147) | Freshwater lake sediment microbial communities from the University of Notre Dame, USA, for methane emissions studies -HBP12 HB (SPAdes)... | ecosystem: Environmental > Aquatic >... | reverse complement strand
ATAGCGGCCATGCCCCCGAGCTCGAGCGGCGTCTCTGGCGGCGACCCTTCAGGCAACGCTCCCGGTTTCTACGACCGGCAGGCCGACCGGCTCAGGGACGGTGGTGGGGCGCCCTTTCGGGACAATGAATACTGGGGCTATGCGGCCGTTCACGGGCGTCAGCGCGAAGCGCTCGAGCCGTGTATCTCGGAGAGACCGGTCTTCATGGACAAGCTGAAGCTCGGCGACCTCGTCGAGTACCTCGGTTATATGTTTCGTGACCCCAACCGGAGATTTGGTGTTGTGGCTGAAATGCGGGAGTCTCCTCATACCGGATTGTTGGAAATATTTGCCAGATGGGAGGACACGCCGAGGAAGGCGGAGTATTCTTTTATGAGCGGCGGAGGGAGCTACTACTCATATACCGATGATTACCAGGGCCCTTATCAAATCATCAAACGCGGGTTGGCCCGCAAGGCGGCCTATTCGGCGGCCATTCATGAGCGCCAGCGGGCGGCCGTTGGAGCGGATATACCAAAGGAACCGGTGACGATAGACAAGCTGCTCGTCGGCGACTTGGTCGAAGACCTCAATAGATTCAATCCCGATTATCTGAGGTTCGGCGTCATATCCGATATCAAAAGGTTTTCGCAGTCTCCGAAAATCGTTGCCTATGCAAATTGGGCCGGGACCGAGGAAGCCGCCAAGCGGTTTTTTATGAAAGATGAGAATACCGAGTACACGAGCGTCACTTCCAGTAGTACTTTCCGTATCATCGAGCGCGGGCTGACCCGCAAGGCCGCCTATTCAGCGGCCGTGCACAAGGCCCAGCGCGGTGCTGTCCGGTCGGCCGTCGAACCCTTTATTCTCACCGAGGAAGAGCGCGACCGCATGGTGGACCTCATGGCAGGCGGTCCGCTTGAATGGAATGAGAAGGTCGACAGGCGTCTCTTCGACCGCGGGGTCATAGTTGAATATGACAAGAACCCCGATTACCCCCCCACCGGAGCGGTGCAGCCCAACTTTGATGTTATCGACACGAATGGAATTCATCCGTTCTATACACGCGATGGATTGATAACGCGGGAGTGGGGCGGTACCGGGTATCTGTCGTGCACTATTTGCGGGGATAGAAAGTGTTATTGGGTGAACCTGCATAGGGGTCTTTGCTGTGTCTGCGACCTCACTTCGGATGCAGAATGCGCTCCTTGTGGTGAACGGGCGGCAAAGGCCGGGGTCTCGTATTCGGCGGCCGTGCACAAGGCTCAACGGAGTGCCGTCGAGAAAGATACCGAGAGCAAGAGAATTAGAGATTTAAGACGCGATATCAATGAATGTTACAATCGGAAAACATCTTTTGATGTGATGATTGCTATCATGAAAGTTTTAAAACGCCATTTAGGGGAGCATACCGAGATTAGTGTTGGTGCCGATGGAGACTGGATTGGTATCGAAGGTATAGAGATACCACTGAGGTATGGTCTTGCCGAAGAGGGTGTTCAACTGGATTTTACTAATCGAATCATCGCCGCGATAGATATCTTAGACAGCCGGAGCGAGACCGGTTATTCCGCCCCCGGCAATACCGCCGACGAGCTCCTCCGCGCTCTCTCGCGTCCCAATCCCATCGCTACCCTTCGTGCCTGGCAGAAGGGCGGGCGCCTCGCGGCCGAGCTTCCCGAGCTCGAGCGCTTGGTCGGCCTCGAACAGCTTGCCTCGCAGAAGTGGGATGCCTGGGAGCACACTCTCGCTGTAGTGCGCGAGTTGCCTCGGGGAAATGTCCTCCTTCGCCTCGCCGGCCTGCTGCATGATATCGGCAAACCGGATACCGTTAGTGATAGTTTCATAGAGCACGGAAAGGTCGGTGCACCGCTCGCTGAGGCTCTTATGCGCCGGCTCAATTTCGAGGACGAAATCGTGAATTACGTCGTACGTCTCGTTCGTGTTCACGATATAGAGGGCTACAGCGATGAGTGGCCGGATTCCTATGTCCGTTCTCTTGTCGACTACCTCGGTATGGAGGGGGTCGACGACCTCATAGCTCTTCGTCTCGCAGATGCCAAGGGACACGGGGTCGGGGTGCGGAAGGAAGGGCTTTTCACAGGACTCAGCGAGCGGGCGCGGAAAGTATGCAAGAGATACTCCGCTTCCGTGCACAACATGCAGCGCGGCGCGGCCGGGGTCGATGATAGTTTGGTCTCACGGGTAATCCATAAACTATCGGCCCTGGGTATCGAGGAATGGCATACTCATAATGGTTCTGTTTATAAATTGTTCAATAGTTGTCCAGTATCGTTGTTATCGAAATACGTGCCCGAGGCCAAGTATTCCTCGAGCTTTACAGTATTTCTAATCGCATTGAAAGAGTCGGAGAAGGATATTCGTACAGATTACGGCCAGAAAAAGCTCAGGAAATTGTTCGAGGGTATGGACGAGCGGTATCTTCGCGATTTCCTCGAAGAACCGAAGAAAAAGTATTCTGCCCCTCGTCCCCGCGAGTCGCCGTCGTCGGCCATCCCTGCTACGTTGTATCATGGTACCTTCAAGTTCAACCTCTATTCCATTTTCGAGCATGGTCTCCTTCCGTCGGGGAACCTCGATTTGGTGTTCCCGGAGACCAAGCCCGGGTATGTCTACATGACCAGCCCTCCCGGCGTCCGGCCCTACCGGCGGCAGGACCTGCTCCTGGGCGCGGCCAGCGAATGGCCGAGGCTGGCAATCCTGCTCGGCTCGCGTTCTCTCTTGACCGGCCGAGATATCACCCCGGCGGTGGTGAGCATCGATACCTCGCAGCTCGACCGGCGGCTGCTGTCGCCTTACAGGTATGGAGAGCGCGGCTGGAGGTACCGGGGGGTCGTTCCTCCTTCGGCGATAGAGCTCTTCTGGCTCGCCGACAAGGAAGAGGTCGGCCAGCTCCTTGCTGACAGGCACTGGGCGACCTTGGATGTGATGCTCGCCAAGGTCAACGAGACCGCGAACCAGGTCCGGCGCGGAGAATACGATATCGACAAGGATTAATGGCGGACGCAGAAATCTATAAATACTATAGGGGTTTAATATTAGGAGTGGATATCGATGACATCATGGAGCTATCGGGTAATACAGTTGAAAGGCGGTCCGCGGGACGGAATGTTCTATATCGGCGAGGTCTTCTACGACGATGAACATAATGTTTTCGGTCATGCCGAGGCTTTTCTGAACTCGCTGGACTCTCTCGACGAGCTGAAGAGCGATTATGAAATCATGAAAGAGGCCTTCGATGCTCCTATCCTCGTCTTCGAAGAGGAGACCGATACCTATTTCGAGAACGGCAATAAGCTTCCAGAGGCCGACCTGCCCAGGGGTCTTTGAGGCGGTATGTATGGACAAGAAGACCAGGAAAATCGAGATTACACTTAGCGGCAGAGAGGATATGAACCTCGGGCTCGTCGAGGAACGGCTGCGCTTTGTTTTGGAGTCACTGCAGCGTTCCCTCCTGGCGGACGGCACCGCGCGGATGGTCAAGATGGAAATCGTCTCGACCGCCGATAAGAAGAAAAGATAGTGCCGCAAGATATTTGAACTCACTTGTACATATATATAGCGGGATGGGTCAGCATTGCGGCTGCCTATTGATAGTCCTGAGTTACGACTAGTGCGGGGTAGTTCGACCTCTACCAGGCCGCCTTTTCTCTATTCGGCAGCAGTCCACGAGCGCCAGCGCGACGCTGTAAAAAAAATAATACCAGGTAGCGTTAGATGTATCGACTGCCAGGCGCTCGATATAGGTATCAATCCCGAGACAGATATGTGGGTACATTGCTCTATCAAGCACGCACAGGCGCTTGCGAATAAGGATTTCGGCCCCCAGCCCGAGATAACCATTGATGATGCTACCGTGGAGCGAGAGTGCGAATTTTTCTGTGATGCCGAAGAGAACAAATCCGGGCTTTTCGATTTGGCTGAAGAAATGGGCATTCACAAGCCGAAAAAATACTCCGCGGCCATCCATCCCGCCCAGCGCAAAGCGGTCGCTCTCGACCAGCTCAAGAGGTGTTTCGTCTGTCTCGGGCATATCTCATCGAGCACCGCAATCCACTGCACCTGTGGTCGGCTCTTCCATGCCCTTTGCGCGGCCCGGGTCGGGGAGTGCCCGGATTGCGGCCAGGATTTGCGGCGATTGTCTTACTCCACAGCGGCGGGCAAAAATAGGTACGATGCCCCCGGAAAAAGGGCCGTAGGCTACTCCGCCGCCGTCCACTCGGCTCAGCGCGATGCCGCCTGGCCGCCCTTGTCGCCTATCCTCGAGGTCGCCAGAAAGGCCTATGGCGAGCCCTTCCCGAGGTCGTACAAGGAAGCGCAGGACCATACCATCGGCGACGGCCTGGCCGACGCCATCTTCATTGCAATCCACAAGTACGGTTACGGCGATGTTGGTGTTGCTTACGAGGTCGTGTGGGATATGGGCGACCTCTTGGAGAATGTAGCTGATTCGTTGAGGGCGCTCTCGCCCAGGGGCAGGCTGCATGCCGGTCCTCTCTATGTCGCTTCGATGGCCTATTCAAATAAGTCGACCAACCTATACAAGAAATCCTTTAAGCTTCCGAACTATGAGGGGGCCTGCCGCGGTACCACTGACCCGCTCGCCGATTTCATAGTCATCGAAATCGAGGAATCCGAGACCGAGGATTATATCGAAGCCGCAAAAATGATGGAGTATTGTTTCAGGCAGGTCCAGGACGTCTATGGTGCTCTGGATAAATATGCTGTTGCTTTGAAGAGTGGCAAGAAGTACTCGGCGGCAATCCACGAGCGTCAACGAGCCGCCGCTCGTTCCACTCGGTGTTTCGACCCCAAGAAGGTCCGCGGCCAGTTCGAACTCTATGGCCGCAATGACTATGAGAAAGGGTTTTTCAGGCGCCTTTTTGCCGAGGGCTCTTATGCCAAGGTCATAGATGCATATGACGGCTCGGTCGACCCCTCCGAGCTGGTCGTGGTGCAGTATGAATGGGACGTCACGAATATAAAGCCGCTGAGAAGCGAGGTCATGCACTGTGAGGATTGCGGTGCTCCCACGGTCGTCGAACAGCATACCATGGACTTCCTGCCGGTGGTCGAACTCTGCTCGGAGTGCGGCGGCGCTGTGTGCCCCGAGTGCATAGATTATCCGAAGTGCCGTCTCGGCTTCCCGAACCTGGATGATTATTATATATGCAAACGCTGCTCCGCAGCGGGGGGGCAAAAAAAATACGATGCCCCCGGAAAAAGGGCGGCCTATTCGGCGGCAGTCCACAAGCGCCAGAAGGGGGCAGCCTATTTCTATGACTGGAACTATGATATGAACGACTGGCGTGCTGCTCCGAAGCGCTTGAAGGACTTGGCCAGCGGGAAATCGTGTACTGAAGGCTGTCGCGACCCGGCGGTGATTGTGTGTACTTACTGTGCCAAACCGTTCTGCGAGGTGTGCTCTGCCAATCTGTTTTATTGCGACCATTGTAGGGAGGCCATCTGCGACGATTGCTGGTACGGCGATGCGGCCGGGGTTTTCTGTGAGTGTAGTAATTGTCTTATCACTAAACCAAGGGGTGCCAAGACCTTGTGTTCGGAGTGTTATAATGAATTACATGGTATAGCGGCTTATTCGGCGGCAATCCATGAGCGGCAGAAAGCGGCGGTCGGCATGTCCGGCGATTTCATGAGACAGCTCGGGGACAAGCTGGATGCTCTGGTGGACGTAACTCAGAAGCTTCCTTATCATACCTACAACGAGTACATCCTCGGCGTCGGGCGGGTCTGCTCCATGTCGGCGATGGTCGCCAAGAAGGTCTTCAACATTGCCGGGGACGCCTGGTGGGATGGCTATATCACGGAGAAGGTCGGGCTCATCGTGGAAGACGTCAAGGAATACGGTCGCTCGATAGGCCAGTATGACCCGGGTATCCATGCAAGCACGACCGAGATTAGCGAAGCTCTCATTGTCATCGGAGAGGTTAGCGACGTAGCCGATGACCTCATGGTCTTCCTGTCGGAGGGGTCGCGTTCACGCAGTGACATCGGTCCCGATGAGTTCATGGCCATCTATTATGCGGTCGAGCTTGTTCGTTATGTTACCGAAAAGATATTACTGGACTACAACAAGAACGTTTTCAGGAATTTTGCGTACAATATCAGTACGACCGCAATGGCCATGCAGCGCCGGACCGTCATAATCGCCAATCGGCGCAGCCTTGCTCAGGGGGTGCCCTGATGCCGGCCATCCACCCCGCCCAGCGTGAAGCGGCGGAGACCGGGAGCCGCAGTGGCCGGCCAATCAAGTTCGATGATATCCGTGTCGGCGACCTGATTTCGGTGCTTACCTTTGGAGTCCCGCGACCCGACGAGCCGATGGTAATGAAGTATACAGTGGTTGCCATTAAGAAACAAGATAAGATAGGTGGATACGGCTGGCATGATAGTCTGGCCGATGCGCTCGATGCATACAAAGTTGACCCCGAAGTTGCTTTCGTGCCCTCCGGTGCTTTTCTCGCTATACAGCTCCATCGCAGGGGTCTGTATCAGGGAGCGGCATCCTACCGAGCCGCTGTTCATAAGTCTCAGGTCGAGGCGGCCAAGCCGGCAGGCCATCTTCCGAATTTCCTCAAAAAGATGGTCGGCGAAGAGGAGTTCGGCAAGAAGCCCCACACAGAGGTCAATGTCACCAACGGCAAGGTCGACGAGTTCTTTGTCAACAAGCCAATCATAAAGTATCTGCTCGAGGTGGTAGACCTCCCGCCAAGCGGCGACCCAATCCTCGCCCTGTGGGAAGAGTATAAATCGTTGTGGGCAGAGGACAACGACCCGGAATATGATATAATCGATATGAGCGAGTTCGAGGGGCACCTCAAGAAGGCAGGATTCTGGGCCAGGGGTTTCAAACCCGATAATACCTACGACTACGATACCCTCTTGGGCGGGGTAATCGATTTCACGATTTTCTCCTGCTATGATAGTGTTCACCATATCGGCGATTATATCCTTCTAAAAATCCATCTTGGGGATGGAGACGTCCGCGGTAATTACAGCGATGTCGAGCTCTTTGTCACCGATACCGATGACTTCTGGGACCGGCAGCGCACCGGTGCTCTGCTCTGCGAAAAATGCGGCGCGATTTGGTACAAGAGCGAGGAGGCCGATGACTGGGCCTGCGATACTTCTGTTCACACCCTCGAGGATTTGATTGAGGAAAAGCTTCTCGATGCCGACGACAAGCACCATATCATGTGTCCCAAATGTGGCAAAGGCCGCCTCGGTCAGAGGGGCGAGTTCGATGAGAAATATGTGCCGAAAAAGGCCTACTCCGCCGCCGTTCATCCCCGCCAGCGGAAAGCTACGATAAAGGTTGGTTCCATCGATTTCGCGGTGGGCGATTTCGTCTGGTTCAAGAAAGGAAAGGAATTGGATGGTGTATGGGTCGAGGAAGGCACGGTGGGAATACTATACCACGAACCGAAGAAAGGCTGGATGATAGTATCCTTGGAGGGGGGACTCGTCGTCCATCTCGAGGATATGGCGGGTATTTCTGTCTATCTTGAGCGTGTCACCGAGCAGGAAATCCGCGAGACCCGCGGCAGCTCCTTTATCCCCGGCTCGTCCAGTGTGCGGCTATCCGCAGCAGTGCACAGTCGCCAGCAGGATGCCATGCTCCCACTTTCTTTGGTGAACTGGTCCAAGCTCCGGCCCGGCGACCTGGTGCGCGACCCCGGCTATGGAGTGCATGGTATCATAACAAGTGTGGACAAGGACCGGCGATGGGTCTATGGTGTGTGGGACAAGACCGAAAAAGATGTCCTGTACAAATTCAAGCACGGCGAACCCGGCGATGGTGGATATCCGGGCGGCGATTTCGTGGAGAACCACTACCTGATACTGCGCCGTGGACTGTACCGTGGTCCGGTCGCATATTCGGCGGCCGTCCACAAACGTCAGCAGGATGCCGCGTTGTTCTGGCCCGAGGTGGACGAGGGCGTTCCAATCAAGTATGTCCATGTTCATGCCGGCGACCTGATTTCTCACATGAGTGGCAGCACGGAGAACGGAACCTACCGGAGATATTATGCAGTGGTCGTGAGAAAGGACCCGGATTCCCTGAACGGGGCCTGGCACCCCAATATGGACGTAGCGCTCGACCTTTTCAACCAGGACCTTCAGTATCCTTTCGACAAATCCAAGGAGGAGCTCTCTCGCAGCGACCTGCGTCTCCACCGCCGCGGCTTGAAGCGCGGTCGGACGGCATACTCGGCAGCCGTGCACTCGGCGCAACGAGAGGCCGTCGGTTCCTACGGACCCGGCTCGCCGATTTCCTTTGACGATATCAAACCCGGAGACCTCATCACGGCGGTGATGAAGGCGGGTGAAGGAATCAATGTCTATGCTGTCGTTAGTGTATGTTCCGCCGATATGGATGGCCGATATATACTGGTCTGCGGTTCATGGCAGCGCAGTGTTAAGACGGCCCTGCTCGCATTCAATGATGGACTGAAAGGACGGTTCCCTTGGTATGCTAACGAGTTCTCCGACATAAGGCTCCTCCGCCGCGGGCTCGATGTTAAGGCAGACTCCTACTCGGCCGCTGTCCACACGCGCCAGCGGGAAGCGGTCGATGTGATTCTATTCCCAGGCGGCGAGCCCATCGAGTTCGATGAAATCCAGGTCGGCGACCTCATCAGGTTCGTAGTAATGGGAACATTGAGAGATGAAGAACGATACACGGTAGTGAACGAGCGAGGCGAAGGTTTTATCAAGTCGAGCGGATTCAGTGTCAGCGAACCTGGCGCTCTGCATAGGTTCATGTCGGGCGACGTCGGAATGATGTGGTATTCCAAAGACCTGGCCGATATCTGGCTCTACCAGCGCGGACTGTGTCACCGTAGACCGGTCTCGTATTCCGCTGTCCATTCGGCTCAGGCCGAGGCCGCCAAGCCGCCGCCTCCGCCTCCGCTCTATACGTGGGCGAACGATAACGGGTCTCGCCAGAAGCTTATGCGGGATTTCCGCATCACGGTCGATGCGGCGGGTCTTATAATCGATATCGCGGCACAGGAGGCCGGCCGGGCCGGTGGTGCTCGGTTCCTCGAGCTCCAGGGCGTCGACGAGGATAGAAAGGAAATCATGGTAGAGATAGATTCGGAGAAATATGGTAAGGAAGATGCCGTCTATAAGTGGGCGGACACAGAGGACCAGGCGGACGATATGGCGCTCGTAGTGGTCAAACTGGAGCTCAAGACGACCCCCGAATGGTACGACTGGAAGCTCTTGAAACGTTTCTTCAATGTGAATGAGGATATCATAAAGGATTATATCAAGGGCGAGGGCGTGTGGGGCGACATGGACTTCGCGAACAAGCTGGAGAAGAAGGACGCTAAAGAGAAAATCACAGAGCTGGAGGCCGTCCTGGAACGCTCGCCCGATAGCGAGGATATCGAGGAAGAGCTCGAGGCCACGGAGGAGTGGTTGGAGGAGCTCGAGAGGTTCAGTGTCGTCCCTCTCCAGGATGCCCGAATCCACGAGGCCCTCGAGGACCCCTTTGCTTATTTCGTCAGTACCGAGTGCATCGTGACCTCTGCGGAGTTCTACAAACAGTATGGTGAAATCGATATCGATAATGCGGCTAAGGCGGCCCTGGCCAGGAGCGGCTGGGCCTTCTTCCTGCGCGCTGTCGACGACGCGGCTTACAAGCTGCGTGGCCGGTACGAGGTCTACTGGAGGGCGGATTGATGGCCCGCAGCGGGGGCGGCGGTAGCCCCGGAAAAAGGGTTGAATACTCCGCCGCAATCCACGAGCGGCAGAAAGCGGCCTTCGGAACGGTGTTCCATTTCCATGGTCAGAACATAAGGGTCGGCGACCTGGTCGAAATCGAGCATGAAGGCATCGGCAAGTGGCCGAACAGTTCGAACTATGGTGTTGTCGCATGGCTTGGCCCGCTCGATATCCGCGATATGGTCGATTCCGGGCTGCAGGACCTCGCGGGGCTCGGGCGTGAAGTCTATGCCTCGGTCGGCGGGGACGATACCCTCTGGGCGCTGTGGCATCACGATAAGGGGGTTGCCTTGGAGAAACTGGATAGGTTGTTCGAAGACCCCATGGAGTTCAAGAACGACCTTTCCATCGAGAACGCGGATGGTTACGATGTCGTGGCGATAAGAGTGCTGGACCACAATATCCCCGTACCGGCCGTCGGCGGGTATCTGAAACAGAGGGCGATTTACTCGGCCGCCATCCACGAGGGCCAGAAACAGGGCCTCGGTCTCGTAGCCGACTGCATGGTCTGCGGCCGGAGAATCGTAGACGAGGAAGGCCCGGATGCAATCCACTACTGTTGGCGCTGCTATCCCAAGAGGACCTACTGCGAGACCTGCTGGGACGCGGTCCGCGTGCCCTGTGATTACTGCGGCGAGACCATGTGCCCGGATTGCTTTATAAAGGACAGAGCGGAGCATGAGGCCGAGTCGGAGGCCTTCTCGGCCGCGGTTCATGTTCGCCAACGAGAGGCCGTGCTTGAAAATCCTATCCTGCAGGACCTCGGCGAGCTCCGGGTCGGGGATATCATCGAGGATTTAACAGGGCTTGACCGCTATCCCGGTACACTAAATTATGGATTGGTCACCGATATATTGGAAGAAGACAATTTATATCGAGCTTTCTGGATGAGCACCCCAGAGGAGGCCGAGGAGTTCGCGGCCGACTTCTCCGGTATAGTTCTCCATGTCTATAGTTTCATCCCCGGCAGGTTCCGGCTGCTCAAGCGCGGTGTTCGTATCAAGGACGAAGCGAAGTTCTCGGCAGCGGTGCACAAGGCTCAGCGGGCCGCGGTCGAACAAGCACCCTTCATCGACCAGCCGAGCATAACAAGAGTTGTCATAGAAAAGCTCGGAGATAAAATTTCTACCCGGCTATCTTTCGCTGACCTGGTGTTCGTAAACGCGGGCTACTTGCATTTCGCAAGGGACGTCGCTGCGGCCCTCTTCGAGCCCGGATGCGGATACGATGATAGCGATTATCAGTCTGATTATATCTGTGAGTATACCGCGCTCGACCGGATGCTACTGAGACGCCAGTTCGCAGAGCCGATGGACTACTGGGTCGACTGTGCCTGCAGTGGTCGTCATATACAGAAGTTCACAGGCTCTGATATCCCCGATGACGGCGAGTTCGTGGCCTGCTCTCTGTGCGGCGGCTCGGCGACCCTCGTGGACCTGGCGGCTGTCTTTGCCTCTTACTCCGCGGCGGTCCACAAGCGTCAGCAGAAAGCGGTCGGATTGGATGAAGGCGGTCTCCGCCTTTTCCTGGTCAACGCGAGGGACAACGTGCGGGACTACGTATTTCCCAACGGGTATAGCGTACTGGTGTTCACCGAAACCACTGGATATAGACTACATTTCTACAACGAGTATGAGGCGGAGACCGAACTTCTGGGCCTCGGGTCTTTGGTCAAAGTGCTCCGGTGGGCCGATGTCATCTCGCTTCTCCGCAAGGTCCGCGGTCTGCCGCCAGAAGAGAACTCCTACTCCGCGGCTATCCATTCGAGACAGCGGCCGGCAGTGGCCCGGGAGCGGCCCATCGAGTGGAAAGACCTTCAGAAAGGCGACCTTATCCGGGCTTTCTATAAGGGTACGAACTATCCGAGGACCGGGCTTGTCTACAGCGTGGTGCGCGACGTCCGACCGGGGGGGCCGATACTGCTCTGGAAGGATAGTATAGAAGAGGCTGTAGAATATTACGTGAAGAACATGGGCAATTATCATAATTGGGGCAATTGCGAGATACTTTCGCTGGAACAGAACTGCAGCGACCCGACCCTCCTGGAGCGCCCGGTCAAGCTGGACAGGTATTCGGCCGCTATCCACGAGCGCCAGCGGGCGGCTGTTGGACCTTTCGACCCGGAGAGGTTCCTTGTCGTGAAGAAGCCGCACCCGATGTACAAAGGCAATGTTTATTTGTTATATCGTTTCCCGAATGGCTACTCTGCCAGCGTCATCCACATGCAGTACACCACCGGCGGAGTGAGCGGGCTGTGGGAGATTGGCGTGACGCATCTGGACGGCGGGTGGGCGACAGAACTCGATTTCGTCAAGGAAGGTATCATCGACGACCTCATCTCGGAGGAAGTCCCGAGATACCTGAAACGGATATATCTTCAACCTCCATACAAAGAGGTTTCCTATTCGGCCGCTGTCCATAAATCCCAACAGTCGGCAGTCGTCTCACCCGCGTCCCGGCCATACTGGACGGTCCTCAAGTGCGATAAATGCGGGTGGGTCATCTATCAGGACGATTATTTCAATGTGGGAATACACTGCCCCATAGAAAACTGCAACGGGCATCTCCGCGTCCAGTCCAGGAGCCCCGAGACCGGCTGGCCGCGTAACTATGCTGCTGCGGTACACAGGGCCCAGGAGTCGGCAGCCAGGCCGCTGGTCGATTACGAGAGCATCCGGCCCGGCGACCTGTTGCATGCCAGGAATTCTGCGGGTTCCGATTTTATAGTGTTCGTGATGGATATAAGGCAAAGCGGGATGATAGAAGGTTATTATCGCCAATTGTACACTGGCTCCGAGGTCGAGGCGGATGTTCGTGAATTGATGCTCACTTATAACAGCTTTGCGGTCAACAAGGACTGGAAATGGTATGGCGGTACCGGCGGTTTCGATAGGGACGAAATACATAAGATTATAGACCATTTGGTGTCGCCGAACAAGACAAAGTATGATGTCAATGAATGGCCGAGGCTTCGGACCGAAGAGGTATTGTCCCGCTCGAAAGTTCGGGCTGCCATCAAGCGGCTCGATGCCGAAGGGCCGAGAAAATATGCCGCAGTCCACGAGCGGCAGAGGGCGGCTGTCGAGCCTCTTGCCCCGTCCGAGGGCGAGTGGCGGCCCCTGCTGCTGCCAAAAGACTATATGTCCTATTGGGACCGGAGCGCATGCCCGAAGTGCGGTAGCAGGATTGTTCTCAGCGACAATCGTCTCATAGCACGGCCGTTCTGCAGCAACCCCGAGAACCGTGTCAAAGATTTGGCCATGACCTCCAAGTTCGGTTTTCAGGCCTACCTGTATACGAGGTGCGAGAGCGATTCCTGCGGTGCCGAGTTCCGTGAGGTCTGGAAGGGAAAATTCGACAGACTCTTCCATGCCCGCCATCTCGACGAGCTCGTCAGGGTCGAGCAGCCGGACGAACAGGCCAGGGCCGACTGGCAGGGCGGGTCTCGCTGCTTCTCGGCGGTCCACGACCGGCAGAGGGATGCCACCTCACCGCCCCGGAAATGCAGGGTCTGCGGGTACGGGTCCTGTGGGTATGTGAAAGCGGGCGAAATACTGTGCTGCCGGTGTCATAGCGATGCGCGCCGTCATCTCGGCTTCCCGAAGCTCGCGGACCGGAAGGTCTGTGAAGCCTGCAAGGATGGGGGGCGGTAAACATCCCCTTTAAATCGCGTTCACAATGGAGGTATCTTAAATGGCGCGAGCCGGCGATTTGGAAGCGCTGGCGAAAAGAGTTCCCCGGCCAGAGGTACAGCGAGCTGCCGGAAAGGATTGCATCCGCAGCGGGGGCACGAAAAGGCCGGAAAAATGGCTCTCGGGCGGCCTATTCGGCAGCGATTCACTCGCGGCAGAGAGAGGCCGTGGCGTTGACGCTCCCACACAATAAGCTCTTCGAGCATCTTTCATCATCGCACCATATAGGGTGCCTTGCCTATGTTGATGACCGCGGTGAGTTGATGAGTGTCTCTTTGAGATGCGAGACCTGCCGAGAGTTCATCGATTCGTTCCCTCGCGGCGACGATATGGAGCAGCATTTGGGTCACGATTTGATGACGTATATAGAACATCCCACCGAGGATTTTACCGGAATAGGCCGGGTATATTGTCGTACCTGCGGGGAAGATATATATGCGGCCCAGAGCGAGCGGCGGCGTTTGTACTCGGCGGCTGTCCATCCGCGGCAGAGGGCAGCAACGCTCTCTCTCGAACCGGTGACTTGCTATGAGCTACGGGTCGGCGACCTCGTCTATATTCCATCCGGCGATTACTACGGGGTCGTCGTGCATCTGGGATACTGGAAGACCTTCCACAATCATACCAGGGTGTGGGCCTTCTGGGACGATGAGAGCATGAGGGCCCGTGCGCGCACGCCCGACGAGGCCAAGAGAGAGCTGTTCAGACACAAATGGCGACTGAGCGCTATCGTCGGCTATGATACATATTATGTGATAGTCGAGCGGGGGATACATGTTCCGGAGGGCCTCGAACGGTATTTGCTCGATAACGTGGCCTACTCGTCCGCAGTCCACGAGCGGCAGCGCGAGGCCATGAAGCCGTGCCTCGATTGGAGCACTATAGGTTCGTATGAAAAAGATGGCATTGAAATCAGTGTTCATCATCCCAGAAGACCAGGATGTGATTATTCGTGCTGGTATAGCGAGCTCGTGGTATCGATGGAATACTTGGACCGTGCGGTGAGGATAAATGCTACCGGAGAGACCATCTGGTTACGTTATGACGATGACGAGGCCGGCGAATCGATAAATTCGGGCGATGCTCTGGTCGACTATGGTATTTCGACGGATGCAGAGCTGGCCGAAGCTCGGTTGTCGGGGGAGCTCGAAGAGCGGGCCACAAATCGGTTCAAACTATACTATTCGAAATTTGACGAAGATGCATGGAAGTCCGTTTCTGTCGTACCTCAGAGTTTCAAAGAAGTCATGAATTTTGCGATGGATTTTATCAAAGATAACGCGAACTGGAAGTACTCGGCATACTCCGCGGCGGTCCACGACCGGCAGCGGGCGGCCATCGAAGAGCTCCCGGAGATAGGCGATTGGTTTGTGCAGGTCTATGATGGTGAGGGTAATGTCGTGAGGAGCTGGGAACTCCGTAACTGCACCGAGCGCGTGGCCGAGGACGATGCGGCGAGCTATATAGCGCAGCGCGGTTGGGATGTCGACTGGACGATTGCGCGGATTTTTTATCCAGGAAGGAAGTCCTACTCGGCAGTCCACGAGCGCCAGCGGGAGGCCGTGGAAGAGCTCCCGGAATATCCGGATGTTTACACCCGCAATCATATGACCTTCGAATGGGTCGAGCTCGGCGAGGGCAAGTTCGGCGATTATGATGAGGATAACCCCGATGATGTGGAGCTTCTGAGGTTCGATTTCTTTATCGATATAGATTTGGCCGAGAAGCTGTGGATTGCTGTGGAAGAAGAAGATGCTGTCTTGGGGAGACCGCAGGACTGCAGCTACTGCACCAGCGTCCCCGTCAGCGCTACGGACGAGCAGCGGTATGAGATGCTGATTCTTTTGATGGATGGTCTTGAGAACTATATGGTGCAGGGCCTGAGCCCGAAAAAGGCCTGCGAGAAGCTCTCCTGGGCGAACCTCGATTGGCTCGACCCGCCGGGACCGCCGTGGACTACGGCTGCGTACTCGGCGGCCGTTCATCCGGCGCAGCGTGCAGCCGCAGAGCCTCCGGAAGAGGGCTTGTGGACAATCCTATACGACCCCAGTAATGAGCCCGTGCGGGCCAGGAACTCTCTGGGACTTGTCGTGGCGGTGGACAGCTATCCTGATGGAGAGAGCATCTATCGGGTCTTGTGGTTCGGCACCGAGGCCGAGCTCATGGCGCTCTATAATACAATCTATCATTATACTAAAGAGAAGCGGAAGATGGTGTTCATGGAAGAGGACCGCTATGGTACATCGCAGAACCCGCGGTCGCTGGGCATTCTCCGGGTGCTCGGCAAGCCGGGACAATCATACTCCGCTGCAATCCATGAGCGGCAGAGAGAAGCCACCATATCCCCGCACGGGCTCGAGCTATGGTCTCTGGTGTACCATACCGGCCCGGTCGAGGATGCATGGCCCTTCGGTCTCGTCGTCGGCAATGGATACGATTCCTACGGTCCGTGTTTCAACGTTGTCTGGTACCAGACCGAAGAGGCGGCAAAGCGAGTGAGGCGCGAATTTGGGCGGTGCTACGATGAAGAGGAGCGGGATGCACTGTTCCAGCGGTGGATGGACCGGCCCGCAGACAAAGAAGGCGCCGCGGAGACCGCCTCCGGGGCGTTCCTACGTAAATGTGAATATATTGGCGTGATAGCGTACCGGTAGGGCCGTGTCGCGGGCGTTGTATCAATATTGGCAGTTATAATCAAAAAGTTTAAATACTATTAAGACATTACTTGTACATATGTACAAATGGTGTACCGGAGTTGCTAAATAATGATAAAACGATATAAGCACCGGAACCGCGGCTGGATGAAACGCTCCTCACGGGTCTATCTCAACGACCTCAACCGTTCCAAGTCTGCAACTCTCGACTCATTCCTCCAGAAATATACCAATGCGGTCAACTATTCAATTGTCCGTCTCTGGTCCTCGAAAGATTTCTCCTCGTCTCTCGTAGACAAGCGTTTTACGAGTGATATTCGTTCCCGTTTCGGAGTGACGGCGCGGCTTGCCCAGTGCATCGCTAAGCAGGCAAAAGAAATTGTGCTATCCCAGAGAAAGAAAGACCGGAAGACGATGCCGAGGTTCAAACACCCGGTCGCAAACCTCGACGACCGGTTTACGACTATAGAGAACTTCAACGGCAGTTTTGATATGTGTATTAAGTTCGCATCCGGAGTGCCGAAAATCGTTGTTCCTTTCAATAGGACGAAACATACGAACAAGTTCATGGACAACAGCTGGGAATTGTCATCATCTATAAGGCTCGGCCGCAACGAGAACGGTCTCTTCATCGATTTGCTCTTCGAGAAGGAACCACCGCTGAAACGCACGACCGGAAAGGTTATCGGCATCGATAGAGGCTTTAACTCGATGCTATTCACCTCGGATAACCGACAAATCGGCACAGAGCTGAAAGCGGAAACCAAGGCTGCCGGCAAGAGACGGAAATCGTTTCACCATTACGTCGAGACCGAGGAGAACCGATACCTGAAAACACTGGACCTGGATGGTATAAGAATGCTCGTTCTCGAGAATCTCAAATACGTCAAGCATAACAAACGCGGAAAGTTTTCGCGTCAATCGAACAGGCTTCTGTCTTTTTGGCACTACGCCAAGGTCGGCAGGCGCTTGGAATGTCTCTGCGAGGAAGTCGGGGTCTCCATAGAGCTCAAGGACCCACGGAAGACCTCTCAGAGATGTCCTGCCTGCGGCAACATCGACAGAAGAAATCGTAGCGGTGAGAGATTCAAATGCCTTGCGTGTGGTTTCGCGGACAACGCGGACCATGTTGGAGCATTGAACCTCGAAGCGCTGGGATTGGCGGGAGCTTATAGTCTCCGTTCACTAAAAAGCAAAAATCACAGAACGAAATGACTGTCTGTGAAATTTGCAACTATAAAACCCGCCGAAGACTTTTGGTATAGTCATCGTTTTCGGATGCCCACGGGCGTTGCTTGTGAATTATAACCTATTAAAGCTTTCGGTCTGAGGGTTTAAAACCAGCCGAAGACTATTTATATAACCCGAACTGTGTTTTTTCATGTGCAGAATCAAAGACTGCACACAAACAGGAGACGTGCTGAGGATGGGCATGATTGAAGCAATTAAGGTGGCCTTCGACAAGCAGACGATGCTCTTCATCGTTGGAGGGGTTATCGGCTCGCTTGGCGTTTTGACCATCAGCAACGCCCTCCAGAACGCGCCGAACCTGCTCCAGAAGGGGGGTCAGTAGAATGATTGACTTCTCTGCAATACCCGTGAAGCTGGGCGAGCCGAAGAGGCTGGCCTCGCTGGGATTTGGAGCCGGCGCGCTTATTCTGGGCGTCGCAGTGCAGAACGTGAGCCTTTCGTACGTCCTGTTCGGTATCGGCCTCGTGGCAATGTCCATGACACTGGCCGGCTATCTGAACCCCGTGACGGTGTCCGGGACCAAGGGTTACTATGCGATAACCCCTGGGACTGGCGTCTTCACTGGTCTCGACAAGAGGAGCCAATATCAGTTGCACAGCTCCGGGACCGGGGTTTTTGATGTCGGCAGTGGCAGGACCCAGAACGTTGTAGGCGAGTGGCATGGCGCCCCGAAGATAAACAGAGAGCCAGCCGCAGCGGCCTACATCCCGTCTGGTCCGGCTGGGATTGGTATCGCCGAAGTGGTGAACAAGTTCCAGGCGGAGCCGACGTACCTCAGGTACGTGGCAGGGACAGAGAACGATGGCAAGATAGTAGGACAGGGAGGATGAAGATATGGCAATGAGAGCGCAATTTTTCGACTACCACACAGGTAGTGGCTCTGACCCCATCGGTCAGATAAATGTCATGCAGACGGCGCTTGGTCGCATTCAGTTTACGAAGGCGACTGAGTTCATAGTCGTCGATGACATCGGAGCTACGCCCTACGATACCTATTCGGATGATACCGCCTTCCTGGGCGGAGCGGAGACCGCGGTGCAGATAAAAATCAACACCACGGAATACTTCCTCAACCCAGACGGCAGCCAGACCTATGGTATCCCGGGCAGGGCTGCACCGTACCCGAGGAGCAACAGCTTCTACCAGACTTTCTTCCTGGACCCGGAGGTCTACGTACTTCCTGGCCAGAACTGGGAGATAATCCTCTTCAACGGCGACATCGTAGCGGCCGACAAGAGGGTCTTCGTGAAGTACATACTCTACGACGGGACCGACGCGGTCATCGCGAACAAGCTGCTCGAGATGGGCATCGCTGTCAAGCCGGCCAACATCGATTGGTACAAGCGCATGCTTATCCAGCAGAACACCACAACCGGAGGTGCTTAGAATGGCAATGAGGGCACAGTTCTTCGAAGGCACCGTCATGACGGAGTTCGCCAAGGGTTCGAGCATACCGGCAGGAACAGCCATCAACATCATGGGCAGAATACCGATGGATGGCGCGCCGTCCTTCTCCGGCTGGCTCCAGGACTACAGGGGCGGTCTCAGCCGCATCCAGTTCACGAAGGCGACCGAGTTCATCGTGGTCGAGCACATTGCATCGAGCCCAGTGACCATTGTCACGGACCCGATGGTGGCTGTCGTGAATCCAGGCTCGGTCCAAATCAAAATCAACACCACCGAGTACTTCCTGAACCCAGACGGCTCGCCGACCAACGGCATACCCGGCATCGCGGCACCCTACCCGAGGTCCACCAACTATCAGGACAGCTTCTCGCTGGACCCTGATGTATACGTCCTTCCCGGCCAGAACTGGGAAATCGTGTACACCATCAACACGGAAATCGATAACGATACCCGGACTTCTGGTCGCGGACTCATGAGGGTCGTCACCAAGTACACCCTCTACGACGGGACGGACGCGGTCATCGCCAACAAGCTGTTGGAGATGGGTGTCTCGGTCAAGCCCGCGAACATCGACTGGTATAAGAGGAAGCTCGTTGAAGCTTCCGGTGGCAAGTAGGTTCTACCGACCGGATGAGGGGCCGGAAAACCCCTCGACCTTTCTTTTTTCTTTTTCTTTCTTGTCTTAGTCTTTTCTTTCCATCCCAAATCTTCATATATATCGTCGTTCATTCTTTATATAGTGGTGTTATCTTGGTCGTCAGGAAATCGCCGGTAGTGCGTGGCGTGATATCCTCGGGTCGTCCAGCAAATCCGGCTGGACACAACGAGGTAAAAGGGGCGACGATGGCCGATGTCCCGGAGCACTTTACGTTCGACGGCGAGGATGGCAAGGTCGTCATCCCACCGGAGTATCGCGATGTTTTGCGCAGGGCATATACGATGGACCTGCGCCAGACCGGATGGGAGCTCGTCGGTCTCCTGGATGAGTTGAAGAAAATTTCACCCAAGGTAATCGTGGAGATTGGCATATGGAAAGGGGCCACGTCCTATGTCTGGACCACGGTCTTCCCGGATGCCATGGTCATAGGAATGGATATCAATGTCCCGGACCTATCGGCGAAGGAAGGGTTTGAACGTGTTATCCATCTGGAGGCCAACTCACACGAGACCGCGACCCACACCAGGCTCGTGGAACTCCTGGGAGACCGGAAAATAGATTTTCTGTTCATAGATGGCGACCATTCGTACAAAGGTACAAAGATAGATTTCGAGATGTATAATGGTCTGGTTCGCCCGGGGGGAGTCATCGCCTTCCATGATATTTGTGTCGTACAACCGAATCCTACCATAAGATGTCGAGAAGCTTGGCTCGAGGTCATGAACAAATATAGGCATCGAGAAATCATGGACCCCGCGGTGCCTTACTGTGGCATCGGCGTGTTGTACAACGAGCCGAAAGAACACATCAAGGTTCTTGTTGTGTCGCCGGTAGGTCAAGCGGATTCGCGGTGTATGGAGAGCTGGATGCGTCTTGACCACACTCCGATAGAATATCTCCTGAGCAGGACTGGAGAAATCAGAGGATGTAACAATGTTATGGATAGAACGAACTATCATCTCAAGGTCGAAGCCATAACGAGAGCCAGGAATGAAATTCTCAACACTGCTATGAAGCTGGAGTGGGATTATCTGCTATGGTTGGATTCGGACGTAGAAATTAATCCGGATACCCTATCACGACTTTTAAAATATGTTCCGAAGGAGAAAGTGATAACAGCGGTCGTACCGTACCGTCAAGGAAATTCAGTCGTCGATTTCAAGGATAAGAATGGGTACACACAGTGGGTTGGGTGGCACTGCATCCTAGTATCTCGGGAAGTGCATGAGCGAGTCGGGAAATTTGTTTGCCCACCGAGGATGGATGTCGGCGAGGATATTGAATATTGTAAGATGGCGGGAGCGCTCGGATACAAGATATTTGTTGCCGAGGAAGTGACCGTCAAACATCATTTTCGTTGAATATTTATTATTCCATCGCGGTTTACGCTGAAAAGCAATCTCCTGCAACCCCTTCCGTTGTTGTGCACTACGGCAACAAGATTTCCATTGGCATCGTAGCACCGTCCACTTTTCAACTCGAACTTGCTATGACAGATTGTGTAATTATATATGGGAGGCAACGTCACGAGCGGTATTCTGTATATCTCGGGATGATACAATACGTAGTTCATGGAGATTTGGTCGACCCCGAAAAAGGTTTCGTCACCTATGAGCTCAGTCATATTATCGAAGAGCATTTTCATGACGTCCTCTCGACCGATTACCATTCCTGCGTTTAATAGAGGGTGACTCTCCAGACTCTTGAACTTGTCTATGTTTATAGAGTTCCAGGCCATACCGATGTTCCATTTCATGCCACCAGCGTCCGTGTCTCCAACGATGCCGACGCCATCCATCTTCATATTGAGCAATGGTTCGAGCGGTGACTGAAATATGATATCGCCGCTATCGATTGCAACGACGACTCTTTTTCCATCATGGTCGAGGTATTTCGAAAACTCATAGAACCTTTTTGCGGTGCTCTCCAGATTGGTTTCATAGTTTGTTGTACGAACTAAAACGTTGTTGTCGTCTATTGATGGACGTATGTTCGAGGCTACAATAAGAACGGTTCCGGTGTATTCTCCTTCCCTTCTAAGAGTGGGAAGGAAATACTTCCGAAGGCTATCCACTGTGTCCTCGTGGTTGGAGCCCGCGGTCAGTATCACCGTTTTCTCGTAGTTCATCTCGGACCATCCCAGTATATGATACCAATACCGTTAAGAACCACATCATGGTCTACGATTTCCTTTGTTTTGTAGGTCTTCAGCACATCCTCCCAGAATGGACGAACCTTAATCCAGTCCAACGGTTGCTTCTTGCATATGTCATGATATGCGTTGATACCACCCTTCCGGATGAGTTTCGAATACATTTCGAAATCTTTCCTGGCCCCTTCCATCGAATGGTCGCCGTCGATAAATAGAAAATCTATGAGTTTTCCAGAGAGAACGGTTTCTAATTTCTGTAAAGTCTCGACTTCGTGCGAGTTGCCACCTATCAGTGACACGTTCTTTCCGCGTGGAATAGTATCGATGACTGCCTTTCCGTATCCCTCGGCGCCATTATCAATACCAATCACGACAGCATCAGGAAAACACTGTGACCATACATGGAGTGTTCCGCCCCGCCACACACCGATTTCTACTATGATTTTTGGGTCTATCTTCTTGACCTCTTCGACCGCCTCGATAATCTCCCATCCATATTGGGCCATCCCAATCTCGTAGGCCCGTTCCAATATCGGTAGGAACGGTTCGGATATAGGTTGCCCGCGGGCGTTCGCCATTTCCTGGGCCTCAAAAAAGGTATATTGCGGGCCCGCGGGGAGTTCCTGCTCCAGCTCGGTCTTTTTCGGTCGAACACCGACAATATTTCGTACTACTGGTCTCTTTGTCATATCCGCTCCCAAACTTTAATATACTCATCCGGTTATTAATTTCTTTCGATGCATCATATTCCCGCCCACCGTCCGAAGGTCCTCGTTGTGTCGGCAATCGGGCATACCGACCCGGCGTGCACGGAGAGCTGGCTGCACCTGGACTATACTCCCCTTGAGTATCTTCTGAGCAGGAGCGGCGATATGGCGGGAAGCCACGATATCGATGACCGGCGGAACTATCCTCTTTTTGTCGAGGCGGTGGTGAGAGCACGAAACCGGGCCCTCGAGGTCGCGTTCAACATGGAATGGGATTACGTGTTATGGCTGGACTCCGATGTCTGGACGGCCCCCGATACCCTGACCCGCATGGTGAGGTATACGCCGAGGGAGAAGGTCATAACGGCCCCCGCTGAGTATCGCCAGCCTGGCGCCGGTTCCGTCCTCGACTACAGGGACCCCGATGGGTATGCGCACTGGACCGGCTGGCACTGCGTGCTCGTGGCCCGCGAGGTTCACGAGAAGGTCGGGTATTTCGACTGTCCTCGGGGCATAATCGGCGAGGATGTCTACTACAGCGAGAGGATGAGAAAGGCAGGGTACAAGATTTTTATAGCTCAGGATGCTGTAGTCAAGCACCGGTTCAAACCGTAGAGTCTTTATCTAGCGTAGCAGTAGACACAAGAATGTTTGCACGGCGGCGCGCCCTTCGAGGCGTAGAGCCCCCAATCGTCCGTGTAGCAGCACTGGCATCCCGGCCGAGACGGCCTCCTCTTGAAAGCGTTCAGAAGCTCGGGCTTTAAAGCGATTGCCCAGGCCATATCGGCGCAGCCGGTGGCTTTCAGACCCGGGACGTCCTTGGCGAGGCCTTCCCTGATTGTTTCCGCACAAATCCCGATTTCGGTGCCCTGCCGGATTGCCGAGTCGACGAACCACGCGAGGATGTCGGCCTTCTCTTCGCGGGTCGCCTCGCGTGTGATTTCGAACTCGGCCATGGCGTCTCGGACGTTCTTGTAGCTGAGCAGTATGAAATTCGTGATAATCCGGGTTATTTTGTAATCCCGGGCCGCTTTCAAGCATCGTTCGAAGTGCTCCGGCTTGCTGAAGCCCACGATAATCGGGTCGAACCGGAGCCGGATGTGCGAGGGACCCAGCAGGTTGACCAGCGGGGCCAGGTCGGCCCGCTCCGGCGTTACCCCCGGTTCCAGCTCCGTGTAGCCATTGTAAGTTACCTGCGCGAGGACCAGCGTTCCGTGGCGCTGCATATCTTTCACTATGTCTTTGTAGAGTGAGGCCACAGTGCCGGGGGCTTTTGTCCAGAAGCAGAATACCCGGGGGTAGCCCCTTGCCTGGAGCTGGCTCTCGAGATGCCGGGCCCAGAAGGTCGTCGAGGGGTCGTTACGGCGGGTGTAATCGACCCACAGGAGCTTCTGGTCGATGAGCTCGCCCTCCGGGGTTATCGTCTTGATGATTGGCATATTATATCTCTCTCGGCATCCTTACGAACCCGGCACCGAACTTGCCCTCGTTCATGTGCACCAGGACATTGGCAAGCAGGCAGGCCACACAGTCCTCCCGCTCGGGTATGGTATAGTATTCTTTGGAGTCCGGGTCTAAGAACTTCTCGCTGCGCATCTCCATCTCTGGATGAGCACAAGTAAGCCCGGCCAGGAACCTGCACGGATGCTCGACCTTCTTCTCTTTCTTACTCGTTCTCTTTGTCATCTTCTTCATCCTCCTCTCTAATATCGAGGTTGTCAGGAACACGATGGCCCCGGGCCGAAGTGGTCTTGACCTTGTCAACGTCCCACTCCATCTCGCCGCGCCGGCTTGTAATCCCGTCGGTGATTTGCGAGGCATCCTCGTCGTACCAGTGGCAGAACACCGGGGTCTCCGTCCATTTGGCCCCGCACGTCGGGCATTCGAACCTCCCGGCCCTGGCGTCCTCGGCAGTGCGCTCCACCTGCTCTCCGCACTGCTCGCAATTATCGACGCGGTTGAACTCGTTCTCGCAGTAGGCGGGGTCCTTGATGCACGTGTCGCAGAGGCACTCGCCCTCGCCCGCGAACCCCCCCTCCAATTTCACCCGGACCTTGCCCTCGGGAACGGTCTCGTCGGAGCCCAGCTCTCCGGAGAGGCGGCGGGAATGGTCCTTACTCTTGATATCCATCCTCTTTGCTTTCTTTCTCTTGGTCATACTCCTCCTCCCGCTTCTTGTCTATGAGGGAAACGCTGCTGCCGCGGCAGACAAAGCAATAGGTGTACTGGCTGTTCTTCGGTATGGCCTTGCCGCACCGGATACAAGTATTTTTGTCATGTTTCTCCCTGCTCGGCTGCTTCGGAGAGGCCGTACCCTGGTCGACGGGCTTCGGGCGGGAGCATTTTTGGCATATGCCCATGCTTTTCAGTGTGCCGCACACTTCGCAGAACATCGGTTCGTTCTTTTTTGTGGTCATGTTATTTCACCCCGACCAGGTAGTCGGCGAGCGCTCGGTTGGAAATCTTCTTTGCGGGAAGATATAGACGCGCCAGGCCCATCTCCTCCCGGACAACGACATCATAGGTAATACCGAAGGCATCGTAATAGCGTTTGCACATCCCCCGCTCTCTATCGCGCGTGATGTCGTGCATGTATATCTCGGTCTCGGGGGTCACCATACCGCCGATAAGCGCTTCTATGAGCGTTCTCTCCCGGATATCATCGTCGCTGTCTATGAAGAAGAGCGCGACGGGAGTATCGAGGTCCAGGCGCATGTTCTTCCGGTTCTTGAATAGGACGACCTCCGCGCTGTCGGACCACGGAAGCCTCTGCAGGTTCCTCCTGGCAATGCCCGCGAAGTGATTGTCATCGTCGTAGGATGTGAAGGTTCCATCCTTTAAGGCCAAAGCTCCGGCCATTACCGCGGCACTGTAGCCGACCCCGCACCCCACCTCTGCGGCCTTGCTCTTGGAATTGAGCATATAGCATCTGCAGGTCAGATATATCGATACAAGGTCATTGACCGGCCATCCATCGCCGTGTCCGCCTACCATGTCCCGGGCCGCCAGCCACATCGACAAGAGGTCTTCGACCGTTTCATCGGGGATATCGTCCGGAAGATAGGTCGCGAACCAGGCCCTGGCGCCATCGGTATCCAGCGGTCTGTTATCCGGCCTGCGCCCGGCCGAGACATCGTTCCGCGGGGTCTTCCGTCCATTCCTCTTGGGGACCGATATATGGCCGACCACGGAGGGCGGCCTGACCTTCCTACGTATTGACATTTCGCCGTCCTCCCCTCAGGCCGTGCCTGGTCTCGAAACTCTCTTTGACCTTTGCCCGGCACTCGGGACTGCATACAACGTGCTGCTCGGTTATCGACCCGAACTTGAGAAGTTCCATGTCTATGTGATTGATATCAGTGCCCGTCTTGACCGTGAGCACCTTTCCGCATCCGGAACATATGAAGGTGTCCACATGTTCGTTGATTTCAATGGACGCCTTCGCCATATTTTCGGTCTTATGCTTCTCGTCGAACTCTTTCTCGAAACGGGCCTCGCACTCGGGGGAGCACACTCTCTTCCGCTCCTCGATATCGCCTTCCGGGCGGCTCACCTTGCGGTAGGCCAGCTTCGGGTATTCCGGGGGCTTGTTCGACCGCTGGTAGGCATAGTCATCGAACTTGGACTGGTCTATGATTGCATTGCAAATCTCGCATCTCATGTATCTCATGGGTTCACCATCTGACAATCCGGGCCTCTAACCCCTCCGCCGGGACCCCGTGACTCGTAGTGAGGACACGGCCGAGCTCGACACCGGTCGCCGGGCGAATCCCGTCCCTCCTGGCCAGCTCGTCGCACACGGGGCTGTCCCAGAGGTAGAGCGTAGAAAGCTCTCCTATGAACCTGAGGCCGTACCTGGATACCTTTACAGGGATTGATTCGGTGCAGACCTCGGGCCGTTTCCACGCCCATTTGCTGCGGTAGGGCTTGCCGGACCACGCGAATAACAAGAGCTCTTCGCCTACTAATATCTTCCTGCCGAAGCGTATCGTCTGGCGGATTTTGCCCGTCCTGACGCCCTCGATTTTCGGGGCGTACGTGAAGGCCAGGTTGACCATTACTTGCACCCCCCGAGCTCGCCGGACTCCTTAATCCTGTATCTCTGCATGAGGTAGAGCAGGAGCTTGTTGTAGTCGGCATCGTCCACTTCGAAGACCTCGTAGTTGGTCATGTCGCCCTCTTTGGTGGACAGCTTTATTTTGTTGACGCTCATGGTCCGCACCTGTCGCATTTGGGAGCCTTTTCGGTCCCGTATATCTCCTCTTTCAGCTTCACCGCCCTGCATACGGGACACTGATAGAGGTTATTGTTCCCGGCCTCGGGAAACCCGAACATGTTCTTGACCAGCCGTTCGTGGACGGAGCCGACCAGCGTCATCAATGGCATCACTTTTCCTCCTCGGATTTCTCGATTTCCTCGCGGGTCATATTGCTGACCTGTTCGGGGGTCTCCAGGTCGGTGAACTGGCACTGTACCAGGGCGCGGGTCTCGTTGCGGACGAAGGCGTGCTTGAGCTTCCTGTTGCTGCTGAGGAGCTTGTAGTAGTCGGTGAAACCGGCAGCCCAGGTATAGGATTTCCAGTTCGGACAGACCATGTGGCATGGCTCGCCGCTCGGGCCTACGAAGTGGCAGGGCCCGCGGTCATCGGGGTCCCAGTGCTCCCGGGCGCGATAATGGAAGCAGTGCTCCCTGAGCGTCTTGCTGTCATCACCTTTTCTTTTTGCCATTCTTAGGCCACCCGCCCGCGTCCAATATCGGCCTGAGACCGTGCTCTATCTTCGACCGCTCTTCCGCGTTATACGTGGGACAAGTCTTGGAATGGGAAATCATGGCATCGGCGCACTGAATAAGGGCGTCCGCGAGCACGGCCTTTGCTTCCTCGAGCTCGCGGTTCTTCTTTTTCAATTTTTCAAGCTCAGCCTTGAGCTTCACCGCTGCCGTTTTGACCATATTCAGCCTTCTCCTATTTCCGTTCCTTCAGCTTCAGTTTCTTGTTGGCGTGCGAGCATCCTGGCATAAGTATCTCGCCATCGCTATGCCAGCTGCACTTGCTGCAGTTCCACACCTCTTGCTGAAGCACTTCTCCGCATCCCGGACAGGAAATCACTTTCTCGTGAACATCGAAGACCGGTACCGTGCCTCTATCGACCTTCGCCTCACCGCAGCACGGACATGGTTTACCAGGCTCCCAGTCAAGGTGGGGTTGCTTCCGTACGTCGGTGGCTTTCTCGGATTCGGATTGCTCGCCGAGCATCCGTTTCACCTCGTCTGCCGGCAGGCGGGGAACGCTGCCCGTGGCAAGGTAGCCGTATTTCTTTGCAGAGATAGCCATTTTTGATGCTTCATCCGCGTCTACGATATCTCTCTTCTTCGACATCTATTCTCACCTTTTTTCTAATATTGAGGTTGTCAGGAGGCCCGTCAAGCTCTGCAGAGCTTGTCGGACCGGCCGAAGTGGTCTTGACATCACCCGTCGCAAACTATGCGCGCGACCGTTTTTCCCTTGATTTTTCCACGCGGGAACTTCCAGTCAAGGTGGTCGCCGGGCCGAAGAAGGAAAGCGTCGAGGACCTCGCCGTCCTTGGCGACCAGCCGGACGATTGGAATTCTTTTCAGCTCCATGCTCAGCCCTCTAACCGCTCTAATGTCACGAAGTACTCCCGCAGGCAGTTCCCGCACCGGGCGCACTTCGTCGACCCTTTCTCGCCCTCGATTTTGCCGCAGGAGTAGACGAGTATGTTGTCCTCGAACTGCTTCATGACCTTCCTCCAGGCGGCGGTCGTGATGGCATAGTAGGGATTCGTGGTCCTCTCCCTGAACACGTAATCCTTCGAGCAGCTCTTGGGTATGGCCTTGGCGGAGGTCTTGAAGTAGGCCATGAAGGTCAGGATGACCGGCACGCCCTTCGAGGTGTAGTAATCGACCGCCTTCTTGACCATCCCGAGGTTCCAGGTGTTCGTGCGGACGCGGACGAACATCAGGTTCTTGGGCACCGGGTCCAAGATGAAGAACTCGTTGTCCGTCTTCTTCCCGGGATTGAGGGTCAGCACGACCGGTCCGGGGAACTTCTCCAGCTCCCACGGTATCGCCGTGTTGAAGAACCTGAACGGATACTTCTTGGTCGCCTTGACCACGAGGTCCCTTTTGACATTGCTATCGTTGCCGTCGTTGACGCGCACGACCCTGCGTTTCGCAAGCTCCACGGGCGGCATGTTCGGCAGGTTATCGTCCAACGGCTCCAAGTACGAACGGCCGGACTGGAAGAAGCAATCCTCGCATTTGTTGGGACACAAGCCAGTTTGAGGAATAGCGGCTATGACGCCGCTTCCTTTGGTCTTCGGGTTCACGACGTAACCCTTGCCCTTCATCCGGGCCCGTTTCTCTCTGTCCTCTTCTTCGGCCTCTCTTATCAGGCCCGCTTCTATCAATGCCATCTCCTTCCCTCCTATTCCTTGAACTCCTGCTCGTGATTGCATTTCGGGCACACGGTTGTGAGCTTCGGACAGTTCTTCTTGTCAAAGAGATAAGTATGCAGCATCTCGCCCTCCATCGTGTCCTCGAAATCGTGACCGCACTTCTCGCACTTGACCGGGAACTTCTTGACCATCGTGGAGAAGTTCTTCACCCGGTCGCGCTCGGCCATGAACATCTCGATTGTGAACTCGATGACATCGATATGGCCGCAGGTGACCTCGGGGTCGGCGAAGATGTGGAAACCTTCTTCCTTGGCTCTACGGCAGAACCACATGTCCTCTCCGAGATACTCGTTGTTCTCCAGGTTGTTGACGACCTTGAAATGCGGTCTGCCGATTTTCCTGAGGACCTCGGTCCTGATGAGCAGACAGCCGGCTCCGCAGGCAGCAATCTCGAAGGGCCCGCCGTTCGGGTCCCACTCAATCATTTTTTTATAACCCCCATCGATTGAGGAATAGATGGTCGGCTCGGCGTGGAGGCTGCGGTGTGGGTAAATCCCGGTGATGATATCCTTGTCCCTCGAGAGGAGCCGGGTCAGCGCGAAGGGCGGAAAGGTCTGGTCGCTGTCCATGAAGAACACATGTGTGAAACCGCCGCGAAGGGCAGCCTCCGTGATGCTGTTCCTCGAACTGTCAATCAGGGTCTTGGTACCGACGGGCATGAGCTCCGTCCTCGGCGGCTTGTCGAGCGCAATCAGGCTCCACATGAAATCGGCAAAGACCTGCTGGACATGGCATACCCCTATTAGCACCTTCGATTCGACCATACAATCGAGCTCCACCATATCGAGAAGCGATAAGCATATAAATAAAGGTTTTTAAACAGCAAGCCGCAGCGGCGGGGCAAAAATATGTACGATGCCCCCGGAAAAAGGGACGAGGCGGCGAAAGGACTATGAAGACTATGAACGGGCCTAGTGGGATTCGAACCCACGACACTCGGCTTTCTTTCGTCGATTGTCGACGATAAAAGGCCGGTGCGCTGCCTGACTGCGCTATAGGCCCACTTGTCGTGTCTATGGTCCCTCGATTCGCATTGTTACCGTCTCGTCGGGTTCGATTATCGTCCAGAGCACGAGCCATCGACCCGCGAGGACCTGGACAGCCTCGTTCTCGACGTATCCGGTCCTCGAGATTTGCCTGTACACGCTGAATGACATAGTGGCGCTGGGGAGAATTGAACTCCCACCATTCAACATCTTCAGTGTTGCGTCCTCCCGTTTAGACTACAGCGCCATTTCGTTACGCCGCGGACAGGATTCGAACCTGCATGCACTCCGTTAACAGCGGAGCCCCTCCCAGTCGGGACACCGCGGCATTGGTCGGACGGGCCGGATTTGAACCGGCAATATCTCGGTATCTGCTCGGAACGGGAATATTGCTCCCGTGGCATGCACGTCTACAGCCGAGCGCTTTGAACCGGGTTTAGCTACCGTCCGTTCTGCGTGTTGCACTCCTTCTCAGTGGAACTATCGCATCGTCCGAGTATCCGCAACGGTGTCGATAGTTCCCGCTTCATTGTTTGCCTCCTCGATGATATTGTGGGAGCAGCGGGAGGAATTGAACCCCCGGCCGCCAGGGGGCTACCCTGGACCGGCCTTCCCAAAGGCGAGCTCTTCGCAGGGCAACCCCTGCATCCTTTGGGCCTCACTGCCCATGCTGTTAGCGGGCCCGGAGGGATTTGAACCCCCGGCAACCAGATTGCTCCCCTCTTTTTCTCGAGGTTAAGAGTCTGGCTCCTTGGCCGAGCTAGGATACGGGCCCTCGATGATGATGGGCTCGCCCGGAATCGAACCGGGTCCTCGTCGTCCCAAGCGACGGGTGCTTGTCCAGTACACTACGAACCCTTTAGTGAGGCTACATTTGATACATTGCATCCATCATTCCATATATTTTCATTTTCACTTCTATGGAATATATACCGACATGGGCTATTCCGTAGTTGCTTCTCCGCTTACTCCCGAGGCTCTTTTTGATGGTGTGTCTTCTCCAGCACGACTCGGGCAGGTTTGTCTCGTTTAGCCAATATTTCCTAACCTCATTTATATCGAGGTCCGGATAGACGAAGACCCGGATTTTTATCTCCGATATGGGGATTTTCATTATATCTGTAAGGAAGCGTATCCACACTCTCATGATTTGGGGGTTGGTATTCGTTAGTATGACGTTTCCATTGCCTCTAAGACCCTTGCTTCCTTCTCCGCAATACAGAGCTATACCAGCGACCTTTAGTTTGTTTTTGGTCATTTTTCCAAACATCCGTGCACCGTTCTTTCGTTCGGTATGGTGTCGCTGCTCAATTATTTTAGAGTGCTTCATCCATCCACGTTTCATTCCTTCTGTTATTATCCTCCTCCTACGCCTTGCGTGTATCTTTATGTCTCGGACCCAACAACTCACGGACCCCTTAGAGACGCGAAGACGCGGTGCTATCTCCGTTATAGCCATTCCTTCCTGTCGCAGTCTTCTCGCTTCGTTTCTTTCTTCTATCTTAGCTTTCATCGATTATCACTTGAACCGATATATGTATCTACTCTCCTATATATTTATCGGTTTTAATGGGTCTATCCGGAATCGAACCGGAGCTTCTTCCTCCCGAAGGAAGGGGGCTGCCATTATCCCATAGACCCATTTTAGTGAGTCCGTTGCGAATCGAACGCAAACTTGCTCCACCCCAAGGAGCGGGGCTACCATTATCCCACGGACCCTTTGATGGGAAAGGAAAGTAGCGGGTAGCCGAATTGAACGGCTATCTCAGGGTCATGAGCCCCACGGGATACCTTTACCCCAACCCGCTACACAGTTGTAAAAAAGTGGCGTCGGAAAGAATCGAACTTTCGGCCCCTTGCTTATGAGGCAAGAATGCGAGACCACTACACCACGACGCCTTTTCCGTCGAAGATGCTTCAAAACAATCCGGAACGACCACTCTTCTACAGCTGCCTTCACTTATACAAGCCAATGGGGAGCGCCATGCTCGGGCGCTTTTTTGGATTGAAAGGCTGCAGAGTGTCGTCACCTCGCTTGGATAGTAGTATAGCGGCCATCGTATTTATTTTTTTCTATCAACGAGCCGAAAAATTATTATACGATGGCGGATATACTCATAGACAGAGCGAAATGTACAACCTGCAATCAGATAGATGGTGCGGAGCCGAAGCATCCGCAACATCGGCCCATGGGATAGGTAGCGTGAGGAGTGAGCGATTGCTCGCCACCACGCAGCGCCTATCTTTATGAGCTAAAGAAGCAGGTTGGTTGGTTTTAAAAAAATAAAATCTCCAGGCCTTCCGGCCTGTTTCTTTTCTGCGGATTGTGTGAATATGATGTGCGCAGATGGTGTAACGGTAGCACCGGAGCCTTCCATCGGCGAGTGGCCGGAAGCAAGCTCCATGCCTGGGTTCGATTCCCAGTCTGCGCATGAAAAGGTGATGAAAGACAGGACGAAGGACGGGAAGCACCCGTCACCCATGGGCCCCGAGGACCTACTAAGCCTCAAGAAAAGAGGACGGCCTCCCTTAATGTATATTAGACGAAACCTTTAATAGGAAGTATGCCCATTATGTGTATGATACACATGAGAGGCATATGTTGGACCGCCGAGGAATTCGAGGTATTAAAGAAATATCGGGCAGCAGGAATGACCGTCAACGAGATTTCGAAACTGATGAAACGAAGTGAGTCTGCTATCAGGTGCAAAGGTTCAAGGAAGATACCCATTCATCCCTGGGATAATAAAACATACGTCTTTTCATTGTCTTCTCCACTCGACGTAGCCGCCGTGTGCATTTGGTGGGGAGAGGGGACAAAACCATATATGGGTAAAGGTGGCAGTGGAAAATATAGCAAGCGTTATGCCGTGGCAATCGTAAACAGCGACCCGGTTATGGTCAATCTATTTATTCGGTTTCTCCTTAAACATGGAGTGCCTAAAGAAAAAATACGTGCGAGAATACATGTTCATACCAACGATTACGAGCCGGTTCTGAAACACTGGATTGAGGTCACCGGTCTAACCGTTGATAACTTTACTGCACCTGTAATAAAAAACGACAAGTATGTGGAAACGACAAACTCTGACTACTGGGGATGTCTCGAAATACGTTATAATTCTAAAAATATGGGCAAAAGTATAGTGGAGTTCATATCCAACGAGGTCTCTAAGTTGTTGTGACGGTAACCGGTTGAGTAGATTTTTTCCGTTTCTTATCGGTATATACTATATTATAGAAAGACTGTATAGGCCCGTAGTGTAGTGGTTAGCACAGGAGGCTCTGGACCTCCGGACACCAGTTCGACTCTGGTCGGGCCTGTCAACAAGCCGGAGTAGCCAAACCTGGAAACGGCGGCAGACTTAGGAGGGAGAATTCCTTTTAAGGCCGATACTCAAGTCCGCGGCAAACTTAAATGGGTTTGCGCCCTGAGAAATCTGCTCCTTAGTGGTTTCTCGGTTCAAATCCGAGCTCCGGCACACAGTTTAGCCCCGTAGTCTAATGGTAGAACCTCGGGCTTTGAATGGATGCCGGTGAGGAGACGGTGAGGACATCCAGAAGCAACCCGGTGACGGGCGTTCGATTCGCCCCGGGGCTGTCACGCAACTTAGTATTTGAAGGGATATGTATTATTCACTAAAATGTATATACGAAATGGCCGACATAGGGTATACGGTAGCCCGAAAAGCTGTGGACTTTTTATGAGCGAGTTCGAATCTCGCTGTCGGCCCTCTATCATATCGACGGTGTTGGGGAATCAGGCTAAACCCGCGAGACTCAGACTCTCGTGCCCAGCGCTTTGCAAGTTCAAATCTTGCCACCGTCACCAAGGGTCTATGGGGTCAATGGCTAACCCACTCGCCTCCAGAGCGATGAGATGTGTGTTCGACTCACACTAGGCCCACTTCGTCTTCTCGGCGATGTACGGAATCGGAAAACCGAACGGGTTGAGGACCCGAGCTCAGTGCTGTGAGCGTTCGACTCGCTCCATCGCCTTCGCCCCAAATCTATAAATACAATGCGAGTGATAATCTGTAATAAGGCCCAGGCGGTTAACCGTCGGGCCGAACAGAGGAATAGTAGATGAGCGGCAGAAGCAACAGGGATTTCGGCAATTCCGGCCCTCGCGAGATGCATAAGGCGACTTGTGCAGACTGCGGGCAAGAATGTGAAGTTCCGTTCAAGCCCGATGGTGCGCGCCCGGTGTATTGCCGGGAGTGTTACCAAAAGCACAGGCCACCCCGAAGGTTCTAAAGACCATCGAGTAGTCAATGCTCGGTTTCAACTCCACCAAGAGAGAGTTAATTTTTCCTTTTTTTATTTTTTAATCATTTCGAATGTTTCGAATTTTTAGCTCAAGTGTTCATATGTGTTCCATGCTCCATGAGTTCGATGGTAGAACGTCTCGTTGACAGCGAGAAAGCAGGCGGTTCAATTCCGCTATGGAGCATTTACTAAATTTAGTAAACGTTCTCGTTTCTTACCATTATCAGTAAGCTCCTGTAGTGTAGACCGGACAAGCACTCAGCCCTCTCAAGGCTGGAACCCGCGTTCAAATCGCGGCGGGAGCACTCGCGCACCTATCGTCCAATGGCAAGGACTTCCGCCTTACAAGCGGAGAACGATGGTTCAATTCCGTCTAGGTGCATCCTCGGCAAGCTCTTGACCGGGCCAGTCGGGGTCTCGGCGGGTCGGCCAGGCAGTCACACCGGCGACGAGAGGTGACTCCAGAAAGCGGCTGACAGTCGCCAAACGGCCGCGCCCAAGAGGCGGGCCCGCCGGGTAATCTATAAATACTATAGGTGGCCTACCCATCGACCGGAAGGTAGTAGATGGACGCGAAAGACTCGAAGAGTAATGCGATACTCGAAGTCGAAGAACCCATAAATGATGTTATAGAGAGAATGAACGAGCTTGGTTTCAAGGTAGTGCTAAGCTGTTGTGGGTTCGACTTTCCTGGCCAAGAGAAGAGGTGGGATTATAAGTTTCATGCTGGTAGCAGAAGTGGGCATAGCGACCCGTATATCCAGTTTTTTGCGTCATTCGACAAGGTTGTAGAACTGGAGAAATGCATAGCCGAAGTTGCTTACTCCGAGAACGGCGAACGAACCAGTCGTTGGAAAATCCTGTTCTTAGGACTGAGACCGGATTTCCTGATTGGATTCCTCTGCTCTGGGCCTGGAGGTCCGGGTGAAACGCCTCGTTGGATATTGCATTGTGGATGTATGAACCGTATCTGCTGGGAAAATGCTAAACAGGAACGTCCAGTAGAGAAATGGAGACGATGTTGGGATGAATTACGTGATGCTCTATCGATGTACACTTCCCGGTATCATATTAGTGTAAACAATACGAGGTGATTATCATGTCCTCGCCGAACAGGCTGTATTTCGATGGCGCCTACGACCCGATGACCCAGGTCGGGCGGTACGGTTATCTGATTGTTGTCTCGCACAAGACCGAGACCGGCTATTCCAGCGAGCACAAAATCCACAAGAACGGTACCATCCTCGGTTCGTGCACAAACAACGTCGCCGAGTATACGGGCCTTCTCGAGGGCCTGTCGACCTGCGTTGATGAGCACCTCATAGAAGGGCTCGATGTCTACGGCGACTCGCAACTTGTCATCAAACAGATGCTCGGGGACTATCAGGTCAAAAGCGACAACCTCAAAGAGCTGCATGATAAGTGCGTTGCCGAAGCGGCCAGTTTCAAGAAAATCACCTGGAACTGGATACCCCGTAAAGAGAACAAGGTCGCCGACGGTCTATCTCACGGCCCATGGTTCGATGGCGACAAGCCGCACATTTTCGAGCCGGACTACAAGGCAATGTGGACAGAGCTCTGCGAGTATCTCGATGCCGACAAGGACGGCGACCCGGAAGCCGATTGTGTCGTCGACAGTATTCTGCAGAAGATGGAAGAGCTCGAGAAGAAGCATTCCAGCAAGTGATTTTTCCGTATATTTTCTACGCGCTCCCATAGTGTATCCCGGAAAGCACACCACGCTTTCAACGTGGAAATCTGGGTTCGAATCCCAGTGGGAGCACTTGAGTATATAACCTTTGTCGTCGACGGAAGAGTATAGGAATATGAAAATGTATAATATTGTACCATGCCTTTCAAGGACCCGGAAATCCGCAGGGTCAAGAACCGCCAGTATTACAAGAAGTGGTATTCCAACAATCAGCATACGGCGGTCAAGGCGGCGGTCGACAGCAAGAAGCGTATAAGGCGCGAGAAGAGGCAGTATCTCCTCGAGAATGTTGGCCGCGTCTGCAACGAGTGCGGTTTCGATGCCGACCCCACAGCTATCGATTTCCATCATATCACTGGCAGGGTAGACACCGAAGAGACGTTGACCGAGCTATCGTGGACCCGGCTCAAGGAGCTCGTGGCCGGCGATAAGCTCGTGGCCCTATGCGCGAACTGTCATCGTATTTTACATAGCAACAAGAGAAAGGAAGCCCGAAAATAGCAATAAGCCGGGGTCGCCTAATTGGCCGGGCAGCGGTCTCGAAGTGCGGTCGAGGCCACACTTCGCCGCAATTGAAAACCGCGGGGCCTAAAAACCTCTGCAGGTTCGAATCCTGTCCCCGGCGTCCATCTTTTAGTGGACGTTCTGCAAAATAGTGGACGTTCACCGTATCTTGTCCATATCGGGAACAACGATGCCGTCCCGATACCGATACTCGTACCTGGTGTCCTCGCGCTCCTCCCGCTCCTCGTGAATGCAGGCGGAGATGACCAGCGCCCACACCGATATCTTGGAGAGGATTACCATGACCATGGTCAGATAGAACAAAAGCGAGAACATTATAGTATCTTTCTCGGCGAGCTCGGTCATCGACGTGCCGTAGGCGATGATTGCGAACATAGCCAGCGAATCGGCCACCGCAATCCCCACAGCAGTATACGGTCTCATGGATACGATTTACGGGAAGTCCTATTATATATACATTTTCTAAACAACCATATTGGGGCATGATGTAACCCGGCTAGCATACCAGACTTATAATCTGGGTAGGGGCTGATAACCAAACTGGTCAGAATCCCCGAAATGAGGGTTCAAATCCCTCTGCCCCAACTCGTCTTTATATCCCCTGCCCCAAAGGTATAAAAAGGCCGGGGGCAATAGTATATATTCATGTCCGCTGAGACGAGGACTCGGTCTCTTGTCAAGAGCGCCACGTATCGTATAATCTGTATCTTTATTACCTTGGCCGTAGCATTTTTGGTGCTGAAGGATATATGGGCGAGTATACTCTTTACGCTCATTTTTCAGCTCATTCAAACTATTGTATATTACTTGCACGAACGTGCCTGGTCAAGACTTTCTTGGGGCCGGAAAGAATAATGCTGGGATGGCACAATCCGGTACTGCGGCGGGTCGCTAACCCGTTGGTTCCGTGAGGAATCTTGAGAGTTCAAATCTCTCTCCCAGCGCTTATTTGAGAATGTAGTCGGCGGCCCTTCTCGTGGGAATATCGTTGCAGGCCTTAGCATCATCGACCCTCAGCCTGAAGTTAGAGGCGTGTTCTTTTAGCTCTCCAAAGGATATCCTGTATACCTCATCGAGCTCTGGACAGTAGACCAGGAATTCGTCGACCTCCACCTCATTGTAGGTATCGCGTTTCGGCCCGTCGGCGCCCATGTAGGTCGTTCTGACCGGGACCGTTATGCAGCCGTCCTTGAGCGAGACGAACTTGACCTGCGCCCTGACAAAATCGCCGCTCCGCTCGTAGACCAAATCATATCGGTCGTTGTCGCCGAACGGGATACTCACCGAGTATCCGAGCTCGGCAAGCCGTTTAGCCGCGCCAAGGACGCCAATGCTTCCCTTCGTCTTGGTATCCACGGTAGTAAATATACGGGCCGTGATATTTAAGGGTTTTAGTCGTTCAGCATAAATGCGCCGGTGGTCTAATGGTATGACGGAAGGTCGCCAGCCTTTCTGCCCGAGTTCGATTCTCGGTCGGCGCATTCAGTCGTATTTCGGGGGTTCAAAGGTAAGCGGTTCCAGGGTGTCTGGCATCTTCTCTGTCCGGATGATTTTAGGCACGGTCCGCGACTCCACGGTATATCCAATATCGTATTTGCCGGCATATCGCCGGACCTCTACGACCGGGGTCGTGGTGATTATACGACAATGGAAACAATAATATTCATGACTGTGGTCTACCCCATCAAGACACGAACATTGCCAGCTTTGTTCTACACTTCGGCCGCAACGCGGGCAGAAATGAAAGGTCTTTCGCTCCTCGAAGTCGTCCCACGGAAGTTTCACTTTCTTATCGAATATGTTATCCATGCCAACCATCCCATTAACAATATTGTTGAATATACCATATAAAGGTTATCGTGAATAAAAAATATGGCCCGCTGGAGGTTGAGAGCGGGCCTCGGTCTTGTCAAGTCACTTCGGAGGGTAATAAGGCTGCTGCGGCGGTGGCGGGGCAGTTTGGACCGGGGCCTGTAACACAACGGGCGCGGGTGCCGGGACGGTCGCGGGCGGAGCCTTCAGCTTGGCGATTTCCTGGTCTATGACCATGATTTTGGCCTGCAGTCTGACCTTCTTCGCTTCGAGCTTCTCGATTTGCTTCTGAGGTGTTGAACCGAACATCTTGTTTTCACCGAAATACCAAACACTTTCGTGTATTATAAGGCTTTTGGTCGCAGGGCGTATCGTGGAAAGTCCACAAGAAACCAAGTAGTCGTTAGTTGAAGTCCCCAAGAAACTTGGAAAGAGTAACCAACCTGAACAATTACCAGAAGTGTCTTGGATGCCGAGGTTCCCTAATTGGTATGGGGCCGGCCTGGAAAGCCGGTGGCTCACGAAGTGAGTCTTGGGAGTTCAAGTCTCCTCCTCGGCGTCTCAAATATAGAGGTTGTCAGGAACACGATGGCCCCGGGCCGAAGTGGTCTTGACCTCCTCCTCGGCGCTGGAAATCTATAAATACTATCAAGGCCCATTTGGCCTCGAGGCAAGGACATGGGACAGCAAATCATCAGGCAACCGAACGGCAGGTATGCCGTGTGGTCGACCATCATCGACGACGTCATCGCCTATGACGGCACGAGACAGGAAATCGTGAATTTCTTCGTGGCCGAAGAGCTCAAGAAGGTCGAACGGGACATGAACGGTATCATCGACAAGCTCGAGAAGGGCGAGAAGCCGTACCATCAGTTCACGATGACCTGGAAAGAAGCGATGAAGGACCGGAAGAAAGCGCACCCGAAGGCGCCGCCGCTCAAGCTCATGGCGTGAACATATGAAGTTGATGACCAGGGGCAACGGCAAGGCGGACGTCCATACTATGTGCATCGCTTTCATCCCAAGGTGCAACGGTCTCAAGCGGTACAGGGCCTGCAATAGAAGCAAGGTCAACTGTTGTTCTGTTCATCATAGATAGGGGCCATAGCTCCAATGGTAGAGCACCCGATTGGCATTCGGGAGGCTCCGGATTCGACTTCCGGTGGCTCCATTGATGTTTGAAAATCTATAAATACTATCACCGTGATTTGTCGAGCGGGATGGAACAGTGCTCGGTAACAGCCTGATGGACATGGTCGAGAAGCGCGATGGCTCTTTGCAGACCCGGCACCGGAAGTGTCCGCATTTCGGCCGGTCGTGCTTGAACAAGTTCCATTATATCAATTGCGGGCGGAGCAAATCCAATTGCCCCTCGCCCCATAGGAAGGTGGGGTGACTGAAAATCACGAAGCGCGATGGCAAGGACATACCGTTGTCCGACTGCAAGGGCGCTGTAGTCAAGGGCTGTGCCAAGCATCCCCTCCCGGTCGGCGACTGTCCGGACTGCGAGACGGAGTTCATGAAATGGTTATTGGGTATCGTATTTTTTGGTGCACCGAGAGGTCCGCGGGTCGAGGTCCGTCTCGACGGTGCAGCGGTCAATGATATGGGGCCATAATGATATTCAGCATATAAATCGGTATATAAATAGTTTCTATATCGACGGTAAATAGAAAGATTTATATTCTTCCCACACCAATGATATTAGCGGAGGTGTCACAATGGGATGCGGTGGACCAATAGAATGCGCGGGCGGCATATTCTGCGGATTGTGCAGTGTTGCTGCGGCGGGCTTTAGGTTCATATTCGGTGGCGAATAGGCCCAAGGCACGCGTGTAAGAGACGATGTGGTCCGGGCGACCACAGCTCCCTTGAGCCCCAGGGTCGAAATGATAAGGGAGAGAATACCTGGAGCCGTCAGCGGTCATCTGGCGGTTTTTGAAGATTGTTCTAACCAAAACTTTTATTTATTTACGGGGCCATAGTTCCAACGGTAGAACGACCGCCTTGCAAGCGGAAGGCTGTGGGTCCGACTCCCACTGGCTCCATAGGGTGTTCAAATGGTTAACCCGACAAAGAACCTTGCACTTGAACGCGACCAGTCCAAGTGCCAGAAGGTTATGGAAAGCGGCCGTATCTGCGGCTGTACCGAGCGCCTGACCATACACCACATCGTGCCCCGCCGAATGGGCGGGCCCGACGAGCTGGATAACGTCGTTATCTGGTGTTGGAAGTGCCACCGCGATTTCAATATCTCGGAGGCCACGATGAAGAGGAAGAACGCAAGCCTCCGCAAGGAGAGCAAGTGGACCGTGGACTGGAAGTGCAAGCCGTCGTGCACGAAGTGCTGCACCTGTATGAAGGGCAGCTGCACGAACTGGCCCGAGGGCTTCATCGAGGCACTAATCCGCATGCTTTCCGGGCAGTGGCCAGGTTCCGAACATTCATGTTCGGGGCCAGCGGGCCCGAAGCCCGCGAATAGCGGTCAGACCGCTTAGTCTATACCTTCGTCGTTCCGGACCCCGGACTCCTTGTAGCCGCCGGTCATTTTCTTGAAATATTTCTTCGAGAAGAGCATCGGGCTATGATAGTCCTCGAACCGGACCTCGATGGTACCCTTATCGAGGCAGAAGTTGAAAGCGTGCAAAATGACGACCTTTGCCTCGGTAAGGCCTTTGTAGAAGTCGCCAGGCTGCCGGACGACTTTCTGGAAGAACTTGTGCTGGGACTGCGATATGCAGACCTCGCCGAACTTGATTTCTATGATGAGCGCGCGGGTCCTGTGGGTCTTGCAGTGGTGCAGGAACACGAGGTCGCCGTGCCACCCGCTTATTTTGTCCCGGCTGGTATGGCCCATCGGCAACGGGCTCTGCGGCCGGGTCCTAACACAGGTGATTTGGAAGGGCCCATCATCTATATCGGGATAGTATCTTTTGAGAACATCGAAATGATGCTCGCCGAGCCACTGTATCAACATGCTCTCGACCATCCTGGCGAGAGCGCCCGTGACCTGGTCATCCGTGAACTTGAGCTCCTGGATGCCCGCACGGCCTTCTTCCATGCTCACACAATCAAACTTCATAGTATTTATAGATTTTCACCGGACGGTGAAATGTGGCAAAACGGCGAAACTTTGATGTTTCAAAACTCTTTAATATATACGTTCCGATAGACGTCCGGTGAGTTCCATGAAAGGCGATGTCTGGAAGTATGCCAAGAAGGAAGATGCGAAAGCGTTGATGAACATCCTATGCGAGGTCTTTACTTCGCCAAGCATATCCGAGAAAATGATAGATTCCAAACTGTCGGATGATGTGAAATACGGGCTCGTCTACGCTTTGAACTTCATAATGGCGGCGAGCTATCAGGTCGTAGAAAGCGGTCTCGAGAAAGACGAAGCGAAAAGCGCGCTCGTCGGCCTCTTGGCGGACCCATCTCTGCTCAACGAGGACCTCGGCGACATGGAATTCCCCCTGGACGACAAGCTGATTGCCGGCCTGATAAAGGCGTTCTGAGGAATCATTTACACCGCAGCGGGGGCTGAAAATACAGGCCCGGAAAAAGGACGGGGAGAAGAGATGGATGATTTCAGGGTCAAGAGGGGCGTTTACTGGCTGAGCGTGGGAGAGAGCAGCAGCGGAGGCGTTCATATCGGCGTTGGCGCTCCGGACGGCTCTCATCATATAGGTCTCAGCCAGGCGGAAAGGCGGAAGCTCATATCCTGGCTCGAGAAGGCGGGCGATTCTGAATGAAGAAAATCGGTAAGAAAGGCAGGGTCGGCGAGCTGTCGATGGAGAACCCCTTCGTGTCGGTGATTGTGCAGCCCGGCGACAGGGGCGTTATGCTTGGCATCAAGGTCGGCGACCTGACGAACTGGATGAACCTCGATGAAGAGGCGGCTACCGAAACGGTCAGTATGCTTCTGGACGGGCTCAATGAGCTGCGGAAAAAGCAGGTCGAGGCGCGGAATAGGGGCGGCGCTCATGAATAGGTGCTGCGACCACGGCCTTTCCGGGATGTGCAGCAAACCGGTCTGTGTTCACAAGGGCGAACACGAAGAATTACCATCATGTGACCAGATGTGTCTTTTCAATATCTTTGCTACGTGTAAGAAGGAGTAATGCCGGCGTAGCCGAATGGTAAGGCGAACGCCTTGTAATCCGGGAGAGGCGAATGGTCAGCCTCTCGCGTCCGTCCATGCGGCGCATGGTACCCTGGTCAGGTAAGGTCGCTTAACCGGACGAGTAAGCGTTAGATTGGGAGTTCGATTCTCCCCGTCGGCTCTCGTATTCTCATCGAGTATAATACCTGCGGGGTATACCTTTCGATGCGTCATAATATACAAAAGTGATGATTGTGATGCCACGAAAGGTCATAAAATCTGCGATGCCATAGTTATCAAAAGTGATAACCTCGAGGTATCGGTATTTACTTGAGCGGCGGCAGCTCGAGCTCTGGATTCCATGTGCGCCAAGTTCTCCAGATTTTGACTCGCGTAATCCGCTCCACGGGCACTCGCTGTTTGTGGAGAAGGTGTCCCTGCCACCTCATGTCTACGGTTATCGCACGGGCTCCATAGACTTTTCTGCATCGGCCAATCCGCGTAGCCTCGTTACGGTCGCGGTATTCGACCCAGCGGCCAATCAATTGTGAGAGGTTCATATTCATCAATATGTGTATTGGTTTGGTATAATATAATACTCATCTTATCAGAAACGAGAAAATGATATACATTGTGTTATCGTTATAGGATTAATGTTTAACATTGTCGCATTAGGACACCACACTATCACCGCATTTTTGAGAGGTTCGAGATAACCGGGCCGAGTTCAGATAACATTTTAGCACCGAGATAAAATATATTTCTTCCATTTGCTTGGAGGAATATAGAAAGGTATCACGATTAGATTGATACCATTCTTTTTACAGATATGTTTTTTTAACCGGTCGATTCTTTTCCTGTAGATAAACTCATCGATATCTCGGTGAAACATTTTCATGAACCGGTAGTGTTGCGGTCCATTAACTTCAAACGCAATGTGAAGCTCTGCATTATAGCCGTCTAATTCAAGCCTCTTTTTTGTCTCCGGATTGACTAACCAGCTCGGACGAACATTTGGAAATTTCCTATTAAATTTGGTTTCGAATATTCTTCTTATGGTATTTTCCTGAATACTACTCGTACAATATGGACACCAACGATTATGGTGCTTGATACTATCGGGAGTGGCCCACCAACTATGGCCACGCTGACACCTCCATAGTAATTTGGTATTGACATTGACATATTCCGCGGATAAACATTTTCCGTTGCGGCTTTCGGCTATTTTCTGCATTTCTTGTATCGATAATCTCTGTTTTCTGCTTCTCTCATTTTCATTGAAACAAATTGGACACCACTGGTGCTCCGTTTTGATACAGTTCGGCCGAGCGTTCCAGATATGTCCAAATTCACACATCCAAGTTAATTTCGTGAATACGTCTGTATAAACTGGAGATAAACATGACCCGCCTTTAGATTCGGCAACGCTCTGCATTTCTTCGATAGTTAATCGTCTGCCTCGCATATATATGATACATATGTTTACTATTCCTTATATATTTAATGTAAATGCCGTCGCAGCTCGATTGGTCGAGCACCCCGCTCGTAACGGGAAGGCTGTGGGTTCGACCCCCATCGGCGGCTTAACATGCCGGCGAGGCTCTATGGCGGAGCACCCGAATGGTAATCGGGAGACCGTGAGTTCGATTCTCACCGCTGGCTCTGTGGTCGGGAGAGGTGGGCGACCGACGGTAGAAGCCCGAAGCCCTTCGGAGTTTCGGGTTTCAGCTGAGGAAAGTCCTCCCTCCGAAATGGCGGTCCGGGGCAATCCGGACGGGCGAGAGTCCGAGCTATGATACAGAAACGACACGGCCGTCGCTGAGCAATGAGCCGAAAGACAAAGAATCGGCGAGCAAAGAAGTGACGGAATCGATGGAACGAACATCTCCGCCGGAGCAAGTCCAGCGCGACGCTTAGTCGAATGTTGCCAGTCTGCTCCTCGGCAACGCGGGGCAGATGAACAGAAGGAGGCTTACTCCCTCACCCGACCACAAAATCTATAAATACTATCCCGGTGTATATCAGTAATAGAGGCGCCACGATGTCTTTGTTCGTGTTCCCGGCTTGTCGTCTCCAGCTCGATTAGCGAGCGGCTTTCTCGCATTGTTCTAGTTATCTTTATGTTCGTGTGGCGGAATGGCTAACGCGCACGCCTGCAGAGCGTGATTTTCCCGGTTCAATTCCGGGCACGGACACTGGTGGAACTCATGGTCGATAAACAGCATTTCGAGTTCAAGAAGAAGCTCGAGGAAATGAAGCAGAGCAAGGGCCGCGGTACGGAGCTCATTTCACTCTATGTGCCGCCGAGCCGGCAGGTCCACGAGGCGATGGCCTATCTCCGGGGCGAGTCGGCGGAGTCGGGAAACATCAAGTCCCGGGTCACCCGCAACCACGTCCTGGATGCCATCGAATCGCTGATGAGCCGTCTCAAGCTTTACAAATCCGTCCCGCTCAACGGGCTCGTGCTCTTCTGCGGACATGTCGTGTCGAGGAACGACCAGACCGAAATCAAATCCTTTGTCATCGAGCTGCCCGAGCCGATTTCGATGGGCAAGCTCCTTTACCGATGCGATTCCGAGTTCTACACGGAGCCCCTGGAGGAGCTCCTGGCCGATAAGGACCAGTACGCCATTGTTGTCATGGACCGGAGCGAGGCGACCTTTGGCCTGCTATCCGGGAAGCGAATAATCCTGGTGGACACCTACGAGTCCATGGTCCCGAACAAGCATGCCATGGGCGGCCAATCGCAGGCCCGGTATCAGCGGATTACCGAGCACGAGGCGCACAAGTTCTTCAAGAAAATCGCGAATACGATGGAGCAGGAATTCCTGCCAAAGCTCGATAAGCTCAACGGTATTCTGATTGGTGGGCCCGGGCCTACCAAGGATTATTTCGATAAGGAGGGGTATCTCCATCACGAGCTTCGAAAAAAGGTCATCGGGACCATCGATGTCGGAAGCACCGACGAGCCGGGCCTCCGTGAGGTCGTCGAGAAGTCGGGTGACCTGCTCAAGGATGTGGCGTTCGTCAAAGAGAAGATGTTCATGAAACGGTTCACGGACGAGCTGGTCCAGCAGAACGCCGGCCTGGCCGAGTTCGGGAAGCTCCGGGTCGAAGAGGCGCTCAAGGGTGGGCGGGTCCACCTATTGCTGTTGTCCGAGGCCCTACCTCTTAACGAGGTCAATCGTTTGACCGCGCTCGCCGAGGGCTTCGGTACAACGGTCGAGCTCATATCCATAGAGACAGACCCTGGTGCAATGCTCAACAAGACCTTCGGCGGTATGGCCGCCGTTTTGAGATACAGAATGAACTAATGCCTCCGTGGTGCAACGGCAACATGGTACCCTGTCGAGGGCAAGCCCCACAGAAAGGTACCGACCTGGGTTCAACTCCCAGCGGGGGCGCTTGAAAATCTATAAATACTATCGAGTATTATTGAGTTCCATGGGCGAGTTCAAGTATATCCGCCGGGTCCAGTATTGCCGCGACCAGAAGTGTCCGGCGGGCTTCGGGCGGACCTGCCGTTTCAAGGGCAAGTGCGAGAACCAGTCCGATTTCTCATCGACCGACCGGCGGAAGCTGAAAAACAAAAACCTATAAATACTATAGGCCCCAATTACATGTCGATGGCTTACGGTCGTTTCAGTACCAATAGAAGAATCATGGTCGAGAAGGCCCGAGAGTATATATCGAAACACGGACCTATATCAGCCCAGTCCCTGGCGCAGTGGATGAACGAGAAGCACGTTCTCAGGAACGGAGTTGGTACCCGCGAGCTGGCGAACTGGATGCGATGTTCCAAACATTTCACAAAGGTCGGCACAACGCGGGACATGACCGGCGGTTCGACCGCGCTCTGGGGCCTGTGTACGGATTGAATGGCCGCATCGACAACTGGAAAGTCATCCTCGCTTCTAACGAGGCATAGTGAGGGTTCAAGTCCCTCTGCGGCCGTAAAAGGAGTGTTCGACATGATGCGGGAAGAGCATTTGGCGGCGGACCGGGAGCGGTTCGGCCGCGATTTCGATAGTGTGCACGCCGACCTGGATTCGACCTATGATTTGATTGGCCATCCGCATCGCGCGGACACCCACTTCCTCGAGTACGTTCTGGACAAGTGGAAGAAGGGCGAGTGGAACGTCGACCAGGTGCGAGCGGCGCTCCACCACATCATCGACGACTGCGGCGTCATCATGGTCAAGGACGACTGGGGCACCGCGGAGAAGTTCCTCAAGGACCTATGATTTGCCATCCTTGTATCTGGATATCTGGGCGATTTTATCGAGTTTCTTGAATAGCAGGCCGAGCTTGGACGAGATATCACCCGACATCAGTTCCGGATGACCGTCGATAAAAGAAGGGGATATCCGTTCTTTTGTCTCGTCGCCTTTCTTGTAGCCCGCTATATCACAGCACTGCTCCATAATGGTCAGGAGGTCCGCGTATCCGATGTTCCTGAAATGGCGCGAGCGCGGGTCTATGGCCACTATATCGGCGAAGACTTCGACCAGGTTTTCGTAGTTGTTGCGTAGTTTGGTATCCATTTTGTCGACATCAACCACACCCACGAACCGGGAACCGTATAATGTTCGTCCCGGACCCCGTTTCAGGGTAACGTTCTCCGTCTCTTTGCCATTCTTGGACTTCCAGTATCCCTCGTCGTCGAGCGAGACCTCGGTTCTCCACTTTATAACGGCGAGCCGTTCGAGGATTTCCTTTTTCCTCAGGTCCGCCGGGTCTTCGAGCACCAACCCGTTCGGTAGCTCGGGCTCTTCTCCGCTCGAACTGACGGCGGGTGCTATCTCTCTGTTGCGTTTGAAACTATCCGCGAGGTCTTTGATGTATTCCGGTACATGGACGACCTCCGGTTTTTCCGGTATGTGCACTTCCGGTGCTTCCTCTTCCTCTTCCTTTTCATCCTCATCCTCGTTGCCGACCTGGCCTTTGTCGAGCCAGTCGAACGGCCCGGTGAAATCTCCCCGGCCCTCGCATCGCGGCCCGGTGGCCATCTCGTTGGCCATGCTGACAATCCCCTTTATAGCGGCTTCGGTGACAGTGGGGACTTTCTCGAGCGCCTCTGATATTGGCATCGTGACCCGGGGTATATGGACCTCTTTGCCGCAGTAATCCGCATACCTCTTCCCGAAGCGGTGGTTGCACTCACTTCCTTCTTCTAGCCATGGATAGTGGTCCTCGGAATCATATTCAGTGACGGTGCCGCACTTCGGGCACTTGTAGCTTTTGGCAACACCGCACTTCAGGCATACATTGTACATGTCGGGGTATTGCGTCCCGCAATCATGACAGGTCCAGAGCGTGATATTTCCATCACGGACCTCCTGAAATTTGTCGGAGGACGGGTTCAGCCCGTAGGTGACGTCCTCAGCGAGCTCTTTATCTTCCTCCGAGAATTCGACCTTGGCGTCCTCGAGGTGCACGGGGGTGTCCGGCCACGGTCGTTTCAACAGGTCCGCCGCCGGGGTGTTCTTGTCGTCCTCGAGCTCGGCGGGCGTTCTCGCTTCCGGTGGCACTCCCCAACCGCATTGCATCACTTTCTTGGTGCAGTTGCACATGAAGAGCGGCGGCATGAGCGGCAAGTGGCAGACCGTGCAGTACTTGGTCCAGGGCATGAGCATCTCGTCCACGCCACACATCTGGGTCTCTCTGGGTGCAATGGCCTTCTTGGTCTCGGCGGCCGGAGTGGCCGGAACGGTCGACCCGATTTTCGTGAAGGCGATTCCATCCGGGGCATACGGCGACAGCACAAGTGCCTCTCCTGGCTTGAAGGCAAACACTTTCTGTATGAAGCCCTTCGTGTCCCCGCGCGATGCGGTATCCAGTGCTCTTTTGAGCACATCGAATTCGGTGTAGTTTGTCATCCGGTGCACGATGAAATGCGATGCCTGCGCACGGAGCTTCGCCGACAGCTTATTCGGACTGCCGGTTACCATAACGAGCCCGCAGCCGCGCGCCCGGCCCATTTTCGCCAGCCGGTTGAGCGGGATGATGCTGTCATAGATATACTTGGCGTTGCCCGAAGGTGCGAACTCCTCGGCCTCCTCTATGATTGTGACGACTACCTCGCCTCGGTTTGCCGGGTTCGAGCTCAACAAGGCCATGCAGGTCTCTCCGACTATTTTCTTCTGCTTCTTTTCGTCCGATATGTTCGAGAGGTCCATGATACAGGACTTGTAACAGTTGAGCGCGACCTCATATGCGGTGAAATCGGAGTGCTCGCTGCCGCAATCCTTGACCTCCACGCCCTCGATGCCTTTGTGGACGCCGAGCGGGTCGAAGCATATGAACCGGACCCCGTTCCTCATGAGCTCTTCCATGAGCTTCCGGACGGTCGTGGACTTGCCGGAGCCCTTCGTGCCCACGACCAGCGTGACGTCCTGGGCAAGCTTCAGCGGGAGCATCAGGTCGTCGGACAGGTTTATCGTTTTCGGGCATATCTGGTCATCCCTCAGGAAGAACGTTCGACCGTCCGCGTTCGCTCTCTCCTCGGGTCCCATCTTATCCCAGCACCCCGGACAGTGGTAGGCGCAGGTATTGGTGCCGTGGTCGACATCTCCGGCGGAGGTGTACTCCAGCTCGGAGCGTTTGAAGGACTCTCCGCACCCGTCGCATTTCTGCGTCTCCTCTTCCTCCTCGATGACATCCAACCCCACCGTCACGAGCTCGCCGTCGGAGATGTGGTGCTTCTTGCGCACCGGTTCGGGTATGGTCAGCCGGCCTCCCTTGCCGACGGTGGTGTCGAACTCGGCCTGGAAACGCTCCTCGGCGGTCTCTTGCTCCTTCTCTTTCCTGCCACAGAACAGTTCTTTCTTGTACCAGTCTATATTGTCGGGGGAAATCCGCACCCCCGTTTCGTACAGTTTGTCGGCAACGACCTTATCGCTGCCGTCATATACAGTGTATATGACAAAGGCCTTCAGTGAGGTATGTGTCCGCGCGTCGCCGGTATGGTGGTCCCTGGAGAAGTTCAGGTCGCCGAAGCGGAGGACGATTTCCCAGCGCTGGCAGGCCCGGACCATGAGCTGTTCGAAGAGGTTCACCGGCGATTTCTTGACAAGAGAGGTCTCCGGGTAGGGGCTACTCATGCCGCTGATTCCGCGGGAGTAGCGGCCGAAGGGCGTGCAGAACTGTTCGAAGGTATTGATTTTCAGGTTGACATAGATATCGTTCCCGCCGGTGAGCCTACCAAGGGCCCAGTCGGCGGCGGGGGAACAACCCATCGCCTCGACGATTACAAGCTCGGAGCTATTGGTCTCGAGGTCCTTGCCGTACTTCGAACGCATCAGGTTGATGCACTTGAGATTCGATTCGGCATCGGTACCGACGATGAGCTGTTCCTGCTTCCCGCTCGGTTTGACGATGTATGTCTTGTCATCTTCAAATATAATCTCAAATTCCTCGAACTGTCTGTGCGTCGCCATACCAATCACCGCCAACCAACGGTTGACAATAGATACCAATGAAAGGATGAATTAATATACACTTGGCATAACGATTATATATTCGGTCTGCCCATGGGCGTGTAGCTCAACTGGATGAGCCTCCGTTTCCTAAGCGGAAGGATGCGGGTTCGACCCCTGCCACGCCCGTTCTAATATAGAAGTTGCCAGGAACACGAGCTCATCGGAGCGAAGTGGTCTTGGCGTTCGACCCTTGCCACGCCCGTATTTAATCTCCTCTATGGCAGGTTAATATGAAAGTTCGCACGAGTTTTCTTTCCTCGGGGCCGTCGTCGTGTTCCGTGGTCTCGATGATTTGATACTCGCCGGGCGTGGAATAGTTTTCCATGATATATTCATCCGTGAATATATCCTCTTCGTTGGCAGCAAGGCCCTGACTGTTGCGGTCGAGACTGAAATAGTGAGGGCCTATGTCAGGGAACAGCATGTTATCACCTGTCCAGTCCTGCCTTCTTGGCCCATGCCTCGAAGAGCTTCTTTATGTCTTCCACCGTGGCGACGACGTTGCGGTTCATGGCGACCTCGGGCCGCTCCTGCCCCGACTTCTTCGGCTTGTAGACCTTGACGAGCTTGCCCTCGCGGTCGGCATAGGCCAGGGATACGAGGTTCCTGTCGCGTAGCCGTTCAATCCTCTGCGTGAGCTCCCATAGGGCTATGCCCTCCTCGAACATATCATTGAAGAGCTCGCGTATCTCGTACTTGCTGATTTGGCTCTGCTCCTCTATGATGTGCATAATCGCGCCGTCTTTCCACAGTTCATTGTCTTTCATGGCTTCTCCTCCTTGAGGGCCTTACATCGAAAGGTTCGTATTGCAATGTGGAGCCCAGTTTTGTTTATTATGTATAGCCGGTCAGGCCTTGTCATGTTTCGCGCCGGTTAGTCACGCGCAGCCAGGTGCAGCCTTGTCTTGCCTAGTCTCGTGCCGGTATGTTCGTCTCGTGTCCTGAAGTGTGTCTCGTGTAGCGAAGCCTCGTGCCGGGAAGGCCTGTGAAGCGGGGTTGAGCCTTTTGTGGGATTCCGTCGAGGGGAGACTCGCCCCGTTATTTTAAGGCTTGTATAGCTCTGCGGCTTCACTCATTGTCGTTGTGTGACATCATGTGCAGCAACGACCAGTTTTTTGTCGCTTTGTGGAGTATCGTCTTGGTCGTGAAGCGATGTCGGGTAACGAGACGTCATAGGGATTCTGTGATTTCCTTGATTGAGATGACATCGAAGAGGCCGAAGTCGCCCTTCCTGTAGGCGCCAACGCCAATCCACTTGCCGCAGGCATAGAGCAGCTTCTGGAAATCGGCCAGCGATATGGCCTTGGTGGGCACGGCGAAGGTGACCTCGAACTCGGCGCCCTTGCCTATGACCTCGGCGTTGAGGATGCCCTTGCCTCCGGTCGCGCTCAGGATTGGAAGATTGGTTATCCGCTCGACCTTGGCGCCCTTCAGGAAGATTGGGGCCCGCTGGGTGGAAATCGACTTGGTCTCCGTGCCCGAGCGGTCGATGAACTTGGAGCCGTCGCGGAGCATGGCCCTAAGGTTGCGGCCGGGGATGACGTAGGTGTTGCCCTCCCTGTAGAGCGCCTGCATCGGGTCGTCCTGTCCGGTGGGTTCGCCGCCCATGAAGGGGCGAGTGAACTTCGCCCGCACCTTGACGAACTTTATGTCGCCGTACTTGATGCGGTTGTTCTTCGTCTTATCGGGAACTTCAGCTGTTGGAGCAGCCACTGGTTTCTTGGATGGCATCGATATTCCTCGAAGGATATATCCAGGTATTAGATATTTAGGCGTTATCATTCATCAAAGGCCCGTAGCCGAATGGTCAAGGCACCCGGCTGATATCCGGGAGACCGAGGGTTCGATTCCCTCCGGGCCTACTGAAAGCTATTAATACGATAGCTCGTAGTGTACGTGAAGGAGGTAAGAACATGACAAGGATGACCATTGCGTCGTGGGATGAACTATGCAGGTTCATAGATGCGAACAAGGGCAAGAGCATCAAGCTCGTGCCTATCAGCTGGACCGGGAACAGCAAGGTCGACCGCAAGACCAATGAATGGACCAACGACGTCGATAACGAGAGGGTCTGGTCCGTGGTCTTCGAGGTCGAACGCGGATAGGCCGGCCCTTTTATTTTTTTGCATGGCCCTGTAGTGTAACCTGGACTTAGCACAAAAGCCTGCGAGAACCGATGGTTGCGGAAAGCTTTTGATTCGGGTTCAAATCCCGACAGGGCCGTCTGGGCGCGTAACTCAACCGGACAGAGATAAAATATTTATACGTTGGGTTACATATATTTTATTATGATTACCTGTATGAACTGCGGAAAGGATTTCCCAACTTGGATACGGATAAAGGGTGTGATGAAGAATCTCGGTAATAGGAAATATTGTCTTGAATGTAGTCCCTATAAAAAACACAATACAAGAAGGATACACATGAGATATAGAGAGAACGAACCACGAAAATGTTTGAAATGTGGTCAAGTTAAATTTCCGGAAGAATTCTACGTGCGCGCGGGCAGGGGTCGTCAACGTCATACTCAATGTAAGTTGTGTATGGACCAAGGAACCGTGACAAGAAAGATTAAGAACAAGCTACGTGCAATCGAATACTGTGGTGGTAAATGCGAAATGTGTGGAAGAACCGGTCCTTATTACATTTATGATTTTCATCATAAAGATGGTGTGAAAAAAGAGGTGCAGATGAACCGCGTGTTTCTCAGACGGTGGGAAAAAATATTACATGAGATAAAGAAATGCAGACTTCTATGTGCAGTTTGTCATCGAGTTGAACATTATAGTAATCATCAAAAGGGCGCGTAGTCTAACTGGACAGGCACCGGCCTTCGATTGGACGTCAATCGTCCAGAAGTAAGCCGTGAACATGGGGGTTCGAGTCCCCTCGCGCTCGCTTATTTTTGTTCAAATATAGAGGTTGCCAGGAACACGAGCTCATCAGAGCGAAGTGGTCTTGGCGAGGGAGGCCGTTGGTTCATCGTACCGTGATTTCGATGATATCGTTCCCCGGCTTGTCGCGGTCGTGTTCGTGGATTGTACCCGTCCTGACGCCGAACCAGAACCACTGCCACATTGGTATGGCATTCCGGACGTTCCGGTCCTGGCCGTGCGGGACAATCAACTCTATGCAGCTTCCGGTCGGAGATATCACAGGTTCGTATCCCGCTGTTCTCAGGCTCTGCGCGACCGCCTTGAGATTTGTCGTGTTCACTCTTCATTCCTCCGCATCTTGGACACTTTTTCGGAGGGAAGGTCTTTCCTGCAGGCATCGCATAGGTATCCAGTGACCTCGTAGTTGTATTCGATGCCCTTGCCTTCCTCGAACCGCCGACTGCAGACCTTGCAGACGTAGTGATGCTTGTGCTCGAGATTGCACTTGGCGCACGACCACTCCTTGCATGACTGGCACTGTGCCCCGAGATAGTTGCTGAACGAGTCCCCGCATCCCGCGCAGGTCTTCAGCGGCGGCACGAAAGTGGATACCACTTTCAGGGTGAGTATCTTCCCTTTGGAGAGGTCGTACTTCTCGCGGGTGGGCTCGGGTATGGTCAACCGGCCATCCTCGCCGACCTTGACGTCGAATATAATCCCAGACTCGCCGTGCTCCTTCTCCCACTTGACCTTTGCGCGGGCGACCTCTCCCTGCGAAAGGGTCATTATCCCCCGGAACATCCTTTCGGACATAGCGCCGTCCACCACGGCCAATTTCATCACTCCTTCCATCAGGTCGCGAAAAGCCGCCCGCTCTTCTTCGCCGAGTTCGCGGCCAAGCCCGCTCGCTTTCATGAAAACGCCCATGAGGTCCGAATCGCGCAGCGCTGCTATTGCCACGTCACCGAAGTTCGGAGGCGGGCTCTCGGGGATTCCGGCTCCGTCGTTGGAAGTTCCCAGGTCGTTGCCTGCGGTCTCGGGTTCGGGCTTCTCGACGTAGTAATTATTTGGATAGTAAAGCAGTGTATCATTAGCTGCGGTATGATGACTCTTGACCACGACGACTTGGACCATTCCGCTCTCTCGCATACGCTCGAGCGTGTCCGCGACATATTTCTTATCTGTGTCGGGGAAATCTATATCGTTAGTGTAGGACTGGATAATCATATTCTCCGCGGAGCCCGGGTTGTCTTTGAGGAATTGTTTTATCTTCTGCGCGAGCGCGACGCTCTTCTTGAGAGGGCTCGTGTACTTTCCTCGCGGACCCTTTTTCTTGCCGGTTTTCACATGGTCTTCGATTGCCTCGCGTTCGCGCTCGCTTTCCTCATCAGCCCCGTTTCTGTTCACCAAGCCACTCGCCTCCGTTTACCGTCTCTAAATGACAATAAACGGCAGAATAGATAAAGGTTTTGGTCGAGCAAAAGGAAAGGGGTATATATATTTCAGTGGAAGTATAAATAGTAGAACGGTCTATTTGTCTTTCTCCATGAGCACACGAAGGGTCTTGGAATCTATGGTGGGCGCCTTGGCCACACGAGCCTCGTAGCATCCCTGACAATATCCGAATTTGTAAGAAAGTCCACCGGGTGTGTATGGCCGTCCGCAGCTGAAACATAGGTAGGCATCCTTCGTCCCCGAGGTCTTCCTGTGTTCGACCCACTCGTCGGAAGACTCGAAATAGTAATCCGGGTCGCCCTTTTTCGGAGGGGATGTCCTCTTGTTCATAACGCCGGTCCAGCGGCCGTTCATCTTCTGCGAGTCGAACTCCAGGAAGCAGACGTTGCACAGGTCGTTCAGTATCAGCTCGGCGTATTCGCCGTGCTCGCCAGTCCTTCCGGGGACGTATCTTTTTCCGCAGCACTTGCAATCGAAAGGCATAAAGATACCGAGCTCTTTATTATATTCACTGCTCATTTCTCAACCCCCGAAATGTAAACGGTCCCGTGGTGGACCTTGAACTCCTTGAGCGGACCAAGTGCGTCCATCGCCGCCCTCTGCCACGGCTCGAATTTCGTCCACTTCTCCCAGACCTTCTTTTCGTCATCGTAATGGTCGGAAAAGTAGATGACCATATGACCATCTTCCCATTTCCAACCATCAGTAATACTACCATCGAGCAATTCCTGGAACTCGAACGGCGACTGATTGAAATGCCAAATATGGAAATCACTACCCCACCCTTGGATAGAATCGGAGCCATCGATTTCCTCGGGCTTGAGCTTGAAGTCCAGGAAGCTCCGGCCCCACCTCTTAACGGCTCGCTCCTTATTCTTCGCGACTTCCTCGGGCGTTGCATTAATGAGCTTCTCGACATGCTTGACCATGAGCATACCATACAGCCGCCATTTGGCGACCTCCCTATCCATGCTCTCCTTATGGTCGTCCTTGGCACGGACCTCGACCTTGGTGTCAGGCCCGGGCAGGTCCCACAGGCATTCCTTGATGCTCATGGGCCTGAGGATGAGCGCGGGAGTATCAGTGTAAATACCTTTCTCGATATGGCAGCCGACCTCCATCTCCTTCCAATCAATGACCTGATGAGGTCCGTCCCCGTAGCCGTCATACCAGCCGCATTCTTTCCGAATCCCCCATATATCGAGGAAGCCTTCATCATCAATATTAGAAGTATCGATGCAGACATCTAACTCGCCCGAAGGGTCCTCTTCCTGCAACCTCTTAATCAGGTCCTTGGTCTTCATAGAATATCACCTTCTTCATAGATTCGACGAACCTCTTCCTAGTCTTTTCGAAAGCCCCTCTCTCGTTCCGGGCCCACAACCTTTTCATTCTTCTCGGAAAGGGAGCCAGTACTATGTTTCGAGAACAGTAATCGGGATGGAGCGGGCAGACTCCACAGAAAGGCCGGGTTTCTGGTATCGTTTTTGCGCGTCTGTGGCGAACATAGATTGGTTTCATTATCATCTCTGCGTGTCCGCAAAAACCACACTTGTGCCATAGGACCTCATTGAATATTTCCCTGCGTGTATCCCGCGAATATATCTCATACTCATCACCGTCTTTCGGTCTCTTCGCGAGGCTACCTTCAAGCCTTTTCCACAAACCGACGTCCCACTTTCTCACCGATGACAATCTCCACGGTTCCATATTTATTCAGCTCCGTGTCATATTAGGTCCTCGGTCTTCATAGTCTCGCCCTCTTCCCAACCAGCCGGCTGTAGCAGTGTCTCTTCGTGGCCTGGGCCTTCGTCAGCCCGTCTACCGCGCTCTTGCCGACATAGACAAGTTCTCCTTTATCGACGTCTATGTAGACATGCTCGCCGTAGTGTCCCGCTTCGAGAAGCTCGGGTTCGAACCGGCGGTAGATTTCCTCGGCCTTGGCGGTGAAGGCGTCGCACCTGACCTCTTTCCTCCACTTTTCGACCCGCTTTTTCATTTCCTCGGTATGCTCATCGCAGGCGTAGCCGCTGAACACTTCCACGGGTATATCGGGATTATCAATCATCGCGTCCTTGATGCCCATGGCGTGGAGGACCACCTTCCGGCCATCGCTGCGGTACTGCGCGCCGATAATCGAGTAGCTCTTGTCCCGGAGCTTCGGGTCGTGGACCAGGAGCTGGTAGGGGCCATCGTAGTGGCCTTCCAGCGATTCGACGAAGTATATGTCTACCCAGCCGTCCTCGGTCGGGGTCACGACCTCGAGCTCGCCGCTCGGGTCCTCTTCCTGCAGCTTCTTGATTAGGTCCTTGGTCTTCATGGCCTCACCTCCAAGGTCTTAATGATATCACGCAATATCCTCTGATAGACGGGATAAACCTCATAATCGGAATCGAACACTTTCTTGTCCTCGTTCCACTTGTTGTTGACCCTACGGATTATAGCTATGTCCGAGAGCACCTCCAAAGAACGCTCCACCCGACTATCGGAGAGACCCAAGGCGTTACCGATGGCCGATGGACTCCTCGGACCCGTGGACAGCAACAATATGACCACGGCAAGCCGGTCCTCGTCGCCCATGCCTTCGAAGAACTCCCTAAGACCGTACGGCACATTCATGCTCTCGTCCTCAGTCCCAGCGCGTACTCGACGACCTGGATATAGTAGTTGTCCCAGTTGCGTTGAGCATCGTCCTTGTCCGGCAGCTTGTCATCGGTCACGACGCGTCTGAGGCGGTTGCGAATCCACATCCCCCACCGGAAATGCTGGCCGGTCTTGATACACCACCAGTACGGCCCGTACTTCTCGAAGTCCTTCTTTATGGCCTCCTTGGTCTTTTTGGTAACGACCCGCCGTACCCGTGTGGCGCACTTCTCGAGCATTTCGTCCGGCATTGATGCGAACCACTTGTCATGCAACTGGACGATTTCCTTATCGGACATCTTCTTGACCTTGGCTATCCTCGGTGAGGCTCGGACAGGGGTGCCGGTGGAAACTTCCCCCTTGGCTATGTGCTCGTTCATCTCATCGAGGCACCGTTTCTCCTTCGCCTTCCACTCCGGGGTCATGGAAAACTCCAGGAAGCACTTCATGTGATAGTCTTTCCCCGTCGGAGCATCATAGAGCACTCCGCCGTTCGGGTTAATCCCCTTCTTGCACCACGGGCACTTGCGCCAAGTCATTTCTTCGCCCCCTTCATCCGTAGCCTTATATCGGCATCCAAGAGGCCGAAGGTCAAAAGCATGTCTTTGGCATACGTGAGCCATGCCTGGTGGTTCGCCGGGTCGTCCAGCGGATATCTGACCAAGAGGTTCAGAAGGTCACGTTTGACCTTTCGCGCCTCGGAATTGCCGTCTAGCTTTGCCATGGCAGTTCCTCCTCTTTCTTGAACTTCGCTTTCCTCATGACCGCGATAAGCTTCTTTCTGACGGTCTCGAAGGTCTTTCGGTCCTCCTCGACCCAGGCATCCCTCATCTGGCCCGGATATGGGGAGTCGTCAATGCAGTCTGTGCAGTAAGTCGGGTGGAGCGGACAGTTCCCGCATTCACCCCTCGCGTGCTCACAGAACCCACACGGAATCCAGAGGAAATCGAAGAATATGTCTCCGCGGTCCGCCTCTGCCTGGTGTTTTTTCTCGTATCTCTTGAGCGCCCGTTCGAGCCTCTCCCACACGCCCTCGTCCCATTTCTTTAGTGATTTCGCTCTCCATGGTTCCATTTTCTCGGTCATCTCATTGCTCTCCTTCTTTCGTGGGGTTGTCAGGGGAATTGGCAGGACTCGCGCAGAATTCCCTTGACCTTTTGACCACTTCGAGGACCGCCGCCTTGTCGGCGTCCGGGTTGTCCATCTGGAAATTGAAACCTTTATCTAAGAGCTCCTTGAACGCGGGCCCCGGCTTGAGGCCAAGCGCTATGAGGTCGTTCCCGGTGACCAGCGGCTTCGGCAGAACGCGTGTATCTATCGCCGTTACCGTGAGCGAGGCCATGAACTCGCCGAACCACCGTACGTTCTCCATCCTTGCATCGAAATCCTTGGTTTGCTCCTCGCCGATTACGCGGCCCTCGTTGTCTGCGGTGGTCAGTGCCATGATATCGCTGCAGGTCACGCCGGCGGCCTCCATTTTCCGGAAGAAGCGTGCTCCTGCGGATTTTCGTACCTTCTTGTCCACCGCCCAGCAATCGATGACCAGATGGTGTCTGACCATGAAAGCGACCTCTTCGATGAGCTTGACATCGTTGGTCAGCCTCTCCATGAATCGCCGTGTCGGGGGCTCGCCGGCCTCGTCGTGCCCCTTGGAAACGAGCTTACCATCCTCCACTCTCGTGGTCGAAGGCTTGCCGAGGTCGTGGCACAGAGCGGCATACATGAGAGCGGCAGGGCTCGAGCTGTTGTCCCGCTCCCGGACCGCAGAGTCGATGACGAGCATGGTATGGTTCCAGACGTCTCCCTCGCGGTGCCAGTCGGGGTGCTGGGGGGAGCCCCTGAGCGCGTACAGCTCGGGAAAGTATTTTTCCACCGCGCCGATTTTCAGCAAGAATTCGAGACCGAGGGATGGGTGAACACCCCTGAGCAGGAGCTTGTTGAACTCCTCGTAGACCCGCTCCCTCGGCAGCGTGTCGAGCTCTCCAGAGGCGACCATCTCGGTACAGAGGCGGACGAGGTCGGTGGTGGGGCTGAAACCGAAACGGCCGATGAATTGCATGACCCGGTAGACCCGCAAAGGGTCCTCGCCGAAGGTGTTCCTATCGACATATCGCAGCGTTCCCGTCTCGATATCGAACATGCCTCCAGTCGGGTCCATGAAGGTCCCGGTCAGCGGGTCGTAGAGTATGGCATTGATTGTGAGGTCGCGCCGAAGGACCGCTTGCTCGGGGGGTAGAGAAGGGTCCGGAACTATATCGAAACCTTTGTGCCCGGTGCCCGACTTGGTCTCGGTACGGGGTAGCGATATATCGAACTCGCCGTGCTTGTAGACCCCGAAGGACTTGCCCACCAGGTCGACCTTCCCGAGCTTCGCGAGTATCACTTCCAGGTCGGCCTGGGACACCCCGTAGACCTCGATATCGATATCCTTGGCGTCCGGGACGTCATCGAAGGGAACGAAAGGAAGGGGCTTGCCTGGCTCCTGCTTGAGCATGACGAGGTCCCTCGTCCAGCCGCCGACTATGTAGGCCCTGCCGCCGAGCGCGTTGACCTTTTTTGCAAGGTTGAGCACGAACTCTTTATCCATATGAGAGCGGAGAGGTTTTATAGTATTAATAGATTGCCGTTCAGCAACGGGCCGGTCCTTGACAATCAAGTGGGGACACTGCATTTTCCTCCTGCGGTGCTTGCATAGATGTTTGTACTGTTCGTCGTCTACCCAGTCGTTGTGAAAAGAGCACCACCAGAAGCCCATGGCGACCACTCAATCGATGTCGACATAGGTCTCGAAGAGTATGTCGGCCATGAAGTCCCAGAACTCCCTGGTGACGCCGAGCCCGGAGGCTCCGCCCTCGATATGGCCCTCCTCCCTCAGCTTGGCGAGGATTTTCCGCTCCTCCTCGCTTACCCTGCGGATATCGAGCTTCTGGTCGTTCATCATCGTGTACTGGAGGTACGGCAGGAGGCGCAGCTCCTTTGTAGTTATCTCCCGGCCAAGGAATTTCTGGGCAATTGTCTGTGCCTTCTCCGTTAGCTGTCCTCTGAGCTTCGGCATTTCCATCACCTCTTTATTCCATCGCTGCGTTTTCCCTCGCATACCGAAGGCGGGGCGTCGGGGCACCCAATCTCGGCGCCCGTGGGCTCCGATATGAGCGCTACGTCGTTCCTCGACCAGTAAGAGAGTATCTGCGCCCAGGAATCGTGGTTCCTCAGGACTTTCTTTTTCCTGGATATTATCTCCGAAGAGACCTCGGCTACAGAGTATTTCGATATGTCTCCGCGGTGCTTGAACACGGGGTCCTCTATGACGGCCCGGATTTCAGCGCCGGACCAGCCTTCCGTGCCCTCGACCATGCCGCGCACGAGCGTGCCGTCCTTTTCGAGGTCGACATATCTTCCCATGAACTGAACGAACATCTTCTGCCGTGCCTCGGTGGCGGGCCACAGAATCATCAGAACGGGGTCGAAACGCTCCGGGCGGAAGAGCGCGGTGTCCAGCATGTCGGGCCTGTTTGTCGTGGCGAGGAAGGTGACGTTGGGGAGCTTCGAGACGCCGTCCATGAGCCGCAGGAACTCGAAGGTGCTGGTGCAGCGCAGGTCCCGGCGCATCGCTATCTCGTCCACCTCGTCTATTATCACGATTATCCCGATTTTGAACACATGGGATATGACAGTGAGGAAGGTGACGGTGCTCTGGAACTCCCGGGTGTCCCGCACGAAGAACTGTATGGACTGTTCGCGGTACTTCCGGCAGAGCGAGTTCAGCAGGAGCGATTTCCCGCATCCCGGGGGACCGGCGAGGAGGATGTTCCTCTTAGCGAGGCCGCATTTCTTCCTCAGGTCCAGGTCCAGGTTCATGCGGAGGATGGAATCCAGCGTCTCGTAGGACTCCTCGAGCCCTATGAGGCCGGTGATGTCCTCGTCGTTGCATTCCTGGAGCATTGTCTCCGAGAAAGCATCGCGTATGCCGTCCAGGAATATTCGGTCTATCTCTTCCTCCGAGCATCCGGCGCTGACGGCTATCAGGAGGAGTATCGGCACGGAGGTGAGGGAGATTTTCGGGTTGAACTCGACATATAGATGTTTCTTCTCGTCCATGAAATAGTGGACATACACGTCGAAGGCCTCGCCCACGGAGAACATCAGAAGGTGCATCTGCTGCGTATCCCTGACGAGCACTATCGGCCGCTCGCCGGTGCCCCGTTCCCATATCATGGTGTTCAGCAGCTCCGGGTCCTTGAAATCAAGGCACGCAGCCTGGAAGGTGTATTCCAGATAGTCGCCGTCATCCTCTTTCTTTTTGCTCTTTTCCAGACAGGTGAAGCACGACGGTTTCGGAAGGCCGTACTTGGAACATATCCTGTTGACCGAGAACCAAATCGGGGACCCGGTCACGCTTTTGTTGAAGGTATACCTGAACTTCGAGTTGGTTGTCGTGTTCACGGATTTTCGGTCGTTGGCCCATCTTTGAGTGTTCGCTCGCATTCTATCCCTCAGAGATACTTGAAAGTTATTATAGTATTAATAGATTATCGTTCAGCGGTCACTGGATTTTCCTGAACTGCGCTTCGATTGTCGCCGGACCGCGGCCCCATTTCAGGTAAATCTCGTCATACAGGTCGGCCTGTTTTTTGCATTGTTCACATGGTTTCTCGACTACAATAATGGTCACCGAAGCGGAGGATTGAATGGATGGTAGTTTCAGGTCTTTCCAGGAGCTCATAGCTTCCCCTCCAGCATCATGGCGAGGACGAAGGCGTGGCCCATCTTCCGCTCCTCGCAGTTGACGACCTCGTCGAGCGTCATCCCGAGGTGCATGTAATCGTACCCGTCGAAGTCCCACAGCCAGAGTTCCTCGCCGGTCTCGGCAAGCTTTCTCAGCGTCTCGAAGGCCGGGGTGTCGGCAACGAGCCGGCGATACAGCGGGATGTAAATCTCTTTCCTGGCCTCGATGTAGCCGAGCTTCCGGCCGTCCCATAGAGAATATAAAGGCTTGGCGCCCCGGCCGAATGGATACCGGACGGCCCGGGGGTTCGCCCACCCGGCCTCTGCCCAGCTCCAGTAGGCCTCCGTAGGCTCGCCGTTGAAGGTATGCTGTTTGTAGACCTTGGCGTACTGCCAGGCGTTCTCGAAGACCTCGGCAGTGCGTCCACCGTAGAGCTCGACCGGACCCAGCATGAACGGGCTCAGGCCGCGGCCGAGGTCCGTGGAGTGAGAGGTCGTGTTGACGACACGGGCGCTCGCCGGAGCGGGGAAGCGGGGGCCCGCTATGCGGATGTTCACTTCGGTTCACCGTGCGCCTTCAGGTATCCCTCGATGATGAAATATTCCTTGCTGATTGTGCCGTCGCTGAAATAGTTGTAGCTGTTGACCGAGGTCTGCACAGTGCGCCAGAAGCATACGTCCTTTCCATCGATTTCGTAGATTTCGGCCAGACAGAAAGTCCCCTTGAGCGGGTGCGTTCTCTTGACCTCGTCGTAGAGCTGCTCGTACTCGACGATTTCCGGGTACAGCAGGGTTTGCCGCGTGTCCGTCGAAATCCGCCGGGCCTGGATGTATCTGACCTTAGGGTACTTGGAGACGAACCTGACTATGTCGAAGAACTCGCCCGCGTTCAGCCGGTTGATGACGATTTGTACCCGCGACCTCTCGGTCTTCTTGAGGATGGTATCCCAGTTGGGCAGGTCGCGGCGGCCCATGATTCGTTCATTGGTCTCGGGGTCCAGCGAATTTATGGTGTAGCCCGTGGAGAGCTCGCAGCGGTTGATGGTCTTGAACATTTTTGTCGCCAGGTAGCCGTTCGTCCTCAGGCCGACCCCGAAGCCCCGGTCGTGAAGGAGCGTTATGAGCTCGTCCAGGTAGGCGTACTGGAGCGAGTCGCAGTTCTGCCCGGTGACGTAGACCTTCTTGATGCGGTCCTTCTTGAGCAGGGCCAGGTATCTCTGAAGGTTCGGCAGCTCCGAGGGCGGGACGCGGAGATGGTTGAACTCGTTGAAAGTCTCCTGCAGGTCCTTGCCGAGGCAGAAGAAGCAGTCGGCGTTGCACTTGCCCAGGAAATTGATGTTACCGAAGCTCGGCGGTTCCTTCTCATAGTTCTTGTTGAACATTGGATTCACTTCCTCCCCAGCTCGTCAAGCTCTCCGTCGATTGACGGCGCCTTCAGCCTCTTCTCCGACGGCCCGTGTGCCTTCTGGAGCCAGGTGTCCAGGTTGCCAGGGTTCCCGTAGTGCCATTTGTTCTCGTAGAGGAATACAGCATCGCCATCATCGTTGTCGACATATTTGGCGGTGACGAGCTCCGCGGCGAGGTCGCTCGGGTCCTTGCCGATAAAGACCATCGGCATCCCCCGCGGCATGGACGACAGCTTTGACAGGAGCTCGCCCTCGGTCCAGACCTTGCCGGAAATCGTTGCGGTCTTTTGCTCTTCGAGGACCACGGGCGCCGATACGCGGTCAATCCTGAGTCCCGCAATCAACATATTGAGGTATTCCTTCGCACCGCTTAGCTCCTTCGTCTGGCCATTCCAGCCTGCAAGCACAGCCTCGAAATCGAACTCGATGTTGTAGAGGGCGTTCTTGATGTTCCCGCGGAGCACCGAAGTCGAGTCGCCGATGATTACTACGGCCAGGAAAGCGTACTTCCCGTGCTCGATTAGGATTTTTTTGCCACCGTAGGAAATCTCGTCCACAGAGCTTCCCTCGTCCCCGCCGAAGGAGGTCTTGACGAACTCCTGCACCGCGGTGAACATACCGCCGAGAACTTCATCGTCCATATCGGGCTTCAACTGGCGGGTCCGGTGGGAAATGAGCCTTCCATCCCTGTATACAAGGAAAATATCGTCAATCGCTGTGATTTCTTCCGGTTCGGTGATTCCAATCACCGGGCCGGCCGGAATGCCGTGCTCGTATTCCTTGTGAAGACCACTAACGGTTTCAGCATGCTTTTCGTCCTTCTTTCGGCGGGAATAGGCATAGGCTCCGACCCCTCCCATGCCTGCACCGACCGCCACCACGGCAATGATTGGGAAGGAGTTGTCGAGCAGTGTCGTTCCATGTCCGTGGTGTGGTTTCGGAGGAACGACCACCATCTTCTTATCGACCTCGAGCTGGAAAACGTAGTTCGCGGATAGTTTACCATCGCCGACCGTCACTGTGACGGTATAGTTGCCGACCACCGTGTTCGCCCAGGTGAGCATACCCGTGGTGTCGATTGATATGTTTGCGGGACCCTCGACCGTATAGAACAGCGTATTATTGTCTTGGTCGGTGGCATTGATAGCCAGGCTCCAAGAGGTCTCGTTCGTCACGAACTTCGTTCCGGTATTGGAAATCACCGGCGCACGGTTCTTCGGCGGAGGCGGGGTCACGTTCGTTACGTTCTTCTGGACAGTTATATTCCAGTACTGATATATGATATATTGATAGTCAGCAACGGAAATCGTGACAGTATATACACCGGCGACCTTAGGGGTCCATGATACCTTGTCGTTAGTGAGGTTCATGCCGACCGGTCCCTGAAGAACAAAGGTCAGGTCGTCGTTCTCGGGGTCGTAGGCCGCGACCGTGTAGGAATAGGTCTCGTTGACCTTGCCGAGCTGTGACGGCGTGCTCGTAATCACCGGCGGGTTGTTTCCGGTCGGCGAGAGTAGGACATGGAGCACGAAGGTCTGAGTATCGGAAAGGTTGCCATCCGTGACGTTGATTGTGACCGTGTATACCCCAGCGACCGTTGCTGTCCACGAAATCAGGCCCGCGGCTCCACCGATGGTCATTCCGAGCGGTGCCTTATCGAGACCGTAGTAAAGTGTATCGTTGTCCGGGTCCGTTGCCACGACCTGGTATGAATATTTGTCCCCGACCAGCAGGACCAGGGTCGGCGTTTTGCTCGTAATCTCGGGCGGGCGGTCATTGCCGTGAGGCGGGGGCTTCACTATGATTTGTTCGACCCAGAGAGAATAGTTCTGCCAGACAAAGACGTGACCATCGGTGACGCTGATATAGACGTTTACGTACGTTCCATTATCCTTTACGGCGGGATTGTAGACCAACTTGCCATCACTACTGATGGACAAACCCGTAGGTGCTTGATTTAGAGCAAAGGTCAGATGGTCCTTGTCCACATCGGTCGCCGTTGCATTGTAATAATAGGTCTTACCCACGGTAGCATTGCCCGACGGCCAGATGCTCGTGAAGACCGGAACATCGTTCACCGGGTCTACGATGACCTTGATAGCATGGGTCTGGACAACGAATTCACCGTCGGAAACGGAAACACCAAAACTGCCAGCGTCGCCATTCCAGTCCTTCACGCTCGTGGATACATCGATAACACTGTTGTTCAGGGACAACGAAACGTTGTTTGACAAGGTGTTGTGAACGATAGTATAGATGAGATTGTTCGAAGTGGTATAATTGTCGGTGAAGTGTTGTGTGAGGTCGAAGGTATTATTCATTGAGTCTTCGAGTATATGTATATCGGCAATCACCGATTTCTGGACCGGAACATCAGGCTTCCAGGTCACATTCCAATCTTTGAGCATTGGCGTGGTCAAGGTCTTGTTGCCATCGAGCATCGCCAACAACTTGATTTTGTCGGTCGTATGTGGCACGGTCGAGATGTCGATTGGCGAGGATGTTACATTATTGAAACCGGCGATGGTCTTGTTGTCCTTGTCCAGAACGGATACATTAACGTAGGTATTCGCTGGAGTCGTCGAGTTGAAGTACACCATATCCCAAACCCGATTACTCGGGAGGGTAATTGGGCCTGAGCGGACGAACGCGCGGCCGTAGGCCGAGGTGATGGACACATTATCAACCTCATATACCGTGTCCCCGGGTCCGCCATTTTTATATGCCGCGAACTGCAATTGCCAGTCGGCCACGGCATCGAAGTCGTACCAATTTCCCGTTACCCAGACCGCACTGTTATCGGAGACCTTTCGTATCTCGAATTTTATTGAGCTCAATTTGACGGTAAGCGTCACATAGAGTCCGGTCGAGGCTGGGTTCCCGGCGGGCGGAGGATAGGTCGTAGCGCTGTGGTCAATCTCGAGAAGGGAGCCGGATTGCATTGTCCGGAGCTCGTACCGGAAATATGTTCCCCAGGTCGTGTAATCGAGCCGGGCATATACCGTGCCTCCATGCACGATATCCAAGTCTACTCCAACATAGCTGGAACTGGTTATATTAAGAGTGAAATTCACTACCGCGATGTTATTGCTGAAACTATTGATGGTCCTTGCGTAACACGTCCCGACATTGCTGGCCGGATTGTATATCATGAGCCTGCGGTTCGTGGCATTCCCGTTGAGCTCGTTGCAGTTCGAGGAACCAGGCTCGTTCCAGGTCCAGTTATTGGCGTCGAGTGTAGACGCATCGTCACCCGGAAATTCGTCGTGGAACAGCCGGTTATCGACTGTTACATTTCCTTTGTCGATGATAGTGTTCTTCGTCCACTCGACCTTTGTCGTGTCGGCAAAGCTATCGCCCCAGTTGCCGAGTACGGGGCTCGCGCTCGTTAGCATTAGGAACACTATTGCGAATATCAGGATTTTCCTTAGCCCTATTTTGTTCATCTATTTCACCTTTTTTCCTTCAATCGGTTTCCCATTTTTATCGGTCTTTATTTTTATTATTTCCGTTGCGTTCCCGCCGTGTTTGCCACAGTAGCCAAGTAGCCGGCTCTTCCGCTCCGCCTGCTCCATGCAGCCGCATTTGTAATGAGCGAGCCAGATGGTACCCATATTATTCCCCGAGCACTTCTTCATATTTAGACGGCATCAGGAAGCAGCGAACACATCTGCAGTCCTCGTAATGTGCATAGCTATCCCTGCAACCGTTGCAAAGCTTTCCGTATTTTCTGTATTTAGGTTCGTTCTCCATTTTACCGCCTCTTTATCTCTATATCAATACCATTTGATAGTATTTATAGATTACTTATCGTATCTCTCCCGCACTGTCATGTAATTGACGTATTTCTTCTCGAGCAGGAGCTCCTGGTCGGTATCGCGTGTCTTGAGGTCTTTGACGTACAGTTTCAGCTCGCAGAGGATGTTGTTCCCGGTTTTGTCCCAGGTATAGTACCCGGCATCGCTCTTGCTCGGGTCGATGACCTCCTCCAGCTCGACGTAGACCTCTTTTCCCGCGAGCTCGACCGAGACGACATCTCCTGAGAGCATCTTGGTCACGACCTTGTCAAGGGTCTGGTCGACCAGCGTCTCCTCGGTGAGGTGGAGCTCCTGTTTCTTTGCGCCCATGACCTCATACATGGTCATGTTGTAGACCGCCCCCGTGCCCGGCGCGAGGTCGAGCTTCCGGAAGGTCATGAGCGACCGCAGGACCTCTTTGATTTTCTCTTTTACCGGATTTTTTTTCATTTCTTCATCCCTCCGGGTCGTGGTATCGATTACTTGTATTCGTGCCACTCGAGCTCGATGTCTATGCCCCTCTCTTTGAGCGCGCCAATTAGGTTCTCGATGCTCGGGTCTCCGAGAGCTTCCTTTCTCCCGTTCTTTCCGCCTATCGTGACCAGTTCCATATATCCCGGCTGGCCGTCGTGTAATATTACCCTGAATTTCATTCCTTCGCCTCCGTGTCCATCTTCCCCAGCTCTTTCTTGATTTGGTTCTTCCGGAACCCATCGGGCTGTCCGTCCCACCCAACCCAGGTCCCGTAGATATTGTTATCTATGAGCGCTTTCCTCATAATACCGAAACACTCCTCGTAGAACTCAGCCTTCGCGCGGGCCTCTGCAAGCGTGAGCTCGGCTGGCGTGTGGGCGTTCTCGATGAGATGCGCAAGGAGGCTCTCTGCCTCTTTGAGCCTCTTTGTCGAGACCTTGATTTCGTGCTTGGTGTCTTCGATTTCTCCGGAAATCCGGGCTATCGCTTTCTTCTGCTCCGGGTCCATGCTCTCACTCCTCCTGTGCTACCTTGACATGTATGCCCGTCATCCCTTCCAGTTCCTTCCGGTTCTTGAACTTGTAGGCAGCGGCTTCCGTGTCGAAGGCGATTATACCATTCAGGTCCTGGTATAGCCGGACCGGCATGTTCTTCTTCCTGTTCCCTTTGTGTATCTTGATAACGTAGATTAGTCCCATCAGTTCTCCCCCATCTTCTCGGCCTTCTTCCTCAGCATATCCTCGAGCCATTGCACGGCATCCTGGTACCTCTTCAGCTGCGCAGGCGTCCATTCCTCGGTCTCTCCCTCGACCCAGCCCATGAGCTCGTCGCTCAGGGACGAAGCGCAGTAGCCCAGCACCTGTTTCTTGGCCTCTTTCATGTTCTTCGGTCCGCTCATCTTTTTCCCTCCTCAAAGTTTATCCCGGCTCGTCGCGAGCCTCGTGTAAGCGCTCTGGATATTGCTCCCGGACTGGCCCTGCGTGGCAGCCGCGACTTTTTTGGCCGTCGAGAACACGATTGATTCGTAGGTCTGGGCGCCGTACTCGCGCCTCACGACCGTGATGAGCTGGTAGGGCACGACCCTCTCGCCGTCCGCGATGTCCATGAGCTTGAGCACTTCGAGCCCGCGGGTCGTGGCCTTGTAGCCCACTTCATCGGTTTTCTCGACGAGGCCTGACTGCACGACCACCCGAAGGAGCTTTTTTCTGATTGTCCCGGGCGTGCTGTAGAGCGCGCCTCCGGGCCGCCTCATGCCGGTCCCGGGGTATCCGCAGCCGCAGGGCGGGTCGTGGAAGCAGACCTTGCCGCCCTCTCCCTCGGAGATTGGCCCGAACCAGAAGGTGTCCCTGAGCAGGCCAATCAGCGTGTCGGAGGTCATGGACTTGTCGAAAATCCCCTGGACGTCCTCCGGGAACTTGGCAATCCGGGCGTCCTCCGCGGCCTTGGCCTTGGCGTTCCTCTCGTCCCGCTCGGCCTTATGCTCGGCCGTCTTCTCCGCCACCCAGGCCTTCTTTTCCTCTTCTTTGGCTTTGACGATTGTCTCCTCGACGCCAGTGACGTCCAGCGTGTCGCCCTTGGTCGTGTCGACCTTGGTCCAGTCGCGTCCGCCGTCCCAGGCGGTCACATGGACGATGTCGCCGACCTTGAGCTTGCTGTCGCCCTTGTTCGTGACCATGAGCTTGACCTCCTGCTCGCCGACCCGGACCCCCACGGCCCGCTCGGTGAACCAGGTCTCGTCATTATGGTCGTCATTCCAGGATTTCGTCTTCCCGAGCCACAAAATCGGGCCCATGATGTCCGTGCCCTGGTGGGACACGACCTGCCATTCCCTCTTGTCAGTGACCGAGGCCCAGCCATTGCGGGGCTTCATACAGGTGAACTTGACCTTGTCGCCGGGCTGCGGGAGCTTTCTATCGGCGAAATAGAGCACCGAGACCTTGAGCTCCTCCTCGCCGACCAGGACGCTGCAGAAAAATCGCGTCTCTACGACCGGCGGCCTGTCGCGGTAGCCTTCATGTATGATTTTATCCTTTAGACCAGATACCCACTTTACAGTGCCTTCGATTTCCATATTTATGCCTCCAATCCTTAGACCTTAGACCTTTGAACGGGCGAACCTCGCCCATCCCTAATACTTCTATTGTTTTTATAGTATATATAGATTAGTGGGATACCCCAGGGAACACCCGCAGCGGCGGCGCAAATTCCAGAGGATGCGCCCGGAAAAAGGGCGGTCTATCTCGGCTCCTCGACGAGCCTGAACCCGCTCTTCTCGGGGAATCCGCCCTTCTCAAGCAGAAAATTGGCATAGAAGACGGCCCATCCGCGGGCCTCGTAGAATTCCCTTATCCGCATGTTCACAAGGGTGCCATCGGGGGTCAGGTTCTCATGGCAGTGGTCAATCACCCGGTACCCCTTTTTCAGCTTGCGTACCTGGATATCGGTCCGGCCGTTCTTCCAGTGGACCTCGTAGAAGGCGATTGTTTTTGATGTTTTCGAGCTCATGTTCCATCCCAACAATCATTCTATTGTAGTTATAGTATATATAGATTATCGGGATACCCCAGGGAAGCCCCGAAAGGAAGGCGGCTGAAAATCTATAAATACTATAGGGTTCTTGTTGGTAGTCGATGACCGATATCAAGGCCCGAATGGGCATCATCCGTCAACTCATCGTCGATATCGAGACCGCTCTCGCCAAGCCGAAGACCGAGGCTGGAGGGGTCTATGGCGCAGCGGGGTTCTGTTTTGGCCCCGAATGGGTGGACCAGAATACCGAGGTGTCGCGTATCATATTCACAGCGGCGCTCAAAATCTTGAGCGCTAATATGTTCGAGTATCATGAAAGGACGGGTCTTCATCCGCAGAACGACCACAATGTCGAGTTCGTGGACCTGCTGGCACAGGTGGCTGCCTGCTGGAGCTTCTGGGTCCGCAAGAAGAAGTATCGCAAGGTCCATCCGCACGTTTGCCACGGCGACTCCGAAAAGGAAGACTCGTACCGTGCCGGGTGGGATAAAGGTTATCTGGATTTCGTGCTTCAAACACTGTCCTTCGGGGAGGCGACGGAATCGCTGGTCGACGAAATCGTCAAGGACCAGGGCGAGCCGCTCCTGCCCCCCGACCCAGAGGCGCTGAAGTGCTCTGATATGACAGCGGCGCTCGGTGTGCTCGTAAAGAGCGAGGATGCACAGGAGCGGGCAAGCCGGCGAAGGATTTTGCTTGAGACTTATATCGAGAAGCGGAAGTAGGAATCTATGTTACCAATGTTAGGTGGTCAATGCCCCGATTGTTCAATCATAAAACAAATGGAACGTGAGCTGATTGGGACATGGTGGGGCGATGGATTGAGGCCTGGTATACTGGCAAAGGCGGAACGAACTTGCACTGAGGCTCTGAACAATGGCGAGTGTCCGTTCTATATCAGTTATGAAGATGGTGAGACGGTGTTTATACGGACCGTGAGATTATATCAAAGGTCCATTTAGAAAAAAATGATAACCTATTAATACTATAACTGTTCTCTGTGGGTCCGGTGAGAAAAATGGTATCAGGAAAGAATGTTGCACGGGGAACGTTCCTAATCGTTCTCTACGTCGTCTGGGCGATGGTCGTCGGTTCCGCCTGGCAGCAGGAAGTAGCTGTGTGGACAGATACCGAGGCGCCGCTCGAGCTGGCCGAGGCTTCGTCGAACACGACTCAGATACATGTCTTTTTGCAGGAGTCGCTCGACGGTGTGTACAAATGGAACATAGAAAGTGGTTACTACGACCCGATTGCACCCGGGCGCGGAAACGATATGTCCATTTTTGTGAGCTTGCTGAAAGATGCCATCAATTACACCGGGCAAGTGGCCCTGATACCCGAGAATACGACCCGGCATTCCACGGCTATGCTGGTGCTGCGCTCCCAGATACACGCTCTGGTAAAAGGTTACTGTGATAATAGTCAAGGTACTTACACGATTCGTTCAGCATACTGGTGGTCCACTCCGACCCATCATCTCCAGCAGGTCTGGACCTGCGGTGGGTGGTTGTTCAATATCGGTATATTCTTTGTGGTGGACATTTCCGCCGGAAGAATGAACGATTTCATTGAGAGAAAGAGATACGAAGCCAATAAAGCCCGTATTTCCGAGACGAAACCGGAAGAGAGCGACGAGGAAGAGTAGAGATGCCGACCAAAAAGGAAATCCGCCGGTGGAAGACCGTCCACATACCGCAGGCCATGAAGGCGCTGAAGGAAGCCTACGAGGCCGTCTTTTACGATAGGTACCGCGAGACCTGCGGTACCGGGAAGCTCGGCTTCAGGCAGTACCTGGAGAACTTCGAAAAGATGGTCAGCGCTCTCAGTAACGCCATATATATGGTCCAGCTCCAGAGGTATCATGATAATGGTATGGATGCCGATAACATGGGCCCGGTGCATTTCTATCACGAGCTATATCATTTCATAGAGACGGTGCGGACCGATGGCGATGTCCGCAAGGACGGTTATGTCCCGATGGTCGTGCTTGAGCGGTACCTTGTTCAGGTCCACCGCTTCCTCGACACCAAGGACTTTGACCGTTTCTCGGTATTCTCGGAGGATTGCTTCGAGAAATGGCACTGGTGGGGCTGGGACTACTCTCCCGAGGACAAGGCCTATATTATCGCCGATGAATACCTCGAGGAATATGTCGAGGCGTATGATTATAGGAGCAAAATAGAAAGGTTCGGCGTCTCGGAGCTCAAGGACCGGCTCTCGAGGAATGAGAGGAGCATTGTCCGCAGGATGAAAAAAGCGGACAAGTGGTCCAGAGATTGCAAATACAGGTGCTACGATGCGTCGAGGGCTGCCTATCGAGGTGGCAAGAAAGGGAACCCCCTGTGCTCCTACGGCGGGGCGGTCGTAAAAAGGTGCACCCGAAAAAAGTGTCCCAAGAATAATCTATAAATACTATAACTGTTCTACGGAGGGTTGGTGAAATAGATGCAAGGTCGAAAATTAAGCGGAAATATCGTGAACAGGATGATGCGGCTTATCGCCAAAGGGAAGAAAGATAAAGTGATTGCCAGGAAGCTCGGCGTCTCGAATGTCACCGTATGGAAATATCGCCAGCGCCCGGCCGCCGTTGCCACGGCGAGCGCTCTCTGCGCCAAGACCCTGACCGCACAGAAGGTCAAGTCGGGCACTCACCACAAGGGGCACCTCAGTCGGCGAGCCGTCAGGCATCTCAAGAAAATGCTCAAAGAAGGCAGGCCCGTTGCCCGCGTTGCCAAGGCGCTCGGCGTCTCCTTGGTCACGGTCTACAATTACCGGAAGAGCATCGCGCCGAAGAAGGCGGTCGCATCGAAGAGCACGGTGGAAATTATCTCGCTGGGCAAGGCTCCCGTCATGAGGCCGCACAAGCGAGTCTATCACAAAAGGTCGCATGGCGAGGGCATGCTCAGGAACATGCCTGAGATGGTCGATGCTTCCGTGGCCGAGAACGCTCGCAAGGTAAGGCTCGAGAAGGTCGCCGGGGCCGTCGAGAAAGTGGACCATGAGGTCGGCGAGCTCGTTGATACTCTCATAGAAGCATCGTCCATAAGCCGGTCCATGAAAGGCCGTGCAGTGACTCCCGAATTCCTGCGTTGCAACAGATGCTTCTCGAGGCTCATCATGGAGCAGAGCCGGCGGACTGGCCTCTGCGAGGGCTGTCGGAACGAGAAGGCCGCCAAGTCGATGCACTGAGGGAGGCGGACCGGCTGAAGACCATAACAGTCGAGGTCGGCCTGTTCTCCAGGTCTCAATTCCGCGAGTGGCTCCGTGGGCAGCAGTCGAAGAATAAATATATCGATGTGAGGTTCACGGAGACAGAGGAACCCCGCAAATCGCTCTTCAAAATAGTGGTGAGCGGGAATTCGGTGAAAGCGGCGGGGTGGTGTTTGGCGGCGAAGGGTATGGTCAAAAAATTGCAGGAGGAATAAGATATGTATAAAATCCCTTGGGACGTGGTCGAAAAATACAGTAATGATATCGCTGTACAGGAAGTGACCTTTCGGGTCAAATGTTCGAAAACACATGATTATTCGAATCTTTTCGAGGCGGCGGCCAAGTATTTGAAAGGTCATCGTCCCTATATACTCCGTTCCTGTCACTTCGGCGGGGACGAGGCGGGAAATTTCCTAGTGCTGATGGTCGAGCCGCTCGGGGCCAATTCTCTGAAGATGCACAAAAAGGTCATGAACGAGTCGAGGGACATCATCCGAAGGCTCGAGAAGAAGGGATAAAGATGGTCTGGCCGCGGAGAAAGAAGAAGGAGCCGACCGCAGAGGCCGGCAAGGAAGGACCCAAAAAGAAGTCCTATCATGTCCCCAACGAGATGATAGTGTCCGTGATGACCAAAGGAATCGATGGCGACCAGGGTATCTACGGCATCGGTAGGCCGACATCCTCGAAGGGAATCGAGGAACACCTCACTCTATTGAAGAAAATCAATCTATCGGCTATCACTGTGCACGACCCCAAGGAAGGCACGGATGCGGTCGGCCTCTACGAGCCGACCGGAATCCTGTACCGGTTCGTGGGCTTCATCAATATGGAGGATTCGACCGTGACCCTGAGCGGGAAGGTCGTGAAAAAGCTCAAGGTCGACGCTCAGGGCATTGTCACCGACGAGAACGGAAGGGTGGTTGAATGAGCACAGAGTATTTCATCAAGGTGTGGGGCAAGGACGACAAGTGTATCGAAACGATTTATGCTATCGACCATGGCGTTATCGATGAGCTCGAGCGGGTATCCAGAAAGGGTCCCGCAAAGGTGACCATTTACCGGGCTATCACCCTCGCGGAAGAGCTTGTTATCAATAATAATTGTCCTATCGGCGGAAGTTCGCCGCCGCCTTGAACTGTCCATATATTTTTATAGTTTAATCTTCATAATATATGTACAATGTACGTTTCATCCTATTCCGCAGCAGTGCACGAGCGTCAGCGCGATGCCATGGTATCCGTGGAGTGCGAAGAGTGCCATGAGACCGGATGCAGAGATATCACCGGGGATAGAAGGTCTTGTTGCAGGTGTTATGAATGGCATTTCTTCGAAGAGAAGTATACTCCCGAAAAATGGTGCGAGGTCTGCCGACCAAAAGGAGAGTGGATGCTCGGCCAATGGACGGCCATACGCAAGGGCCGGGACCCCTATGACCTCCCCGGCAAGTCGAAGTTCTCGGCCGTTCATAAGGCACAACGGGGCGCCGTCTCGGGCGAGTCGGCGACCTTCGATGATATCAGGGTCGGCGACCTCGTCAACTACAGGACCCCAGAGGATAATTGGTATGGCCTTATCCTGAAGAAGGGCCATCTCGGCAACGTGGGCCGGTCGGATTTTTTATGGGCGTCCTGGGAAACGAGCGTTGCGCGGGCCCTCGACCCGAAGGAACCATATGTGGCGAGTAACTGGATTCGGCCTCAGGATGAGGTTTTTGTAATCAAGCACGACATGGAGCCGACAGATGCTATAAAGAAAGAACTTTTTGAAACATTCGTCGAGTTCTCGAAACCCATATACCGCAGGTCCACTTCCTCGTATGCCTCGCCGAGCAAGCCCGTTGTCGAGCACAAGGATGGCCACGTCCGTGTAGGCAAGACCAAATTCGTCTACTGGCCGAAGGACGAGTTCGTGATTAACCTGCCGATGATGGTCATGAGTGGGTTCATAGGGGCGGCCATCAGTGCTGTTATCCTGGCCCCCGTCCTTTCGTTCTTCTCGAAGCAACAGTTGACCACTTATCTCCACGGCATCGCAGATAGTCTCGAGCGTGCGGTGTAAAAAGGTTTGTTTTGCTGTTTCGAAACCTCTTTATAGTTATATCTTCTCTATCTTTTCTGTGTGCGATTTCCATCCCGATGAGCAGTCGAGGCCTTGCGTGGTTTGCGGTAAGCAGGTCTGCGGCGAGTGCGAGACCCTCGTCAATCCGCTGACCAAGTGCGCCATAGACCGCTATACCTGGAACGGCTATATCACCAGCGTCCGCCTCCTAGGCGCGGTCTGGCCTGCGGAGCCGTGGGTCGCGTGTCTGAAGTGTGCTAAGAAAGGCAAGTTCATGGAATAGGGGGAAACCGGAGTGCCGGATAGATTGGTCAATGATGCCTTGTCCAGGCGGACCGAGCAGTGCCGTCTCGGAAAGCACGGCGATTGTCCGTGCCCGAAGAGATGTCCATGCCGGTGCCACAGGAATGGTGTTTGAATGACAGGAAGAATGTACGACCCCTCGGATGGGATTTCCGCGCGTATCTGCGTGGACATCGATGGCGTCCTCGTCGACTTCGTGAACTGCAAGGAGGATTGCGATTATTTCGACTACCCGAAGAAATGGAAAAAGATGAAACGGCTGAAATGCCCGGTCATGGAGGGCGCGGTCGAGGGGATGCGGCGGCTCAAGGCGCGGGGCCTTTACATCATTGTCTATACATCGCGGGTCGAGAAAGAGCGCGCTGTCACGGAGAGGTGGCTTCGTCTTCACGATATCCCGTACGATGAGCTCGCGATGGGCAAGCCCTCGGCTTTCATGTATCTCGACGACCGCGCGGCGAATTTTAAATCGTGGGACAAGGCCTTCGCCGAGCTCGACAAGAGGTACCGCTCCATAGTCGATGATTCGCGCAGCCGCGGCATCGAGCTCGATAAGCGTTAGGGGTTCTGTTAACAACCTCGGTTGAAGTCCCCAAGAAACTTGGACAAAGTAACAAACCGTAGCAATTAATAGAAGTGTCTTGGGTAATGCTGTTTGGAAAGCTATTAATACTATAACAATCAATCCCTTCTTCCTGGTGTTTGACGTGCCATCCAAGAAAAAGGCTCCGTGCTGGCTCTGCGACGGTGACCGGTGGGTCGACAATTCCGATGGAGAGGGTTTCATTCCCCTCCGCAGCGACGACCCCTGGACCGACCGGGACTTTAACCCCGAACTGAACATCCATCCCTGCCCGGTATGTAACGCCGATGGCAAGGAGAACTGCGAGGAGCCGCCGAAGCTGACGATAGCGATTTGTGACTGTCACAAGAAGAAAAGATGAGGGATATCCATGATGGTAGGAAAGAATTTCGAGACGCAAACGGTGGAATGCTTAGCTACCAAAGGGGCCATAGATAAGGTGCTCGAGAAGTTCAACTGGACTCCCTGGCATCTGGTGGAGACCATCACTACGTCGACTTCCGGTTCGACGGGCCCGTGGACCGTGCTCCTGGTCTTCGAGCGCCGGACCGAGCTAAGCCGTGACGATAACCGATAGGAGAATTGAAGCAATGCTCGATAGGTCCAAGTGGCAGGTAGTTGAGAGGCCGGGCTTCCTCGGCAAGAGGCGGGACGAGTTCTGCTCGAAGCTTGATGCCATGCACGGCGAGGATGACTGGAAGTTTGCCTGGGAGGTCGGGTCGAACCTGCTCGAGTTCGAAGAGGCCATACTGCTCTACGAGGATGCCTATTTCTTCCATTTGACAGGGCTTCCGATTTGTTCGGCGGCCTTCGAGGACGACGACAAGAAGGTCGGCTGGACCCCCGTCATATCCGAACACGGCCTCGGCTCGTACGATGTCCTCGGCGAGGTCCTTCAGTATCAGAATGTCTACGACAACGCGCCGACCAATGTCGACAGCGGTCTCGACTATCGCAAGCAGGAGAACAACGCGAACCATTACCAGGATATTTCAATCCGTCGTGTGCTCGTCCGTTGCGGGGTATGGTTCAAAGGGGAAAAGAAGGAGCTCCTGCAAATCCGGGCTGCGAGCAAGGAACCGCTCGGCCGGAGGCTCAATCCCGGTGTATTGCCATTCCATATTCCACACCTAATCAAAGAGCCGGAACTCACCGGCTGGTGGAAACCAGGGACGATTGAGTCGTTCTGGCAGGACACGAAACGTGTTGTGACCAGGAGGGGCGATTGATGACGAAGAACGAGGATGTCGGCGGAACTCGCGAGTGGACCAGAGAAGAGCGTCTTAATCTGTTCACGAAGGAACAGCTGCTCGACCTCTGTGACTCCTTTTATCTGGAGAAGCAACAGGCCGTCGAAGCGGTATGGTGGCTTTATTTCAAGTCGAGTAAGAAGGTGAAAAATGGGTATATGGAGAAGTTCGGCAAGGCCATCCCGTCTCAGGAGCCCACCGGAAAGCTCGAGGGCATAATGATAACTCCCGAGATGCAGGAACTGTCATTGTTGAGAAGCACGGTCGAGGGGTGGGAGAAATGGTATCGCAGCGGCCCGGTTTACAACGTCCCGCCGTGGCTCGAGAACAAGGAGGAAGAAAGATGAAGATGCATCACGGTGAACTGGTAGATGATTTCGATTTCAGGGCGGTCAAGCAGTGGTCCAAGGACCTCGGTTTCACCTCATCGGATGGAAAGGAGCCACGGACGATTATCATGAAGAGCACCGGGATTTCTCCGGGTGTTCAATGCAAGGATGGTTTCGTCATTATCAGCAGTGGACTGACCGTGGAGGATAACACGGTGTTCCAGAAGCCGGATAAGCTGCTCCATCTGCTTACGGGTAGGAGCGCCTACGTGTTCGTGCCACCAGAAAATCCCAGGGATATTCTGATATATCAACGAATCCGGATAGCTTCCGCCGACGATGCAGCTTTCAACCGTTTCGCCGATGCCGTACAAGAGGTCATCAACGCTACCATTCTCACGGCACGGGTAATCAATGGGGCCAAGTTCTCCGTGGTACCCGGTGCGCCAGGGATGTACCAGTAGGTGGGGTAAAATGTTCAACTGGTTCAATACAGAGACCTGCGAGAAGCACGAGTGGCTATCCTACGGGTTCATGAAACAATGCAAGAAATGCCTCATACTTGCCCCGGTCGTCAAGAAGAAATGTCCTACCTGCGATGGAAGCGGTGGAGTATACACCAAGTGGGACCTCGCGCTTGCTCTCATAAGCCCTATCGGCTGGTGGCTCGACCCGCCGGTGCCGAAGACCTGCCCGACCTGCGGGGGCATGTGCATGGTCGATGACGAGGAGGAAAAGTGAATGGAAGGTCTTACCCGGTGGGTCAGGAATTACAAGACCGGCGCCTATCGATACGTCAAAATCTATCCCTCGGACTTCGATGAGCCGGGCGTCGACCTGCTCGATTTCGTGCTCGGGGTCGTCGAACCGATAGGGGATGGTAAATGGCATTGGGAGGCCATCGACCCCGTCCTGTCCTATGGTGCTGACGACAATGTACGTGTTAATGGCATCGTGGACACTCTTAAGGAGGCCTGCTCGGAGGTCGTCCGAGTCCGCAAGAAGACTCGCAAGGGGATGAACGACTGCCGGAAGCGGACCATGGGCTGGGCGTGCCCCAAGTGTGGCGGGTCGGGGACCTACAGAATCGTGTGGAAGGCCTGGGGTCCGAACGGCCCGCCGCTTATAGGGCATATGGTCGAGGCCGGCGATGTCCATAAAAAGGCCAGCCCCAAATGCGACGTCCCGGAGTTCATCATTGTCATCGGAAGGAGCGAGAAGGAAGCCCGCGCTATCATGGCGCGGAGGAAAAAGCGTAACGAGGAGAAGGATGAGTGATGACGACAATCAGCGCATCCGTTCATAGAGCGAAGGAAACCAAGATTTGCGATAGCTGCAGAGAGCTCATCAAGACGGGTCGCCGATACCTCCGGCTCTTCGGGTTCGCTCACAGCAGCGACCCGCCCTACGAGATGACGGTGCATCTGACCTGCATGAACGACATGCATCCCGATAAGTGCATCCTTGAGGCGCTCAAGGAAGCTAAAATCGAATTTGTCGTCTCGGACCCGGGCCGGTACGGGCACGTGACCAATATCGTAGACCCCGAGTTCAGGTGAGGCCGATGGATGCCGATGAGAGGAAATGGTGGGACTCCAGGGACGCCATAAAGCGTGATGTCAAGGTCTGCCCTGCCTGTGGACACGAACAATACTGGGAACTCGATACAACACTGAAGAATAAGACCGGAAGGTTGCCGTGCTACAATCATAACTGCAAGGCCATGCTGGAGCGGTACGAGGAAGGATGGATATGGGACTGGGACGGATGTGCGAACGAGCTCGCCGACAAGGTCGAACGGGTGGACAAATGCTGGGGTTCCGGTCTCAATGATTATTTCGACGCCGCTCACAAGTTCAATAGGCTGAAATGCCGAGGCTGCGGCGGCACCTCTTTCGAGGTCTTGGGTACGGACCATTACGAGACGACCGCACAATGTGTCAAGTGTGGCCTTTACTACGTCGTTCATAGCGGGTGAACATCATGTCCATCGTCGTGCCCGCCACCGTCAAGGTCCCTCGGGAGTTCACCCGGGCCTATCTTTCGGTCAAAGGCTGGCGAGAGGCCTTTTTCCTCAGGTGCTGGACCTGCGATATCGGCGGAGGCATCGTTTTCGACGAGCCGCCGGACCAGCCCTATATCGAGCATCCGGTCCGCTGGCTCTGGGAGCACGCCCGGCAGGGTCACGAGGTCGGCGTGAACCTGTGCCATTCGTGGACGAAACAGTGCGGCCCGGTAGGCGACCCATACTCTCATAAAGAGGAGTGGTATCGCTGGTGGTGGGCGAACTGGGACCCGGCGAATGAACGGTTCGTTCTGGAAATCGAAGATGAGGATGAGTGTTGAGGAGGTCGTGATATGGTCTTGACAATCTGCGGTTTCAAGCTGACGAGTGTTCAAATCGACGTTATCGCGCATGTCAAAGAAAAGTATGATTTCTGCATCCATGCCTCGAGGCGGACCATGGATTCGCTGGTCGGGAAAGGACTGGCCCAGTACACCGAGGGTTTCGGGCACGGATATGGTTATCTCATCGAGCTCACAGAGGACGGCAAGAAGGTGCGGTCTTATTGGCGGGACCTGTATCGCACTCATGACTGGGGTTAGCCCGTTTGCTGAATGAAAACCTATAATACTGTATTGCTCGCCTACTCCATCAGAGAAGTGGTGCTCATGGCGTATTGCAAGAAGCATCAACGGAAGCACGAGCCGAAGCCGGGATACTGCAGGTTCATAGAGCCGTGGTCCGTAGACGAACTCTGGTGTACTTTGAAATGTACCGAATCCGGCTGTCGTCAGAACCATTTCCTGGACGGCACTCCAGCCAAGAACTTCCTGAGCTGCGACCACCCGAATAGCCAGTCCTCCTGTCCCAAGTTCGAGCCGAAAAAATGGTGGCAGTGGTGGCTCCTGAAAGCGAGGGAGCACAAAAGGAACGTCCCTGGATATAACTATCATCCCGTTTCCCACGAAGAAGAGTAGGTGAAATATATGCAAGACAGGAAAATCAAGGCGATGTACAATAATGTGTTGAAGACCTACGAAAGCCTAATGGTCATCGAACGGGACAGGGAGGACGCTACCATAAAAGCCGACCAGCAGTGGATAAATATTATGCATTCTATGCTGAGTCTCATGCTGGCAACGGACGCGGATGATGTTTTCCTCGAGAACGATGAGAAGATGGCCGAGTATGACGCCATGGTGAAGAAGTACGGCTCTATCTTCGGCAACGAGACCCCGACCCACAAATAGAAGGAGACACTCTCATGGAACTACGTCCAGAGGTTAAGGAATTTGCGCTCATGATGGAACAGAAACTGCAGGCCAACGATTCGGCACGGGGCGACTCGTGGAAGTCGATGACCGGCGAGCAGCTCGGTAGCCGGCTCGGCGACGAGCTCGATGAGTTCATCGATGAGTGGGAGAAACCCCAGCCGAACGTGACCGTGCTCGCCCAGGAAGCGGCCGATATCGCCAATTTTCTCATGTTCGTCGTCGAGAACGAGAAGACCGCCTGGGCCAAGCGGGCCGCGGATATCATGACCGAGCAGAAGAAGGTGTGAGCATATGGTCGACGACCCTGTTAATTCTCCGAAACACTATACCACTGGGAAAATAGAGGTTATCGATTTCATCGAGGACCAGAAGTTTCCCTATCATCTGGGCAACGTCATCAAATATGTCTGCCGCTCGGCGCACAAGGGCAAGCAGGTCGAGGACCTCAAGAAGGCCGCGTGGTACCTCCAGCGGTATATAGCTCTCATCGAGAAGAAACCCTGAGATGGTCTTTGTGCGGCGGGAGTTCGAGACGACTTTCGGCATCCTCGGGTGCCTGAAAATCTATAAATACTATAGCGTTGGTAAATGAGCAGGTGGTCTTATGGTAGACGATGATGAACTTGAGAATGAGAAATGGAGCCACCCCACTGAAGAGGAGTGTGCCAAAGAGGGCCACTGTATCTGTTTCAAGAGTGGCGGTGCCAACTGCTGCCGGTGCGGGTATTACGATGCAGCGCGGGCCAAGGTTATTACGCTCGATACTTTGAAGCAGGATATCATTTACGCATATGGAAAATATCCGGGCGAGACCGTAGGCGTTCTGAAAGGCTCGCTCAAGAACCTGGAGGCAGAGCATGACCATTCATCTTAGGAAAGGCGATGGCAAGGCTGAGTGTGGTGCTCGGCGAGGCAAAAATGTCGACCTGACATATTTCAAGAGCGAAGTGACATGTCCAAGGTGCAAGAATTCGATGGGGGCGAAATAGATGCCAGAGGTAAAGAAGTCGACCCATAGAGTGGACGTTGTGAGAATCACTGAAATCGAGAAGCACCCAAATGCCGAGCGACTTGGCGTCACTCACGTTTTTGGGTATGTCACATGTATCGCCCTGAACCAATTTAAGGTCGGCGACCTGGTGGCCTATGTGGTCCCCGATTCGGTGGTCCCCCTCGACCGGCCGGAGTTCGCTTTCCTGAAGGACCCGAAAAAGCCGGAGAGGACGAGCGAGCGAATCCGCGTCAAGCGTCTCCGCGGCATATTGTCCCAGGGTCTCCTTGTACCGGCACCCGCCGGCTCCAAGGAGGGCGACGACGTCTCCGATATCCTTGGCGTGACGCGCTACGAGCCTCCGGTGGAGCAAATCTCCGGTGGCGAGGTCGAGTCCCCGCCATCTATACCAGTGCCGAAATACGATGTCGAGGACTGGCACAAGTTCGGCCGCCTGTTTGTCGACGGTGAAGAGGTTGTTGGAACCGAAAAATTGGACGGGGCAAACTCGAGGTTCGTATGGCACGAGGACCGGATTTGGGTCGCATCCAAGAACGAGTGGAAGAAGAACGACCCGAGGAGTATCTGGTGGAAGGCCCTTCAGGATTCCCCCTGGCTCGAGGTGTTCTGTAAAACTCATCCCGGTGTAGTGGTCTACGGCGAGGCTTACGGCAATGTCCAGGACCTTCGGTATGGCGTACCCAAAGGCAAGGGCGACGTGCATCTCATGGTCTTCGATATCTGGGACAAATGCCGGTACATGGACTTCGATGAGGCCCGTGCCGCGGGCAAGGACTTTGTCTGGGTGCCACTCATCTACCGCGGACCCTATGACGGCAAGAAGCTCAAGGAGCTTTCCAACGGCAAGTCGACCGTTGCGGGGGCGGACCACGCCAGGGAAGGCATAGTGGTCAAGCCCGTCAAGGAGCGGTACAACGACGAGGTCGGCCGCATGCAGCTCAAAATCGTCAGCGACGATTACCTTGAAAAGGGAGGATAGGCGCATGGTCGAAATGGATATGGAAGAAGCGCTCAGTGACCGGTGCATGATTTGCCACGGGACCGGATGGACGGTCTCGAGGGCACGCTGGTGGAGTATGAAACTTACCCGCCGGATGTGCACAGACTGCGGCGGGATTGGCATCAAACCGGGAATCCTTGGCGCTATGGCCGTGGCGAAGATAGCGGAAATCCTATTGGCCGATTCACCCGCGAAGGTGGTTTGAATGCGTTCCGAAGAGGATTTGGAGAGCGCTCTCGCTGTCATAAACGGGAAGCGCAATGAACTTCGCACGCTCTCGAACAGGGAGGATATTCCCGCCGATATCATGACCGCGCTGGCCCTCATGACCAGCTCGCTCATTTCGGCCAAGGATGCGCTGGAGTGGGTGCTCGAGCGGGATGCCGCCTCCTTCGAGAAGACCCTCGAGCTCCTCCGGACCGGGAAGTTTCCATGAAATATCCCAAGCTCGTGTTCCAGAAAGGGCGATTCCCCAGGTCGGACCAGAAGCTCATATCGGCCAAGGTCCGGTGCTTTTGGGACATCGCCACCGGTTTTGCGGACGCGTTTGACAAGACCTTCCATGATGACATGCACAGGATTATCGATGGCGTGAAGGTAATCTCTATAACAGAGAGCCCGAAAAAGGAGCGGGATGAATATTACTTTGCCCACTTCCACCCGAAATGGTCATCGAGGAAAAGGCTCGCGATTTCGTTGACCCCGAGAAAGCATCTTCCTTCCGTGCTTCCCGACAGGGTCAACCCCAAAGAGTTTAACTCTCATTTCTTCCATTTCTGGTCAGTGGTCCACGAGCTCTTGCATGCTTTCTATTTCCTCGACGCCTTGGAGGACCCCGATTCGACGAGCTGTGAGGAGTTCATCGTTCTCTTCGCCGAGGCGGGAATAGTGGAAGGGCTGCTGAAGATGATTCCTGGGGGCGAATGAAACGCAGACCTTCCTCCCGTACCCCAATTTCAGGGAGTCCGCCCGCTGCCTCGACAACAAGAGGCTCGGCAAGCAGCGGAGCGAGGTGCTTATCATCCTGAAATGCCTGCGCGGCAAGACGAAGGGCTGGAAACATCATCCTACCGTAAAGATGTGGAGAGGCTACGAGGGGGCGCTCATGCTCTATGGTCTGTTCGTGGTCATCGAGTGGGAGAAACGCGGGTTCAAGGATACCGTGATGGAGAAGCTGCTGGCCCTCAAGGAATATGACGATTTTCATATGTTCCCTATCATGGAGAACATGAATGGTACCGACCCGAAGCGGCCGGTCTTTCGTTTTCAGTGCAACCTTCCGCCGTGGCTCGGCGACCCGGCCTTCCACGCCGCTATGAAGTCAAATCTCATTAGAAAAGACCCGATACATTATGGAAAGTTCGGCTGGAAAGAACCGAACAATTTACCATATATTTGGCCCGTCGTGGAAAGTCCTCAAGAAACCAGGATGGTCGTCGTTTGAAGTCCTCAAGAAACTTGGACAAAGTAACAAACCGGAGCAATTAACAGAAGTGTCTTGATTAGGTGGTGTCTTGACTGCCGTACGTCTGGCCGGGCCGCAAAAATCTATAAATACTATAACAGCTAATCCGTTGCTTGAGGCAAGGATATGACCAATGCTATGACTTTTGCAGGGACCATCGTCGAGCTCTATCTATCAGGCATGGACGAGGCCGCCTCGATGGTCGCCAGCAATATCACGGACGGTATGCAGAAAGAGGTCATCTACTGGGTCGAAGCTATGGCCGGCGACGAAGATTACTTTGAGAAGAGAGTTTGGATGGAGAGATGATATATATGAAGAACTTTGGCGTTGGAAAAATGAAGCTCGAAAATGTGGATTACAACGGAAAGCCGGTACTTAAAATGACCCTTTTGAATCGCAACGGTGCGACCCTTGTCGAGGTTATTATCACGGTAGATGACTACAATAAACTCGAGGCAGATGCCGACAGCGAGTTGGACCTCGCAGAGTCCTCGTGTCTCTACAAGCTGTTCGGGTGAGGTGATGATATGGTCGATAAATCGATGCTGACGGAGAAAGAGAAGACCGTGCTCAGGAAGCTGCACGATACGAGGCGGTTTGCGCTCCAGAATCTGGACCAGGCTATCTACGAGTTCGAGGGACCCTATATCCGGAAGGACATTCTGGTGCTCGAGCTTGAACGGGCGGTCGAGCTCATGGAAGCGGTCCTGGGCGAGGCCGAGGCCATGGACGAGGTGCGCTTTGTCAGGCCTTGCGGCGAGAAGGTGAAATAGATGTCTATCGTAGAGTCGTTGTGGGACCAGGATACTTACAAATTCAGTATGCAGCAAATCGTCTTCCACCGGTTCTCCGGTGCGCAGGCGAAGTATGCCTTCAAGAGCCGCAATTACCCTGGAGAGTTCTATGAACCAATCGTCGACCAGATTTGCAGGGAAGTGGGCGCCCTCGGCAGCCTCGAGGCCCGTGACGCCTCCGAGTATCTATTCCCGCAGAAGGCTCCGTGGGCCAAACCAGATTATGTTCGTTTCCTGGAGCACTTCCGCCTTGACCCGGACAGGTACGTGAGCATCGACTACAGCGATAAGAAGGGCCTTGAGATTGAGATTGAGGGCCCCTGGCTGGATACCATCCTTTTCGAGGTGCCTATCCTGTCCATAGTCAGCGAGCTCGCTTCTGCTCAGCTCGCCAGGACGGCTGGCCTTTCCGCGGATGCCTGTCATAAAGAGGCCGTGGCCAGGCTCATTAAGAAGACGACCCGGCTCCTGCGCGCCGCCAAGGACGACAAGGTCTATGTCAAGTTCTCGGACTTCGGCACCCGCAGGCGTTTCTCCCGCGATGTTCATGACAACGTAATTCTCTTCGTCACCAGCGAGTTGAAGAAGCTTGGCATCCCGGAGTGCTTCCTCGGCACCAGCAATGTCTGGCTCGCCTGCAAGCACGAGGTCCCTATGGTCGGCACCATGGCCCACGAATACATCCAGGCGGGCCAGGGGCTCGTCCACCCGCGTGACAGCCAGCGCTACATGCTCGAACAATGGTTGGATGAGTATCGCGGCGAGCTCGGTATAGCGCTCACCGATACCCTCGGCATGAACGCCTTCCTGGCGGACTTTGACAAGCGCCTTGCCATGGCGTACTCCGGCTGCCGCCAGGATTCCGGCGACCCGAAGACCTGGACCGACGACCTGATTGCACACTACGTCAACTGTGGCATCGACCCAAGGACCAAGACCGCGGTCTACAGCGACGGCCTAGATTTCGACAGGATGGTCGAACTTGCCAAGACCTATCAGGGCCATATCGTGACCAAGTTCGGGATTGGTACGAACCTGACCAACGATGTCGGCATCAAGGCCCCGCAAATAGTGATTAAGCTCACCGCTCTTAATGGCCGCCCGACGGCAAAAATCTCGGACAGCTCCGGCAAGGGGATGTGCAAGGACGAGGTCTATCTCGCGTACCTGAAGAAAACCTTCGGGATTAAGGATGTGCCGAAATGACGCAACGCAAAGTAAAGTTCAGAGCCTGGGAGACAGTGAGCCAGAGCATGGTGAGCTGGAAAGAACTGCTGCCCGAGCTGAGCAGGATACTTGCCTCGACCAAGCAGAAGAATATCATAATCATGCAGTCCGCGGGCATAAAAGATAAAAAAGGAAAAGAAATCTACGAGGGAGACATTGTCAAGTTCAACCTCGGACGGGAGTGTATGTTAGTTTGTTCTGTGAACTGGTCAACTCGCCGGGCCTCCTTTTATTTGGCCGAGCATGGCGATGAACGATGTGACGGGAATGACCATTTTACTCTTACGAGTATCCGACCTGATTATTATGAGGTCATCGGTAATATATACAAGAATCCTAAATTGTTGGTGGTGGCCGATAAATGATGTCGTCGTCGGGAAAGTCCACAAGAAACCAGGTACAATTAACCAAACGGAATGATTATACAGTGGTGTCTTGTATGAGCAACCCCTTCCCGCGTTTCCCGCAGCCTCCGCCAGGGCCGAGCCCGTTCCCTGGCGACCCCGATGATGAAGGTGATTGAATGGTCAAGAAGCCAGAGAGGCGTGAGATGCTCAGGGGTGTCAAAAAGCCCAAGAAGCACGAGAAAATAAAGTCTGTGTGCCCCAAGTGCGGCGAGACGGAGGTCGTGATGGCCTGGAGGCCGACGATGGTCGGTACCATGTCCCTAATCGAGGAATGTGAGAAATGCCATTTCAGGCCCAAGCCCAGCTTCGAGGCCTGGGGGTATAAAGGTGGAGCGGTCCCGGTGCATTACGGCGACCCGCCGCACACCGAGGGATTGGAGAATCTTCGTGTTAGATGCAATAAATGCGGCGGAATGCTCTGCAAGTTCCATGATACCTATTGGGAATGCCCGAAATGCTCTACCCGTGCTGCGGTAGAGGATGTGCTTGAGAGTTTCAAGAACCGGTGACGACGGCAAGGTGAAAGGGGGGCTTCCAGAGGGAGACCCGGTTCCATGCTTCCTATCCGTCCCCCCGCCAAATATTTGCTGTTTGGCGGCCGCCAAAAAAATATAAATACTATAAAGGTCAATCCGCAAGCGAGGAGTGGTTATGAATCTCGATAAGCAGGAAGAGGTTGTCAAGGAAGAGCCAGAGGTCGAGGATACCGAGGACGAGGATGTCACAATCCCGGAAATACCGGAAATCGAAGAGGACTACAAGGTCCGCGCCTTCATCGTCGTGGACATGGTCAAGGGCTTCCTCGAGAAGCAGACCAAGGCCGGCCCGTGCGCCATGTACGTGGAGGGTGCCAAAAGCATCATTCCGAACATCAAGCGCGAGGTCGACAAGCTGACCGGCGATGATATCCTGATTTACGTCTGCGATGCCCATGCAGAGGACGACCCCGAGTTCAAGCTCTACAAGAAACACTGTGTAGAGGCTACCGAGGAGAGCGAGGTCGTCGATGACCTGCCCGTGGACGAGACCGAATCCGGCCTTCAGACCTACCGTTTCAACAAGACCTCTTTCAGCGGCTTCCGCGGCACCGACCTTGGCGCCATGCTGAGGTGCTTCGAGGTCGAGGAGGTCATCATCGTCGGGGTGGTCACCGAGGTCTGCGTCTTCGCGACCGCTCAGGACGCGGCATCTTCCGGGTGCCCGACCACCATCATCAAGGACTGCATCTTCCCCTTCGACAAGGCGAAGGGAGAGGTCGCCCTGGACATGCTCGTCAAGAACTACGGCGTCAAACTCGTGTAGGGAGTCGGTATCGATGACAAATAGGCCTGAGATGAAGAAAGAGTGGGACCGAATCACCGATTTCATCATAGAATGTGTTGACGGTGCCCCCGCCAAGGGCGTTGTGCTCGGCGTGAGCGGCGGCATCGATTCGGCCGTTGTCCTGAAGCTCTGCGTCAATGCGATTGGCTGCGGCAAGGTCTTTGGCCTGTTCATGCCCACGGAGTTCACGCCGCCCGAGGAGCTGGCCGATGCCGAACGGCTCTGCCAGGACCTTGGCGTCAAGACACAGACGGTCTACATGGACCCAATCGTGGACGTTTTCCTTGGGGCCGCCGGTCTCGGCGCGGTCGGAGCGTTGCCCAGAGGGAACCTGACCGCGAGGGCGCGGATGCTTGTGCTCTACCTCTATGCCAACACGAGAGAATACCTCGTTGCCGGTACCACCGACAAGTCGGAGTACTTCCTCGGGTATTACACCAAGTGGGGCGACGGGTCGAACGATTTCGAGCCCATCATGCACCTCACCAAGACGCAGACCCGGGAGCTTGGTGCTTTCCTCGAACTGCCCAAGAGCATTCTCGAGCGCAAGTCCTCGCCTCGGCTCTGGGCCGACCACGAGGCGGAGAAGGAGCTCGGCGTCACCTATGAGCAAATCGATGCCCTGCTCGACCGCAACGCCCGCAACGTGCACAAGAGGGTCGCCATACCATCGCTTCTCGAGGAATGAGGCTTGCAGATGTTTGGTTTCGATGTCTCGAAGAGCGACCGCGTTGTGGTCATGGGACATCTCTCGCCGGACGGCGACTCGGTGTCCTCTGCTTCGGCCCTCGCCAAGCACTATGATGGGATGCTTTTTCTCCCGGACAAGTTGAATCCAACGTTACAGTGGATTATTGATGAGGCCAAGGTCGATTACCTTAGCACGCCCGCGGCGGTCGAGACCTTCGCTCCGACGGTCATTGTGGTCGTCGATTGCGCTCCAACCAAGGACAGGACGGGCTTTGCGGTCGAGCATTACCTCGAGACGCACAAGGCCGCCAGGGTGTTGAACATCGACCACCATCCCGACCGCGCAAGAGAGCCCAAATTTCGCTGTGATGAGCGTATCAAGAAGGTCCTGTGGCCCGACGTGTCCTCGACCGCCGAGGTCATAATCCTCGAGGGCCTGAACTATCCTTTCCTCTATGCCGGCCTTGCCACCGACACGGGGAACTTTGAGTTCAGCCACCCCGCCAGGGCCATGCGGGCGGCGCTCGCTCTCGGACTGTTAGACCACCAAATCCAGCGGTATCGCGACCTGATTAAGGTCACCCTCGATTTCCAGCAGCTAAAGGGCCTCTTCACCTCCGACCTCCGATACGTCAACGTGGTCGGGAATCACGTGCTCTTCGTCCGGCTCACCGTCATGGACGGCGAGGTGCTCTGGAAGATGGTCGACCTGACGCGGGGTTTCGATTTCGTTTCCGTATCCCAGTCCAACGGCCGCACCTCCATGCGTACAAGGTCGGACACTGTCAACCTCTCGGACTTCGCCAAGAGGTACGGCGGAGGCGGCCATCCCAAGGCCTCCGGCTGTATCGTGAACCTCGAAAAGTGGGAGGACTACGTCGATGATTACTGCAATTTCATCATAGAGACCGCGCAGAAGGAGCACAAATGACCGGCTATGGCACTGATGAGTTCAAGCGAGAGGTCGAGAGGAAGAAACGCGAGGAGGCCGAGTGGAAAGCGGCCAGCGAGCGGCCCTGCAAATGCCCGGTCTGCGGCGAGCTCCTGAACGACCCGGACGAGTACCATAACGATGAATGCGATATAATCAAGGGATTCTTTGCCTGGCGCAAGGAGAAAGCGGGTGACAATCATGAAGAACGCAAGTGAGTTCAAATGCTTGACTTCCTTGGTCGGATTGAAGGTCAGGACGTTGCGCGAGTTCTGTCAGATACCGGTGGGGACCATCGGCACCGTGGTCGAGCATTACGAGGGCCGGGGCCACGAGGGCATCATGGTCGAATGGAAGACGCCGACCGGCCACCTCATACGCGACGGCTTCGGCCGGGACCGCGATTTCGATGAGACGAAATACCTGGAGGTCATAGATTGAGACTGCAGAGGAACGGCTCGCTGAAATCTTTCGAGCTCTACTGCACGGTCTGCGATTGGAAGAAGGTGGTCCAGGTCCCCGAGGTCGTCGAGTGGCACCTCAGGAAATGCCCCTCCTGTGGCAAGTCCATTATTGTCACCGACGATGATATGGCCGAGTATCGCAGGATTGTCGAGAACGACATCCGTGCCTTCGGCCGCACGAAGCGAGAGTGAGCCATTGAAAGATAAGGCCTTCACCAAGGCGGAGGTCCGCCGCCGCATGAACCGCGAGCGGCATTTCATCCTATGTGGCGAGTGCTCCCACTACAGGAACTGCGTCGTGCAGCATTCCTACTGTCCGCCCTATGCCCTCGCAATCCGGTGGCTCGAGGCCGGGGAGCATGTCGAGACCACCGAATCGGAGGAGTGTCATTGGAACATCGTCGCCGAGCTCAAGGAGAAGCGGGGCGACTATTCCGACTTCTGCGAGGAGTGCTGGTACAGGGCTTTCGGGCACAAGTGCGCCTTCAGGCTCGGGCGGGACAAGTTCGGATACGTCGAACCGGCGGGGTGCGGGGCGTTGCGTTACGTGTACAATAATATACCCTGCGGCCTGTCCAGGAAACGATAGCGGGGCTCAAAATCTATAAATACTATAGAGACTAATACCTTCGCCGAAAGTATGAGGGGAAGGATATGAACAAGAACAACTCGAACGACGTGCTGGAGTTCCTCGGGATGAAATCGTACACGGTATCCTTCAGACTGAAGATATCGGAGATACAGAAGATGATTAACGGCGAGGAAATCACCATCAAACTGAAGGGCGTTGAATACACCATCAAGAAAAGTGAGAGTTGATACAAATGGACGATGATTTCAATATCATGCGGAAATCCCCGTACGCCTCGACCACGCACACGGTCGAGCTGGACAAGGACGTGAACCTGTACGTCATACAGGAGTTCCACGACCTCGACCACAGTGAGCGAATGGACCGTGAGGCCCTGTTCATGTACGGCGACGGGCCGTACGGCATGGACATAGCACATACCTATCAACCGAGGGACTACAGGACGGGCCGGTTCGCACCACGGGTGCAGCTTTTCATCGGGAAGTGAAGTAGATGGACAAAGATAAAGAAAAAATAATATCAGCAATCAATATAGAAGCGTCGAGAAGAATTTGTCAAGACCCTGTGAGCAAAGCGGTTTATGAAATGTATAGCATAGGAGATACGCGGGATTTCTTGCTTAATATATTAATGTCTCGAACGAAAATATGCCCAGAATGCCACGGTCCTTTCCTAATTGAGTTACCCGCCGGATACGAAATTTGGTCCAATACGGATGAGAAAAAATCCAGAACGGTCAAAATTGTATCTGGTGATGGATGGTGCTTGGAGTGCTTTGCCATCATACCCCCGTATCGTGATGCAAATAAAGAAGCTGTGAAGACAAAGCGAGAAATTTGTGCCCTTTTGAAACTGATATGATGAATGTCCGAAAAACGGGAATAATAGACACGGAGGAGTAGAAGATGATAACAATCAAGGACCTAAAGACGCCGGATACATGGTCGCCGGACGATTGGGAGCAGTATGTCTACGAACAACTCTTGGGCTTCATGGAGAAGCACGAGATGAAGGGAGAAACGGCCAGATACAAGGTCGTGGGGTATAAGACGCTTTAAAAGGAAAAGGTGAAATCTATGTCACAGAAAACAGCAATGGGGAAGAAGGGTTGTCCTATGTGCGAGGGTGGACCCTGCAACGCCAGAGGGGTCATATGCGGTTGCTTCTCATGCGAATTGAAGTTCGGAGATAAGAAGTGCCTCGATTGTCACGGCCTCGGTGTACACGAGAATGACACCATAGAGAAATTACAAGAAAAATATCGCTCGGGCGGAAAGGCGAAGCGATGGGAACTCAGGATATATCGCAAGGAGAACGGCATCATAACCGTCTACGACGAGCAAGGGGAGCGTATGAAGGGACCTGTGGACAGGATGATACCCCTGTTGGCGACCTATATTACATTCATCGAAACGGGAGAACTCGTCGACAGGAAAGAGGAAGCCAAGAAACTTCGGGCATCCTTCGAGCGATTGATGACCCTCATCGAGGGACCAAAGAAGGAATAGATTTCCCTATTACATTGGAGATGGAACTATGCCAGGATATAGAACGCCAGAGATGACGATAGTGTGCCGAGATAAAGACCTGAAAGTGACCGTCCCAGGTCGAACAGACCCCGTAATTGACGAATGCTCAATTTGCCATAAGAGCCTTCCTTTTCCTCACGACCTTGTAATCCAACATCGCGTCGATGGGATACAGGTCTATTCCATCTGTGGAGAACACAAGTGCTGGATGAAAATAGGGAAGCACATGGCCGAGGGTGGAAGATAAATTTCCATAAAGGAGGGGAGAAGGATATGATGATAGACGGTGTGATGTTTTTCCTGATATTCTTATACGGATTGTGGCTCGGTATAATAGGAACGTACTGTATCTCCGACCTGATAAGAATATATCGAACCAAACATGCTCCATGCCCGTTCTGTAAGAAGGATTCAATGATATGGGCGATTGGGTATGTGAAATGTTTAGATTGCGACTTCGAAATATCGAAGTATAATATCAGATGTCCGAAATGAGGAGGTTCGAGACATGGTCAGTATGGCAAGCAAACCCTTGATTGATAGCAAGATATCCCCGGAGCACATATACGATGCGTTCTTGACCTACGTCTCCGTCCTGAACGGTATTGCGGAGAGCGCCGGTTTCAGGGGCGAGACCCTCGATGAGACGGTCAAGACCATCCTCAAGACCGCGAAAGCCTTCCAGGACGCGGACCGGAAGAAAGAATGAACGCGCCCGTCTGCCCCGTCCATGGGGCCATGCTCTGCTATGGTGATTTCGGCTCCGGTCCAGAGAAGTTCCGGCTCTACCGCTGCGAGCTCGGGTTCTGCAGATACCTTGTATCGACAAGGGCCGACGGCACAGAGGGCGGGCCGCGGGTCGAGTATGAGCAGGTCACTTGCCTGGAATTCTGGGCTTACTATGATGGCCGGGTCGTGGAGATGCCGCCTCATACACTGCTGCCAGATAAGGAGGCGGTGCCTTGATATTACCGGAGTCATCGAACCAATACTGGCTTCCACTATTCGAGCTATTGTTAGAAGATGACAGAGCCTGTGTCAAAATCGTTCTGAGCAGAGCTTCGAAAAACCCAGCCTCGGCAACTATCCGGTCGGCCAGGTTCAGGGTCGCCCCAGAGAGGTCCTTTTACACCTGTCCTGGATGTCACGAAAAATTCAAAAAGACGGATGCATATAGATGGTACGACAATAATCGTGGCTCTGGCTATGGCTACTGTAGCGAGGATTGTCATGACAAATATTTCTCTGATATGAATCAAAGATATGCAATGAAAGGTATCTGTTCAATCCTCAAGTCCCACGACGAAGAATTGAAAGATGACAACGAGCGTCTTGATATCAAGAAGTTTCTGCATGTATATATCGAGTGCGATAAGTAATACCTCTTATCCACCAGATTTGTGCTCGAATTGTGTATAAGTATAACCCTGTAGAATGGTTAATGGAAAAGTAAATGACGGGCCGGCTCGGATTTTGCACATCTCCCGGACCGGCCCCAATAACCCCGATGAATGAAAACCCGTTTAATAACCGGCCCGTGATTGTTTTCTTTTGCATGAAGTGTGGACTCTAATGGGTTTCAGGCTGACTCTGCCATTGTTTTCTGTATGTCCGTATCTCCAAGCTCGTTCTGCTTCTGTTAATTCTATGTCGTATTTGTCTATGGAACAAAAACTCTTAGGGTCGTCCAATTTGTCAAGCATTTCCTCGTGGACCACGAAAAAATCGCCTTGATAAGCTCCGCAGTGTGGACAAAGATTCACCAGTATTTCGCCCCACGCTTCGGTTTCTCTCCGTACCATCTTATAGTGGATTTCGCATATTTCTGATAGCGTTTCGGAGGCGATGGGATTGAGTATATTGTATCTTTGTAGTTTGTTTACATCCTCGGGATGTGGCTGAAATGCGTAGTATACGATTATATCTCTATGGCACTCCCAGCATTCGTGGTGCCATCCTAATACAAACACGGTCTGTTCTTTTCTTGGTATTATCTTCAGAGATAACGGTTTATGACATACTGGACATGGGTCTTCGGTATTCTCCTCGCGGTCGTTCTCGAACCATTCTTGGTCTTCATTCATGTTATTTTGAAGCGACTGAATAATATATAAAGTTTGGTGTTTATCGTGCGTACCAATAAACATATATATACCTTAAGTAATATACTATAATCATGGAAATTATCATAACAAAACTCGCGTGTATTCGGTGTGGACACAATTGGTATCCCTGTAGTCCGATACAGCCAAAAGTTTGTCCGAAGTGTAAATCTCCTTATTGGAATAGCCCGAGAAAGAATAAAAGACGAGAGTGACCATGAAACGCACTCAAATCCGTACCAGCGAAGAACTCAACACCGGAAAGTTCAACGAGGTAGTCCATCTGGTTGAGGTGTTCGCGTCTCAGAAAGACGATTTTCTTGTTGCCTATTCTCATCTGAAATATATGAGTCATCTAAAAGACAATCATATCAGGGACATGCTTACGGAGAGAGAATTTGTTTCGCCATATGGACTGAAAACACGAGCACGGAATATGGCACTCGCCGAAGCCCTTTCCACAATTGACACTTATTGGAAAAGAACCATCAAGGGAAATAAAGAATGTATCTATAGACATCTCAGAGATGAGCAGGAGCGACACTATGCTTTCTGGCTCCTGTGTAGCTATGTCCGTCTTCAGCTGGTTATGAACGGCGTTGTCCCGAAAGAAATACCAAACTTCAAAAAGAGCAAACCGAATGTCGTTCTCACCACAGAACACAAACGAGATATTATTTTGTTCCTTCGGAGGACCATCCGAAAAAGTCTCGGCGAACGGCCTAGGACCCTTCTAAAACGCTCTATGGTATTCGACGCTGGGATGTATCGAGTATTCGAGGAAAACGGACGTCAATATATCTCTATTAGCAAGTTCTCTGGATATGGTCATATTGCTATTCCATTAAAAGGTCGTCAGGCGATTAGTGGTATCATTCGCCTTATGCTGGATAGAAACTCTCGAATGGTTGAGATTCACGTCGTCAACGATTTGACCCCGGAGCCGGCTCCCGAGGAAAACGTCATCGGTGGAGATTTCGGACAGACCGAAGTCCTTGCAACGTCTTCCGGAAACAAGTACGGGCCGACCTTTGGCAAAGACCTCAAAGCGTACGCGGATATGGTCGATAAGAAAGGCCGTCAACGGAATAAAATCCACGCCTTCGAGAAATCTTTGCGGGTGACCACTCCAGAGAAGGCCCGGCGTATCCGCAGGAATAATCTCGGTCACGAGAAATGGAACCAGCGAAAAGTGCGTGCGCTCGGCCGAATCAAAACCGAAGTGAATACCGCACTCAACCGGCTTATCAATATCGAGCATCCAAGCGTTCTTGTCTTCGAGGATTTGGCCCACTATCAACCGCCCTTCGGCAAGGGCCGTTTCTCACGCACATGCTCGTTCTGGTTCCGTTCTATTCTATCCGATAGATTACCATTCAAATTGCAGGTCGGAGGTTCCGGCTCGCAAGCAGTCAATCCAGCGTACAGCAGTCAAACTTGTCCATCGTGCGGCTACGTGGACCGTAAGAACCGCAGAGGCGATAGGTTTCAGTGTCGAAATCCGGAATGTCCGGAAAGAGATGTAGTGTTGGACGCGGACGTGATTGGCGCTCGCAATTTGAAGGCAAGAAAGGACGACCCCGAAATCCATCTCTGGACTTCGAAAAAGCGGGTCCGTGATATTCTTGTTAAACGGTTTGAGAAACGGCGATTGGAAGGCGACGCGGCGAAAGCCGTCGACCCGACTGTTCCGGCCAAGACACCAGATACCGCTATGATAGCAGTCCACTTGAAGCGGTCCCTCGGTGAGCGAAACTACAACAATGCGGTGGATGGTTAGGCCGGCAAGTCCTATTCATCCGTCTCATCGGGAACAGAGCCCTGGAAATATTCGGTGCCTGATACTTGATGAAAACCTATAAATACCAGTAATATATCTATAAAAGAATAAAAGGTTTAAATACCAACATTGTCGCTGGTCACTTCGGTGATATATGATGCCAAACCGAATCGTAAACGAGCGAGAGGAAATCGTCATCCCTAAGGACCTCACGGAGTTTCTGGGTGACATTGCGAACGAGAGAAACGGCTATATGTTGGGTTCTCCCTGGAAATATTCCGAGGACGCCCTGGCTGTGGTGGTGCCGATTTTGAGGGCCAAGGCCCCGGAGCGGCTCTACAAGACGATGTACGAGGAGCTCAAGGACCTTGGAATGAAGGACACGGGCAGCATCGATAAGGTCGCCCTTCAGAACAAGACCGGTGTCCCGCTCTTCGTCAGGGCCGGCACCATCTTCACCGGCTCCACGCAGAACCGCGCGGCCGAGAACTCGACCGTGGTCCAGCCCGGGAAAACCGAAATCCCGGTCCGGTGCGTCAACCAGACCCACGGCATCAGCGGCGGCGCCGGGATGAAGTACGGCGATATCGCGCCAGTCAATGTCACGATGAACCTGATTTCGCATGCCGGCCAGACGGCCGTGTGGAACTCGGTGAGAAATTACACGTCGGGGCACAAGGAATATACCATTGTCGGCAGCACTTCGCACGGCAAGTCGTACCATGCTGAGAGCCCGCTCGAATACCATAATGGCGACGGTTTCTATGGCTGCTTCCAGTCCACGCCACTATCCTATAACTGGGGAAAGAAAATTGGTGCGCGGGGCTCCAGCCTCGGCGAGTTCAACGAGAGCTCTGGTTGCTACTACTGTGCTCCGACGACAGAGGGCATCATCAATGCTTCGTGGAACAACCCTGGCTCCGGCGGCTCCTCTGACCTGCTCGGGTACATGAACAAAGTAGACGCGGGCCGCGATGTCGTCAACGACATGCTCCAGAAAGTGCCTCTTTTCGAAGACCAGGTGGGGGCAATAGTTTTTTCCCCGGTAGGGGTGATTGCCATAGAGAGTTTCGAACATCCTATGTCCTGGGCGGCCATCAAGAAAGAGGTCATCGAGAAGCACGGCGACAAAATCTGCAATGAGCAAGCAGACCATTTATTCGAGCTCAAGCCAGAAAAAATCCTGCCCGCTTTCAAGAAATTCGTCAAGGGGCTCGAGAACGGCGAGGAGCATAGTGTTCGCAAGGACGACCTCAGCGAGACCCGCGTTATCGTGGGCAAGGGCGTCATCGGCGAGTACACGCTGGTCAAGGGCCGTGTCATCCATACCATCATTGTAAGACAGGAGGAGAACTGATGAGACAAGAATGTGTATGCAAACCGAAGGAAGAGCTCGTGACCGTGAACCTGTCGACAACCTGTCCGTTCATGTATCCGTGCGGCAAGACGCCATGCCAGGACGGTAAAGAATGTCCGGGGCGGGCGGACCTGAAACGGTACATACCGCTGCCACAGTTCCCGCCGCCCCCGCAACCCGGCGTACCAATCTGGTATGTCAAAGGCTCGGGGACCGGCGATATCAGCTGGGAGTAAGTATGTTAACAGAAATCCCTAAGAGGGGCGAGGGCGGCGAACAGCTGCCCCGCCCTTCCGACAGAAAAACAACGACCGTGGAAATCGAGAAGTTCGCGGTCGTCAAAGAGCTGTGTGCCAACCAGGGCATCTCGCTGCGCGAGTTCATAAATATGTTGATTTCTGAATATATCCGAATCAACGGTTCGGAATATTTCAACCTGAGGTATTTCAAGGGCATGGCCGGCAAAAGATGATGTTTGATAACCTATAAATACTATCAATGTTTTTCGAAGCTACGTATGGACCCGCTCTACATCGTCGCAATCTGCATAGCCGTCGTCTTCTGGATGGCCTCTTTCGTTTTCCGTTCCATAATCAGGTCCGTGGTCGGCCGGCAAGTCAAGTCTTTCACCTACGCTTACTCCGCCGGTTTCGTTGGCTATGTTCTGGTCCTTTCGTGCGTAGCGTTCTTCTCCACTGTTGGTCTTTTTTCGTTCATCGATGGCATCTGTATAACCGCGGTATCGTTCCTGTACTATGCGCACCTGAAGAGCGCCTCGAAGCAATCCCCGGGCTCCCGGCCGGTCGAGGACTTGAAAGTAGCGAACTCGCTCGTGGACGCCGCCGTCACCCTCATGCGGCATCACGCCGAGGATATGGAGCTCGATTGTTTCCCGGTATCGTTCTTCGAGAAGAACGGGTTCGACGGTATGGACTTCGACGCGCGCAGCGGCGAGCTCGTGCTCCATCTTTCGTGCGGTGTTAGAAAGAAAGATAGGGACACCCTTCTCGGATTCTTGCCCGGCTTTCCTTCCACCCTGAACATTGAGTCCGTCAGCATCGCGCCCAAGGACCTGCCGAAATGGCTTGTGGATACCCAGGATTTCCAGGACGAGCTCAACCCGCTCCTGGAGGACCTGGACAATTCGAAGCTCTCGGCCTCGGTGCTCTCCGAGCTGAGGAAACATCTTATCGTGACAGATGTTCCCCCCGACTCCGGTCACCCGGAGCTCGACCGGATGGTCACGGCCGACGTCGCCGCGGAGAGCATGGAACGCATCGAGGATAAAAAGAAGGCCCGCAGAGAGCGCAACCTCCGCATAAGGGTCCGCAGGATGGCCCGCGAAATCGCCAAGAAAGAGGTCCAACGCTATATGTCGAAACCGTGGGAAGAGGAGACCTGCAACCGCAGCGGCGGGGCAAAAATGGATACGATGCCCCCGGAAAAAGGGAAGTTGGGCGGGAGGGCGGTTTGAATGGCGATGCCGGCGAACCGTCTGCCGTTGTTCGGTTTCGGTTCTCACGTCAGCAACAGTTCGACCGTTAGCACGGGCAGCCCCGCGAACACCACAGGAACGGTCCTCGGTATATCTAGTAATGAATATATCGACACGACGGCTGAAGAGGCCAAGCGGCGGGCCCGCGAGGACCGCAGAGCGGCGGAACAGGCAATCATTTTCAGCATAGTTCGAGAAGAGGTCCAGAAGGCGCTCCGGGAAATCGCCAGGGCGCCGTTGAGGTGATTACATGCAGTCAAAGAAGCGGGCGATTGTGGTCGACATAGACAGCACGATTGCGGACGTCAGCGAGCGGGCGGCGCGGGCGACCAAGGGGGCCGGCTACATGTCGGCCAAGTGGTACGATTTGTTCTTCGATGGAGAGCTCGCCAACAAAATAGATGTACCAATCGAGGGGAGCGCGGCGGCGCTCAAGGAGCTCGCCGAGAAGTATCGCCTGAAAATCATTTACCTCTCGGGCCGGCGGGACACGATGCTCGCCAAGACGGCGGCCTGGCTGTGCAGGAACGGATATCCGCACGGCGAGGTCGTCCTGCGGCCGCTCGGGCGGGGAACCATAGAGTTCAAGCGAGAGCAGGCTCTTCGGCTCACCGACAAATACAATGTTGTGACGGTAGTCGATGATGAACCGGCGAACCTTGGTATATTCTACAGGGCGGGGGTCGACTTCGGGGTCCGTGCTGCGGGGCCGAAGACTTGGAGAGGGCTCGTGCAACTTTTGTTCGACCAGGATTTAATTTATTAATTTGCAAATCCTGAAATCGCCATCCGAGCGGACATGGTCGAATACCATTATCTTGGACACAGGCAAGTTAACGATGAGCATCACATACTTGAGCTCGGGAAAAAGACGCAGGTGGGTCCCGATATCGTCCCCGCTCGGCATGAACGAATCCTTGAGGTGAGAATGAAACCAGCCGATGTATTTTCGGTTCGGGAGCTTGACCTTCTCCAGGGCCTTCGGGTCGGCGTAGATGCCATGCTTGTCCGATGGAAAGGGTATGATGACGTATCCGAGCACCTTTCTCGGGAGCATGGTACCGTAGAGCACCCCGAAGGTCTCGCCGCTGTTCTTCCGGCACTCCTCTAATATGTTATTATATAATATAGAAGATAGATGTAGCGCGGGGTTCTTGTTGATACAGTGTTTTGCATTGACTGCCTCGATTTTTGGACGGTTCTCCTTGGCGAAATGCCCCATCTTGTCGAGTATGCATGGCGGTAGCGCGTACTGGCGGAACAGTGGATAGAGCAGCGTCAGTAATCTCTCGGTCTCTTTGACCCTGAAGCTCAGCCCGCGCTTCGTGGCCTTGGGCTCGATGTTCCATTTTGTCTTGAACCATTCGATGAGCAACTTCTTCGCCGGGGCCTCGGCCACGGTGTTGATGTGACAGGTCTGCGAGCGGTCGTCGTACCCTCCGCCGCCGAGGTACCAGACCAGGAGGCCGAGGTCGTCTATGGAATCCATGAGCTCGACGTTTATCTTGAGCTTTCCAGAATTGTCCAGGTTCTTCGAGTAAATGTTGGCAATATATGGATGGTTCTTCGACCATATGAGCACGGTGCGGGCGTTCTCCTTGTAGCTTATCCCGAGTATCGAGGTCTTCCATTTCAGATATTCCTTCACGCTGCTCCGGCGCTCCTCGCGGAACATGAAGCATCGGCCTTTCTTGACGACATGCGCGCCTCCGAGGAGGCTGCCCAGGATGAGCTGCCGCGCCACGGGGTCCTTTTCCCACGGCCGCTTCGTGATGTAATCCGGGTCGAAGCCCTGAAAATGGTCTGTGTATCGCACGGTAATACATATTGGCAGTTCGAGTATTAGAAGGTTTTTGCTGAATTGCAACATCCGTATCGAAACCTATCGTAACAGTTTTTATATACTGCTGTCCATAGACATATCAAGACCTGTGCGAGGTCTTAAGGGATGGTCATATGGTCAACCGCTGGAAGCTATTGAAGGACCTGAGCGCCATCACTGACGAGAAGATATTGGCTGCGATTAACCAGATGGTCTGACTTAGCGGTCTTGCCAGGTTAAAACCCGCAGCCTATCGTTTTCTCGCAGAGGATGGATGTGGATGCAGGAACGAGCTCGGAGCTCATCGAACAGGTGAGCGAGATGGGCGCCCCGGAATCGATGAAGCTGTATGCTGTCATGCTGAACGTGCTTCCGCAGGGGACCACCATCAAGACGAACGACACCATCAACAGTGGCTCGTTCACGGCGTCTGGGAAGCAGGTATGGCTGTCAGGTTACGAGTTCATGGACCTGAACATCTTCGTCGGCAACAACCGCATACCCAGCAAGCCCTTCGGTGTGTCGACCATCAACGACACGACCAGCAAGGAGCTTGTGCTCTCCACCCCGATTTACGTGGAGTGGAGCCAGAAGCTCTACATCAAGGTTCAGAACAATGACCCGACGACCCCTAACGACGACCCCGGTACCAGCGCAGTGGATTATGGCACCGTCAGCAGCGTTGAAGTGCTGCTCATAGGCGAAGTGGTCGACGAGGTCGAGATGCGCAGGCGCCTCGAGAGGCAGAAGCAGGCCGCTCAGCAGGCAGCCGCTCAGCAGAAGTCGGCCCCGGCCAGGAAGTAGGTCCCCCCGAATAGTCGGGGGGTCCATCCGCATTTCTGCGGGAACGGTCATATGTAGGTGATGTTCAATGCCAGCCAATAAAGACTTTGATAGGAAGAGCCCCAAGAAGAAGTTCGAGGGCGAGCAGGGCAGCCCGGTCGAGAACTATCCCTATGAGGGGCCGTTCCCGCCGAGGTTCGAGCCGGAGCGCATACCTGGTAGCACGGATGAGACGGAAGTGGGCCTTGCCCCGCAGACAGCGCCAAGCGTCGCGCTCATGCCGAGCAGTTACAGCGAGCCGCAACAGGTCGCGCTTCCTCTGAACACGGCACCGAACCAGAGGAGCTATCCCTTCTACAGGAGGCGTGCTCAGTCGGTCACGGCTCTGGCCGAGGCGACCCTCGTTCTCATCAAGACCCAGGGTGCTGGTACTTATTATATCAAGAAGATTGGACATTCCTACTACGACAATAGTGTCGAGTTCCGGCTGGTCTACGACGGAAATGTGTGGTACCGGTGGAACTTCCAAATCGGCGGTGTTGGTGCTAATTCCCTTTACGAGCTCGAGTGCGCGCTCCCCGCGCGGACAGAGGTCAGGCTCATAGTGGTCAATCTCGCTGCACAGACCCGCCTCTACGAGGCGGTCGTAGACGGCTGGTTCGCCGAGACGGCCGGAGTGAGCGAGGAGAAGGGTGGATTCAGCTGAGGTGTTTCACATGGCAGGCGGAGGATTTCAGAAAGGCGGCCCGGGAAGGGCGAACTCTGTAGAGGGCGGGAACGTCGTACCGGTCGTGGAGGTCGGTACAAAGAGGACGCGTCCAGTTCTAAGGGGCGACTTGGTCGAAGGATTGTTCGCATGGTGTCCCGACGGAACGTACGGCATCTACGCCGGTTTCCCGACGGATTCCAACGTGACACATAATGTCGTGCGACTCTATAAGTACACTGTGTCGACCAATGCTCTTACCGACATAACTCCGACAGTGGATTGTAACGGAAATTCACTGGACCCCACAAATCCTGTTCCGTTGACCGTGCAGTTCCTAGCCGTGAAATTCGCCCCCTTTTTCTCTCCCGCAATCAACGGATATTTCTGTTACATCTTGGCGAGGGTGACAACTGTCGTCGGAACAATTACAACGGCCTCGACGCAGATTTGGCTGTACAACGGCGGGACCGTAACAATCACGGTCCCCTCGCTGGATGCCGGGGTCACTACACACGATTTTGACCTCGTTGCTGGAGCGGTGAACACCTACGATGCGTCTGCTCCGCACCAATCATCGTATTTCTGTCTACCAATAAAGAACGCGGGTGGATTTCCTGCCGAGTATACCCCGCCATGGGTAGCATGGAATTATCTATCTGCCTGCACCTCTTCTGACGATTCGAGTACTCATCCCGTGGATTATCACGTGGGAATTGGTATCTTCCGTGATATCGACTTCTCCTGGGGCGGAGATACGACCGCACCCAATGTGGAGCAAATCCCGTACGGTCTCGTCGTAGGAGACAGCGTGGCCTACTGGGGTGTTCCGGGTTCCTTGGTGTACACACAGAATATTATCGAAGTGACCATGGGTTCTGCTGGATACTATCCATGCGCTCCGACCGATATCGGTCATGAGGTTGTTGGCAGTATTGGAGTCGATGAAGGTGTCCTGCTTGCGTACGATAATACTACGCGAGTTTGGACCATTCAAACGATTTCTGGTATGTTCATCACCATTGGTGAAAAGTGTACACTTACCCCAGCAAGCGGGATTGGCACATCCGTTGCGGTCAATCCTATTACGACTTCCAACCCCAATATCTATTGCATAGAGTTCACTGACGGGTCGCAGGGCGGGGACAAGTTCATCCCGTACAGGAGCCTCGAATTTGTAGAGACCAGCAGCAATTATCCCAGGCTCGGGAACAACGTCACTTCCAAGCTCACGATGTTCAGGAAGGGCGTGTCAATGCTCACCTTCAACACGACACCCACGAACCCCGGCGGGGGCGGCGGCAATCCAGGCACTGCCCAGAACAGGGTCTTCGAGGCCACGGGTAATTCTGGGTTGACCTACTTCCAGCAGGTCGTTGGTATGACAGGATGGGAATCTTTCGGTCGAATCAGAAGGACCGGAGATATCCCTGGCGCTCCCTCAGGTATAACTTTCACCGAAATCGAAGAGTTGATGAACTATACCTCTGGAGTTCAGGAAGTGGTCATGAACGCGGGTATTACCTATGTTCCCTGCGTTCCTGGAGATATCGGTAAGATTGTCAAGGATGCTACTGGTCTGCACTCCGGTGTCCTGTTAGCCTATGACAACGGCACACGAAAGTGGGATATTCAGACAACCGCGACCTTCAATAATAGTGACGTGTGTAGTGTATCGACCGGTGTTGGCCGTGGCACGATATCAGCAGCGTTTTGGTCGTGGACCCCCTCGATACCATTCTCGGGAGTTAACGCGAACGACCCGATGTCGAGGCCGACGTACACTGATATTACTTGGGGTCCCAACCGGAACGCCCTGTATGTGGTCGGTCGTGAAGGTCATATCAAGACCACGACGAATCGGAAGTGGATATTCGCTGACCCGGTCGATGTGGCCTATCATGTGGATGACAATCAATACCCCGATAGCACCACAATCCACACCGGTATCCAGTGGTCCCCTGATGGTGTGGGTTACCTGCTCACGAGCAAGACCTTCAACAGCGACCCCGACAACTCGGCGGGAACGGTCCCAATCGAGAGCGTGAGCGATGCCTTCGTTAGGAACCTGGTGACCTACTACGCTCCGTCGACCGGGTATCAGGAGTTCACGCTGAACGAGAGCAAGGTAACGGGGTTCCCGTTCTCGAGCTTGAACCAGTTCGGTATAGAGCATTACAGGTTTGCCTGGCATCCTATGGCCAGATACTCGTACTTCTCTGTCTTCGGTGGTTTCGAGAAATTCGACTACGACCTGTATGTCGAGACTGGTATCATAAACGTCGCCGCAACGGTGGTCATTCCTGTACCCCTCCATGTCGCAATTGATGATGCGAGTGGCTCTCCGACGGCGAACGTGGTCACTGATGGTTTCTTTGGGAGCGGCCCAAATAATCACGCTCTTCTGACCGAGACGCACGTGGTCACGAACACGCATGACATACTGCATGTCCAGACCACGCAACAGTTGGCCGGTACCGAGCTTGACTATACAAAGAGCTTGGCGGCATCCCTGAACATTCATCCTACAGCACCGACGTACCTCGCCATTGCGTATACCATAGACAAAGATTATGACACGTTCTCCACCTTGGTCGCTGACGGTCCTTGGTCCTTGGTCCAGGTGTTCGCGTCCCCAATCCTGATAAGCCGTGTCTCGGCCTTGGGAAATGCCTTGGAGGACGTGCAGCTTTGGGCTGTCCCACTGACCGACCCAACGGGCGTGACGCCCGCTTCTTGGGTTCCCTTGACGAGCCCGATTACAGGCCCCACCACCACCGTAGACAGTGGTAGCTTCGCTCCTTTCATGGCGATGGGTGTGGCTATGACCGGTGTCACATCCACGTTCGCCGCAGTGAAAATAAGGGAAATCGTGACCCTCAAGGTCATAAAGACCGAGGGTACGATTGCCACCACGCCCGCAGACCCTGTCATGGCCCAGCTTCAGCAACAAATCACCATGGCCGATGTGTATTCCGTGATTGGAACCGGGGTCTATTTGTCCACGCACGACTGCACGGTCTTGTTCGACAAGGATTTGGCGACCTATCTGACATATCCCAAGTCGAGCGGACCCGATACCATAACCACCGACCTGACGCATCCGAAGCTCATGTCCCGTCTCGTTCTGACCGGGTTATTTGATGTCGGCGATGAAATCGTGGTGACCTTGACGACCTCGAACGGGCCGTTGGAAGTGATAAGGAGGACCGTTGTCGACCATCCGATAACAGCTCCGACCTTGGCGCTGGACTCGGGCAACTTCCAGGCCGTTATCGCCCAGCAGATAGTCGTGAGCGTCAAGTCTGGAGCGAGTGACATCATCCTCGACGAGCTTGCTATATTCAAGGACATCAAGGTCGAAATCGCGGACCAGGACGGCTTTGCGACCGCGCTCATCACGGGTTCGAGTGCCTCGGCCATCGTCTATAACACGGACCCGATTTGCGGTAATGTTGTGGACCCGACATCCCCAACACCGTACCTGGCCCCGACGAGCCTCGGCAAGTCTGGCGTGAAAATCTATACACAGAACGTCAACTGCGAGCTCCAGTTGGCACCGACAGGTGGTGCCACCACAATCAAGGGGTTCATCGATTGGTACTGGTCTGACAACGACCTCGACTACTATTACATGGCCAGTAGCGACATCAGCGATACCGCTGGCGACGATGGGTATGGTAACTTGAGCCCGACCGGTTTCAATAACACCAATGATACTTCGTTCCAGAATATCGCCTGTCCAGAGAACGCCGTCGGCAAGTATGTGAACATCGTGGTCAGGAACACCGATACCACACCGGCGGAGGCAGTGAGCTTCATCGTGCTATCGGCCAAAATCACGCAGAGGTGAGCCGGCGGATGCGTATGGGGGGCGTGTTACATGGGAAGACGGCTTGACCCGAGGAGCGTGCGTCTCCATCATGGTTACGATGCCTTCGATACCAATGGTAGCAGTTCCGTCCAGCAGGTCCTGACGACCGCGCAAAGGGATGCTCTTACCGAGGTCCATGTCGGCGACCGTATCTGGAACCTGACTACCAGCACGCTTCAGGCCTGGACCGGAACATCCTGGGTCGATTTTACCACCGGCGGGGTTCCCGTCGGGCGTTTAATCAATGTCATGTCCACGGGCCAGATGGACGGCGGTGTTGTTTCCATCAACCTGGTTGACCCCGCGAGGTTCGACCTCACGGCGGGTTACGGTGTCGTTGTCGATAACTATACCGATACCTTGAACCCGACCTATACCTTGGTGACTTGGCCTGCCTTCACGGCGCAGGCCGTCACCCACCTCGCCACGACGGACTACACCTTCCTCGGTATAGATTCCGCAGGGAACCTCCATCAATATGATACTTACATCGATAATTCCCTGAGAAGGGACATCATAGTCCTCGGCGCGCTGGAACACGTGTCTCACATCCAAATCGATAGCGTGATTGTTGCGGGGAATTATATCTGCGAAGTCTACAACCAGGTCGGGGATTTCTGGGATGCCTGGGGCCAGTTCAATGTCACTGGTAACGATTTCAGTGCCAATGGCGCGAACCTGATGCTCGATAAGACGGCGGGAACGAGCTTCTTCTATGGCGTGAACTTCACCGACAAGAAGAACCCCAATGTCACTACGGACCCGGCCATATCTCCGGTACCCTTCTCCTATCTGTATCGAGATGGCCTTGGTGGATGGATTGAGACCTCCCCGTCAACTACGGTCGTCGACCCCAATCACTATGATAACAACCTCGGGTTCCCGAGCGTCGTGCCCCCCGGCAAATGGACAATCCAGACCGTCTGGAACATGCCGGGTGACGGCGATATCCATATCCAGTACGGGCAGGTATTGTACGACAGTCTCTCGCAGGCAGAGGTCGCCTCGACCATGGATTTCCATATAGCCTCGATGAACAATATCTTTGTGTTCCGTTGCTTCCTCTTCGTCCAGTCCGGATGCACGAGTTTGAACAACCCTGCGACTGCCAAGCTCATCAATATGAACAACCTTGGCATATTGTCCGTAACGGGCCTTCCCCTCGGTGGTCTAACGACCGCATCGAATATCGGATTGGCGGGTGTCGGCCTTTTCAATGCCAAGGTCGGCGTCGATTTGCAGTTCAAGGATATTGCTCCGGTATCTTCCATGATTTCTGTCAATGACAACGTAGTCAATCATACCGTGGATATAGACTTGGTCCCAGGGAATATCGCTCACACGGCTCTCGACCCGGCTACCATAGGTACGAACACCCATGCTCAAATCGATACCTTCATCTCGGAGTACGGTCCCAAGACCCTGAACGCGGATTCGACCGGCGTTCTCGATGGCGGTATATTGTCCATACACCTCGGAGACACTACCAAGTTCGACATATCCGATGGCAACGGTGTCGTCGTTAACAATTACACCAACGGACTGGTCCCGACCTACACCGACGTGACCTGGACGGGATTGATTTCCGTACCAGTTCTCGGGGCCGAATACACCTTCGTGGCAATTAACGCCGCTGGTGCCGTCGTAACTTCGACCTCCGAGTTCACGCCGTCACAGCGCAGAGATGTCATGTACATCGGTGCTCTTTATTGTCCGGATACCATCCACATATCTACCGTGATTCCGGCAGTCATGGTCGGTTTCGATACCATGAACCAGTTCATCGATTTCGCCCGTGCGTTCGGGCCGTTCAACATAAGTGGTAACGTCTTCGGTCCCAACGGGGCGAACCTCAAGCTCGACAAGGGTAGTGGTCAGACCTTCTCCACGGGCGCTGGATACGAAGACAGCCGCAAGATGCCCAACATAAACAACGATAATCCCATGACCGACCTGAATTTTATCTATTCTTACCGTGACGGGGTCGGAGGATGGACACATACCGTGCCTACGGATTTGGTCGACCCGGACAACTATGATGATAACAATATCGCCGGTCCACAGCCCGTCGGTGGCACCAACTGGACCATCCAGTACATCTTCTATTTCACGGGCGGTCCCCTTGTCGGCATCCAGTATGGCCAGGCCGTCTACGCTACCAAAGCGGATGCCGAGGCGGCAATCCAGGTCCCGATACAGCTCGACCCGATAGTCAATCTTGCCACTTTCAGAGGATGGCTCATTGTGAGGAACGGGGCCACCCACCTGAACGATATTACACAGGCCGAGTTCATACCGGCGGGAAAACTGGGCCTCGCCTCCGTCATGAGCGGTGGTACGGGCGGAGAGGCCAATACGGCATCGAATATCGGCCTGGCCGGGGTCGGGTTCTATGACCAAAAATTGGGAGTGGACCTGGAATTCAGGAACTTGAACTCCCTGTCAAGCGCCATCACGGTCACCAACGATGTTCCTCTCAAGACCGTGGACATCGACCTTATCCCAGATAACATCGGCGATTTCCAGAAACGGATTGACAATGTCTTCAACACCGGTCTGCTGAAAGGCGGGGAAATCACAATCAACCTCGGCGACAACTCCAAGTTCGATATAGCGGCGGGCCAGGGGTACGTCGTAGATAACTACACCGACCCTGCCAACCCGACAAGGATTCATGTCACTTGGGTCGCTCAGATTGCTGTGCCACCGAGTTTCTTGGCAACGAGCCAGTGGACCTACGTTGGGTTCGATTCGGCGGGGGTTCTTCAGCAACAGGCGACACCCTTTACGATTTCCCAGAGGCGGGACATAATCTGCATCGGAAAGCTCGTCCATAACGATTTTGCGACAATCCAAGTAGCCTTGCAGAACTGCAACGCCGAGTTCGATACCAACCTGCAGTTCATCGGAATGACCTATGTGTTCCAGTCGATGAACGTGCGCGGGAACGTGTATTCGGCCGCGGGGGCCACGCTCCGGCTCAATAAGACCTCGGGCCAGACCTGGCGCGTCGGCGTGAACTACAAGGTATCCTACAAGCAACCGAACATCTCTACCGATGCCCCCCTGACCCCCGTTGCCGCTATTTACCGCGATTATCAGGATGGTGCGGGGGGCTGGTACGAGGACCCCGTGGGGTATCTCGGCATCGACCCCGATAACTACGACGCCAACAATATCCTCGGTCCCCAGCCCGTTCCTGCTGGTAAATGGACAATCCAATTGATTTATCACTTCGGTGGTGGCAACAGGACCTGGGTCCAGTACGGTCAAATCGTTTATGATAGTGCCGCCGAGGCTCTTAGGGAACAAACGGCCAACACGGTCATCAATCCATATTTCAACGAGGCGTGCTTCAGGTGTTGGCTTATCGTCCAACAAGGCTGTGCCGACCTGAGCGACCCGACGAAGGCGATTTTCATAACAGCTGGTGCCCTGGGACAGCTCGATACTGTGCAGGGGGTCGTCGATGTCGATAACGCCTCTGTCACCCCAACGGACACATCCACATTCCATGGTGTCCTTTCGGCATCCGACACGGATGTCCAGAAGGCGCTGAACACCCTCGACGCTAACAATTATCGTCGAAGTTTCCTATTGATGGGGGGATGAGTTAAATGGCAGAGAATATCAAGATATTGGGACAGCAGACACCGGGTGCTGGTGGAGTACCGACCTTGGCATACAGTACGCCTGGTGCCACTTCCACGGTCATGTCCAGTTTAATCATCACCAACACGAATGCTACGAGGGTGCTCGTACGTGTCTACGTCGTTCCCAGTGGCGGTAGTGCATTGATAACGAACGCGATTTACTACGACCTGCCAATCACGGGCAACAACACCCTCATTGCCACCGTTGGCCTGACCCTTGGTGCCCTTGACGATATCTTCGTCCGCTCTGATACAGCCAACGTCAATTTCCAGTTCTTCGGTACGGAGGTCAGTTAATGACCCAGGGGTTCGCTGTCGATGGGCCGGAGAACATATCGGGCCTCAACCTGGCATCGGGCCAGGTCGTCCAGGTGTCCGGCAACGTCGTCGAAGTCTCCGGTCAGGTCGTCCAGATTTCGGGTCAGGTGGTCTGTGTATCAGGCCAGGTAGTCAGGATTTCGGGACAGGTCGTCCAAATCTCCGGCCAGTACGTCGAACTTCAGGCCAGTGCCATATCGGGGAACGTTGTCCAGGTTTCTGGACAGGCTGTGTCCGTAAGTGGAAATCTCATATATACATCGGTATCAGGTAATCTCGTATCAGTGACCGGAGCCGTCAGTGTTTCGGGGAACCTTGTCAATGTAACAGGTGCGGTTTCCGTCAGTGGGAACCTTGTATCAATTACGGGTCTGGTATCGGTGTCTGGCAACCTCGTTTCAGTGACTGGTCTTGTAAGTGTTTCAGGGAATATAATCTATACATCTCTTATATCTGGTTCGATTGGTGCGTTGAGTGGTATTTACATCGCATCCGGAATATTCGGCGCGTCAGGTCAATACCTTGCTTCTGGTCAAGTCGTAGCCATAAGCGGTCAACTTGTCAATGTTACAGGGGCTGTTTCAGTCAGCGGTAACCTCGTATCCGTTACAATCATATCTGGGTCGATTGGTGCCCTGAGCGGATTGAACGTCGTTACCTCAATGTCAGGCAACGAGGTCGATGTCCAGAACTTCGGAAATCCGACCTTCGTCCTAGCGACGGATGCGGTGTCTGGGGCCATTGGCCGTGGCATTATCGGTTTCTACAATCCAGGTAGCAAGAACGCCTACGTATCCGAGGTTTCGGTGTCCATCCCAGGGAACTTGAACACCGTGGCCGTGACATGGGAGGTCGTGCGGTTCGTAGGTGCGGTATCGGGCAACGTTCTCGTACCAATCGCGTACGATTCGAACGAATCTTCGAGCGTATCGGGGTTCACCAATATGTCGGGCAACGCCGCGTCTGGTAAAATTCTTGATACCTTTGGAGTATTTGCTGGGAACAACCAGAATGTGACAGAGATGCAGCGCAAGTACGGTGGCCCAGGCAAGAGGTTCATAGTCGTTCACAGTGGCGAGAGCATCAAGCTCAGGCAGGCGAGCGGTGCTTGGACCTCGCCGTATCCAGTAACGATGGTCTGGGAAGAGTACTAACGATAATCGAAGGTGATGAACATGGTAGTGAAGGAAGTATCAGAGACCGGAGAAGCACAGGACCCACGAACGCCATCCTCGCCCCCGCCGATTTTAATCCCAATCGTGCCAGAGGTCGACTTCAGCGATTTGCCAGCTACACAGGTCCTTCCAGGTAGCACCTTTGTCCCGAACAGCTATCTTCAGGTCGAGCCGAAGCAAGTCCTCGGTTGTGTGGTGTTTCGAGAGGCCGATAACCTTGCGGTGGTTGCCAACTGGATGGAACCCGGAGGCCAGGTCCAGGTCAAGAACACCTCGCTCGTCTCGGGGAACTGGACGCAAATCTACACCTTCGTGAGCGGCCAAGTCTATGTGTCCGGTAGCACGGGCCCCGGCGACGTCCTCGTTGGCACGACACCAATCAGCGGTCTCGGGGCCTCGGGTAACTATCTGTCCCTGACCCAGCAGTTCAAGGGGCCTCTCGTCTTCAGGCTCGTCAGTGGCGCCGTTGCGATATCGGGTATGATTCTCCGCGATGTGCGGGTCGGGGTCATCCCGGTCTACTGAGGTGATTAAGATGCCAACGGTAAGCATAAATATGTCCCTCGTGGACGGATATATGACATGCGCGGGGGCGGTCGGACCCTGGGATACTTACAGAAATGCAATAGTAGCTGATTCATTGAACAATGCTAATTTTTTATGCAGAGCCGGATATTACTCTAATTTGAATTGGTATTGTGATAGACAAGCGTTTGTATTTGATACCTTGCATGGTGGAATACCTCCTGGGTCAACTATTTCATCTTGTAACTTAATGCTTTATGTTACCAGTGCCTATTGGGACATAAACAACCCATGTCATTTCCAATTTGAACATGACCCCCTTGGAGTTTTTCCTCATAACCCAGTTGTAGTAGGAGATTACGATAGAACTCATTATTCGGGAAACGGCGGGGGATTAACATTGGGACTAGGTGTAGTTACATTAAATGCATACAATCCTTTAACCTTAGACCCGTCGTGGATAAATCTATTAGGAGATACCAAATTCATGATGATGGAGGTCGAACACGATATTAATGATACTGACCCATTCTCCGATACCCCTTCATATTGGAATGGTATATGGGGCGATGGTCCGACGGTAACGAATCCTCCGAAAATAGAAATTACATATACGACCGGTAGTGGTGCTACGCCCGTCGTTGCGAACAGCATCAATCTGCTCAGCATGGGGTTGCTATAGATGACCGCTCCTGACCCTCCGACGAGCCTCGCTGCAACACCCGGCGTAGGGGAAATCGGCCTCACTTGGGTCGCGCCACTGAATGACGGCGGCAGTCCCATCACGGGATACAAGGTGTACAGAGGCACTACCCCTGGCACCGAGACCAACTACAAGAACTTGGGTAATGTACTGTTCTACAATGATGTGGTTCCGGGCGGTAGGACGTACTATTACTTGGTATCGGCGAGGAACATCGTCGGAGAGGGACTTCCCTCCAACGAGGCCAATGCGACCACCCCGTCCATCGTTCCCCCATCCATTCATCAGGTCGATTCCACAGGTAGTTCCCCGAAGTACAAGGACAACAGTTTACTGAGGTGACCCATGACGCATCAAAAGGACCCGTCTCAGCTCCAGAAAAAGAAGAAGAAACAGAAGGTCGAGGACAGGCTGGAGTTCGAGGTCGGCAAGGTCTTTGGTCCCGGCGCAGCCGAGGACGAAGAGCTCGAGGTCGAGGTGGACGCGGCCAGGTTCAAGGCCCGTCATGGTCAGAGCGGCGACAGGAACAGGGATTGATGGAGGCATGGTCGATGACGATTTTCGATATATGTGCGCTGTCGTTCATAATAGGTGCGCTTGAAATCATATTTCTGCTCAGGCTCACGAACCTATTCGTCGACTGGCTGCACCGCCCGCATCTTTTGATGAGAAAGTGATTTTTTCATTTTTTTCTTTTTCTTTATCGCGCCGGCCACGAGGGTCTCGTTGAAGACGGCTGCCTCGGCCTTCTCCTTCTCCAGGTCTATCCATCCCAGGCACAGGCCGCCGACCGCTCCAAGGATTACCCCGAAGGGCCCGAAGAGTATCCCTATCGCCCCGCCCGTGATTAGGCCTGCCGCCGGCCCGTACTCCCATCCGGGCTCGGCCATCACATCCATTACTGAATACGAGCCCTTTGTGGAACAACGATGACAGGTGACCTCGAAGAAGGCGCTTCCCGTCTCCTTGACGAACCGGTTCCTGGTAATCCCGTAGGTCGGGATATGTATTTGCGAACCGCATTTCTTGTATCGACAGGTCACGTAAAGATGCATTTCCGCCCCTATATATCATCAATGCGTGTGCTGGTGAGGCGGCTGCTCGCCCGGCCTCGGACCGTGCCTAATCAGTCGGCCGGTCTCCGGGTCGACCTGGTCGTACTGGCCCATGTTGTACTTCGCCCTGAGCTCCTCATCGAACCTCTGGATTTCAGCCTCGGCCTTGTAGAAGTTGACATAGGCGATGTTCCGTCGCCGCTCGGCCGTCTCGGCCTGGTCTCTCTTTTCCATGTAAGCTTCCGTCAAGGCCAGCATCTTCGATGCATCGGCGGCCTCGACGATATCGGGCATCGTCTTTGCCGGGGCGGGGGCCTGCTGCGGAGCGGGCTGCGGTGCGCCGACCGGGGCTGCTCCCGGCTTGGCGGGCGGCTGGGCTGGCGGTCTCTGGGTCGGTGGCTGTTGGGCTCTTCTGTCTGCTGGAGGTGGCGACATTTATCTCATTCCTATCAATGATATCTTCTCAATAATCAAATTAGGTTTCATGGATATAAGCGTTTTCATTCAGCGGATTCTGAATTTTCAAATTCGGAATCCATAGATTTCACAGCAGGTTTTCCGTATGCATGCTTTTCCGGACTTGTGTTTTCGGACAGTTAACTTTAAGTGGTTATAATTCACATAGGTCCGTTTTTCGGCAATCTATATAAATGTAAAGTGGTATAGTTAATAGCGACCTGTGCGAGAGGTCGGTTGCTACAAGCAGAGAGGGATATTTATGGCAGAAGAGAATACTCAACCAGTCGTTCCGAAAGTCGAACCGAGCGTCCCTGCCCCAGAGAAGGCGGTGGACATAAGAGAGACCGAATACGGTCTGTTCCTGATGGGGCAGGGTTTCAAGTGGAGCTCCAGGGATAAGGCCTTCGTTCACAAGAACGGTGGCGCTGTAACGAGGGTGCGTTTCGTGCCGTCGTCCAAGCGTATCAGGCTTATACACGAAGAACCTGGTCTGGAAGATAAAATCAAGGGCGAGCAGCAGTTCGATATCCTCAATGCCGATGCCGTGCAGCAGATGCTCACCGGGCTTCGGGCCCAGCTCACGGGGCTCCCCAGACAGGCGCCCAAGCCGCGCGGACCGAAGACTGTCTGGAACGCCTTCATATCGTCGATACCTATCGAGGTCCAGTCCTATGCTCAGGCCGGCGCCAACTATGCCTACTGGAAGGAGAACGGCCATTTTCCGGACAGCATAAAATCCTTCGAGGCTGAGTTCCTGCGGAGATGTGCTGATTCCGGTTTCGACGTAGAGGTCGAGCGCAAGAAGCCGATAAGAAAGAACAAGGGCAAGACGGCGCAGGCCGAGCTGCCGACCCTGGTGGTCGTCCAGCCCCCGGTCCCCGAGCCGGCAACGATTGTGCCGCCAGTTCCAGAACCTGTCGCCGAGCCTCTCGGGCCTATCGTGTCCGACATAGAGGTCGTCCCGGTCGCTGAGCCTGTGGTCGAGAGGCCGAGCGCGTTGAAGGCCCTGTTCCAGACCTTGACCTCGGACCTCACTAAGATTGTGCCGTTCGTCGAGGAACCGGTCGTCGAGGAACCAATCGTCGATGTGCCGGTCGTCGAAGATTTGAAAGTTTTAGCCGCCCCAATACCGGAGGAAACCCCGGCGGGCGGCGTTTCTAATATAGAGGTCGCCAGGAACACGAGCCTCAACGAAGGCGAAGTGGTCTTGGCAGAGGAGGTAGTCACGATGCCAGAGAAGCAGGAAACCGTGAAAGTGCCCGAGAAACCGAGCGTCAGCGAAGGTGTCTCGGCTTGCATAGAATGTGAGAAGGCCGCGGCCGAAGAGGCCAAGGTCGAAGAGCCGATTGTCGCCATGTCCGCGCCAACCCCCGCCGAGCAGAGCTCGCCGGTGGTTGAGGACAAGCCTGTCGAGGCCGTCGAGGCCGCTCCAGTGGTGGAACCGGTCAAGGTCGTCGAAGAGAGCGCAGAACCTGTTCAGGTGCCAGAGGAGGTCATCGAGGCCCCCGAGGAGGTCATCCCCGAGCCGAAGATATACTCGGCAGAGGACGCCCCGGCGCCCGCTTTCGCGCGCGGCGATATGGTCATGGTCTCATCCCTTCCAAAGAGCCGTGACAAGTTCTACGACCCGAGGATGGAGGAATGCGTTGGCAAGAATGCTACCGTCCACGGCCATGAGGTCGCTATAATCTGGGACGATGACGAGCAGGAGTATGTCTATCTCCTGGAGGACGAGGAAGGTTTCAAGTTCTCCAACTATGAGAGCAACCTGGCCAAGGCCATGTCGGCCCCAGAACCCGCGATGCCGGCGAGCATCATACCCGAGGAAGGCGCCCAGACCCAGTGGGCGGCTCCCGACGTCTGCTCCACCTGCGGCTCCTCGAACTGCACCTGTGCCATGGCGTCCCCCGATGGACCCATAGAGGAGGTCCAGAGCGATGCCGCAGCGGCCGAGAAGAAGGTCGAAGAGGTCATCTCCGATGTCGCCGAGGGTGCCAAGGATGTCGTCGACAAGGTCGCGATGGCGGCCAATGATGACTACGATATGCCCGAAGGCTCTCCCCACCAGCACAAGGGAATGCCCGAGTGGGCTACCTGGGCCATAGGCATCGGCCTGATGGCGTCCCCCTTTGTCCTGTCCCTTCTGATGAAGAAGAAGGATGGAACGCAGTAGAGGGAACACCTGCTCCGCAGCGGGGGCTGAAAAAAATATCAGCCCCCGGAAAAGGGGCGGGCAAAAATTGAGTGGTGATTGCAATGGCAGAATGTTACAATGTTTGGCACATAACCGGTGCTGTCATAATGGGAATGACAGTGGGAGCATTTGTTGATTGGCTGGCTTCCCGGGGCGCGCATAAGGAGCTCGAAGCGCGAATCGATGCCATTGGAGAGATAATCGATAGGATTGAAGAAGTTGAATAGAAACAGCAGAGGGAGATTACATGGCTCGAAAGAAAATCCAGGTGTGCGTCAAGGGCTACACAAGAGAAGACGGCACACGTGTCAGGCGTCACTGTTACATGAAGAAAGATGTCGGAGCGGCCGGCAAGGGACCCAAGGTCGTCCAGAAATCGATGGGCCGGCAAATCAAGAGCGGCAAGCTCGGCAAGTACGGCTATTCGACGAGCGCAGGGGCGGAGACCCGGCACAGGGCGCTGGACAAGGCCGTGACGGCCTATGGATATGCCAGCGTCCGCGGAATGGTCGGCGTCCAGGCGCACGTGTTCCGCAAGAGGCAGAAGGACCATGCCAAGAACGTCTTCATGGACGATTTCGAATGGCTGGTCAAGGAGTACGGAGAGGGTAAGTGATGGATGCCTGGGCCGGAATGGCGTTCCTCTTCGGTCTCGGTATCGGCTTCATCGGCGGCTGGCTCTATGTGACGCTCGCCAGGATGTCGGCGGAGAAAGCCGATGAGAAGAAGAAAGAGAAGTACGCGATTAGAAGGCTCAACGCTTCAAAAAGGGTCAGGACCTTGGTAGTCAACAAACGCAAGGGGCGCGGCGGAATAGCCGCGTTCTGAGAAAAAGGAGGATGTGTACATGGATGGACCAATGCAACTTTATGGCTCGAACACGGCGTTCCTTTCCAGGTTCTCGAAGGAAGCGTTCGCTGAGATAATGCGCAGGGACAACGAGAACGGTGGTAAAAAGGAATGGCTTGCCAACGTGTATGATATCGATGGCAAGTACACCCTCGGACAACCCGAGACCGGTACCTATGACAATATCCTCGTCAGCCCAAGCGGTATCATGACCAGGGATATCAATGTCTGCAAGATGAGCCCCGGGTCAAATGGCGAGTGCGACGAGATGCCCAAGAAGCTTGTCTCGACAATCCATATGCACCCAATCGCGGTCAATGACGTGGGCGGCAGGAATATCCGGCAGATGTTCAGCGGCGATGATATCGCCAGTGAATATGTCGCCTCCCGTGATGATAATGTGGAGAAAATCCTCTTCCTTACTTATCCCGACAGGAAGTTCACCCAGCGGTCGAACCGGCTCAAGGTCATCGTCTTCCCGAACAAGGACGTCTCGGTGAAGGCGATGCAGATGTCCAATCCCCAGCTCGACCCCTTCAAGGTCGAGGTCGGGGACCAGCAGGGCCAGGCTGCCACGCCCGGAGGTATTGGCCGGAAGCAGGTGGACTGGATGAAGTACCAGGCCGCCCTCAAGGAGCTCGGCTACATCGAGGACATCGACATAGAGAAGACCCTCGGCGCTCCGCCCTCGGCGAACTTCCAGCTCTATGGCATAGTAATCCTCGCGGCCGTCGCGGTCGGCGGGGTGCTCTTCTATCGGCACTTGAAGAAAAAGAAAGAAGAGGAGAGCATCGTCTCGTAGGAGGACTTTATATGGGACACATGGAAAAGCTGTGGGACCGCGCGGTCGCTAAAGAGTCTTACTCGGCGAATGGCGACCTTGATTATGATTTCGATGATTTCGGAGAGAAGAATGACTACGATGCCTATGCAGCGGCGGCAGAGGGGTCGTGCTGGTGCGGCAATGATAGCTGCGAGCATATCCAGAGCAACCCTCAGCATCAGTGCTGTATCTGCACGGATGCGGGCGACACGGAGTCGATGTGCGAGGAATGCCAGTCTTTGGTCAGTTCCTATTCCGCGGCCTCTGCGGTGGCTCCTTACTCACCTCTCCGGCCCAGGACGGTCGCGACCCATCGCGGTATCGATATCGTCAAGGTCGGCGGCAGGTACCGTGTTTTCTGGCCGGGCGCGGGCCGTTACAGCCTCAGCAGCGTGTCCTTCCCGTCCATCGCGGCTGCCACGAAATGGCTCGATGATGATGGTGATTATGATGAGGAGTATGCTGCCGATGGTCTACTCAAAGGTAATATCAAAATCGGCGATGCGATGATTTATACGGGATTGGGCGCCATCATCGGGGCTTTGGCCCTTCAACTTTATTATACGATTAAAGGAGGGAAATAGAATGGTCATCCGTAAGAGTGGAAAAACCGATTTCGACTACTTCCCGCAAGAGTTCTTTGCGGCCGACCCGGGCGCGGGCGGCACCGCGGACCAGGGTGCTGGCTCCGGTCAGGGCGGTCCCGGCAGCACCGGCAGCGGTTCGTCCGGCTCCGGCGGCGGCTCGAGCGGAGGTATAAGCGGGTCCGGCAGCGGGCCTCTCGGCGGCACCGGTGCGAGCAACCTCATAGGTGGCGGCTCGGCTACTTATAATCCCGGTGGCAACACGACAAATACTCTATATCCGGCCAAGACCGCGCAGGCGGTGACCGGATTTCTGCGGACCCAGACCATCCCTGTACCGAACGGTGTGAAGGCGGCGCTGGGAACCTCTATAGATGCTTCATTCTATTACATAGAGTGCGGCGGCCCCAAAATCACGAACGTTGTCGCGGACGAGACCTCGCTTGTGCCCTATATCGATAAGGCCGGCGTCTATTCGGGCCAGTTCACCGGCAACCCGGCCGACCCCAATGATTGCTGGCTTTTCGTGACCGCGGTCGACCCGAAGAACCTCATGGACGTGCCTAACTGTCCTCCGTGTACTGGTCCAAGCCTCAACGACCTGGCTCAAATGGCCAAAGACTGTGAGACCAATTGTGGCAAGCTCAAGATAATCACCGATTCGAATGGTTGTATAATCCCCGACCCGGCCAATCCCTGCGTCCCGGCGACCTGTCCGAGCGGCTGGGCATCGTGCAAGGACGTGCCGTCCTGTCCGGCCGGATACCACGTTGTCCAGGACGGATGTTGCTGCCAATGTCAGGCAGACGGCGCTGCCTCTGGCGGCGGCGATGGCAGTGGTGGACAGCAGGCCGGCGGCGGTACCGGCGGCGGCCTTTCAGGCGGTGGAACGGGCGGCAACACTGGTGCCGGAGGCGGAGAGTTCGACCTCGGTGTCGGCGACTCGACCGGCAAGAAGGAAGAGGCCGTCGTAACACCGCAGCCGGCAGCCAACTACACGCCCTATGTCATAGCTGGGGCGGTCGGTGTCGGCCTGCTTGGTTTCTTCATGTACATGAATAAGAAAAGGAGGCAGTAGGATGACATACTTTGAGGGTGAAGCGGCCGGCTATCAGCCGGGCGAGTTCGGGCTATATCGACCCTACGAGGTCAAGACCGATTTCAAGCCGAACGCTACCTACGTGGCCGCAGAGGCCCCGACCGCGCAGCCGGTCGCACTTGTAGCCCCGGCACCGGTCATGGCGAAGAGCTCGGCGCCCCCCGTATCTTTGACCAATACTACTTTCGGAGTGCCGAACTGGGCATGGTTCATCGTGGCATGTGGAGCGGTGTTCGGGACGGTCTGTTATTTCCGTCCTCCATATGCATATCTATAGGGAGTGATTGACATGGAAAACTCAAGAATAGTGCGTGAGACTGTTGAATACGAGAACGGCGATATCGAGGAACGCATCCTCAGGCGGAAGAGCGATGAAAAGGAGTTCAGCTCGCCTGGCGGCTTCCCCTGGCTCTGGGTCGGCTTGCTGGCCCTCGGCGGCGTCGCCTTCCTGGCATATCAGTACAAGAACAATATCATGACCATGCTCGGCGGTGTTTCCAAGGCGTCCATCGGCGGCGTCCCGGCCAAGGCGGCCACCGAATCCGAGCCCGGTCCCACCGACACGCCTGCTCAGGCGCCCGGCGGATATTCCAACCCCCCGACCCAGTACTCTGCGGAGACCCCGAGACCCATGGTCAACGTTGATGAATACGTTGGCCTGGTCCAGCGCTCCGGTCGGCTCATCGGATAGGTGTTGTCCATGGCTGACGAGCACGACGAATGCCAGGACGGCGAGTGTCAGCATTGTGGTATCGTGGTATGCGCGTGCTACCTTAAGCCGGCGCCGTGTGGATGCACGGTCTGCGAGGAATGTTATCAGGAAATTGAGAGAACGGAGGGACGCGATATGGAAGAATACGCGGCGAAGCGTGGGCGGCCGAAGAAGGATGTCTTCTCTTCCAAGCAGAAGAAATTGATAAAGGAACACAATGAGCGTGTTGCTCGGCTGGATTCCGGGTCCAGACCTGTCTGTCATATCTGTGGCAAAGAGTCCGATTTCATGTGTCGCGTATGCGGTGCTCAGGCCTGTAACAAGTGCAAGTCCAAGCTTCCTATCATCAAGGAACATGTGGGCATGGGCCTGGTCTGCAAGAAGTGTACCGAGGCCGCCGAGAAGTGGAAGGGCAAGCCTGTGGCCTGTCCCGTCTGTGAGAGGCCCATGGAGTTCTTTAGCGAGGTCGATGGACATTCTCAGTGGCGTTGCCATTATGATGGTTTCCATATTCGTGGCAAGTGCGAGGGTTGCGGGAATATCTGTACCGACATAGCCCCGAATGCCAGCCCTCCGACCTGCTGCCTGTGTTTCCTGAAAGTGTTCAGCCACGGAATTCTCGGAGAGGTGGACCTGCCGCGCGAGCGTGCTGTGGTCTGCCCCGAGTGCAGGACCCGGGCCGATAAGGAGAAGCCCGGGTTCAAGGTCGGCGACAAGGTAATTCTCAAAGAATCGAAGTTCCATGCCGTTGTCGAAGTTCTCGATATCAAGGACGATGGCCCCGCTCATCCCTACCCGCTCATAAAGGTTCAAGGGGTCGTTCCTGACAAACCCGAGCCAGAATGGTGGTCCGCCGATTGGTTCAGGAAGGCCACGCCCGATGAGATATCGAGCTCACATGTCGGTCGTGCTTCGCCCGGGTTCAAGGTCGGCGACAAGGTCACCCAGACAGAACTTAGTGGCAAGACGATTGGAACCGTTCTATCGGTACATGATAAAAGTTTGGTCGTGGAGTTCGTAAAAGGTCGTCCTGTAGAGTTGCCGTCCAAGGAGCTGAGGAAATCCACCCCCGAGGAGCTCGCAAAGGCCGAGCCGTCAGGCTTCAAGGTCGGCGACAAGGTCGTGCCAATCCCCAACCGCATCCACGAAGGTAAGATTGGAGAGGTCATGCGTCTGCAACCCACATGGGATGATAAGAACGTCGTGGATGTGCAGTTCACCGACCGTTTCGCTCAATACGAAGATAGTTCGCTCCGTCATGCCACCCCCGAGGAAATCGCAAAGGCCGAGCCGTCAGGCTTCAAGGTCGGCGACAAGGTCGTGAAGAGACTAATACCAGACCGAACGCACGGGCTTGTCGGTACGGTTGAAGATTTGAAACCGTTGACGGTACGATGGCCTGATGGCGAGGCAACGTCCGAACATGGGTATTGGATACGTGATGCCACGCCCGATGAGATTGCGAAGGCCGAGTCATCGGGGTTCGGGTTCAAGGTCGGCGACAAGGTCATCGTTCTCGGTTTCGATGACGTGCCAGTTGGGACTATTGAGAGATTCGACCAAGGAAGTGCCTACGTTTGTTTCATGACTCGTGGTGGGATGTACGACCGTTGGTATCCTCTAAAAAGATTGAGGATGGCCAGAATGGATGAGTTGCCCGACGACGAAGATGAAATCGAGGAGCCGTCCATCTGCGAGAATTGTGGCGAACAGAACGAGCTCGACCAGTGTGCGCGGTGCGATTCGTGGGTCTGCGATGTTTGCGGCGGACCTTATGGTGGAACTTCCCATGGCGCGTGGCTCTGTCATGAATGTGCCGAGGAAGTAGAGGCCGGTGATGAGGTCAGTCCCGAGCCGCCCGCCCTGCCGTCGAACCGGTGCCGCCGCTGCCATAGCATCCTGGTCACCAGGCAATCTCTTGAGACCGGGCTGTGCGAGGGCTGCCGGGCGGGCAAGAGATGGCTGCCGGGCATGCACAAGTTCTCTGCCAGTGACTGGGGAATCGTCCTGCACGAACCGAAACATATTTATGAGTTCGATGCCAGGCCGGTCCTCTATATCGGCGGGGCCTTGGCGGCCATGTATCTGCTTATTTACGGTGCTGGCCGGCTGCTCGGCCAAAAGAAGTGAAGGAGCGGTGTCATGCAACAATACTCATCTGATGATTGGGTCTCCGTGGCAGCGGCCTGGGCTGTCGGCCTATCCCTGACCGGCCTGCCGTTGCTGATGTATCATATGTACAAGAAGAAGTGATGGTGTGGGGTCATGCGAAATGCGCTGTCGAAGAGAGGCCGGGAGGAGCTCGCAGCGGCGGCCAGGAATGGCCCCGGAAAAAGGGCCGCCGGGTATTCAGCGGCCATTCATATCAGACAACGAGAGGCCGTGCTTCGTGGCGGGTATCTCGGCCCGGGCGAACATACTCTCGCGGACCTGCCCGCGTGGTTGACAAAGGAACATAGTTTCTTCGAACCCAAGCACGGCGAGACATATACTGTCTACTACGATGCTTACAGATGTCCAAATTACGGATGCATCGGTCGCGGCAATCAGAAATTTATCGTACAACGAATCGTTGCAAAAACGAAGAACGGGCACTGGTTTCCCTATATTTCGGACCATGTGTGTCCGGTCTGCGCTTCCAATGGCGAATTGTATAAGAGTGATATCGACCCGGCTGCCTATCCAATGCTTCCTTTCAGCGAGGGTCTCTCGACCTTTGACGACCTGCTCCGGCTGAGAAGCAAAAAGAGGAGGCGTTCCTACTCGGCGGCCATTCACCGGGCCCAGCGGCTCGCCGTTATTCCGTTGCCCGATACCGCCAAAGATGGCACGGATGATTTTCTGGAAATCTGTAAACACTGCGCTTATTATGTGGTCAGGTTTAATCGCAAGTCCGGCGGGCGGTTCTGTGCCAATCCCCGTGGTGTGTGTTCGCAGGTGCGCGCCGCTATTTTAGGCCAGGCCGCGTACTCGGCTGCTCCCGTCACTTTCGAGCAGCGGTACAACGAGTTCGTCGAGGGCTCCCGCCGCGGACTGGAGAATTTCGAAAGGTGGGTGACCGATAAGAGCCGTGGTATCTTCGACCCCGAGAGCTACACCATGGGCGCGGCCATTCATCCGGCCCAGAAAGAGGCGGTCACGCCGGTGACCGACCCCAAGAGATTGCTTTCCCTCCTCCGTCCGGGAGACCTCATCATGGCACACTTCGATGGCCCGGGTATGTACGGATACGACGACAAGCCTTGTTACACTGTTGTTCAGTACATTGAAAAAGACCACAAGAACAATATCGTTGTATACGGTGCATGGGATTACGCGATGCACAAAGCGGTCGAAGAGGCGACCCGTCCGATAAAAGACATGATTGTGGTCGGACATTCTTCCAAGCTTCGTGAGGCCGTGGAAGGTCATCCTGTCAAAATATACAAGGCAAAATTGCTTCGTCGCGACCTGCCCTTTACAAAGGGTTTTGTTCCACCGGTCTCCTATTCAGCGGCCGTTCACGAGCGGCAGCGCGGGGCTCTGCATCCCGAATGGTTCGAGGACTATCGTATAATCGGCTCCGGCGACCTCGTGCAATATCGTGATAAGGCACGTCCGGACGAGTCCTTCTACGTGATTGCGCTCTATCACAACGATGAGGGCGGCATGTTCGTATATGGCGACCTTCAGGACGGCATCCATACTGAAAAGCGGGCGCTCGAGCTGTTCGATAGATATAATAGGTTCCATACTTACGATAAAAACAATGCCTTCGAAATCGAGGCCGGTGGCTGGGAGTTCCGCATAGTCCGCAGGGGGGTTCGGGGCACCGGAAAAGGGACAATGACCTATTCCTCTGCAATCCACGAGCGGCAGAAGGCGGCGGCCGCTCTAGAGCCCCTTCCTCCAGGCGAATGGTTCCCGATGATTACTATGCATGGTGTTCTCCGCTCCGGAGACCGGATTGATTATCTGGATAAGAGCATGCCCGGGCTCGTTCACTACGCCATCGTTGAAAAGGTCGAGCAGGGAGAGGCCGTCTGGTTGTATCCCTGTAATGAGAGAGATGTTTACTCGGCTCTCGTTAGTCCAAAGGAACTGTACAGTATCGACCCGAACAGTCTCTACCTCGAATTCAAGCTTATTCGGAATTTGAAAACCGCCTACCCCCCGCAACCCGTTACCTACTCCGCAGCGGGCGCCAAAAATGGCTCCGGAAAAAGGGTGGTATACGCCTCTATCCATTTCCGCCAGCAAGATGCCATGCGGTCCCTGCCGAACCGTATTAGTATGGACCGGTGCAAGTGCGGCAATGACCAGTGTCAGAACATCGATTACGAGGGTTCCGGCCGCTACTGCTGCTACTGCACCGACCCCCGCGACCCGAGCCTGTGGTGCGAGCTCTGCACGGCCAATGCGAAGTACCACAACAAGGTCCCCCGGGTAGCCTCCTACTCTTCGGTCGAGGACACCGAATATACCGGCCTCTCGCCGGAGTTCATGCTGGAGGAGCTGCTCGAGCTCTACGAAAAGGATGTGTTGAACCCGCATACCTATCGTGCCTACCTCACCGTTTACGAATATGAGTCCTGGCTCGAGACGCTCAGCGAATCGGCCCTCGGCGACGAGTATTCCTCTCAAATTGCCTGGGTCGAGAGCGTTCCCGAGGCCTACTCCGCAGCGGGGGGCGAAAGCTCCGGAAAAAGGATAACAGGATACTCCGCAGCGGTGCACAAGGCCCAGCGAGATGCGCTTATGTCAGGCGTGGTAGGGCCGGAGGGTCTGCGGCCCGGCGACCTCGTCGAGCTCCTCGATACCACGCGCAAAAGCTATCGTTTCGCCGTAATCACGGGATTGGATACGGACTTCGTATCCTTGGACTCGCCGATGCCCAGGAGCGGGACCGTTTACATGGTCGCCGCTTCCACCCCCGATGATATTCGAAGATTTTTCCTGACCGCGCATCTGCACAACCTGGGCTCCGCGGTCGGAGGGTTGTTCTTTTTCTCCGATAAGGGCGATGGCACGAAAATGAAGCTCATCGAGCGCGGGCTGCGGCGGGACGACCTCTTCCTGACGCCAGATGGAAAGAACTTCACGGTGGGGCGGTCCTACTCCGCGGCGGCGGGCAAAAATATGTACGATGCCCCCGGAAAAAGGGCCGAATTCTTCGCGTCTGTTCACAAGGCGCAGCGAGACGCCGCGAAGCTCTACATAGTCTCCACGCACGGGCTCCGGCCTGGTGATATCCTGCGATGCGAGACCATCGAAAGGCTCGTGCGCCCCAAAGACGAAAGTCACTCTTCCTGGGCTCCCGTATATTATTGCTACGTTGTCAAGGTGAGAACGGAAAATATTTTCTCTGCCTATTTCGGAACGACCTCCGAAGAGCTCATGGATTACGTCGACAAAGGAGGCGACCTCATCGATGTCGATTTTAGTATATTGGACTTCGCCAGGATTGAGCGTGTTCGCCTCCCGAAACATTCCTACTCGGCCTCCCTTCATCCCCGTCAAAGAGATGCCATCGAAAAGGTGGAAAGGCCTTTCGATGCAGCCGCCGAGCTCTCGAATTTCTATGGTGGCGAGGTCCCCGGCTATGTCAGGTCGGCGACCCGCGATAGCCTGACAATCGAGGACGACAACGGAAAGGTCCACACGATAACAGTTGAGGACTTTAAGAAGTTCATGGTCCGTGGTCGGCTCGCGAGCGGTATGAGCGAGCTCGGCACCTTTGTCGGGGAATCGCGGTATGTCGAGGAGCTGGCCGAGATGGTCATGGACTGGTTCGAGCACACCGGTGTCGCCAGACGCGTCGAGAGAGGTGCCTGAGATGGCCTCCATACATCCGGCCCAGCGCGGCGCGGTCGGCGAGGCCATCGAGGAGAAAAGCCTCTTCGGAAAAATCATTATCCGCGAATGGGATTATGAGATGCTGGACAAGGAGCGTTATTACTGGCTGAAGGAGGCGACCCACAATCCGGACATATACCTTCATCATCAGGAATCTGATTGGAGAGACCTTCCCACGGATGTCCGCCAGGACCTCTTATTGCTTTTTGCACGCAGTCCTCGGGACTTGAACAGCTGGGTCGGCAAGTGGCGTTGCCCCCAGTGCGGCCGAATCCGGTTCATGGACAGGAACCTCCGACGTGGCCCGGCCAACATTTGTCTTTTCTGCTCAAAGGAGAACTGGCTGAAAAATCACAGGTGTTTCAGTTCGGTCAGTACGTCTTTGCCCGAAAGTGATAGCGCCTTTAGTATGGCCTCGAACTCTGCTCGCTCCGCCTTGGTCATGGATGAATATATGGCTCGCGATAGTATAAATACCTTTTCCAGTCCTCTCAAATTAGATATCTCTTTCGACAAGAGCGAGACAAAGGCCCGTTACGGGTGGTCGGTCGCTCTGAGCATTTCCGTTGGCGGGGAGTCCGTCGGCCAGATAGATTACGAGGTTAACACAAAGACCAAGCAGGCGTTCATCGAGGACACCAACATCTTCGATGAGGGTGATAGAGGCAAGGGTTACGGGACGAACCTGGTCGAGGCGGCACTCAAGGACATGGAGAAGAAGGGCGCGACCGTGGTCTATGCATCGGCCAACTACAATGCGATGGCCTTCTGGCACAGTATCGGTTTCTCCGAGATGACCTACGAACCCGATACCGTATATACGACTATCCGTGGCACTGTGATTGACGAGGACCTTAATATCATGAAGGATTTGAATCCGAAGAAAGGCAGAAATGCCGGTAAATGTCCGAGATGCGGTGGCGTGGTTTCCTTCCATGCTTGGTGCCAGAGATGCGAAAAGATGACCGGTCCACGCAAGAACGGCGAGTATCTATGCAACAGTTGTGGTCGTCGTTGCAGTCCCGATAATGGAGGTGAGGAATGCGACGATTGTGCATGGCCGGGCGATAAAAAAGATGAACAACATGCATATAGCTCCCCAGTAAAATGCCCGAAATGCGGCGCCGAGGCCTGGCTCAATATCGACGGCGAGTACGAGTGCCAGCGAATCAAGTGCAGGCATAAGTTCAAGCCCGGAAATGTTAATCCTCTCGATTCGGTGTTCTCGGCGGCGCCCGCAGCAGCCTTTGCAGCTGCCGTGCACGAGAAGCAGCGCGCGGCCCTCTATCCGGTCGGCGAGCTGGTGCTCGGCCCTCTCTGCGAGATATGCAAGAAGACCCCGGGCGGCTTCGATGGCTATGGTACTATCGGCGGCGGTTATGCCCGTTGCGATACCTGTCGTAGGCCAATCTGCTATCAACATTGTTGTGTATGTTCGTCCTGCATGGATTATGTCTGCGATGACTGTGTTTCGCATTGTGATGTGTGCGACAAGCGGTTCTGTGATAAGCATTTCAATGGCCATGCCTGCAAGACGGCGTACTCGGCGGCCGTTCACGAACGACAGCGCGATGCCGCCGAGCCTCGGCCTGCTTCAATTGCTTCAATGAGCGACGTCTTTTACACGGTCTATTCCTCCAATGATTATTACCTGGAGACAAAGAACGGTTCCGGGAACGCGGTCCTGGAGTGGGCGAGCCCTACGGCCGGGTTCGGGGTCTCGACCAAGAACCTGGGCGTGTACAATACCTTGGAAGAGGCGATTCGCTTTTTCCAGTGGTTCATTGTCGACAAGAAAAATCCTTCGGTCTTCATCGATGCCTATGTCAAACATCTTGATTTTCCCATCCAGCTCGCCGAGCGCGTGTATTGTGTTCGCGAGGACGGGACCTCTTATATTCGCGAGCTCTTCGACCCCCTCAAGCTCGACCTGGTCAAGACGCGTGTGGAGGGCCTCGGACTCGAGTTCAAGGCGGCGGTCCATGAGCGGCAACGCGACGCAGCCTCGGTCCTGCCTCCTTGCATAAAGCGTCCTGTCACGGATTATGTCAGGAGATTGCATCTGGAACTTGGTCATAGAATAAATTTGGTATCCACGACCAACAAGGATGCCATATGGCTGGAATGCGAGACTTGTAATGAATATCTGGAGGCCTTCAAAGCAGAACAGGACCTCGCCGAGTTCGGGGTCATGGAACGGCATGTGGGCCATGAGCTTAGCTGCTATGGAGAAATCGACCCCGACGGGAGAAAGAGCACCTACCTTTTCTGTGATGATTGTCGCAGAGAAATCTACGGCGACCGGAACCCTCCCGAAGAGGAAAAGAGGTCTTATGCAGCTGTCCACGATAAACAAAAAAAGGCCGCCCGGCCCCGTCGCGGCCTGAAGGGCAGGAGCTGTTACAACTGCCCGGAGCCAGCTGTCTACGAGTTTGAGATTGACCATACCTTGTATAATAGCTGCAGCCACGATTGCAATATCGCCATCGCCGATATGGCCTTTTACAACCTGGAGTTCCACGTGGCCCCCGTGGGCGACTGCTATATGTGCGGAAGGCCGGCGCATCTCGATTACAGTTTTACTCACACCAATTATACGGCATGCGGAAAGCCGTGCTACACGGACATCGCCAAATCGGTCTTCGAGAGCGAGGTCGAGGCAGAGGACTCTTATTCTGCGGCCATCCATCAGGCCCAGAGAGATGCTACTCGGTCGATACCGTCTCCCTGGCCCGACCCCACGGCAGACGAGACCGTGCTGCTGACCTGCGCCACTTGTAACGAGCTGACCGAGAACATGTGCGTCCGCTGCGGCGAGCCGATTTGCATGGCGCACACCATCCGCTGCGACCGCTGTGGCAACAGGCTATGTCGTGCCTGTTTCAAGGAATTCGACCGATGGTGTCACATATGTCATGAGTGGCTCTGCGATGAATGCATCGTCGAGGATAAGAAAGCGCACGGCCATATACCGAAGAGCTCTTACTCCGCTGCCGTTCATAGGAAACAACGGTCGGCTCTCGGGCCGAACCTCAGAAATATTTTCAGGGAGTGTGCGGCCTTCGACCCGCCTGTTCATTATGGTGGTTTCCTGATATGTTTCAAGTGCGGAAAATCGATGGAACTCGATTCGATGGTGTGCCCGGCATGTCGGACGACCGTTCCGTTGACGGCCGAGGATTTTTTTGACGCTGCGAGGATGGCCGATGATGATAAGATAAGGAGTATAGTGAGAGACCTATGGAACGGTCTCCATGTCGATTTCAGCTGTAGGCTGAAATGGATGAGAGCAATTAGCATGCTTCCTCCACTTGGCTCCACCACCCGGGGGGAATACAGATGGAGCTTTGATAGGTTCGCACCGAAATATCAGGATATGTTGACAAGCAGTATCTCCGGAAAGAGGAAATTTTCCGCCGCCATCCATCCCGCTCAGCGTAGGGCCGCAAGACCGGTCGACAAACTTTATGGTCAGTGGGAGCGGGTGTGGGCCCGGCCCGATTTATTGAAAGAATATGGTAACGTCCCGGTCGGCGACAAGTATTATGATAGCACCGAACCGTTGCTTTGTCGATGGGCCACCAAGGATGCGAATGATGTTCTGGTCCCCTATAAAGACGGCGACTTGTTCCAGGTCTTTTTCGAGGATGAGTGGCAGGAGACCGAGCACAGCGACTGGGTGTACGAGGAGCCCGATGAGAAGGAGTATCACGCCGCTCTACACAGTCTCCAGCGAGAGGCCACGGACCCGCTGCGTACTTTTTTCACGGTACAGCCGAAACCCGGTCGACAGCATGCCATATGGTATGCCTCGGAGGGAAGGTATCTGATGGCAGAGCTTTCGCTCAATAGAGGGAACAAACGAAGATGGGTTATCGTCGACCTTCTGGTAAACAATAATATTCTGGCCCGATACAGGGGCCGTAACATAAATGACCCGATAGACTTGGTCAATATGTCCATTAAGAACGATGAAGAGCTCGGCAAGGCTACCTTTGACCAGGATTTCGAGTGGGTCGGAGAACCGCATTTCGTGTTCAGGGACCTTACCGCGAATCGCATTGAACCAGAAGAGCCGATTTACTATTATGATGAAGCGCTCGAGTTCGCGAAGAAGTATCTGAGCAGGGGCGGGTGAGCACCTGATAATATATATAGTTGAAAAGTCATTAAACTACACGTGCGAGAGGCGTTCACGTTCCCAGCTTTGCATAGGGATGGGTTAACTTGAAGGTCGATGCCCTAGAGAAGCGGAAAAAGGCCGAGCCGGCGCCAGCCGAGGCTCCTGTCGAGCTCGCTAGCCCGCAAGTGGCCGACGAGTCCGCTCCCCCGCCTCCTACCGGCAAGCCCAAAATCTCTGATACCATCAAGTATGGCGCGGTCATCGGCGGAGTTGCGGTGGCGGCCATAGCTTTCTTCTGCAGGAACCAAATCCGCGATGGCTTCCAGCATATGACCGGTAAGAAGACCGAGAAAGAGCGGCAGAACGATGTCGTGCGCGATATGGCCTCCGATGTGCCCTCCGAGTTCTCCGGCACCCAGGCCGAGGACAAACCGGATATTTCCTCCGAACCCTTGGCGGGGTTTGGTGTCGAAGCTTTTTCCGCGGAGGCGATTATAAAGGATAGAACACTTGGGTGGAAACCACCGGCCAAGGATATCGGCCCCAAGAAAGTGGAGGACCCCTTCTCGAGGGAAAATATCATCAAGGACCGGAGCCTTGGCTGGAAACCCCCCATCAAGGACGAGGATTTCAATCTATTTGCTAATCCAAAGAAAAAGAAGGGCGGTGTTAAGAAAGACCCCTTCCTCGCTTTCGATACAATCCACGAGCCGATGGGAGCCGAAGAGGAACTGATTCGCGGGGCAGTGAGCAATGAGGCCGGAAAGGACGCAAGGAGGTCGAAGTGATGTCTCTCGACTTACCGAGCGTGACCGCGTGGTTCGGCCGGCAGGCGAACGCCAATCTTCCGGTCGACCCGGGCAGAAAAGGTTCGTGCAACGGCTGCGGGAAGTGCTGCCGGCTGGTATTCAGGTGCCCCTATCTCAAGGACGATAATTCCTGTGGCAACTATGAGAATCGCCCGGCGACCTGTCGAGCCTATCCGAGGACGAAGGCCGAGCAGGTAATCTCCTATCCAACTTGCGGTTATCATTTCAACAAGGAAGTGAGGTACATGAGCGACGGACCAGCTTTCGGTGGATACATGATGCCAGTTGACAGGCGCGACATAGCTCGCGACGTGAGGGAGAACATGGAAGGGCTCTGGTCCTGGACCCCCGCGGCCGAGGGCATATCGGAAGACCTCAAGAAAATCGAGCATTTCGGTGCCGCAGATTACAATCTTACCGTCCGCGGCGATGGATACGAGGTCCCGATGGATACCTGGCTCGCCCAGAACGCTGGGAACCTCCATATGTACGGCCAGCAGACCTGGTCGCCAATGATTTCGACCTCTTATCCCGGCATGTTTTGGAACCCGAGCACCGGCAAAATGGAGACGCAGGCCCAAATCATGTCCAAGCTCAACTGGCCGACCATGGGTGGAATTCCCTATCAGTACAACCCCCAGAGGCGGCGCGGGTTCATGGGTATTGAATATCCGCTCGCGGGATATGGTGCCGATAACAACGGAACCGTATTATTTTGGGGTACGATATTGGCACCGTTCGTAGCCATCGGTTTGGGTTTTGCTCTTTTGAAATATTTGGAATGGAGCGATAAGAGAATAGAGGAAAAGTTTGGGGATGGGAGGTCGGAGTAATGTACGACCTTCCCTATGAGTATCCCTTTGTATATGGTGCCCCAGAGAAGGACCAATCGACCTGCGAAGCGGCCGGCAACAAGTGGTTCAATGGTTATTGCTGGACTCCCGAGGAGTATGAAAAGAGACGCAGCGAGGCCAACAAGAGTGTTGCTATGCTGCTCGGCGCCCTCGGGCTGGGAATAGTCGGGGCCATGGTTCTATCTGCTATGCGTGTGAACATTGAACGATACGCGGATAAACGGGAGGCGGAAGAATGAACGGAGAGATGACTGGCCAGATTGTCTGGGGTTTGGGTTTTGTCGCCTTGCTTGGCATCGGTGCTTGGATATTATTTAAGGATTGGGATGAAGCACGAATGGAGGAGGTTCATTCTCTTCCTACGATTGATGAATACAATCGGTCGGTCGGCGACTTTTATATCGATGATGATTTCGAGGAGGAAGATGAATGACCGGCCGATACGGCATCCCCTATGGATGGATGACTCCCGATACCTTCGGCGAGAAGTTCGGCGGTGGCCGGCTCCCCCCGGGGACGAGAGGCTATACCTGGTCGAACTGGGAGCAATGGCTCGCGCCCGACGGCCGGCAGCAGGCCCTCAACAACGTCATCGGTGTATCGGTGGTACTCGGTTTCGTGCTTTGCGCGTATTTCGTGATAGTGAAAAAGGATGGTGTGTAAGATGGTTGATATGAACAGCGTGTATACGATATTGGCGACCTTCTGGACGACCCTGATAGCGGGAATTTTTTACAGCTATGTGGTGTATAAGAAGAATGCCAACAATGGAGAAGAGTTCGACCCCGCGAAGGCCAAGAGGACCATCGTGATATCGGTCATCATGGGTATCGTGATTGCGGTCTACTCCACGATAGCAAAGGTCACCGCAGGCGATGCCGAGCTCTGGCTCAGCAACTCGGTGATGGGCGGCTTCATCGTCATGGTGATAGACCAGGCCGTCAGCTACTACATGGGCCCCGGAGACGATGCCCCGGTGGTCGCCGAGAAGTCGACCAAGAAGGCCGGCAAGAAGGGTGCGAAGAAGAGCGCTTGAGCCCGCGTGTAAGTCGAAAAACTACATATAGTTGTACATATATTATATATACCAGAAAGGCGGGAGAAGGCGCTCCCGCCTCTTCAGAACCTGTGCGAGAGGTGTGTTACATGGTATGCAACAGCTGTAGTGCGAAGAAGTTGGGCTTCGGAGCTCCGTCCCTTCATGGTTCGAAGTGCGGATGTCCGTCCTGCAACGTTCCTGACCAAGACGTCCAGATGTTCGGCGGCGGGTTCGGCACCGGGATTACGTCCGACCAGTCAGGCCAGTCCTTTTTGGGCGGTAAGCAAATCGTTTCTTGGATGGGAGATACCCCGGTGACGTACGACCCCCACACGGGCCAGGCCTTTGTCAACATCCTGAACATGAACACTGGCCAGTATATGCCGGGTGTCGCCATGCCGACGACCATCGCAGCCCGCGGTGGCGGGTACGGCCCAATCGCCACGGCCCCGACCGGCAGCGGCAGGGCCTTCTGGGCGCCCGACATAACGCAGGCCGGCAGCCTCCTCTTCATGGCCGGGGTGGTCACGCTCTTTGTGGGCGGGCTCTACCTGATGATGAACGTCGAAATCGAACGGATGGGCAGGGAAGCCGGTGCCAAGACCTCGAGAGGCGAGATGACCCGTGGCACCTACAGGGAAGGCTCTCATCTCATCGTATAGAGGTGCTATCATGGACGTTGATTGGAGAAGCATATGCATAGGCCTCGTCGGCGGTGTCGTCCTGTGTTCGGCCATAGGGTACTTCATGTCTACGAAAGAGGAATGAGCGTGGTCTGATGGGCGGGGAATTCGACGACAAGACTCTTGTCGAGAAATTGAAGCACGGCAAGATGAGCGCCAAGGAGCTCATGATGTTCAGCATGGGCACCGCGGTAGCCACGGTCCTGCCCACTCCCGGAGATATCGCGCACTTTTATTTTCTTAGATGGATAAATGATAACAGATACAAACTTTCGCCAACAAGATATTGGGCATATAATGCTGTCGATTACTATTTCGTCGACGCCGCATATTGGTGGGCCTTGTTCGGTTGGGTCCTCCTCTCGAAGAGACCCGTCGAAGAGAAGACAAAAATATATACTGGCGTTCTCGCCGCCGGTGCTGTCGTTGGTATACTTGGTAAGTTCGTGACCGACGAGCAGAAACACCGCGAGGAGCTCGCCCAAGAGACCGGCGGCAACAAGAGCGAGAAGGCCATGGACCAGGCGGACTACGTCAATGAGACGCAGCAGACGGCCCAACAGTCGTCATCTTCGTCTTCGATACAGAAGTCGGCGCCATCGGGGGCGGTTCGAGATTTCGAGTTGATACTATGAATATCATCAATCGTGGAAAGTCCTCAAGAAACCAGGACAGAGTAACCAAACGGAGCGATTATTAAGTGGTGTCTTGAATAGGAGAACGAGAAATGGAAACGGAAGAGGCCAAGCGGGTAAAGGAACTGGCTCTGGGTCTACGCGACTTCGAGCCCGAGGACCTCGCGATGTTCGGGGTCGGCGCAGCGGTAGCCACGCTCGCTCCCAGCCCCGCTGACATCTTGTACTTCTACATCGAGCAGTGGCTCGACGACCATCGGAACGAGCTTTCCCCGACGAAGTATTGGGCCTACCGTGCGGTCAATTATCACTTGACAGGTTTCTCCTATCAGGCGGGGCTGTTGGCGTGGGTCTTGCTCTCGCACAGGCCTGTCCATGAAAAGGCAGAGTGGTACTTCTCGATGATAGCGGCCGGCGCAACGGTCGCTGTTATTTTTGATTTAATCAAGGATGAGACCGAGAAGCGGAAAGAGGACAAAGTAGTCAGCGCCCCGTCCTCCGGCTCAATCAAGGATTTCGAGGCGATACTATGACACGGAGTCTGGCAATGAGGATGGCTCAGGAAGAGGCATTGAGGAAGGTTCGCAGAAATACCGAATCGATGAGTGTCGAGAAGGCCGATATTGATTGTCCCTCCTGTGGCGCTCCGCTCAAGTTCAGGCACGGCGACCATATTGTCGAGTGCGAATATTGCGGCACCAATGTCAGGCTCCATCTTCCAAAGGTGGAAGAGGAAGAGGACGAAGAGGAAGAGGAGGACGAACCCGAGGTCATCGGCCATTGTTCTGTCTGTGGCGAGGAAGTGACAATCGACCGGAACCCCAATATCGATTCCTCTTATCATTGCGATGATTGTGACGCTCTGCTATGCTCGAATTGCAAGATGCAAGTCCCTGACGAGTTCGATGATTACTGTCCTTCTTGTTACGAGGCGAATGGTCATGCTCACAGAGCAGCGATGAACAAGGCCGAGGCGTGGGCATTTCCTGTGGGGATGTTAGCGTTACTCGGTATTTCGTTATATGTAATCTGGGTCGGTGGAGGGAAACAGTGATGGGCCTCGATTTCAGCAAAATCATTCAACCGATGTCCGATTTCAAGGAGTTCCTCATACCAGGCGGCCAGGCCGACTGGTGGAGGATTGGTGTGATTGGCATCGGGCTGTTCATGGTCGGCTACGTGGCCGGGACCGTGGACACGACGCCTTTCGCCAGAGGCTATATCTGGGACCGGGGATACAGGCGACCCGGGCCGTTGTCATATCCAGCAGAGGATTACTAAGGAGGTCTGGAAATGCGGAAACTGGATTATCGGAGTATGCGCTTGCGGCACGGATATGATGCATTCGAGTCCTATGGTCCATGCTCTGTGGACAAGGCACTCACGACTGCGCAGAGGGATGCTCTGCCCGTCGACGACCTCCGTGCGGGGGACCGTATTTGGAACATCACCACGCAGACCCTTCAGGTATGGAACGGCACGGCTTGGGTTGATGTCGGCGGTGGCGGGGCGGGAGGCCACTTGGGTATCGATGGTGAAACGCTCGCTTCTCCCCTGCGGTTCCAGGACCACGATAAGTACAACACGAGCTGGATGTGGAGATGGCAGACAAAACTTCTCGCGGTTCTCGCGGACTTGACGGATGAAGGTCCCGACTGGTTCTGTAATGACACGGGGATGGCGACACCGCCCTTCGGTTCATGTTACTCGACCCCGAGCAATGGGAGCATACTTCCGTACGGTCTGGACGCGCTTGGTATGGGTGGCGGGCCCTCCGATGGCGGTCTGATGCGGAACATCTTGGTCATACCACCGGACGGTGTTCATGCATGGTGTCCGCAGTATCTCATGGTCAAGGGTTTCTCCGTTACTACCGACGATGGCATCGGTGGGTCCGACCCTACCGTGGTAAACGTCGTAATCGGGTTCGCCGGACAACCTTTCCAGGGGTTGGTGGATAGTACAGTAACGACCTTCAACACGGGCGTGTTCTTCGCCGCTGGTGACGGTGTCACTATCACTACGCCCAGCGGTCCTCTCGCTCTGACCGATAACTGGTACGCATGTGTAGCCAATGCGACGGCAATATACGCAAAAAATACCGGCGTACCAATCACCACGGAGAAGCACAAATTCTTCGTTGAGTGGCACGGGGATGCCGGGGTTGTGGATGGGAACGCCAAGTTCTACATCGATGATGTGTTGAAGAGCACTATAACCAAGACCGAGTCTAGCACTGCATGGCCGGACCTTGTCGGGTATCCGACTTTGGGCGTTTCGAATACCGACCCGTCCCCCTTTGGTGTATACTATGTTTACCCGCAGGTCTTCCTGCCCTTCATTCATGCGACCGATTACACCCCAGACGTTCCACCGCCGATTTGAGGAGTTGATGATATGGTCCGAAGATTGGATTGGCGGAGCATGAGATTGCAACACGGATACGTCGCGTTCGAGTCCTACGGTCCGTGCTCCGTCGATAAAGCGCTGACTACTGTTCAGAGGGACGCGCTACCTATCGATGACCTCCGCGCGGGCGACCGTATCTGGAATATTACTACACAGACTCTTCAGGTCTGGAACGGTACTGCCTGGGTAGATATTGGTGGGGCTGGAGGAATAGGTCACGAAGGGATAGATGGTGAGACGGGTACCATACCGAACTTTGAGGACCACGATACCTATGACACGAGCTGGATGTGGAACTATCAGAATTCCTTTGTCAACAGTAGTTTGTCTCAGAACGGACCCGATTGGTTCGGTAACATGTGGGGCGGAGGAGAGGGTCCGACCTTCTCTCCCATGGGGAATTGCATAATCGACCCCTCGACCGGTGGCATATCTCCCATTGGTCTCGATTCGGGTTTTACAGACTCCGGTGTCATGCGTAATATTTTGGTCTCCGCTCCGGGAGCTACTCCGTGGACCACGCAGCATCTCATGGTCAAGGGAATGTCCCTTTCTACCGGGTTTCCATGGATACCGGAAGGGTTCAACGTGGTCATCGGTTTCGCCTCGCAGCCCTTTCAGGGTTTGTACTCGGCGAACCATGATACTTTCAATGAGGGGGTCTTCTTCGCGGCGGCCACAGACCTCGCTCTCGTTGCCAACGGTCTCACCCTTATCGGAGCGACCCCAGACCCTCTCGGCGATGATTGGTATGCCTGTATCCGTTCTGGTATATGGGTATATGCCATAACCACGGGTGTCCCTGTCGTGGAATATGTCAAACACAAATTCCACCTTGAGTGGCACGACAGTAATACTACCCCTCCCTCCGATGCCCGGGTTCTTTTTTACATCGACGACGTTTTGAAGAATACCGTATCCTCGACCGATGCTGGTCTTGCCTGGCCGACATCCGGGATTTTCTATCCCACGGTCGGGATGTCTAACACGACAACACCAATAGAAGAATATCTGACCATGAGCGCCACAGGATACCAGAATTGCGTCGTCGGGGACATCGGTAGTTCTGTCAGGGTCACTGGTATGGGGACCATGAACATGGGTAGCTTGATTGCATTCAATAACAACCTCCCACCGTCCTGGACCGTTCAGCCAGAGTTCTCTAACCTTATGTATGGTCAGGGAACAATGGTCCAGCTTACTGGTGTTTTCACACCCCTTGTTCCACCAGGATGGACGGCCCACATATTGATAGGCCGTACCGTCACGATTGACGGAGTTTCATATGCGATTACAGACAATGATGGAGTGTCGCTCACGGTGGCCGTGCCGCCGGTCAACGGTACCTATGATTGGACCCTCCCGCTCATGGTGGGCGATGAATGTTATATCAATCCTGGTGGTCTGGGACACGGTAAAGGTACCGTCACTAACGCCGACTTCGTCATCACGAACCTGTATCCAGAGTTCTTCCTGCCGTGGATTCATGCCACAAGTTACACACCCGATACACCGCCGCCACCGATATGAGAGGTAATAAGATATGGCAATCCGCAGAATGTTCAGCGACCTCGTCATTACGACGACAACGGCCGAGTCAGTGAACCTCTTCCTCACGAAGCTCGGGCATGTGGTCCTCAACAAGGCCACCGAGTTCGTGGTCATCGAGGACTTCGGGTGCTCTCCCTCCGCAGACTGGGCCTTGGTGGGCACCAGCGGCAACGTGGGGTCGTTCACGGGCGGCATGGATATCTTCATGAACATCCGCATCAACACGACCGCTTACTTCACCGAGCCCGACGGGTCGCAGTCCTACGGAATCCGCGGCCTCATGAACCCCTATCCCGAGCTGGCCAACCTCGTCCTGAACGGATGGAACTTCGAGCCGAAGGTGTACGTCCTTCCCGGGCAGACCTGGGACATGGTGCTGTATCATGGCGCTTTGACCTATGACAGCGCCAACACGGTCAAGGAAATCCTCGGCATGGTCGTATGGACGCTCTATGATGGCGTGGATGCCGTCATAGCCAACAAACTGCTCGAGCTCGGCCTGGACATCAAGCCCGAGAACATTGACTGGTACAAACGTTTGCTCATAAAACAGGAGAATCGTAAGGAGGTAAAGTAGATGTTCAACATGCGCGATTTACCGCAGGACAACAAGAACGCTTTCGGCGATGGCCGTTCCGAGATGGACGACAGCTATATGGCCCCGCCCATAGACATCGGCTACTCGCCGCGGTTCATGTGGGACGTCGGTGCGAGCGAGCAGACCATCACCAACATGATGGAGGGCATCGGGGGTCGTGGCGGATATGGCTCGCTCAGCCCGCCCGCCATGGGCTATTACGGTACTCCGAAACAGCCCGTGACCTTTTTCCCGGTGAACACGGCGCCCGCTGGCTGCTCGAAATGCCAGCAGAAGAAGCTCTTTGGTGCAGACAATGGGATGATGAGCGTACCGGCAGCGGTGTTCTTCGCCCTTGCCGCCACGCTCGGTGTCGTGGTCCTGTCGTGGTATCTTCACAAGTAGGAGAGACCTCATGGCTCGCCTTTTCTCTTCCATCCACGACCGGCAGCGCGGTGCCGCCGAACGGTTCATCTACGAGCTGTGGGCCAACGATGATAGACGCGGGCTCGGCGCTCTCTTCAACCCGCGGCCTCTATCAAGAGGCACCCGTGAAGAGGTCGAGGCCTTTATCAAGAAATATCATATCGACATGGACACGCATACCGTTCTCAAAATCGATTCTCATACAAGACTGACCACGATGGCCGAGTTCTCTTCGGCCATCCACAAGGCTCAACGCAACGCCGTGTCGGGTCCTAGACCCAAGCCATCGGGGTATTTCACCGATATATCGTTAATCGAGCCCGGCGACCTCATCGAGCTCCGCGACCTGACCTTCGACCAGAGCTGGTATACCGTGGTCTATGCGGTCCGGCCGCCGAATATCATCGATGGCTGGGTGCGCGGCGATATCGCCTCGACCCCCGGGCAGGCGCTCGACTATTATCGTAGAAAGGGCGACGTCATAGTTATCGTGGACGATAAATGTATCAAGGGTCTCGATTTCAAGGTCGTTGAACGTGGCGCGAAAAAATTTTCCGCCGCCATCCACATCGGTCAGCGAGCCGCGGTGCCTCTCCCTCCGGTCAAGGAAATCGCAATTTGCGGCTCCTGCGGTAACATCATACACCGCGGCGAAATCGAGCGGATGTGTTGTGAGTGCAAATCCATTCTTCATGCCGATACTTGCACTTTCAAATGCTCGTACTGCGATAAGCCAAAGATTTACTGCAAGTCCTGTGCAGAGGACGAGCTGAAAAAATGCGATTACTGCGGTGCGCTCGCATGCTATGACCATCGCCGGACCTGCTCAAAATGCAAAAAGGTCAGCTGCGAAGTCTGTGACGAGTTCGGTGGTCATTATGTCGGCCACTGCGCCTGGTGCGGAGAGGATTTCTGCAAGAAATGCGGACTGTTCAAGTGTGAGATTTGCGGCTCCATGTCCGATGAGTATTGCAAAGATTGTATCGAAAAATGTTCTACCTGCGGACAGGCCGTGTGCCCGAAGCATTATGATGATTCCACGGAAATCTGCATGGAGTGCGAGTCGCGCACCGCAGCGGCGGGCAAAAAAATGTACGATGCCCCCGGAAAAAGGGCGGCCTACTCCGCTGTTCACCAGGCACAGTTCGATGCATCGCAGCCGGTCCTCCGTGTCGGCAGATGGGATACCGAGGGCGTACAGAATATCCCGCGCCTGGTCATAGAGCCGCGGGAAATCATGGAACCCGGAGGCCTGGAAATCAGGGTTCTGGGATATCCTGGCGATTCACAAATGCCCCCCTCGCAGGTCTGGATTGAGGTGTACGAGGGTGCGTTGCAAGTGCATGTCTGGGACGGTAAGTCCGAAGACCCCATAACACACAAAATCTATCCGTCGAAGAAAAATTACTCGGCGGCTATTCACGAACGCCAGCGTTTGGCCCTCGAGCCCTGCATCCATTATCACAAAATTTTCGACCACCTTGGTCATCATATCGTATGCACAAAGTACGGCGACATCAACAATCCCACCGAGGTCGCGCTCGAGTGCGAGGATTGTATGGTGGTCATCGATTCCTTTGACTATGACGACGATGCAAATTCATTCAATCAAATGTTCCAGCACGCTGGTCACAAGCTCGAGGCCCTTGTCCATAAAACGGACCCGGGTTACACCGGTATCGGATACGTGGACTGCCTCACCTGTCTTGATACCATATACACTGTCCAGAACGAGAGGTTGCGTGCCTACTCCGCGGCGGTGCACAAACGGCAGTCCATGGCCGTCCGCGATATTCAGGGCACTCCGTGGGATTATCCGGAAAAGGTCTGGGCACAGGCTTCCTGGGACATGAGTGCAGCCGACTGGGTAATCGATTATCTCGTTATCGACGAAGATGGCAGGCACGAAATCTTCGACAGCGAGTTCATGGATGAAGATGAAGCCTTCGAAGCGGCAAGGAGGTGGAATTTGGAACATCATGGTGTCGAGGATGTTCCATACGAGTCGGCGCGGTCCTTCTCGGCTTCCGTCCGTCCTCCGAATTTTCCCTTCTGGCTCGTAGCCGCGGGCACCGTAGTATTTACCATCTCCCTGGAGATTTTTGCCCACTACCTGTGGGACGTGCATCTATATTCAATCGTCAATCCCGGCCATGTTAAGCTCATAGGAGGCAACTAAGATGAACACTGATGATGATAAGAAGAAGGACGAAGATGTCGTGGACCTGCGTGGCATGTCGCCCAAGAGGTCGAGGAAGGTCAAGGACGATGTTCCCGAGCCGCCGGCCGCCCCGGCCAGCGTCAAGGCCTTCAAGCCGACCCCCTTTGGCGACGTCCCTCTCGATGTGTATGATACCTTCGAGAAGTTCGGCTCCGAGGAGGGCATATCGCTGTCCGAGCTCGGGGAAGCGGGCATCGGCAAATTGCTCATTTTCACCGGCATCGCCGTTCTCGGCGCCGGAATCCTGCTCGAGCTCCTCGACCGGGCAGTGAAGGCGAATCCCAGGGAGGCTGAGGCCGATGCCGATGGGCCGCCGGAAGAATGATGACGAGGATAGCTACCTTTCGTTCTTAATCTTGGCGGGATTGACGGTCCTGGTTCTATTGTTCTTATTGTCCTTGCCATTCAAATAGGGCGTGTAGTCGTCTTAAGTTGCACAACGTATTTATATTATTAGTCACATAGTTATACACGGGATGGGCTAGTATGCATATCGCTGAGTCCGAGGAAGACCAGTTCACCGGTATTTTACCTAGTATAGGCGACGTCGGCGGAGCCGCTCAGTCCGGGAGATACAGACGCCGGATTGGAGACGTCGCAGGCGCGGCCCAGTCGGCGATGCGGGCGCCCGCGGACTGGTACCGGGAAAAGGCTTTTGACATTGTACAGAGGTACTGGAAGAACCACAGCCCCCAGGAGCGCAGGAACTGGCTCATGACCCTTGGTATAAGGATGAGCTGGGATTTGCTATCGATGAAGTTCGACGACCTCCCGGACGAGGAATTTGAGGAGATTGTGGATAATATACAGAGCATGCTCGAAGAGGACGCTGCCGCCGAGGAGCGCGGGCCGGCTACGGTCGGTACCGAGGCCCAGTCGGCGATGCGGTATTCGGCTATCCACGCAAAGCAGCGATGCGCGACCTGTTCTAAGGTTTCCGATGAGTTCGTCTTTGCGAGCATCTCAAAGGATTTAATCGCCATGAGGCTCGGACTAGAGCGTGAATTTACCGACGATGAGTGGGATACCGTCCTCTCGTACGAGGGAGAGTTCATAGATTCGAGCGATGACCAGTTCCAGGAATGGGAAGACACCGTCATCGATTATGCCAGGCAGAAGTTGACCGGCATGGGCGTGACCCTGCCAGACCCCGATGATATCAAAATTTATTCGTCCTGGGTGGGTCTCGGCGGTTCGAACGATAAAATCCTTACCAAGACCATGTTCGCTCTTTTCGAGGCCGAGGTCAAGAGAGGTTGGAACGAGAGCGTCGAGAACAGGAAGAAGGTGCTCGAATCGGTCAAGGATATAAGTGGCCTGTCCCTCCCGATGTTCCATGCCCTCAGCAGGTGGGAGGAGCTTTCCAAGTTCACCCGCGAGCAAATCATGCTCGCTTTAATGCAGGGCCTGGCGATGGCCGGCGAGCAGGCAAAGAAAGCGCAGGCGGCCGCTCTCGTGGATGATTACGAGTATTCCGCTGCACCAAAAAAACTGGCCAAATGTTTCGAATGCCGGAAGCCCCTGCGCCACGGTGGGATTATCAGTACCGGTAATTTGAATGGACGAAAAGTCACTTTCACTCTTTGCCCGGAATGTTATCGAAGAGAGATGCCGCAGTCTTATGCCGCCGGTGAAGGCGGGCTCTCGGCTCCGCAGCTGACCATCTTTGCCGGTTTCATGTTGCTCGTTACTCCGTTACTATTGTATGCTTTCAGCAAGAGATAGAAGAGGTGGATAAGATGTCAAACCCTGGTAACTGGCCAAGAGGCGCACTGCCTTTGGGTCCGAGTGTTTATGAGGATGCGATGGCACCGATTTACGCCGAAGCGGTTTGGCGTGAGCGGAACTTCTACAAGGCGGAGAGCTCGCCTCCCGTCGTGCAGACGGACCCGACCATGATGTCGCAGCCTAGCGCCGGTATCATCGAGACCGTGACGGGCGGCGTGGGCGAGGCGGTCGGAGGTTTCAAGGACTTCCTGCTGCCGGCCGGCAAGCTCGACCTCTGGAGGGTCGGCATCATCGTGGGCGGGCTCCTTGTCATAGGATACGCTTTCGGCAAGAACAAGAACAAGAGGTGATTTCGATGATTCCAAGGTTCGACAACAAAATCAAGAAGACCTATGTTCAGGACGCGGACAAGCCCTATACCGGGCAAATCCAGGGCGAATATTACGTCGGCGCGCCTGCCGAGTTCGATTTCCGGCCGCCCTGCCTTGACCTCGAGGAAGCCTATGAGCCCGGGCGGCCCCTCGGCGTAGCGCCCTTCGCGCCCTACCGCAGGCCCTATGGTAGCGAGACCACCAGCATCCCCTACTACGATTATGGCTTCAAGTATCCGGCCGAGGGGGTCGACCTCCTCCCGGGTCTTGCACGGCAGCCGGTCGGCGCGAACCAGCTCCCCCAGTACTATGGAGCGGACGAGTTCGAGCACAGCCCGGTACATTTGAAGACCTTTTCACCCTTCGAACATTCCGTCGATACCGGATATGTTCTCAAGCCCGGTTTCGAGGTCAGATACGGTCAGCCAGTCGTACCGCAGAAGAACAATGGTGTCCGGTCGATTCCTAAGATGGTCCCGCGGCCAAATGTACCGTTCTGGGGCCAACCCGTTGACGAATATCAGTTCTTCATCGGCCAGCCAAAGCCCACGGCCGTTCACGCGCCGATGATAAACGACCCAGTGGCCATATCAAGGAATTGTACCAATGGCTCCAAGGTGGCGATTGGCGCCCGGTGTCCCGAGGATATCGTAGCGTACGGTCATGGTGGAGGTGGCGGTGGTCACCACGGTGGCGGCCATCACCACGGAGGTGGCGGCTACGGCGGCTGGGGCGGGTACGGCTATCCCTATTGGGACTATCCCGTCTATCTGCCAACGACACCGGCCTGTCCGACCGGTTGCGGTTACAGCAATGCCAGCCAGCGGTGCGTCAAGAACTGCGGCAAGGTCGAGGTTCCCTGCGCCCAGGACTGCCCGAAGCAATCGAGCGCTCCAATGAAAGGCTATGGTGTTACGAAAGTCGTTGATACCATCATCCAGGACGAGCCCGATACGCCCTTCCCCGAGCCCAGCGAAACGGTGGCCTATAATCCCTATGGCGCCGGCATGACCCCCTATGGCCGCAGCGTGCCTACGATTTCGAAGTCGAAGACCTTCTTCCCCTTGCTCGGAAGATGATTTTAACGAAGAGGTGGGTTCGTGGCCAAGAAGAAGAGCGGAGCGAAGAAGCCTCGCGGGGCCGGCAAGAAAGAGAAGCCGGTACCTATTATAGAACAAGGCGAGCCCGAGCTCCCCCCCGCCCCAGAAGAGGTACTTTTGCCCACGACCTCCGAAGCCCCCAGGGTCACTATTGATGATACCGGTATAGCCACTCCCGGAGAGGTCTATGTTCCTGATGTCGTCCTCGAGACGGCGCCTCCCGAGGTCCTCGAAAAAATCTATGATGACTGGGCGAACCAGCACGGCGACTGGAACGCTCTTCCCGAAATCCAGCGCAAGCGGCTCCTCGATAAGCTCGGTATGACCATCGCAGAGGAGCCCACGCCCATGCCCGAATGGCCTCCAATCGAGGCCGGCAAGGCCAAGCTCATCGCCGATAAAGCGGCCGAGAAGAAGAAGAAAGAGGACGCAGAGAAGCGGGCCCAGAAAAAAGCGGGAAAGGAAGCCAAGAAGAAAAAGGACAAGAAGGACGACGATGATGACGATGACAAGGGCGACGACGACACGAGCTACTCGTCCCCCGGCGACAGCAAGCCCCCGATTGCGCCTCCGTCGGTACAGCTCTCGGCCCCTCCCACTATCCCGACGAGCATAATCCCCGAGAAGGGCGCACAGACCTTTTACAGCGCTATGCCCGATTTCCCGGAGCCCGGCACATCGGTTTTCTTCAGTAGCGTGGACGAGGTCGCCCCGCCCCGTGCTCAGGAAATCGTAGAGCGGCTGAAGGACGTGAAGTTGTCGCTCGACACGGACGAGGTCTCGGCCTTCTCGGCGGTCCATGAGAAACAGCGCGAGGCTACCATCAAGGTCTCGGACCCGAAGGACTACAAATGGACCCCCTTCCGGGGGGGCGAACGTTTCCTCAAAAAGGGCGATATCCTCAGATGCAAGGTCAGCAACAAGGACAACCCCCGGCATGGCGAGTGGGTCTACTCCATTTGTACAGGCGGCGGGTTCGGCTGCAATCCCAAGGGCATGGGCAGTGCTATTTTCGTTCAGCACGTAGACTTCGATTTCGCTAAGGTCATGTCAAAGAGAGATATCCAGGACGCGGAGAGTGAAGAGCGGTGGGAGAGGAACTGGCCGGGTTTCTCATACATCGCTGTCGACGACCTGAAGTTCTCCGCGCTCACCTATGACGATTACCGGGAAGCCCTTGCAGGCGAAGGCTGGGCGCAGGGCGATTACAAGGGTATGCTTGCCAAGGCCGATACTCCGATGGAGCAGAACCTGCTCCGGCACATCATCAAAGAAGAGGATGAGCATCAGGACGAGCTTTTGACGGTCATGGACGACCTGAACATCGGCCCGGACAATGACACGGAGTCCTATTCCTCTGACGAGGACGGCCAGTGGTGGACCCGCGGCCAGGGCAAGGTCGTCATAACCTGTCCCAACTGCGGTGCGACCGCCGTGACGCGGGCGAACTGGCGAACCTTCACTTGCTTCGAATGTAGTCATATCATCGAGCACGGGAAAGAGGCGTACTCCGCCGCTGTTCACGAGAAACAGAGGTTGGCTACGATATCCGTCCCGAAACCCGGCTATGCTTATACGGCCGTGGATATCGATGATAAATATACCATAGGGAGGGCCGATTACAAGGAACCCGGTTACGTCCCTTCCCCGTGGTTTGGTATATTCGACACCTATGATGAGGCCAAGGAAAAGGCCGATAAGCTCAACGAGGAGCTCGGCCTCACCCGCACCGAGGCCTTCAAAATCATTGCCAGCAGCATGGGGGCGAGCCGCCGGCAGAAATATTCCTCCAATGTCGTCTACCCCGAATCGCTCTATTCGGCGACTGCCGTCCCGGCCCGTCGGGCGACCCGCCGTTCCGGCGATGTCATCGATTGCAAGGGCGAGCCCTATGACATCGTCGATACCCGTCGCGACGGGTATGGCGATATCTACACCGTCGAGAGGGGCGCGAGCCATTACGAGGTCAGGCACAACACCCGGGCTCTCCCAGGCTCGGCAAAGGGCCACTGGAGCCGGTTCAAATACTCATGTCAATGTCGCGGCTGGCAGTTCTACCGCCGCTGCAAGCACACCGCTGGCCTCGCCGGGCTCCTGGAGGACCGGCAGTACTTTGCGGCGGAGCGCCAGGATATGGCCTGCACGGCAGCGGCCGCTATCGGGGGCATTCTCGCCGCCGGGCTCCTGGTCTACAATTACATGTTCAACAAGCCGAGCGTTCCCGAGGGCGGGATACGTCCGGGGGTATGATGAGATGAAGGGAGGAGCGACCATGGCAAGCCGTAAAGTAAAGGTGGAGGATGAGGAAATGGACGCTGATTGTGTCGACGAGTTCCACAAGGCGGTGCGCGATATAAGAGAGAACGACAGCCGGCACCAGGTGCCCGGGTTCCTACGCAACCGTATGGACCCGGTCAAGGAGTTCCGGAAGATACGGAACGAGATTGCCGACGAGGTCGCTATCCTGCCAAGAAAGAAGAAGGTCAAGAGCTAGTTCCTCCGCTCACCACTCGACGGAGATTCGTCTATGGAAAAGGACAAAAAGACGCTGAGCCGGCTCGAAGGCCTGCTTACCCGCGCTGAGGCCGAGGAGAAGTCTCCCTCCAAGTCCTTTGATATGCCTTCTGTCTACAAATTGCGCGAGCTCATCGCCTGTCAGACAGAGGCGATGAAGGCCCACACCGCGGCCGATGAGAACTGGCGCGACACGGTCATGGAACTCTTTGATTCGCGGCTCCAGGAAAAGGACAAGGTCATCGACCTCGTCAAGCAGTACGCCAAGAGCAACGAGCTCGACAAGACCCGCTGGTTCCGCACGACGATTATCTGCATCCTCATAATGGCAGCCTTGGTAGGCATCAGGCTCGGCGAGCTCGTGGGGCTGGTACCGTGAACGATTTACACATGATGAAGGCCGTGGACAACTCGAGCCTGCGGCACGTGAAATGCCGGGCCTTCTGCGCGGCCTGCACCCGCAGCCGGCGGCACTTCAACAGATGCAAGAAATCGAAGACGAACTGCATGAGCCGCTTCAGGGTTTCCGACGAAGAGAAATGAACTATTCTTTTGAAGAGCAGATATTCCCGGAGCAGACGATGAAGGTCTCGCTTCCGACCACCACCGTCCTTGGTACGAAAAACTTGCAGTGCCGACATGCCTTCTTTTCCCGGCGAAGGGCATACACGATGTCTAACCATATCTTCGTGGATTTCATGGTCCCGACCCCCTCGATAATCTGGAGCACTTTCCTATTTATAGGTTTCTCATATTTCCATTTACAAGTGAAACAGCGAAAACTGAAACCTTTATATAGGGCTTTCCGGTGGAAACCAAAATGATATGAAGCATATCTGCTTAAGTATTTATAGTCGAATCGACTGCACCGCAGCGGCGGGGCAAATTTTATGCCGGAAAAAGGGCCGGAAAGATATAAATACTATGGACGCGGATTTAGTGTTCATGGCGCTGTACGTCATCGAGCTCAAGACGCTGGCCTACATGGCCCACGATGCGGTGATGCGGGAGACCGGAGGTACCGTCGGCGTGCGGTACGATGCCGACCTCGAACGGGTGGCCGATTTGATGGGCACGGCGAGGACCATTGCTCACAAGCATCCCTTCGTTGATGGCAACAAGCGGACAGGATTTATTATCTATATGTTGAACCGCAGTGACGAGATTTCGATGGAAGAGATTGTCCTGGCGCTGAAGACCGGTGATGAAGAAGGCCGCGTCGCTCGGGTCATAGATGATATAATCGACGAGCATATCGATTGGCTCGTGCTGCTGAGCGATATCTGAGGGGCCTTCGAGGCCCCGCGCATCGCGGCGTGCGATGCTCGGTGCTAGAACTGCAAAGCCTTTTTCGGGGCATTTTGCGGGCCCCTGCGGAGCTGCTATTTCCGCGGTACGACCAGCGGGAAGCCGAGGTCCTCGGAAGCTTTGGTTATGATGTCCAGGAGCGAGACGGCGCCTTCGCCCGAGAAAATCAAGCGTTTGTAGTTTCGCCCTTTGGCACGTGTCGCCGGGGCTTCGGGGAGCTGGCTGACGCGCGCTTCGAACCATCCGCGGGCGAAGAGCTGGTCCTCGGTGCTGAAGTTGTCGACATTGAGGGCTATTTTTGGGTTGTTCTCGTCGGAGACATCGAGCTCACCCGAGTCCATGTACCATATAAATATCCCGACCTCGCCGAGGTTCGAGAGTAGTGATTTTACGTTCTTCATTCCGTTCGGGAAGTAATATTGCTTGAAGAGCGTGTCTATCTCCGGGTGCCACCTGCTGGTGAGGCACGCCTTTCTATTTTCCTGCTCGAAATAGTGGAATTTGAGATACTCATTTTTCCACTCTACATATTCTTTCTTTCTGAGCGGTTTTGTTTCCATGTACTGAATGGTCGGCTTATTGCTGCCGAGCACGACAAGCTTTCCTCCGTCGAGAAGCGAACCTATGAGGATTTGCTGCGTGACGTGGTTGTTCCAGTCCGGATATTCCTTATTGACCGGGTCGTAGCCTCGTGCGCGGGTCTGGATGCCGTGATATCGGAATTGTAGATAGACCGCTCCGCGGGTGACCCCGTACATATCTGCTATTTGCTGGAGCGACATGCCCTGCTCGAAGTATAGGTTTTTCAGCTCATCGATTTGGGGCAGGATACGCAGGTTCATCAATATTATTATAGGTGTTACCAGTATATCAAGTTTTATTTTTCGAAAACCCTTATTATATAGAACGTATATATATAAGAGCAGGATGGGCGGCCGACCCGAGACCGGTTGCCTGTTTCAGAGACCGTAGAACCGCCGTGCGAGGGCGATTTACCTGAGCGTTCCCACATTTGCACAGCCGATTGCATTACGTTACCAGAAGGTATCAGAGGGCACTATCGTTGCCGACGGCACTGAGCAGACCATCCTCATAGACCCTCCGCCCCTTCCTGCGATGAATAAGATGGCCGTGGTCTGTGGATATATCGATTTGACTAACCTTGCAGCGGGGGACGAGCTGGTTCAGCTTGAATATATTAAAATATTGCCCGCCGGCGGGTATATACCTTATCAGAGTTTGCACTATCGTCAGCGGAACGATGTTTTGTGCTATATTCATTCAAAACCGTATTATTATGGTATAAAGTTCACAATCCAGCAGATTCTGCCCGTGGGCGGGCCATATAAGTCATTTGATTACACGTTCTACAGGGAGATTTGAGCATGGCCGACTATCCGGAGGAGCGCTATACCAATCTAACGCCGACGACGGCGACGGTTGGAGGCGTGGTCGCTGGAACGACCTTCGACCAGGATACTTGGCAGCAAGTTTTCGACATGCTGTTCTATCCCTATCAGTATCCGGCGTTTACCTCGTTCCAGTTCGGCGTGCCCGGTTATGCGAACCCGCTCGAGGTTGGAGATACGATTCTTGCGGGCGCTCAGACCTTCACTTTCGCCGATACCAATCCCGTAAATATTCAGCCAAATACAATCAGGATTGACGATATAACGAATGCGTTGAACCTCGCAATTCTCCAGCCGAACGTTAGTCCAATCGCTTGTGTCCTGCCCGGTCCTGCTTATCCATTGACGCACGCGGGTGGTTCTCCGACGGATTCGACGAACGTGTACAGGATACAAGGAACGAATACCCTGGCCGGTCTCTTTACCAGAAATTTTGTCCAGCACTGGTGGTGGAGGTACTATTATGGACCTTCGGCCAACCCGGGACCGCTCGTGTCTGCCAACATAACTGCGCTGGCGACGCAGGGATTGAGCACCGCCTTCGCCGGGAACGATGCTTTCGTGGCTGGTATGACATACAAATATATCACTTATCCGACGGTGTGGGGGTTGGCCACGACCTTCAAAGATTCATTGACACTCCTCGATGTCCCTATGTTACCGGTTTACGTAGTAGCGGTCACGAACGGTTTCGGAGTGGTCCAGAATTACAATGTGCACCGGACGTGGAATATTATCAACGCGGCAATTACTATAATCGTATCGTGAGGAAAATACATGCCAGCAATACCAGGCAGCGTGCGGGTCACGGGTTTCATCGCGCCCACGGACACGCTCGACACGTACGCCGCTCAGGATGAGACCTATAACCGTGGTGGTTATCGAACGGTTCCTGATGCGAATGCTAGAACGCTTCCGGCTGACCCCCTCTATATAACACCAGACCGTCGAAAGGAGGGTATGCTGGTCAAGCAGTTGGATACGGGTGTGTTCTGGACTCTACAAGGAGGTATTGCTGATATCAATTGGGTGGTTCAGTTCTTTACCGCGGGTTCGGCGTACGATACATGGAGGTTCGTCGGCAACGGTCACTTTCCCGTCGATACGAAGGTCGACGGTGCATGGACCGCCCCGCGAAATGGCACAATTGTCGCCGTGTGGGTCGATGTTGAGGAACGTGGCACCGACCCGGCTCCTGGTGTGCCGATGGATAACATTTGGGATGTCCAGGTGAATGGCGTCACGATTTATACGGCTCCCATTTTCTCGCCGAACAAGCCGAAGATATCGACAACCCCGGCGGGTGGCGAGGGTTGGTCATTGGTTGCCTGTGGGCCAATCGACCCAGCGATGACCGCTATAGTCGCCGGTGACAGAATTACCGTTAATACAGACCAGGTAGCGAATGGTGCGACCCGTCCGGCGAGCTTTGCTATCACGATGCTGGTGGTGTTCTAGACATGGTTACATATTACGATGTATCTGGTCAGCTCGTATCGGTGACGGGAGTGGTCAGTGTATCTGGTAATGTCGTCCAAATCTCGGGTCAGTATGTCGAGCTTCAGCCAGGAGCCATATCGGGCAACATCGTTCAAGTATCAGGGCAGGTCGTCCAAGTCTCCGGTCAGGTCGTTCAGATATCGGGTCAGAATATTGTTGTGGACATATCGGGGATGCCGGTCAGCGTCAGCGGGAACATCGTTAATATCGCGTCCGGATTGTACTTGGCGTCGGGTCTCTATCTCGCCTCCGGGTTGTCTTTCGAGGGGAACATAAGTGGACAATTGGTGAGCGTTACCGGCGCCGTTAGCGTATCTGGTAATATTCTTGATGTCAATATAGCCTCGGGAACGATAGCGGCGAACGTATCGGGCAACCTCGTATCGGTGACCGGTTTTGTGTCGGTATCAGGAAACATTCTCGATGTCAATATAGCAAGCGGGACCGTTTCTGCCAATGTTTCGGGGAACATCGTCCAGATATCGGGTCAGAACGTTGTCGTGGACATATCAGGGATGGCCGTTAGTGTCTCAGGCAATCTCGTAGGTATCGCTTCGGGTCTCTGGTTGGCGTCAGGGATTGTGGTAGTGACTTCGGTGTCAGGGAATATCGTCCAGATATCGGGTCAGAGCGTTGTCGTGGACATATCAGGGATGGCCGTTAGTGTCTCAGGGAACATCGTCATAATTTCTGTTTCTGGCAACCTTGTTTCAGTCACCGGGCTTGTTAGTGTTTCAGGCAACCTTATCAGCGTCACAGGATTGGTCAGTGTAAGTGGGAATATTGTTTCTGTCGCTTCGGGTCTCTGGTTGGCATCGGGGATTGTGGTAGCGACTTCAGTCTCAGGCAACATCGTTCAGATATCCGGTCAGAATGTCGTTGTGGACATATCAGGGATGGCAGTCAGTGTCTCAGGGAACGTTGTCACAATTTCCGTTTCTGGCAACCTTCTTTCAGTCACCGGACTCGTGTCAGTGTCAGGCAACCTAGTGTCAGTCACCGGTTTGGTCAGTGTCTCGGGGAACGAGGTCGTGACATCGATATCTGGTAACGTTGTTGGGATTTCTGGTCAATCCGTTATTACCTCAGTATCTGGAAATATAATTGTGGTTTCATCGGGGGTCTACCTGGCCTCTGGTTTATACCTTGCTTCTGGTATTTCCGTCGAGGCCAACATATCAGGTCAATCGGTCAGCGTCACGGGTGCGGTAAGCGTCAGTGGGAATATCGTGGTCATAGCTTCTGGAATATCCGTGTCAATTTCGGGCATTACCGTTGAGATATCGGGCGACGTTATTTCCTTATCGGGCCAGGCCGAACTTTTCTCGGGTATATCAGTCAACGTATCAGGTCAATTGGTCAATGTCACAGGGTTTGTATCGGTCTCAGGTAATCTCGTTTCAGTCACCGGACTGGTCTCGGTTTCAGGAAATATTGTCACAACTTCTATCTCGGGGAACCTTGTATCGGTCACCGGGTTGGTTAGTGTCTCAGGCAACCTTGTTTCAGTCACCGGGTTGGTCAGTGTTTCAGGGAACCTCGTATCAGTCACCGGCTTGGTCTCGGTCTCAGGCAACCTTGTGTCGGTCACCGGTTTAGTTAGTGTCTCAGGTAACCTCGTTTCAGTCACAGGAGTGGTCTCGGCATCAGGCAACTACGTCGTGGTCTTCTCAGGCAGTACAATCCCAGTCTCGATTGTATCGTCTCTGATTTTGAGTGGTCAATACCTTGCGTCAGGACAAGTCGTTGCTATCAGTGGTCAACTGGTCAATGTCACAGGATTTGTATCGGTCTCCGGCAACCTCGTTTCTGTCACCGGACTCGTGTCGGTCTCGGGCAACCTGGTCAATGTCACAGGATTTGTATCGGTCTCTGGAGACCTCGTTTCTGTCACCGGACTCGTGTCGGTCTCGGGCAACCTGGTCAATGTCACAGGATTTGTATCGGTCTCTGGAAACCTCGTATCAGTCACCGGACTTGTGTCAGTGTCAGGAAACATCTTATTAACTTCCGTCTCCGGCAACCTCGTTTCAGTCACCGGGTTGGTTAGTGTTTCGGGGAACATAGTTAGTGTAGCCTCCGGTCTGTATCTTGCATCCGGTATATCGGTCGAGGCAAATATATCGGGCCAATTGGTAAGTGTCACCGGTGTTATCAGTATTTCAGGCAATATAGTGAGCATAGGTTCTGGGATTTCTGTATTCATATCCGGTATTACTGTCGAAATCTCTGGCGAACTTGTGTCCGTTACCGGCTCGATAAGTGTCTCAGGGAATATTGTTTCTGTCGCTTCAGGTCTTTGGTTGGCCTCCGGAATTGTTGTAGTTACGAATGTCTCGGGCAACCTCGTATCAGTCACCGGGCTGGTCAGTGTCTCAGGGAACCTTGTATCGGTCACCGGACTCGTTAGTGTTTCAGGCAACCTCGTTTCAGTCACAGGCTTGGTCTCGGTATCAGGCAACTACGTTGTCGTGTTCTCCGGCGGGACCATTCCAGTGTCCATTGTCTCAGGGTCGGCAGCGTTGCTGAGCGGTCTATATCTGGCCTCGGGACAGGTAGTAGTGGTCAGTGGTCAGCTGGTCAATGTTACAGGGTTTGTATCGGTCTCAGGCAATCTCGTTTCAGTCACCGGACTGGTCTCGGTTTCGGGAAATATTATCACAACCTCTGTCTCAGGCAACCTTGTATCGGTCACTGGTTTAGTCAGCGTCTCAGGTAACCTCGTTTCAGTCACCGGCTTGGTCAGTGTGTCGGGCAACCTCGTTTCAGTCACAGGACTGGTCTCGGCATCAGGCAACTATGTTGTCGTATTCTCAGGTTCCACCATTCCAGTCTCAATTGTATCAGCTCTTGTTTTGAGCGGTCAATATCTGGCTTCTGGACAGGTAGTAGCGGTCAGTGGTCAATTGGTCAATGTCACAGGGGTTGTATCGGTCTCCGGCAACCTCGTTTCAGTCACAGGACTGGTGTCGGTGTCAGGGAACATCTTGTCAACCTCTGTCTCAGGGAACCTTGTATCGGTCACAGGATTGGTCAGTATCTCAGGCAACCTGGTATCAGTCACCGGCTTGGTCTCAGTGTCGGGGAACATCTTATCAACCTCCGTCTCAGGCAACCTTGTATCGGTCACCGGGTTGGTCTCAGTATCAGGCAACCTCGTAGGGATTGCATCGGGTCTCTGGTTGGCCTCGGGAATCGTTGTAGTCACCAACATCTCAGGCAACCTGGTGTCGGTTACCGGGCTTGTGTCTGTATCGGGCAACCTTGTCAGTGTGACCGGGGTCGTGAGTGTTAGTGGTAATATTGTTGAGATATCTGGACAGAGTGTGGTTACGAGCTCCGGGTCTGTTGTGAATATAATGAATCAGTCGGGTGTTTTGATAGGTGGTACACAAGGATTGGACGGCAAAGAAGCATTGGACGTCTTTGTCGTATCTGGTTCCGTAGTGGCCGTTGTCGATTTATCTGGTATCAGCTTTTCAGGCATGACCCTGAATGTCGACATATCGGGTCAGGTCGTTTCCCTTTCGGGCCAAGCCGAGTTGTTCTCGGGAATGTACGTTGCTGTTTCCGGCCAAATAATCACCGTGACGGGTGCTGTCAGTGTCTCAGGCAACGTCGTTAACGTGGCATCGGGGCTTTGGTTGGCCAGCGGGACCGTAGTTATCACCTCCGTTTCGGGGAACATCCTGACAACTTCCGTTTCAGGAAACCTTGTATCAGTCACCGGACTGGTCAACGTCTCCGGCAACCTCGTTTCAGTCACAGGACTGGTCTCGGTGTCAGGAAATATCGTTACAACTTCTGTCTCGGGCAACCTAGTATCAGTCACCGGGTTGGTCAGCGTTTCGGGCAACCTTGTCAACGTCACAGGATTTGTATCGGTCTCGGGGAACCTTGTAAGTGTCACGGGCCTCGTTAGTGTTTCAGGCAACCTCG